>Ga0207726_1000070_pt1 | contig 19906 bp, 15 predicted proteins | sample LuqExpMetageno40_FD_187798 | JGI IMG/M metagenome (GOLD analysis project Ga0207726, IMG submission 187798) | Tropical forest soil microbial communities from Luquillo Experimental Forest, Puerto Rico - Sample 40 (SPAdes) | ecosystem: Environmental > Terrestrial > Soil > Tropical forest ...
GTGGGTGAGGCGATCAATGCTCGGCCAGTTGTCTGCCGAAGAATTTGGCCCGGCGGCAGCCAGTGCGCAAGCCAGCGAAGCGCCTGTACAACTGCGCCGCGGCAACCATATTCGGCACCGGTCCGACCAGCCGGCAATAAAATCCTCACCGGCGGGCTTTCTGGGCCGTGGTAAGCGAGCGGATGAGCCCCGGACGCGCGTCCGCGGCGGGAACTTCGGCAATGTCACTGGAGCCGGCTGCGCAGGCGCGGCGCTGGCTACGAATCACGTCGTTGAAAACGTTAGCAGAATCCGCTTCCCTTGCCGAACGCGACCGCTGGGCAACTCGCTGGCGTCGCGTACGCCGTCATTGTGGCAACACCCGTGAGCCGGAATCTGATGAAGCGAAGAACCTGTCTTGCGATCGTGCTGGCGGCCGGCGAGGGCACGCGCATGCGCTCGGTTTTGCCAAAACCGTTGCAAGTGATCGCCGGGTCTCCAATGCTCGCTTATGTGCTGAAGGCAGCGCGTGAAGCAGGATGCGATGAGATCGCCGTTGTCGTCGGGCCAAACCACGCGGCGGTGAAAACGTTGGTTGACGAGCTTGTGCCGAAGGCGCAGATTTTTGAGCAACGCGAGCGGCGCGGGACCGCGCATGCGGTTCTGGCAGCGAAGAATGCCATCGACCGCGGCGTTGATGATATCCTCGTCGTGTTCGCCGATACTCCGCTTGTGCGTTCGGAAACCCTCGCCAAGTTGCGCGGTGCGTTGGCCAAAGGCGCAGATGTCGCGGTGCTTGGCTTCATCGCCAAGGATCCTACGGGCTACGGACGTCTGGTGACCCAAGGCCGAGAGCTTACCGCCATACGCGAGGAGCGTGACGCAAGTGCGCAAGAGCGCGCGGTCGCACTGTGCAACGCCGGGCTGATGGCGCTTTCCGGCAAGCATGCGCTCGCCATTCTTGATTGCATCGATAATCGCAATACCAAGGGCGAATTTTATCTCACAGATGCGGTTGCTATCGCCCGAGATATGGGCTTGAAGGCGGTCGCAATCGAAACCGAGGAGGACGACGTGCGCGGGATCAACACCAAAACGCAACTCGCCGAAGCCGAAGCCGTCATGCAGCAGCGGCTACGGGCGGCCGCGCTAGAAGCTGGCGTCACTATGATCGCGCCGGAGACGGTTTTCCTCTCCGCCGACACTAAGTTTGGCAAGGACGTGACGATCGAGCCGAATGTTGTGTTCGGGCTCGGCGTCACCGTCGGGAACGGAGCGCTGATCCGTGCCTTCTCGCATCTCGAAGGGGCGCATGTGGGCAATGGCGCGCGCGTCGGCCCCTTCGCGCGACTGCGCCCTGGCGCTGAACTCGGAACCGACGTCCACATCGGCAATTTCGTCGAGGTGAAGGCAGCCAAGATCGAGGCGGGCGCCAAGGCCAACCATCTCGCCTATATCGGCGATGCGCGCGTCGGCAGTGGAGCCAACGTGGGCGCCGGCACCATCACCTGCAACTATGACGGCGTCGCCAAGCACTGTACAGATATCGGCAAGGAGGCCTTCATCGGCTCCAATTCTGCGCTGGTGGCGCCGGTCAAGATTGGCGACCGCGCCTATATCGGTTCTGGGTCGGTCGTGACGCAGGATGTCCCAACCGACGCGCTAGTGGTGGCGCGAAGTCGCCAGATAACCAAGCCCGGCTGGGCAAAGCGCTTGCGACAACTCAAGGGGTTGGGCAAGAAGTCGTCGAAGAGGCTCACGAAATGACCGGCCCGCCAGTGTCACAAGCCGAAATGCGTTTTGATTTCCATAGGCTTGGCGGGAACGGCTAAAGCAAGAAAATAGAGCTAAGGGACCATCCATCAGGATGTGCGGGATCGTCGGAATCGTCGGACGCCAGCCGGTCGCCGGCCATCTGATCGAAGCGCTCAAGCGCCTCGAATACCGCGGCTATGACTCCGCGGGCGTTGCCACGGTTGATCATGGAATGCTCAGGCGCCGACGCGCCGAGGGTAAGCTCGCCGCGCTGGAAAAGCGGCTCGAGCAGGAGCCACTCGCCGGCAACATAGGCATCGGCCATACTCGCTGGGCCACCCACGGCAAGCCTAGTGAAAGCAATGCACATCCGCACGCCACGGCGAGCGTTGCAGTGGCGCATAATGGGATCATCGAGAATTTCCGCGAACTGCGCGAAAAACTGGTTAACGACGGCGCCAAGTTCACCAGCGAGACCGACACTGAGGTGGTCGCCCATCTGGTCACCGCGGAACTGAAGAAGGGGAAGCCGCCGATTGAGGCGGTGAGGGCGACGCTCAAGCAATTGCGCGGTGCCTTCGCGCTCGCCTTTCTGTTTGCCGGCGAAAACGACCTGATGATCGGCGCTCGCAGAGGCTCGCCGCTGGCCATCGGCTACGGCAAGGGCGAGACGTATCTCGGCTCCGACGCGATCGCGCTAGCCCCATTCACCGACAGGATCAGCTACCTGGAGGAGGGCGACTGGGCGGTGCTTACGCATAAGGGTGCGCAAATCCTCGACGAGCAGGGTGGTAAGATCGAGCGCCCTGTCATCAAGTCGGCGGCGTCGGCCAACTTGGTCGACAAGGGCAACCACAAGCACTTTATGGCCAAGGAAATTCACGAACAGCCGGAAGTGGTCGGCCACACGCTCGCGCATTACATTGACATGACAACCGAACGAGTTGTGCTGCCTGGCAAATTGCCGTTCGGCTGGAAGAGCCTAAAGCGGCTTTCGCTGTCCGCCTGCGGCACCGCCTTTTATGCCGGGCTGGTGGCAAAGTACTGGTTCGAGCGCTTCGCTAAGCTGCCGGTAGAGATCGATATCGCCTCGGAGTTCCGCTACCGTGAGGCGCCGTTGGAGAAGGGCGACCTCGCCATCTTCATCTCGCAATCGGGGGAGACGGCCGACACGTTGGCGACACTGCGCTACGCCAAGCAGCATCAGCAGCACGTCTTGTCCGTGGTGAACGTCGCGACCTCGACTATCGCGCGCGAAAGCGACGTGGTGATGCCGACGCTGGCCGGGCCGGAGATCGGCGTCGCCTCGACCAAGGCATTCACCTGCCAGCTCGCGGTGCTCGCTTGCATAGCCATCGCCGCGGGGCGGGCGCGAGACCAGCTCTCGGCCGATGATGAGCGGAAACTGGTGCGTGCGCTGATCGAAGTGCCTCGGCTGATGGCGGAGGCGCTGGGGCTGGAGCCACCGATCCAGAAACTAGCGCAGGAACTCGCCACGGTACGTGACGTGCTCTATCTCGGCCGCGGCACCAGCTTCCCGATCGCCTTGGAAGGCGCGCTCAAGCTCAAAGAAATCTCTTACATTCATGCCGAAGGCTATGCCGCTGGCGAGCTAAAGCACGGGCCGATAGCGCTGATCGACAAGACCATTCCGGTGATCGTGATCGCGCCGCATGACCGCGTGTTTGAAAAGACCGTGTCGAACATGCAGGAGGTCGCCGCGCGCGGTGGCCAGATCATCTTGGTCACCGATCCCAAGGGCGCAAAGGAGGCGACTATCGAGTCGACGGTGACGTTGACCTTGCCGGTCATGCCGGCGACAGTGACGCCGTTGGTTTATGCCATTCCTGTTCAGCTGATGGCCTATCACACGGCGGTCGCTATCGGCACCGACGTGGACCAGCCGCGCAATCTCGCGAAATCGGTCACGGTGGAATAAGATCGCATAATGAGTGAGATCGACCAGAAGCCCTATGCGGCGCCGCCCGCTGAGGCGCCGGTGTCACATACAGGGTTTGTGGCGCGGATCCGCAATTACTTTCTCACCGGCCTGGTAGTAACAGGACCGGTCGCGGTCACCGTCTATCTGGTCTGGTCGTTCATCAGCTGGGTGGATGGTGTCGTGCGGCCCTTCGTTCCGCCCAGCTACCGCCCGGAAACCTATCTGCCCGGGCCGATCCCTGGCACCGGCCTCGTGATCGCCTTCGTGGTGCTGACGCTGCTCGGCTTTCTCACCGCCAACCTGGTAGGGCGCTCGCTGGTGGAGCTTGGCGAGAGACTGCTTAACCGTATGCCAGTCGTGCGGCCGATCTACAACACCATGAAACAGCTCTTCGAGGCCCTGTTTTCGAAGACCGGCTCAAGCTTCCGGCAGGTGGGGTTGGTCGAGTTTCCAGCGCCCGGCATGTGGTCGCTTGTGTTCCTGTCGCAGCCGCCGAGCGGACACCTCGCCGAGCGCCTGCCAGCTGGCGAGCACGTCTCGGCCTTCATGCCCTGCACCCCGAACCCGACCACCGGATTTTTTTTCTACGTGCGGCGCAAAGACGTCATTACGCTCGATATCTCGGTAGAGAACGCGATGACGTTGCTGATCTCGGCCGGCATGGTGCAGCCGGAGGGCGAGGCGCAGAAGAAGCTTGCGGCGCTCGCCAATGCCGCGCGCGCGGCGCAAGCGGCCAAGCAACCGGCATCCGCGAATTAGACCTGCTGACCACAATCGCGCTCTGAATATTAGTACTAGACGCGGTTCGTCGTGCTGGTGGAGGTCGGCTGCCAAGTTTGTTGACGCGGTGATTGTCACCGTTAGCATGAACAGCGGGCCAGTGTCGCTAGCGCCGTTTCGATCCGGTGCCTGCACGATCTAGACGAGCACCAGCTGGGCTGCTGCTCCTGACCAGACATCGTGCTGATCATCTAAGACTGCATGAGGGGCATCAGCGGGCCGCAGGTGCCAGAGGTTTAACCCGCGCGGATCAGGTTAACCGCCTCTTCCTTACTGAACAGATAGAGTAGCTGGCGCAGCGCCTGGCCGCGTGGCGTTGTGAGCTTCGGGTCGCGCTGGAGCATCAGCGCGGCGTCGTCGCGCGCCGCACCCAGATATTTGCTGTGCACCTCGATGCGCGCGATACGGAAGCCGGGCATGCCGCTCTGGCGAGTGCCAAGCAGATCGCCTTCGCCGCGCAGCGTCAGGTCTTCCTCGGCAATGCGGAAGCCGTCCTCGGTCTCGCGCAGCACGGCGATGCGCGCCTTCGCTGTGTCTCCGAGTGGGGCCTTGTAGAGCAAGAGGCAGGTGGAGTGACCGGGCCCGCGACCGACGCGGCCACGCAACTGATGAAGTTGTGCGAGCCCGAAGCGCTCGGCGTGCTCGATCACTATGATGGTCGCCTGCGGCACGTCGACGCCAACTTCGATCACCGTCGTGGCGACCAAAATTTGCGTGTCGCCGGCGGCGAAGCGCTGCATGGCGGCGTCTTTTTCGGCGCCGTTCATGCGCCCATGCATTAGGTCTACCATCTTGCCGAAACGTTCGCGCAGTGCGTCGAAGCGCGCCTGCGCGGCGGCGAGGTCGATCTTCTCGGATTCCTCAATAAGTGGGCAGACCCAATAGGCGCGTTGCTTGGAAGCAATGGCACGGCCCACCGCTTCCTCGACCTCCTCGATGCGAGAGAGCGGAATGGCGCGGGTATCGATCGGTTGGCGACCGGGTGGTTTCTCGCGCAATTCGGAGACGTCCATGTCACCGAAATAGGTGAGCACAAGCGTGCGCGGGATTGGCGTGGCGGTGAGCACGAGCACGTCGACCGCTTCGCCTTTCTGCGCCAGGGCCAGGCGCTGGTGAACGCCAAATCGATGCTGTTCGTCGACGACGGCGAGTGCGAGGTCGTGAAAAGCGACCTCTTCCTGGAACAGCGCGTGGGTGCCGACCAGGAGATCAATGTCGCCAAGCGTGAGCCGGTCGAGAATCTCCTTCCGCGCAGGGCCACGTTCGCGCCCCGTGAGGATGGCGACGCGGACGCCAGCGGCTTCCGCCAGCGGCGCAATCGTTGCGAGATGTTGCCGCGCGAGGATTTCGGTCGGCGCCATGAAGGCGGCCTGCCGGCCGGCCTCAATCACCGCGGCCGCAGCAGCCAGAGCCACGACAGTCTTGCCGGAGCCAACATCGCCTTGCAGTAGGCGCAGCATGCGCTGCGGGCGCGCCAGGTCGGCGGTGATGTCGTCGAGTGCCTTTTGCTGCGAATGGGTTAGCGCATAGGGTAGGCTCTTCAGGATGCGCGCGCGCATGCGTCCTTCGCTTGCTGAGCCGCGCCCGGCTTGCTTGCGCATGTGTGCGCGCACCAGTGCCAGCGCCAACTGGCCAGCCAACAATTCGTCATAGGCGAGGCGGGTCCAGGCCGTACTCTCGGGCGCAACATCGTGTGGCTCGGCTGGCCGGTGCAGATGACGCAGCGCTATGGCGAAACTCGGAAAGCGCTCGCGTGACACCCAGGCTTCGTCCTGCCACTCGGGAAGGTCGGGCAGCTTGGCGAGCGCCCCCTCCATCGCGCGCCGTAGGTTGCCGGCGGCAAGGCCCTCCGTGAGCGAGTAGACCGGCTCGATCAGCGGCAGCGCGGCGAAGCTTTGCTCGTCCACCACCCGGTCGGGGTGCACCATCTGCAGCTGGCCGTCATAGAACTCGGCGGTTCCGGAGACGTACCGGGTTGCGCCTTCGGGCAGGAGCTTCTCGAGGTAGTCCTTGCGCGCGTTGAAATAGGTTAGCGTCAGCGTGCCGGTATCGTCGGACGTGTAAATGCGGTATGGCGCGCGCGAGCGGTGCGACGGGCCGGGCCGATGCTGGTCGACCTTGACCGTGACCGTGACCACCTGGCCGGGCTGCACATCGCGCAGCTTGGGCCGCGCGCGACGGTCGATCGAGCCCGAGGGCAGGTGAAACAATAGATCGATCACTCGCGGCGGATCGTGATCCAGCAACCGCGCAAAGAGTCTCTCCAGCTTAGGCCCGACGCCGGGCAGGCTGATCAGCGAGGCGAAGAGCGGGTTGAGAACGAGCGGCCGCATTTGATATCTGGATCATCGCAGAGGTTTGGCCGCCGTGTCCGGCATTGTCACGGACATCCTATGACAAATTGGGAGTTGCCCTCTATATAAACCTCACTCGGCCCCGTCCGGGTTTTGGTTTTGGAGACGTGATGAACGGGTCGCAGGTTTCGAGCGAAGGCCTGGACGCACGGCAGCGCCGTCTGTTGTTTCGCGCCTGGCGGCGGGGTGTCCGCGAGATGGATCTGGTGCTCGGCCGTTTCGCCGACGCTAACCTTGCCAGATTAAGCGATTCCGAACTCACCGAATTTGAGAAGCTGCTCGAAATTCCCGACCAGCAGCTGTTAGCCTGGGTCAATGGGACCGAGAAGGCACCGCCCGAGATCGACACCACGTTGTTCCGGAGCATCCGGGAATTTCATCCGCACTGACGTATTGGTAATGGCGCGTTCGCCCGCTGAATTATTGAAACCCGGCCAGGCGCTGACGCTGGCGGGGGTCGCCGACGGCGCCCAAGGGCTGGTGCTAGCGGATCTCGCGCGCGCCATCGCGGCGCGGCCCGTCGCTCCGGCGATCTCGCTCGTCGTGATCTGCCGTGACGGCCACCGTATGGCGCAGTTGTCGCGCGCTTTGGCGTTTTTCGGGCCGGACATCGAAGTTATGGAATTTCCAGCTTGGGACTGTCTGCCCTACGACCGGGTGTCGCCCAACGCCAGCGCAGTTGCGCAGCGCATGACCGCGCTGTCGCGGCTCACGCGCGTAAAGAGCCGCGACAAACCATCGGTACTGGTCACGACGGTGAACGCCGCGCTGCAACGCGCGCCGGGGCGTGACTTCGTGTCGAGGCACGCGCTTTCAGTCGCGCCCGCTAATGTGATCGGCATGACCAGCATCGTGAACTGGCTGGAGCTCAACGGCTTCTCACGCGCCTCCACCGTGCGCGAGCCCGGTGAATACGCCGTGCGTGGTGGCATCCTCGATCTCTTCGCGCCCGGCATGGATATGCCGGTGCGCCTCGACTTCTTCGGCGACGCGCTGGAGACGATCCGCACCTTTGATGCGCAGACGCAGCGCAGCGAAATGCCGTTGCATAAGCTCGATCTGGTGCCCGTGTCCGAATTGCAGCTCATTACCGAAACCATCCGCCGGTTCCGTACTGGCTATGTGGCAGAGTTTGGCGCTGCGACTCCCGATGATCTGCTCTACGAAGCGGTGAGCGAGGGCCGACGCTATCCCGGCATGGAACACTGGCTGCCGCTGTTCCACGATAAGCTTGAAACGGTGTTCGACTACTTGCCGGGCACGCCGGTTGCGCTTGAGCATCTCAGCGAGGATGCTGCGCACGAACGCTTCACGCAGATTGCCGATTATTATGACGCAAGGCGCGACGCGCTGAAGCAAGGCGTGACGCCGCCCTACAAGCCGCTGCCGCCAGGACGGCTCTATCTGGACGAGAACGAATGGAAGGCGCGGCTTGATTGCGCCGCGCTGTCTAAGCTGACGCCCTTTGCGGAACCGGACGCTAAGGGCGTGATCGATATTGGTGCTCGCGCCGGCCACAATTTCGCCGCCGAACGCGCCGAGCCGGGTGCCAATGTGTTCGAGGCTCTGATCCGGCACGTGCAAGCGCTGCAATCGGCGCAAAAGCGCGTGGCAATCGCGCTGTGGAGCGAAGGCGCGCGTGAACGCATGAGCCACGTGCTCGCCGACCACAAGCTGCACAACCTTACCAATATATCGTCATGGTCGCAGGCGCTCGGCCTGCCGAAGTCTGCAGTAGCGCTCGCCGTGCTCGGCATTGAGTCCGGCTTCGAAACCGAAGACGCAGCGATCATCAGCGAGCAGGACATCCTCGGCGACCGCCTATTGCGACCGCGCCGCGTGCAACGGCGCTCAGACAATTTTATCGCCGAGGCGACGAGCCTCGCGCCCGGCGACCTGGTCGTGCACGTCGATCATGGCATCGGCCGCTTTGCCGGCCTGCAGCCGATCGAGGCGGCCGGTGCGCCGCACGACTGCCTCGAGATCCATTACGCTGAGGGCGCCAAACTCTACTTGCCGGTTGAGAACGTCGATCTGTTGTCACGCTACGGCTCCGAGCAGACTAGCGTTGAGCTTGATCGCCTTGGCAGCGGCAACTGGCAGGCACGCAAGGCGCGTATGAAGAGTCGCATCCGCGAGATCGCCGGCGAGCTCATCAAGGTGGCGGCGGAGCGGCATTTGCGCGAGGCGCCGCGGCTGACAGCGCCCGGAGGGGCGTTTGATGAATTTTGCGCCGGCTTCCCTTACGAGGAGACTGACGACCAGCTCGCCGCCATTGACGTAACCCTTAACGACCTAGCCGCCGGCCGGCCCATGGACCGCCTCGTATGTGGTGATGTCGGCTTCGGCAAGACGGAACTTGCGCTCCGCGCGGCTTTCGTCGCCGCGATCAGCGGCAAGCAGGTCGCGGTGGTGGTGCCGACTACCCTCTTGGCGCGCCAACATTTCAAGACATTCTCCGAGCGCTTCCGCGGCTTCCCAATTAAAGTGGCGCAGGCTTCGCGGCTCGTCTCAGCGAGCGAGCTTGCCGCGACCAGAGCGGGACTCGCCGACGGCAGTATCGATATCGTCATTGGCACGCACGCGCTGCTCGGCAAGACAATCAAGTTCAAGGACCTCGCCCTATTAGTGGTCGACGAGGAGCAACATTTCGGCGTCGCCCACAAGGAGAAGCTGAAGACGCTGCGCAGCGAAGTGCACGTGCTCACGCTAACCGCGACGCCGATCCCGCGCACATTGCAGCTAGCTTTAACGGGGGCTCGCGACCTTTCGATCATCGCCTCGCCGCCGGTCGACCGGCTGGCGGTGCGCACATTCGTATCGCCGTTCGACCCCATCACGGTGCGCGAGGCGCTGCTGCGCGAGAAGTACCGGGGCGGCCAGGCCTTTTATGTGTGCCCGCGCATCGAGGACCTCGCAGCCGCTAAGGACTTCCTTGACAAGAACGTACCGGAAGTGCGCGTCGCCGTTGCGCACGGACAGATGGCGGCGACTGTGCTGGACGATATCATGTCGGCGTTTTACGACGGCAAATTCGACGTGCTCCTGTCCACCACCATCATCGAGTCGGGCCTGGATATCCCGACCGCCAATACGCTGATCGTGCATCGCGCCGATATGTTCGGCCTGGCGCAACTCTACCAGCTGCGCGGGCGAGTGGGGCGCGCCAAGTTGCGCGCCTATGCGCTGTTCACGCTGCCGGCGCAACAAAAGATCACGCTGCAGGCGGAGCGGCGGTTGAAGGTACTGCAGTCGCTCGACACACTCGGCGCCGGCTTCCAGCTCGCCTCGCACGATCTGGATATCCGCGGCGCCGGCAACCTGCTCGGCGAGGAGCAGTCCGGCCACATCAAGGAAGTCGGCTTCGAGCTTTATCAGCAGATGCTGGAAGAGGCGGTGATGAGCCTGAAGGCGGGCATGGTCGCGCCTGTCGCCGACCGCTGGTCGCCGCAGATCACCATCGGCACGGCGCTGCTTATTCCGGAGGATTACGTCTCCGACCTATCGGTGCGGCTCGCGCTCTACAGGCGGCTCGCCGAGATCGAGGACGAGCGCGAGATCGAAGGCATCGCCGTCGAGATGGTTGACCGCTTCGGCCCGCTGCCGCGCGAGGTCGAGCACCTGCTGCAAGTTGTAGCGATCAAGAGCTTGAGCCGCCGCGCCAACGTGGAAAAGCTCGAAGCCGGGCCAAAAGGTGTGGTGCTGTCGTTCCGCGACAACATCTTCGCCAACCCGGAGGGGCTGATCGCCTATATCCGCGAGCAAGGCTCTTCGGTGCGCATGCGCAACGACCCGAAAGATTCAAAGGCGCAGCAGCTCGTGTTCTTGGACGACTGGCGGCAGCCGCAGGCGCGGCTCAAGGGTACTTCGGCGATCCTGCGCAAGCTCGCGTCAATCGCCGAGAAGGCGAAGGCAGCCTAATGCGGCATGCGTAGCACCGGCTTGATCGTTTTGCCGGCAGCTGACTCGGCAGCGGCGCGGTTGATCTCGGCGAAATCATAATAGGTGATCAGGCGACCGACTGGAAAACGGCCGGCGACGATGTGATCTACCAACTGCGGGATGAACTGCTGCGGCACGCTGTCACCCTGGATAACGCCGCGCACGGTGCGGCCGTTCTGCAGGAAAGGTATCTCGAACGACACCTCCGTTCCGGCAGGGGCGCTACCGAGCAGCACGCACATGCCTGCCGGCATCAGTGCTCCGATCGCCTCGCGGAGCACCAAAGCGACCGCCGATGTTTCCAGGCTGTAACGCGCGCCGAGCCCGGTGATCTCCTTGATGTCGGCGACGATACTGGCGCTGCCGCTGTGGTTGATCGCGTGTGTCGCCCCAAGCTCGCGCGCGAGTTTTAGGCGATGGTGGTGCAAGTCGACGGCGATGATCGGATCGCAGCCGCAGATCTTTGCAGCCATCAAGGCGGACAGCCCGACTGCGCCGACGCCGAAGACCACGAAACTCTCGCCCGGCTTTGGCTTCATCACGTTGAGTACCGCGCCGGCGCCGGTCTGCCCGCCGCAGGCAAGGGCACAGACGTGGGCGAGCGGCACGTCATTGCGCACCCTCACCGCGTAGCGCTCGTTGGCAATCGTGAAATTGCCGAACGACGACTGCTGAAAGAATGCGCTGTAGATCGGCTTGCCATTCTGCGCGTGTAGTATCGAGCCGTCAGCGCGCGTGCCCCTCATCTTTAGGTCGAAGGCGTGCACACAATAGGTCTGCCGGTGGCTGCGGCAGTTTGGACACTCGCCGCACCAAGGATAGCACATGATGACGTGGTCGCCGGGCTTGAATTGTGTCACCGCCTTACCAGTGGCGCGCACGATCCCGGCGCCTTCGTGGCCGAACACCGCCGGGTAGGGCGTGTTGTAGTAGCCGTCGCGGCCGTGCAGATCGGTCGCGCACATGCCGGAGGTGACGACTTCTACAAGCAATTCGTCGTCGCGCGGATCGCAGAGGTCAACCTTCTCAATCTGGAAGGTCCCCGATCGTTCGTGCACGACCGCCGCTGTGATCCGCATATTATTTATTGGGCAAGGGCGTTTGCTTGCGCGACGCGGTCGAGGGCGTCGGCGAGATATGTGGGCGACTGGGCGCCGGAGACGGCGAACTTACCGTCGAAGATGAACATCGGCACGCCGCCGATGCCGGCTTCCTTGGCCGACTGCGCTTGCTGCTCGACTTGAGCGACGTCCTTGTCGCTATCAAGATCGGCGCGAACGCCCTCTGCATCGAGGCCGACGTCGGCGGCCGCCTGCACCAGTATCCCTTCGTTGGTGAGGTCGGCGCCTTCGGTGAAATAGAGATCCATCAGACGCTGCTTCATCTCGGCAGCCTTGCCGATCCCCGCCGCCCACCGGATCAGGCGGTGGCAATCGAGCGTGTTGGGCTGGCGCTTCATCTTATCGGCCGCGTAAGCGAGACCTTCTGCGGCGGCGGCTACGCCGACGCGCTGAGCGATGCCCTTGTAGCGCTCGGGTGAGCCGAATTTGGTGGTCAGGTAGTCCTCGCGCGATATGCCTTCGCGCGGAATCCATTCGTTGAGGAAATAAGGGCGCCAATGAACCTCAACCGGGATGTCCGGCCGCATGCCTAAGGCCTTCTCCAGCCGGCGCTTGCCAATAAAGCACCACGGGCAGACCACGTCTGAAACAACATCGATGCGGACGGGCCGTTGGTGGGACATTAAACACGCTCCTGCTGGAGCGTAACTTATGTCCGATGCTACTTGGCGGCAACTGCCGCGCCACCCATCACGCGCAGCATAAGCTTTTGTAGGGTATCACCGGCCTTGAAGGTCGCAAGCGTCACATTAGCGCTGATCTTGTTACCGGCTTGCCGCGGCATCAGCATCGTCTTCTTGATAACGCCAGCGATGCGCCGGGCGGCCACGTGCGCGTCGCGCAAGTCGGTCTGCGCGAAGGCAACCAGGATCCCGCCGTCGTCCTGTCGGCAGGCAAAATCGATATTGCGGATCAGCCGCGCCATCAGGCGGGCGCCGTGCTTGCTGACGCGGCGGTCGCGCGGCCCATCGAATGAAAAGCGCGCGAGCGAGACAGGCGTTGAGCGCTCGCTCACCTCGGCGATCGTCTGCTGGAGTTCCTGCCAGAACGCGTGCCACGTGAGCAGTCCGGTGTCTGGATCAAACATGCCCTCGGTGTCCAGGGTCTTCATCATGCGTTTGAGCCGGACCGAGAAGGCATGCAGGCGCACCAGCGGCAACATTCGGGCGACGATATGCGCCGCGTCCCCGTCGATCTGATCGATATACGGCAGCGCTTCGGCATATTCGGGCGCGACATCACTGATCACTGCGACGGGAATGTCGCGGAAACGATTATCCTGCGCTAGCACGGTGAGGAATTCATTTATCATACGTTGAGAGAAGCCGTCGGCCACCACGATGCCGTCGATGTCGCGCGCATCGAGGTGCTTGGCGGCAATTTCCACGCTGAGCGCGCCTAGCATCTGCACCTTCTCGGCCATCGCGACGCCGAGCTGCGCATAACGTGGGCCGCGACCGGCGACTAGCACGGTGGCGTCTTCGAGCGCGTCGCCGACCGGAAACGGCGGCAACTTGCCGTCACCGTCGTGCGTGGCGACGGTCTCGATCCGGCGCAGCACGGTAGCATGGAGCGCGCGCACGCGCAGCGCCGATTGCAGGCGCGCTATCAGCCGCTCGATCGGTTGCGCCATGTCGACGGGCAGCGCGATCGGAACGGCGGTGCCCTGGTCGCCGCGTACGCGGGCGATCACCGGTACAATGGGGCTGGTCGCGGTGGCGATCTGCAGACAGAGCGTGCGCGCCGAGGATTCGCTCTTCGGCGCGCCGGGCTCGGCTATGATCACAGCAGTCGGCTTAACTGAGACGAAGGCGGTCGGCGCGTCGGCCCATTTGGTCTCGACGATGGGGAAGGCCCCGGCGGCGCTGAGCGCAGCACCAAGCCCGGCCGCTGGGCTGTCGGCGACCACGATCAACGGACCTTGCAGCGACATGACAACTCAACGCATGCGGTTACTGAGTACGTCACCACATTAGCTGAGCCCTGTTAACGCCTTGTCAATGAAATAGGGAAGATCAGGGGGGTGCCGCTGCTGTAACGCTCCGACAATCAGCGCGTTGACGCCGGCGGCCTGTAGTCGTGCGGCGGTTTGCACCTGGTCAGGCGCGCTGCCCGCGAGACGCTGGCCGAGCTGCGCATCGGGCAGCGCCACTATGATCACGACTGTATCGGTTGCTGCGACCGCCGCGTCGATGTCGCTCTGACGAAAACGAGGTGCGCTCATGCCGATGCGCGCGGCCGTGATGATCGCCTTAGCGCTGCAGCGCAAGAGCGCCACAAGCATTTCTTGCTTGCGCCAGAGTAGCGGCAGCGGTGCGGCGATCATGCCGGCGCGCAGTACACCGAACAGCGCGATCACGCTATCGACGTTGGACCGCCACCACACTGTCGGTCGGCAGGCCGAGCGCGTGCAGCCGCGCGGCGAGCGCCGAGATCGCGCCGTCTGCTTCTGCGTACGTAAGCCGACGCGGCCTACAGCCGGTGATCGCTGCGCTGTTGGGCGGATCGGCGAGAGCCAGCGCCTCGGGCCGCCGCACGCTAGCGCGGCGGAACAGATCATCGAGCGTAGTGCGATTAACGTCCGCGCGTTGCGCGTCGCCCAGGATCATTTGGCGTCCCCGTCCCACCATGTTTCCGGCAAATAGCCGAACAGGGAAGTCTCAGACGGATGCTTGATTCGCGTCCAGCGCGCTATCCACTGCTTGGGCGGAAAGTAGAGCGGCACCACGTAGAAGCCTGACAGCAGTACGCGGTCGAGCGCCCGGGTGGCCGAAACGAAATCCTCGCGGGTGGTCGCACTGAGCATGGCGGTGATCATGGCGTCCACTGCCTTCGACTGCACACCCATGTAATTGCGGCTGCCCTCCTGCGTTGCTGCCGCCGAGCCCCAATAGAAGAGCTGCTCGTTGCCGGGCGACAGTGACTGCTCCCAGCGGTATTGCATCATGTCGAAATCGAAGGTGATACGGCGACGCTCAAACTGGGTCGGATCAACGCTGCGCACGCGCGCATCTATACCGACGCGTTTAAGGTTGCGCACGAAGGCCAGCGCCAGCCGCTCCTGGTCGCGCGTTGTGGTGAGAATCTCGAAGGCGAATGGCCGGCCGTTCGCGACGTGCGTCAGCTGAGTGCCGTTCAATTTGTAGCCGGCCTCGGCGAACAATGCCAAAGCGCGACGCAGACCGGTGCGGTCATTTCCCGAGCCATCGGTAACCGGCGGCTTCCATGTGCCGTCCATAATGTCGGGGCGCACCGCGCCGGGGAAAAGCGCTAAGAGCTCGCGCTCGCGGGCATTGGCGGCAACGCCGTGCGCGGACAGGTCGCAGCCATCGAAATAGCTCGCGGTGCGCTGATAGAGATTGAAGAAATAATTATGGTTGATCCATTCGAAGTCAAACAGATTGAGGATCGCCTCGCGCACACGCACGTCGGCAAATATTGGCCGACGCGTGTTGAACACCAGGCCTTCCATGCCCTTCGGCAGCCCGTAAGGGAATTCCTCCTTAACCACGCGGCCGTCGCGCAGTGCGGGAAAGTCATAGGCGGTCTGCCAGCGCCCGGGATCGGTCTCCAGCCGCACGTCGTAGAGGCCCTTCTTGAACGCCTCGAACTGCGTATTCCCGTCACGGTAGTAGTCGAAGCGGATGGTATCGAAATTCCACAAGCCGCGATTGATCGGGAGGTCGCGACCCCAATAGCTCGCGTCGCGCTTGAAGGAGACGCTTTCGCCCGGTTTAACCTCGCTCACGGTATAGGGTCCGCTGCCGAGAAGCGGCGTAAAGCTCGTCTCATCGAATTTCTCGGGGTCAGTTGCGTGCTTGGCGAGCACCGGCATTAGCGCAACGATCAGCGGCAGCTCGCGGTCATCGGCGCCGGAGAGATCGAAGCGCACGGTGCGCGCGTCGAGGGCAGTCGCTTCCACCACTTTGGCATAGTAGATGCGATAGTTTGGCCTGCCTTTGTCGCGCAAGATTTCCCAGGAGAAAATCACATCTTCCGCGGTCACCGGCTTGCCGTCGGAAAAGCGCGCCATGGGATTGAGCTTGAAAGTGACCCAGGTGCGCGCAACGTTGGTCTCTACCCCCTCGGCGAGCAGGCCGTAGAGCGTGAACGGTTCGTCGTAGCCGCGCGCGAGCAGGCTCTCGACTACGTAGTTCTTGATGTTCGCCGCGGGAATGCCTTTGATGATGAATGGATTAAGGCAGTCGAAGGTGCCGAGCACGCCCTGGACCAAATGGCCCCCTTTCGGCGCGCGGGAATTGGCGTAGCGCGCTACAGTGAAATCGGGTCCCCAGGCTGGCGCGCCATGCATGGCAATGGCATACGGTGCCGCCGCCTCGACAGGCGTACGCGCGAGACCGCTCGCCGTCATTAGAGCGCCAATAAGCACAGTCCGCCGGGATGCCTGCCAATGCATTAGGGCGGGGGTAGTTTGTGGGCTCGCGTGCGGGTGGCGAATGCGATTCGGTTCCGTTCTTGCGTAATTTATCACGGCTTTGGACCGGTAATTGGACCCGTATTTTCGGCGCATTCGTGGCTTTATTGCTGGAGCAATATCGGCTATCAGGCAGCCCGGCAGTGTCACGCTCCCGCCGTATTTCACGAGGAGAGAGCCGGGCTTGAATTGCGACCGTTCGAACGAGGCATTCGGGCCGCGGGCGGTGCGAGGAAAGAGGGACAAATAATGGATTATCCAATCGCATCGGCTCAGCCGCTTGGCCGAGTTCTGTCAGCGTCATTGGTGGCTGTCGGCTTCGCGGCGGCGGCATTGACAATGCCGGCATTGGCGCAACAGCCACCGAAGCAGCCGGTGGCACCGAAACAGGCGCCGCAGAAACCGGCGCAGCCGCAGGCGCAGCAACCCGTGCCGCAACAGTCCCAGCAGCCGGCGCCGCAGCAGCAGGCCAACGAGCAGCCACCTCAGCTGATGTACTCGCCGTGGCTCAAGGTTTGCGGCAAGGGCCCGGAAACAAACAATAAGCAGGTCTGTGTGCTGACGAAGGACGGGCGTCTGGAAAACGGCATGCCCGTCGCTATCGTGCAGCTATTCGAGCCGGAAGGTGAGGCGAAGGTTCTGCGCGTCACCGTTCCGCTCGGCATGCAGCTCCAGCACGGCACGCGGATGATCATCGACCAGGGTCAGCCGACGCAGCAGCCCTACAAGATCTGTTTCCCTGTCGGCTGTATGTCAGACTATCCAGTGACTGACGACCTGATTAAGCAGATGAAGAAGGGCCAGAACATCTACGTCCAAGCGATCAACATGCAGGGCACGCCGATCAGCCTGCCGCTACCACTGAACGATTTTGCCAAGGCCTACGACGGCCCGCCGACCGACCCAAAGGTGGTTGAGGAGCAACAGCGCAAGTTGCAGGAAGAGCTGCAGAAGCGCGCCGACGATGCGCGCAAGAAACTGGAAGCTCAGCAACCCGCAGGGGCCGCTCCCGCTCCGGCAGCGCCGCCGAAGTAATCAGCCATTCTGTGAATGCGAGAGGCGCGACTTAGGATGCGCGCTTTTTCTTTGCACCGTGGCGCGCTTAATTCAATTGGCTCTGGCGCGGACGGTAGGCGCCGCTGTCGTCGCGGACAAACACTTCCTTTACTTGCGGATGCCGCAGCGGCTTTTCCGACGTGTCAGGCACTAGGTTCTGCTCCGAGACATAGGCGATGTATTCGGTCTCCGCGTTTTCCGCGAACAGGTGATAGAAAGGCTGGTCCTTCCGAGGGCGCACCTCTGCGGGGATCGACTGGTACCATTCCTCGGTGTTGTCGAATTCCGGATCGATGTCGAACACCACGCCGCGGAACGGATAGATGCGGTGCTTCACCACCTGACCGATCTTGAATTTGGCCGTTCGTATCTTGCTCATCGTGTGACCAGATAATCTTCGATTGCTGCGTCCGCTAGTCCAGGCCGTACCGCGTGCCCATCTGCGGGTCCTTGGCGGCGACTAGCTTGGCGAGGTCAATAAGTACCTTAGCCTGTTTCCAGGTGGCGTCGTCCTGCATCTTGCCGTCGGTCATCACTGCCCCAGTGCCGTCCGGCATGGCGGCGACGATCTTCTTGGCGAAGGCGACTTCGGCCGGATCGGGCGAGAACACTCTCTTGGCGATGTCGATTTGCGACGGATGCAGCGACCAGGCGCCGAGGCAGCCCATTAGGAAGGCGTTGCGGAACTGCGCCTCGCAGGCGGCGGTGTCGGCGAAATCGGCGAACGGTCCGTAGAACGGCTTGATGCCGGCGGCGGCGCAAGCGTCCACCATCTTCGCAATGGTGTAGTGCCAGAGGTCTTGCTGGAAGGCCGCACGGGGCGTGTCACCCTGGGCATCGGCGAGCACTTTGTATTCTGGATGACCGCCGCCGACGCGCGTCGTCTTCATCGCGCGCGATGCGGCGAGATCGGCAGGCCCCAAACTCATGCCGTGCATACGCGGCGAGGCGGTAGCGATCGCCTCGACATTGTTGACGCCCTGCGCGGTTTCCAGGATGGCGTGGATGAGAATCGGTTTGCTGATCTTGTTGCGCGCTTCGACCTGCGCCAACAGCTGGTCGAGATAATGGATGTCCCAAGGTCCGTCGACCTTGGGCAGCATGATGACGTCGAGCTTGTCGCCGACCGCACCCACGATCTCTATCACGTCGTCGAGCGCCCATGGCGAATTGAGCGCGTTGATGCGCGTCCACAGGCCAGTCGCGCCAAAGTCGATGCTCTTCGCCATCTCGATGAAGCCCTTGCGTGCAGCCTCCTTGGCGTCGACCGGGATCGCGTCCTCGAGGTTTCCCAGTACCACGTCGACCTGGCGTACGAGCTCCGGTACCTTGGCGCGCAGCTTTGCAATGTGCGGCGGCACGAAATGGATCATGCGCTCCAGCCGCACTGGAGGTTCGCGCAACGGTGCGGGCGCACCGATGGCAAGCGGGGCATAGAACTGACGCGGCGGCTTCATAACTTGTCCTTCCCATTGCGTACGGTGCCCTTTAGAGGAATGCAAAGGCCGCGCCAAGTGGACAAAAAAAGCGCAAAGCCCCGTCCAGGCTCCGCGAGTCCTAGAGCGCTTCCCCACGCATCAGGCGCGGGAGCGACGCCGCCGGGGCCACGCCTTCGCGCATTACCGCGCGGCGCAACGGGCCGATGTGTTCCAGTGCATACAGTCCGAGCCCACGCAGCCCCTGCGCTGGCAGCAGATCGGCGAGCAGAGTACGGTTGAGCAGATCGACCGCCAGAGTGCGACTGCCGACGTCGGTGCGCCGCATCTCCTTGTAGGCGGCGAGTACGTCCGTGCCACCGATGTCCTCGCCGGCGCGGTGCGCAGCAATGACGAGCTCGCCAATCGCAGCGGCATCGCGCAGCCCGAGGTTTAGCCCCTGCGCGCCGATCGGCGGGATGACGTGCGCAGCTTCGCCGACCAACGCAATGCGGTTGTCGGCGAAGCGCTCTGCGGTGGCGACGCCGAGCGGAAACATCCCGCGACCCGGCTCGACCTCCATCTTGCCGAGGATCGAATGCGCGGCACGCTCAATCTCGATCGAAAACGCCGCACCGTCGAGCGCGGCAATGTCGCCGGCCTGCGCCCGATCAAGCACCCAGACTAGGCTAGACCGCAGTCCCGGCAGCGGAACAAGCGTGAAAGGCCCGCTCTTGGTGTGGAATTCCGTCGAGGTATCGCGGTGCGAGCGGCTGTGGCGCAGGCATACGGTGAGGGCAGTCTGCGGATACTCGCGCTCCTCGACAGCGATGCCGGCGGCTTTGCGGCACAACGAGTGTCGGCCATCGGCGGCGACCACCAGCGGTGCGCACAGCGTGTCGCCGTTTTTGAGCGAGACGGAGACTTCGTCACCGTGGGTCTCGACCGCGCATACCTGATCTTCAATCAAGCGCAAATCGGTGTGCGTGCCGGCGCGCTGCTCCAGCGCCGCGACTAGATGCCGGTTCTCGATGTTGTAGCCGAAGGCTTCAAGTCCGATCTCGTCGGCCTCGAATTTGACCTCGGGTGCGCGCCATAGCCGGCCGGTGTCGTCGACAATGCGCATT
>Ga0207726_1000073_pt1 | contig 19714 bp, 20 predicted proteins | sample LuqExpMetageno40_FD_187798 | JGI IMG/M metagenome (GOLD analysis project Ga0207726, IMG submission 187798) | Tropical forest soil microbial communities from Luquillo Experimental Forest, Puerto Rico - Sample 40 (SPAdes) | ecosystem: Environmental > Terrestrial > Soil > Tropical forest ...
GGCGGTTTGGGTGATGCCCCCCGACCGGCTTGCGGCGTCCAAGGCCCCGCTTAGTCAAGTGTTTCAGGCGCTCACCGGCACTTCTCCGACGATCATCAGCTTGATTGCGATATGCGCGACATTCAATACCATCCTGGCTCAAGTCTCCATGGCGGCGCGCGTCATCTACGGTATGGCGCGGCAGGGAGATCTGCCGGCCTGGACCGGGCACGTGCATTCCAAAACTGCCACGCCTATCATGGCGACCGCATTGGTAGTCACGGCTGCACTAGTGATCGCCTTGCTGCTTCCGTTAGAGCGTCTCGCGGAAAGTACATCGGTCGCGACGCTGCTCGTCTTCGCAATGGTGAACCTGTCGCTTCTACGGCTGCGGCTCACAAAAATGCGCCCTTCCGGTCAACACGTGCGAGTGCCGATCTGGGTCCCCGCGGTAGGCCTTGTCACATGCGTTGCAATGATTTCCGCAACTCTCGCCGGATAAGCGGCTTGCACCGGTAGGTGGCCCTCACCGCTTTCTGTAGCGCCAATAGGCGTATGCAAGACCCGCCCAGTAGCTGGCAAGGCAGAGCAATGCCTAAACCGCAGTAGTCCGATGGACCTCGATTCGAGGCCTGAATGCGATCTTAACGCATTCTGGGATTGCACGATGAAACCTTAAGTCGCCCGTCCATGCCCCCCGTCCCTCGGGTCCTGTCGTCCGATGCAATCGCAGACGTGCTTGCGTCGTGGCTCGCCGGCGGTCGCACCCTTCGTCTTGAGCCAGATCAACCCGTAGGCCGGGAAAGGGCATACACTCCACAACCAAAAATTCGATCAACATTGTGGAGGAAATTCTCATGCGCAAGTGGATTATCGCAGTCGCCGCGGCCGTGGTCTTTCTCGGTCCCAGCGTGAGTTCCGCCCAAGCGCCGATCATCATAAAATTCAGCCATGTGGTGGCGCCGAATACGCCGAAGGGAAAGGGCGCCGAGAAATTTAAGGAGCTTGCCGAGAAGTACACCGAGGGCAAGGTCAAGGTCGAAGTCTATCACAACTCTACTCTCTACAAGGACAAGGAAGAGCTAGAGGCGATGCAGCTTGGTGCGGTGCAGATGCTGGCGCCGTCGAATTCGAAATTTGGGCCGATCGGCATCAGGGACTTCGAGGTGTTCGATCTGCCGTTCCTGCTTCCGAACCTCGCGGCGCTGCGCAAGGTCACCGAAGGCCCGATTGGCCAGAAGATGCTCAAGCAGCTCGACTCCAAAGGCATGGTCGGGCTTGCCTACTGGGACAACGGTTTCAAGCAGATGAGCGCAAACAAGCCGCTGCGTGTCCCTGCGGACTACAAAGGCCTGAAATTCCGTATCCAGTCCTCAAAGGTGCTGGAAGCGCAATTCCGTGCACTCGGCGCCATTCCGCAAGTCACGGCCTTCTCCGAAGTTTACCAGGCGCTGCAGACCGGCGTGGTGGACGGCCAGGAGAACACGCCATCGAACATGTACACGCAGAAGATGGACGAGGTGCAGAAATACACGACGCTGACCAACCACGGCTACATCGGCTACGTGGTCGTCGTGAATAAAAAATTCTGGGATGGACTACCGTCCGACGTCCGGGGCCAACTGGAACAGGCGATGAAGGAAACGACCGTCTTCGCCAACACAACCTCGGCGCAGGAGAACGATGAAGCGTTGGACGCGATGCGCAAGAACGGAAAGACGCAATTCATCTCCCTGACGCCTGCCGAACTCGCCCAGATGCAAAGCGCCATGGAGCCGCTTTATCAGGACATGGCAGGCCGCGTCGGCAAGCAACTCATCGAAGACGTGCGCAAGACCGTACAAGGCGCGACCAACTGATCGGATGAGGAGCGGCCCCGGCGCAAATGCCGGGACTCTCTTTCAACCATTGGCGCGATGAGGGCCCGTGTTCCTTCGCATTCTCGACCGGCTTGAGGAAATCCTGATCGCGACACTGATCGCCGCGGCGACGCTGCTGATTTTCGCCGCCGTCGTGCAACGCTTCGCCGTCGGCATCGAGCTTCTCTACCCGATCTTCTATCCAATCAACCTGACCTGGGCGCAGGAATTGTGCGTCTACATGTTCGTGTGGATGGCCAAATTCGGCGCCGCCTACGGCGTCCGCACGGGCATCCATGTCGGCGTCGACGTCGTCGTCAACGTGCTGGAGCCGAAGATCCGCAACAAGGTGGTTCTGTTCGGTCTGCTGTGCGGCGCGTTTTTCACCTTCGTTGTCGGCAGCATGGGCGCGAAGTTCGTGTTCGAGCTTTATTCCACCGATCAGGTCTCGCCGGATCTGGAATTGCCGCGCTGGATCGTCTTTTTGTGCGTCCCGCTCGGCTCCTATCTGATGTGCTTCCGCTTTCTGCAGGTCGCGTGGGCCTTCTGGCGTACTGGCCAATTGCCGCATCACGACGTCGCTCACGTCGAAGGCGTAGATGAGGTTCCTGCCCTCGCCCAGGACGCTTCGCGATGAACAGCATTCTGATCTTTGGATTGCTGATTGCACTGATGCTCACGGGCATGCCGATCTCGATTGCGCTTGGCCTGACCGTTTTGAGCTTCCTGTTCATCATGACGCAGGTGCCGATCGAAGCGGTCGCACTCAAACTGTTTACCGGGATCGAGAGCTTCGAAATCATGGCGATCCCATTCTTCATCCTGGCGGGCAATTTTCTCACCCATGGCGGCGTCGCTCGCCGCATGATCCGCTTCGCGACGTCGATGGTCGGTCATTGGTATGGCGGCATGGGGCTCGCCGGTGTGATGGCTTGCGCGCTGTTTGCCGCAGTGTCGGGCTCATCACCGGCCACCGTCGTAGCGATCGGCTCGATCATCCTGCCGGCGATGGTGCAGCAGGGCTATCCCAAGCGGTTCGGTGCCGGCGTGATTGCGACGTCGGGTGCACTCGGCATTCTCATCCCGCCATCTATCGTGATGGTGCTCTATGCCGTCGCCACTGGTGGCAGTCTCGGCATCGATCCGGAAGGCAAACGCGTTCTCTCCGCCTCCGTGGCACAACTGTTCATGGCAGGCGTCATCCCAGGACTAATGCTCGCTTCGCTGCTCGGCGCGACGACTTTCTACCGCGCCTGGAAGAACAACTATCCGCGCATGGAGAGGAAGAACTGGGCCGATACGTTGGTGGCGTTCCGTGAATCGGTTTGGGGGCTGCTGCTGATCGTGATCGTGCTCGGCGGAATTTACGCCGGCGTATTCACGCCAACTGAGGCGGCGGCGATGAGCGCCGTCTACGCCTTTGTCATCGCTGTGTTCATCTATCGCGACATGAAGCTCACAGACGTGCCGAAGGTTCTGCTCGCTTCAGCGAATATGAGCGCGATGATCCTCTATATCATCACCAACGCGGTGCTGTTTTCATTCCTGATGACCAGCGAGCAGATACCGCAGACCATCACGAGCTGGGTGACGGGCGCTGGCATCGGTTGGGTCGGGTTCCTGCTGTTCGTAAACATCCTGCTGCTGGCTGCCGGAAATGTGATGGAGCCGTCCTCGATCGTGCTGATCACTGGACCGATCCTCTTTCCGGTCGCGGTGAGCTTAGGCATCAACCCGGTCCATCTCGGCATTCTCATGACCGTGAACATGGAGGTCGGCCTCTGCCATCCTCCGGTCGGACTCAACCTTTATGTCGCATCCGGCATCGCGAAAATGGGCATCACCGAACTTACCATCGCGGTGTGGCCTTGGCTGCTCACCATGCTCATTTTTCTCGGCATTGTGACGTATGTGCCGGAATTGTCGCTTTGGCTTCCGCGCATGCTCGGAATGCTATAACAGCAGGTAGCCTTCACGGTAATAGTGAGCAGTCACTGAGCCATCCGCCATAGCCTGACCCCAGTGGGGGTGGCCGCTGTCAGGCAGCAACACCCAGATGCGCCTGAAACTCTTCGAAGGCTGAAATAGCGTCTGCCGCGTACATCAGCGATGGCCCGCCACCCATATAGATCGTCATGCCGAGGGTTTCCTCCACCTCCTGACGCGTAGCCCCAAGCCTGACCAGCGCCTCCATGTGAAAGCCGATACAGCCGTCGCAACGCGTCGCAATTGCGATCGCAAGCGCGATTAGTTCTTTGGTCTTCTTGTCCAAGGCACCGTCGCGGCCCGCAGCCTGCGCGAGCGCCGAGAAGGACCTCATGCTGTCGGGGATGTCCTCGCGCAATTTTCGCAGATCGCCGGAAATGCGCTTGGTTATGTCAATGTAACTTTTCTTCATGAGCGCGCTCCTCATTTTGTTGATGACGGCTGCGGCGATGTCTGCCGCCCAAACAGCAACGAAATTGGCAGCCTGAATACGGGTCCAACTACCGAGAAGGGCAGCGTAGCGGCTCCCGGTGCTCTACCGACGCCCCGACATCGCTTCGGCGCGCGGCGTCCGAAAGAGTTTTCCGACACTAAAAGCCCAATTCGACCGTGGTCAGGCATTTCTGACGGCCCAAGCTTCTCCAAGGATAGTCGTCGCCCTACCCCCGCGCCGATGCCTTTGTCGACGGAAGGTTGCTGGACGCGCTCGGCGGGCATCGACAACGACGCGCGAGAAACGCCTTGAAAACAGCCCATCGGGCGTCTTTGCCGCAAGCTCGATCAAACTGCGTATTGCAGGCCGACGGCTGTCTCTAACGTCGCACTAGCAGCATGCAATGAGACGGCCCACGTTTGATCGCCAACGATGCCGTCAGACGTGATGCCGCCCCAACTCTGCAACGCCTGGACCGAAGCCTTCGTCGCTGGCCCGAATTCCCCATCGATTGCACCCGGCGGTGTATTCCAGGCCCCTGATGCGCCATTCGAGAGGACCTGTTGCAAGCTGCGGACGACAACTCCGGTCGCTCCTTCAGATAGGGTCGGCATCGGAGCGCCATTTGGCAGTGCAGCCCAAGTTAGCAGTCCGACAATTCCGTCGGCCACGAGACCAGCGCCTTGCTGGAATTCTTTGACCGCCGTCTCGGTCACTGGTCCGAATACACCATCGACCGCAATTCCAAGATTGGGCGTTCGGCGCAGTGCTCGTTGTAGACGGCGAACGGCGCCACCAGTCGCTCCCGGAGAGATCGTCGGCTGGCCCGGATTCGGCATCTTACCCTCCATATGAAAGGAGGGTGGCACTGTAGCGCACTGTACGCGCAGGGGCGAGGCCGGGCGATAACACCCGCCTCATGCTCTAGCAAGATCGTACACAAGAACGACGGCTCCTCACAATCTACAAGGCCTCTAACGCGGTCCCGCGTTGACGCGGTAGCTCCAGATTGCGGGGCCCTCGCGTCCGTGGCCGCGCACTGCGACAAGCAAACGTTCGAGGTCCGGCACGAATAGACCAGTTCTGGCGCCTGCGACGGTCGGGATTTGGGCTATGCGGGAGTACTTGTCCGATCCGGCATCCAGGACGTCGACGGCGCCGCTGCCGCAGATCACGTAGATGCGACGAGTTCTGGAGTCGTAGAAGAGATCGTCGACGTCCCCACAGGTTTCAACTTCCGCAAGCGGGCGGCCGGTCTGCTTATCGTATGCGACGAGCCGAGTCGGTCTCCTGAATGCAACGATCACGCGGCTTCCGTCCGGATCGAGCGTCATTGCGAAGTTACCGCTGTAGGTCACTTTCCAGTTCTGTTGCGTATCGAAATCCGCAGCGACCGTTCCGATCGTCGACGCATTCGGTAGATTGACGAAGACGCGTCCGGACGACGGCTCGATTTGAATACTTTCCGGATGGACGGGGAGCTTTACCCTTCCGATGGCCTCGTTCTTCGCCGGATCAATTATTGCGATGCCGCCGCTACCGAACCCGACGAGCACGTTGCCGGTCTTCACATCGAAACGAACGTTATCCGCGTCCTCACCAAGCTCTATCCTGGCGACTCGAGCGAAGTCGGAGCCGCGAAAGACCCGCACCGAACCGTCACCTCCATTCGCGACGAATACCGTGTCGGTCGGAGGGACGTAGGCGATCCCCTGCGGCTCGCTGAGCCCCGCTATGCGGTGCGCCAACATTTTACCCTCGAGATCGACCACCCCGACCGTGTTGTTGCCTAACTCCGCCACGAACAGTCGTCGGCGCGCGACATCGATCGCCATGTGGTCAATTCGTCCGGCCACGCTGCCGAGTGGGATCTTGGCATCGAGCGCAAGTGGAGTGGTGTCGCCGGGCCGCTCCTGTCCGACCGACGCCCCAATGGCCCACGGCGCCAAAGACGCGCAAGCGATGAGGAGACTCAACCAGGACACTATTGGTGCCATGCTCAACCACAGAACGTCTGTGAGCTTTCCAAGCAAGCCGCCGAACGGCCTTCGCTCCTCAGTGCGCACCGACGGTCGCGGCATTCCTCGTCTGGTCCAGAGCGGCACGGAGTCCCTTCGCCAGTTTCAGCGCATCGTCATTTGCCCAGAAATGCAGGAAGAACAATCGCGGCTGTTCGTCCAACATGTGGCTGTGCACGGCGGTGACCTCGATGCCGTTGGACTTCAGCGCGTGGATGACTGGGTTTACTTCGCTGCCGATCAACACGAAATCTCCCGTGATCGCCGCCTTTCCGTTGCCAGTCGGCTGAAAGTTGATTCCCGTCGCGACGCCGAGTGGCCCAGGCGGATTGAGCTGCATTCCTTGCTCGGAGATCTCGTCGCTCCGCTGCACGGCGACCTGGTAGACGCCTCCAGAGGGCTTCCCTTTGGCGCCGATGATCTGGTCGATCTGCCCCGTGTCGAGATCCACGGATGATGCGGTCGCGGCCTGTGGTTCGGCCAGCGGCGTCTTGCTTACGGCGAGTGCGTCACGGATAGCCGTCGCGATCTTCGCCGGATCGCCACGGCCTGCGATATGGAGATAGAAGGTTTCCGGATTCGCCCGCAGCAGGTGATTGTGAACCGCCGTGACCTGCAGCCCTCCTTCGATCATTTTGCTCATCACCGGGCTGACCTCGGATTCGAGCAGAACCAGATCGCCCATCGCCATCGCACCGTCATGCGATGGCATGAACGCGACCCATCCGCCAAGCGCGAGCGCCGGCTTGATGGTGACGTCGTCCAGCGTGACCGAGAGATCGCCCCGCGGGAATCCGTAGCGATGCACGTCGCCGGTCACTGCGGCAGTTCTGTTGAAGACCCCATCCACCTGCGTCCAGTTGATGCTCTGCGCATAGGCTGGCGCCATGGAAAGACTGCCGAGAACGGAGAGGACGATCAGACTACGCATCAGATGCTCCTTTCTTGATGTCCGGTTACCCCCCGTGATTGGCGATCTCGCTCAACAGCCGATCCGCGCTCTTCCAGGCGATCGCCTGCATGAAAGCGTCGACGTAGCTTCCGGCCTTCGCGCCGAAATCGATGTGATAGGAGTGTTCGTACATGTCGAGTGCGAGGATCGGCGTGCCGCCTGCGAGCGTGTGGCAGTGATCGGCAGCCCATTGATTGACGAGTTTGCCGTCGCGCGGGGACCAGGACAGCAGGACCCAACCGGAGCCGCCACCCAACGCTTTGCCCATTGCTTCGAATTCGGCTCGCCAACGCTCGAATGATCCGAAATCCCTTGCAATCGCATCGCGAAGTTTGGGACCCGGTTGGCTCTCCTCGCCGAGTCCGGCGAAGAACAATTCGTGCAGGATCATGGAATTCATCGCGATGAGTTGCTCGCGCTTGAGTCCGTTGATGACGAAGCCTGCCGCCTTCGCATAGTCCAATTCAGCAATCTGCTCTTCGATAAGATTCAGGCGCTTCACCGCGCCGCCGTAGTTGTTCTCGTAATGGCTGACAATCAGCCGTTCGGACATGCCTTTGATCCTGGCCGGGTCGCAGGGCAAAGGTTTGATAGCGTAGCTCATCGAACTGCCCCGTTTTGCGGCAGCGGGGGCGCGCTGCTGGAATCTGGCGTCTGGCTCTTCTCGCTACGCTCGTTCCTCTCATCGCCCTCGTCATCATCATCATCGTCATCATCATCTCTGACCACGGCGAAATAACCCGCAGCGGCAGAGAGTCCAGCAAGTGCAACTCCGAACGTGGCTGCACGCATCAGATTTCTGCGTGTCATGACACTCTCCTACTACGTCACTGGATTACGCCGACGACAAACAGCGCAATGCCAGCAAGACAGCTACCCAGCAGCGTCGGGATCATTCCGATCTTGAACCGAAAGATCGCGACCGCCGCTGCGACCGCAAGCAATAGCGCCCAAGGATCGACTGTCGTCAGTTTCGGTGCATCGAAGCTGAGCAGAGCGTTTCGGATCGGAAAGGTCTCGTGAAAGAGCGTATGGATGGCAAACCAGATCGCGAGATTGAGGACCACGCCAACCACGGCGGCGGTGATCGCAGAAAACGCCCCATTAAGCGCCTTGTTGCCCCGCAATACCTCCACGAAAGGCGCTCCGAGGAAGATCCAGAGAAAGCACGGGACAAAAGTTACCCATGTGGTTAGCAGGCCGCCCAAGGTGCCGGCGAGCAAGGGCGACAGCCCGCCTGGATCACGGAATGCGGCCATGAAACCCACGAATTGCAGAACCATGATCAGTGGCCCTGGAGTCGTCTCGGCCATTCCAAGACCATCAAGCATCTCACCCGGTGCCAGCCAGCCGTATTGCTCGACCGCACCCTGCGCGACGTACGCGAGCACGGCGTAGGCGCCGCCGAATGTGACCACTGCCATTTTGCTGAAGAACACCGCGATCTCGGTGAAGACATTTCCGCGGCCGAGCACAGCAAGAAGCGCGATGACGGGTACGAGCCACAGCGCAAGCCATACGGCCGAAACAAAAGAGGCGCGTGCCACCGTCGGCCGCGCATGCTCAGGCAATTCGTCCCCAAGCAGGCTTTGCTCATCGGTAATGCTGCCCGCAGCCTTGCCGTGACCCGATTCGGTCCTGAACACCTCCGCGCCGCTCGCGGCTCCTATGAAACCGATCAACGCAGCACCGAAAACGATCAGTGGAAACGGAATGCTCAAGAAGAAAATGCCGACGAACGCCACTGCCGCGAGCACCCGCATTGCATCATTCTTCAGCGCGCGTTTGCCGATCCGCACCACGGCTTCGACCACGATTGCAAGAACGGCAGCCTTTAATCCGAAGAACAGAGCTACGACCACCGGCACCTTGCCGTACAGTGCGTAGATGTAGCTCAGGGCCATGATTGAAACGACGCCGGGTAACACGAACAAGCTGCCCGCGACGATTCCGCCGGCCGTCCGATGCATCAGCCAACCGATGTAGACGGCGAGTTGCTTGGCTTCCGGGCCAGGCAACAACATGCAGTAGTTCAGCGCATAGAGAAATCGATTTTCTGAAATCCAGTGTTTCTCATCTACGAGAATGCGATGCATAACCGCAATCTGTGCTGCTGGACCTCCGAAACTGAGAAGCGCCACGCGAATCCAGACGCGCACGCCCTCAGCGAAGGAGACGCCGTGCGCCGGAACGGATGATTCGATCGCTCTCTTTGCTGCGAGTTGTGACATGGCTTTCAATCGACGCTCCCTGGGATCAGTGCGCGAAGTCGCCGTTCGGCTTGCCCTGCCAAACCATCTCCCGACAGTAGGCGTAGAGCGCGTCGTAGACGATCCATTCGGCCGCGTTCTGTGCGTGGTCATCCTTGAAGCCGAGGTGGCGGAAGCCCTCGGCAACTGCCTCAACGCCGGGTCCTTCAGGCTGCTGATAGAGCGTGTTGTCCGTATCCGCGCCGTTGACGATCTTCCCGAGCAGAACGAGAGCCGGATCAGCGGTGAGCTTGTATTTTTTGAGGATGGCCTCGAACGAGCACTCTTTGCCGTGATGACCGAGCTCGACGCCTTTCACATCATAGGAGATGGCATTGAGCCGTTTCGCCTCGTCGCTGACTTTGTCGGCCGGAACGAAGAAGAATTCCGCGTCCTTGTCGACGAACTTCTTGATGAGCCATGGGCAAGCGACGCGGTCAACCTTGACCCGCTCTCGGGTGATCCATTTCATGTGACCGCTCCTGATATCGAGATGAACAGTCTTCTCATTCATAGTCGAGGCCGGCGAGCTGACCTCGATCAGATTGAGCCGTTTCACCGCGCCGCCGGATTTGTTCTCGTAGTGACTGGCGATCAGCCGTTCGGACATCCCCTTGATGCGCGCCGGATCGCAGGAGAGCGGTTTCAAGCTGAAGGTCATGGGCGCTTCTCCTGGTCGGGCAGCACAGCGATCGATATCTGACTGAAGTGGGTCACGCTGTCGGCTTTGGTCCAGAGGGCGATCTTCCCCGCATTTGCGAATGTCCGGTCGGTGGTGGTGAATAGCGTTTTGCCGTCGAAGCCGATGCTGAACCGATCACCGTCTGCTTTCAGGCCGAGCGTATGCCACTCGTTCTTGGCGACCATGACGTTCACGCCGTCGATTTGCTGACGGCTGCCTTTCGCAACACGATAGAAACGGACGTTGTCCTCAAGTGCATTGGCGCGCGCGACGTAATAATTGTCGGCATCGACGACGCGGACGGCGATGCCGCCAGCCTGATCGACGCGGCCAGCGACTGGCCGGAAGCTCACGGAGACGTCGACGTTCTTGGCAACGATTGGATTATAGATTGCAAGCGGGAAGCGATAATCGGTGCGGTCGGTGCTCGACTGTTCGATAACGCGATCGCCGTTCGCCGTTTCATCGGCGACGACCGTCCATTGACTTGGGGCCCCTTGACCCGTCCGGGCAAACACGAAGTCAGCCGGCGCTTTTCCAATTTCCAGCTTCGCGAGGGCAACGACCGTGGCGGCCGATTGAGAGAAGCTGTCGTGCGAGACAACCAGGATCGTACCCGCGACGATCAGCGCGGCCAGCAACAGCAAAATTGGCGTGATGCGGTGAGAGCCGTTCTCGCCCATGCGCAAGCACCTCGACAAACCGAGAGTTGCGCAGTGCTTGGACGGGCGACCGTCTAACGGGGAGACTGCTCATCCCCGTAAATCTCAGCCTACGTCAACGCCCTGCCGACGTGCAAGGTTTCAACGGCGTGCATTGGAGTGCCGGGCGTAAAAATCCCATAAACCTGGCTAAGCCCCGCTCAGAACGATCGCGCCGCGGTGGGCGGGCGAAAAGACGTAGAGGCGATCGGGTAGAGCGAGAGCGGTCGTTTGCGCGCCCGCTGCCGTAACGAAATCGGATCTCGCGCCGCTGCGGGGATCGATGGTTTGCACCACCCCGGGCTCGCCGATCGCGACGTGGACTAGACCGGATTTCGGATTGAAAAACGTCGCGTCGGGGCCCCCGGCCAGCGGCCACTGCGCGAGCACCTTGCCCGTCTTTGCGTCCACCTGAACGAGAACGGCTCCATCGCATGCCGCATACAGGAGTTCTTTCTCGGTATCGATGTCGAGACCGTGCGCTCCCGACGATGGAAGCGGCCAATGCTGCACCGGATCGAGTTGCGGAAGCTTCGCGACCAGGATCATCGAAGGTTCGCGGATCGCCAGATAGACGCGCTCTCCGGCTCCATCCGTCACACACCATCGCGGTCGGCCGGACAACTGGATTGACCAACGCCTTCCATTTTGCAGTTCGATTGCGTGGAGTTCGGGACCACGACTCTCATCGCCGATGCATGCCGCGATGCCGAGCATTCGTCGCGCAACGATCGCAACACCGTTCGGGCGCGGCGCCGTTTCGAAGACGGCTTTGGTCGAAAGCTCCGCGGCATCGACCCACGAGAGGCTTGATGCGCCTCGGTTCGTGACCAGTACCTCGCCCTCGTCCGCTACGACTCCTGCGGCGTGGGCGAAGCCGGCGAGTGTTTGCAACCGGACAGCGCGATCATGGTCGATGACTTCGAGACGATCTCGCGCGGTGTGAGCGACGAAAACCCGCCGCGTCTTTGGATCGAACGCGCCGTGATCGAACAGCGTCTTCTCGGAATCGCTTAGCTCGATCGTTCCCTCGAACTTCAGAGGCATGATCATTCCTCTTGTGTCAGCGTCGCCTGGCTTCGTTCGGCGTTTTTTGAACCGAGAATGCGAAGGTGAGACCAGCGCGAAGTTCGGTTTGCGGGTTGCCGTTAACCCATGCTTGCTTGACGGCGACGTCGAACGAGAGATCGTCACGAACCTTCCAAATCGCTCCGACGAGAGCGGAAACGGTGTCGGTCTTCACTGGCCCGACCTGGTGCTCAAAGCTCGCTTCGCCGACCGGCCTGACCGTCCATTCCTGCGGTCCTTCTACGATCCAGCCGGCTACGAAGTTGGTGTTGTGGTCGCGCGTGAGCTCCGCGCCGAAATTGAAGTGCGTCGTACCCCAGCTCCAGCGGTCCGAAACGATGCCCAACCAGCTCGCTCCGTATCCCTGTTCATTATGCAATTCGGGTAGCAGAACGCCGAATTCCGTCGCGATGCTCGGCCCAGGTTTGTCCTGCAAAACGCCGTCCCGAAGGACGTGCTTCAGCGAGAAGGTGTCTTCGACGAGTCTGCCGCGTGTGTCGTCGGATGGCGCTAACGGATATTCGCCGCGCCCCTCCAAAACCGCCTCCCAGTCTTTCGCAAAGCCGTAGTTGACGACCAATGAGGGGGCCACAAGCGTGCGGTCGTCTTGGCTCTTACGATAACCGAGAGGTCCCAGCTCGAACTCCAATTCGCCGAGGTCGGCGACCGCAGCATCGGTCAAGTCGAACGGCCGATACGCGACCGCTTCGCCTGGAGCGAGCAAAGCAGCCATGAGGACCGCGGCGAAGAACGAGGCATACCAGCCGGTCGATTTGGCCATTCGCGCGCGACACATGACGCCGTGAACCTCAGTGGCCGTTCTCTGCAGGAGTGATGATCGAGGAACTTTGTGTACCCCGAACCTTATCGTGTGGAGCGATCCACATGCTATAGATGAACAGACCCGCTAATGCTGCGAACAACGCCGCGATCCACGGATGGTCTCTCAGCCGCCCTTTGTCCTGACGTTCGTAGAGCATTACTTCCTCGAATACTGATTACCTTTTTTGGCTGCAATGCTTGAGGCACAAGTCCAATTCACTCTTGCATGCCTGCTTCGAATGCGCCTGGAGACATGCGCGATTGTACTCGCGGCATGTTTTGCAACTTCCGGGCGTTTCGGCCGATGCCGCCGACCACGGCATTGCGAACACCGCCGCAACCGCGGCGGTCGCGATCAGTGGCGCATAAGCTGTGACACGTGTCTGGGAAGGGGAGCGACGCTTTCGTCTGTCCATGCGCAACCTCCTCGACAGAATCGAGTGCTGCGCAGTGCTTGGACGGAGCTCCGTCTGGCGGGGAGACTGCGCGTCCCCGTAGTGGGTAGGGTAGAAAGCTAGACTCCGTTTGACAAGGCCACGGGCACGGGCGGAACTTGGTCGCAATCAAACCATTAGGGCTTCGGGGCAGGCATGTTCTTTGCAGCTTTCAAAGCGGCGATCTCGGGTATTCTCGTTCTCGTTGTTTCGGAGACGGCCAAGCGCAACCCAGCCGTCGGCGGGCTGATAGCATCGCTCCCCCTGGTCTCCGTACTTGCCATCATATGGTTGTGGCGTGACACCGGAGACAGCGAACGCATAGCTGCTCAGGCCCAATCCACGTTCTGGTTCGTCTTGCCTTCGCTTCCCATGTTTCTGCTGCTTCCGGCGATGCTGAGACATGGAACTTCGTTTTGGATTTCGCTCAGTTCCTCATGCGTTTTGACGATGCTCTTGTACTCAGGAACTGTATGGTTGCTTCCAAAACTCGGAATCGATATTTGAATCTTCATTTGCTGGCGCGCGTTTGACTTTCCCGAGGATTCCACCTATTTGCATCGTTGCCGGGCCATATTGCAGTCGCCCGACCTCTTCAAGGCATGTCGCCCAAGAACTGCGCTTCGTCCGCCCGTTTCGGACGCAGGCTGTTGGGACATGCAACATCTCGCACAGTCTTCGTTCCAGCGGCGGAATCCGGGCTACGGCAACCGCCCGGTAAGCTGCGTGTCAGCCAATCGTTGTCTCAACTCCGATCGGAGATGAGATCATGTCTTGCAATAAGACAACCTCAGCAACAGCAAACTTCCGTGTTTCGCTGCCAACAGACACGGATTGGCCATGGCCAGACTGGTTTCGTCACTTAGCGCCCACAGTCGCCCGCCTTTGGGAGAAGCGCCGCGGGCGTCAACAACTCATGGATTTGGACGAGCGCCTGCTCATGGACATTGGGATTACAAGGGAACAAGCGGAGTTGGAAGCCGCAAAGTGGCCTTAGCAATAGCGGCCTTTTTTCGGGTTCGCTTTGAGTAACGTGGCGAGCTGGTAACAGCTACTTCCTGTCAGCAGAACGGACGTGAAGCAAACTTTGCTCACGTCCGTTGCACTCCGAGGAATGCAATCCCGGGAGGCTTAACACAGGCCAGAAAACGGCATTGATCATGGCGCAAGCGTTTTGAGACGGGATAGATCTTCGGCTACTGCCGCCCGGACCCAATCGCGGAATATTGCGATCTTCGGAATGTTCGATGCTGCTTTGGGACAGACAATCCAGTAGGTGTTGGCCACCCTCAACGAAATGTCGACTGGCCGCACGAGGCGGCCATTGATCAAGTCCCAGGCCGCGAGCGCCGTGCGCGCCAAGGCGATGCCCTGACCGTCGATCGCCGCATCGATCAACATGCTGGCGCGGTTCAAAACTGGGCCGGGACCGACCGAGGCCTTCACGCCCGCGGCTTCAAATAAGCGCGCCCAATTCTTTGCGTCTTCGAGACGAAGCAATGGAAACTTCAAAAGATCCGCCACTTTCGTGACACGGTTACGTCCGGTGACCAGCTTCGGGCTGCAAACAGGAAACAGACGCTCCGAATAAAGTCTCTGCACATCGAGCCCTGGCCAGTTCCCATGGCCATGTCGGATCGCGATATCGACATCGTCGCGCGCGAAATCGACGTAGTGCGTCGTGGCCGAAACGCGCAAATCCAAGTCCGGATATTTCTCCGCGAAGTGGCCCAGTCGGTTGACTAGCCATTTCGCGGCGAAGTCGGGCGAAGTACTGACGGTAAGGGCGCCGCTCTCCTGACGCTGCAACAGCCGTTCGGTGCCGACGGCGATCTGGTCCAGTGCATCACGGATGACGGCCAAGTAATCCCGCCCCGCTTTGGTGAGGATCAGCCGCTGGCGTTCGCGACGAAAGAGGTTGAGCCCAAGTATATCTTCAAGCGCTTTCACCTGATGGCTGACGGCGCCCTGCGTGACATTCAACTCCTCGGCGGCACGCGTGAAGCTTTCGCTCCGGGCCGCAGCCTCGAACGCTTTCAGGCCATTCAGCGGTGGGAGACGGCGCACCATGGCACAATCGTTCATGAGGAAATCTAATCAAGAATATAGGACGCCGATAACAGCAGCAATCTATTGGCTCCATCAATCTGCCGCAGTTCATGAGATTTTCTCAGCACGCCCGAGAAAAGATGCGTTGCAGATAACTGCAATGTGTAGATATTGCCTTTTGCCTCATTGATCGGTCGGGCTCTCCAAGCAGCCGCCCGGCTTCCAAAAGACGCGTCGTCCAAGCGCTGCTCCGAACCCCTTCGCGGGGAAGGAGCGCCTTGTGATCAAACAGATCGCAACCATCTCCACGTCATTTCCTGCCCCCGCCAAGCCCAAGCAGGCGTGTGCCGCCGCGCGCACTAAGCGGCTGCTCGAGGGCCCGATCTTCCCTACGCTGCTCAAGCTGTCCGCGCCAAATATCCTCAACCTGATGGCGTTCACCGGCATGGTCACCTTCGACGGGTTTTTTCTCGGAAAGCTCGGATCGGACGCGCTCGCCGGCGCCTCGCTGGTTTTTCCCTGGGTGATGCTCGTCCTGCAGTCGACCAACAGCGGGATGGGTGCTGGCGTCTCTTCGGCGGTCGCTCGCGCTGTCGGCGCCGGCAAGCCCGAGCGCGCCAACGCGCTCGTATTCCACGCCTTCCTGCTCGCGCTGGCGCTTGGGGCGATCTTCGCCGGCTTGATGCTGGTCGGCGGACAGAACCTATTTCGTCTGATGGGCGGACAGGACGACATGCTCGATGCCGCCCTCCCCTACGCGCACGTGGCGCTAGGCGGCGCCGCCGCGATCTGCACGCTCAACTTCATGGGAAATGCGGTGCGCGGCACCGGCAACATGGGATTGCCGGCCGGGGTGCTGGTCGCCTGCGTGCTGGCACATATCGCGATCTCGCCGATCCTGATCTTCGGCTTCGGACCGCTGCCGCCGCTGGGCGCGGCGGGCGCTGCGTGGGGCCTGATACTGCCTTTCGCGGTCGGCAGCGTCTGGTTCGTTTGGTATCTGCACTCGGGACGCGCGCTGGTGCAGCTCCGCTTCTGCGGGATTGCGCCCCGCTGGAAGCTCTTCGCTGACATCCTCAAGGTCGGCGTGCCGGGTCTGGCCAACATCGCCATCACCAACTTCTCGGTCGTGGCGCTGACCGGCCTCGCCGGACGACTTGGGCGCGACATTGCCATCGGCTACGCGATGGGCGCGCGGCTCGAATATATCATGCAGCCGATCGCGTTCGGCTTCGGCACCGCGATCGTCGCTATGGTCGGCACCAACTGGGGCGCCCGCCAGTATCGGCGCGCGCGCACAATCGCGCTGATCGGCGTCACCACGGTCGTGGCGGTGTGCAGCACGATCGGGCTCATCGTCGCGATCTTTCCGACATTGTGGCTCGGCCTATTCAGCGACGACACCGAGGTCTTCCGCGTCGGCGGTTTCTATCTGCACATCGTCGCGCCGACCTATCTCTTCTTCAGCGCGGGTCTCAGCTTGTTCTACGTCTCGCTGGGCCTCGGTCGCGGCGCCGCGGCCGCGGCGGCAAACGCGGTGCGTCTCGCCATAAACGTCACGGGCGGGCTCATCGCCATCTACTGGCTCGACCTCGGCATGGTCGGATTCTTCGCCTCGGTCGCACTCGGCTTCGTGGTCTATGCGGCACTGCTCGTCTGGGCCGTGCTGCGGGTCAAGGAGCCCGCCGTAACGCCGAAGGGGGCGTGATGCTTCACCATCACTTCCTCACCTGACCTGAGCAGGCTGTGTAGCACAGCAAAGGCCGGCGCCTGACTTCCACTCGGGGTCATTAGCCGCCATCGCCTGCGTCGCGGGTACGTCCGCTCTATTCCGCAGAGCAGGACATCGTCTTGCAAGTTCGGTTGGGCAGAGATGGGCCAAAGGCAGACAGAGAACGTTTCTTAGCCGTTTGGATCAGTGGCGTTCGGGAAGAACAACTGCTCGCCATTGATCTTGTAATGGGCGATCTCTTGTTGGCCTTCCGGCGAAACCAGCCAGTCGATGAATTGCTGGCCAAACTCCTTCTTCACCTGCGGATGCTTGGCGGGATTGACCAGTATCACGCCGTACTGATTGAACATGCGCTCGTCGCCCTCGACCAAGACTTCCAATTTCCCCTTGTTCGTAAGGTGGGTCCATGTGGCGCGGTCCGACAGCACGTAGGCGTTGCTCGCGACCGCCAGTTCGAGTGCGGCGTCCATACCTTGTCTGCACTCAATGTACCAAGGGCCATGCTCGTTCTCGATGTCGATGCCGACGTCCTTGTTCCAGATCATAAGTTCGGTGAGATTGGTGCCGGAGCGGTCGTCCCGCGATATGAAGGTTGCCGATTTGTCCTTGATCGCCGCGAATGCCTTCGCGATGTCCTTCAAAGACCTGACACCGGCAGGATCGTTCTTCGGACCAAGCAGCACGAAGTCGTTGTACATGACGGGAACGCGCTTCACGCCTTCGCCTTCGGCGACGAACTTCTGTTCTTCCCATTTGGCATGCACGAACAGGACGTCGGCCTTACCGCGCCGCCCCGCGTCAAGCGCTTCACCGGTGCCCAGCGCCAGCACTTTGACGCCGATGCCAGTCTTCTGCGTGAAGAGCGGCAGTAGATAGTCGAACAGACCGGAGTCCTGCGTTGAAGTCGTCGAGGCGATGACGATCGCTTTTTCTTGGCCAATCGCAGGTCCGGCGACAAACGCGCCACAGATTGCAACGAATGCAAATACGGTCTTTCCCAAAGAAAGCATACGAGTTCCCCCCTGCCGAAGGACGAGTATAGGTCGCCGTGTGGACTAATTGCGGCAGCCGACATAACCGTAATGTGCATCTTTTATGTGCAGCGGAATTGGCAGTATAGCTGTCGCGTCAACGCGTGGACCCTCGTTGAATTGAGGGGCTGATATCGGTACTATTGCTTTGGGGAAATCGCAGCCTCCCCGTTAAATGGTCGTCCCATTCAAGCGCTGCTCGCCCTGTCGTGGAGCGAGCACGTGGATGGGTTCTCAGATCTAACAATCTTTCTCATCGCGACATTTGCGAGCGCATTGGTCGCCGGGCTTTCCGGCTTTGCGTTCGGACTTATTGCAGCGTCACTTTGGCTTTACATCCTCTCGCCACTACAAACCGCAACGTTGATCATTGCGTTTGGGCTCATCGTACAAGGTTATTCGGTTTGGAAACTTCGACACGCACTCGACTGGAACACGCTCTGGCCGTTTGTCGGCGGGGCGGCAGTTGGTGTTCCAATCGGCGTAAGCATTTTAACATGGGCAAATCCGACCCAAGCACGAGCCGGTATTGGGATTTTCCTAATCCTCTACAGTCTGTATGCGCTCTTTCGACCCGCGATGAACCCGGTCACAGCTGGCGGGCGAGCTGCGGACGCCGGAGTTGGATTTCTTAACGGCATCTTTGCTGGCATCACGGGACTTGCCGGCATTCTTGTAACGATATGGTGTGGGTTGCGCGGCTGGCCGAAAGACCAGCAGCGCGCGGTCTTTCAACCGGTCGCTGTTGCGATTTTTGTCATGAGCGCGGCTTGGCTTGGCACAAAGGTTACAATCTCGGCTGAAACGATCCGACTTTTCTTGTTCGGACTTCCGATGTTGCTTGCTGGCACCTGGCTGGGGCTAAAGCTATACGGAAAAGTCAACGAAACGACGTTTCGCAAGATCGTGCTGTCGCTGTTGTTGCTCTCTGGTGCAGCGCTGATCGTTTAGTACGCTTTTGGCGGTGGTGAAGCAAAAGGAGGAATACAATGAGGTGGATTACGCGCGAGTACGTCAAGGTTGACCGAGTTGCGTGTCCTTGGCTGATCAAAAAGTTTGTCGACAAGGACGCAGAATTCATTTTCGTGCCGACAGACAAAGTCATGGACGAAGCAAAACGCCTCGATGCAACCCCTTACGACGTCAAAAACGTGGAATTAGGCCACCACGGCAAAGAATGCTCCTTCGAGGCTATCTTGAAGAAATACAATCTTACGCATGATCCCGCGCTCGTGCTTCTTGGGAAGATCGTCAATGCGGCCGACACGGACAACACGCTTTATCATCAACCGGAAGGCCCCGGCCTCGAAGCCATCGCCGAGGGATTTCGCCACCTCGGCTACAAAAACGATCATGAGGTGAATGCAGCGGAGTGGATCGTCTATGACGCGCTCTATGCCTATTGCAAAAAGATGGTGCAGGACGAAAAGCCCAACGGTGATTTCAAATAGCTGTCTCGGCCCGCACTTCCATCGTTGATGGTGGCCATGTCGTTCGACAAGACCCGCTCGACGCGCATCGACGTCGCGTTGCTTTACATTGCCCGCGGCGTGCGGGGACTTGGCGACGGCTTTGCCATCATTCTATTGCCGGCCTACCTGTCCGCGATCGGTCTCAGTTCAAGTGAAATCGGCATTGTTCTCAGCGCCTCGTTGCTTGGCACCGCTTTGCTGACCCTGGCCGTGGGCTTCATCGCCCAGCGGCACGATCTTCGGAATT
>Ga0207726_1000085_pt1 | contig 18518 bp, 16 predicted proteins | sample LuqExpMetageno40_FD_187798 | JGI IMG/M metagenome (GOLD analysis project Ga0207726, IMG submission 187798) | Tropical forest soil microbial communities from Luquillo Experimental Forest, Puerto Rico - Sample 40 (SPAdes) | ecosystem: Environmental > Terrestrial > Soil > Tropical forest ...
CAGCCTAGCACGCGCGCGGCATTTGCTTGCATTCCGGGTACGATCCGCCGATATAGGGGTGGGAGGTTGGCGGTGGACGAGCCACTCGCCAACCGGGTCAGGTCCGGAAGGAAGCAGCCCTAACGAGCGCGGTTCGGGTCGCTCGTCAGCCTCCCACCTCCTCTTTGAGCCCGCGGGCCCGGATGCGACCGCCAGGCGGATGGCAGGATGAACGAAACCACGAAACCTATAGAACGAGGCCTGGATTTCGGCGCAGCGCCAGAAGGAACCAGCTATTGCGTGCTGGCGCGCAAATACCGGCCGGCGCGCTTCAACGACCTGATCGGCCAGGACGCCATGGTGCGTACTGTCTCGAACGCTTTCGAGAGCAGGCGCATCCCGCAGGCGTGGATCCTCACCGGCGTACGCGGCGTGGGCAAGACCACGACCGCCCGCATCCTAGCCCGCGCGCTCAATTACGAACTGCCGGACGGCTCGATCACACAGCCGACGATCGACATGCCGAAGATGGGTATGCACTGCCAGGCGATCATCGAAAGCCGCCACCCTGACGTGCTGGAGATGGACGCCGCCTCGCACAACAGTGTCGAAGACGTGCGGCAGATCAATGATGCGATCCGCTACGCGCCGATGAGCGCGCGCTACAAGGTCTATATCCTCGACGAAGTACACATGCTTTCGGGCGCGGCCTTCAACGCACTGCTCAAAACACTAGAAGAGCCGCCGCCGCACGCCAAGTTTATCTTCGCCACCACGGAAATCCGCAGGGTGCCGGTGACGGTGCTGTCGCGCTGCCAGCGCTTCGATCTGCGCCGCGTCGATGCCGCACTGCTGGTCAAGCATCTGGAAGGTATCGCCGGCAAAGAAAAGGTTGAAGTCGAACCGGCGGCACTAGCGCTCATCGCGCGCGCGGCGGAAGGCTCGGTGCGCGATTCGCTATCGCTGTTCGATCAAGCCATCGCGCATGCCGCCGGCCCCGTCCATGCGGAAGACGTGCGGCAGATGCTCGGCCTCGCCGACCGCGTGCGCGTCGTCGATCTGTTTGAGGCGCTGATGAAGGGCGACGTCGCCGCGGCGCTCAAGGAATTGCACGAGCAGTACGAAATCGGTGCCGATCCGACGGTCGTGCTGAGCGATCTCGCCGAGTTCACCCATTTTATCACTCGCGTGAAGGTGGTGCCAGCGGTCGCCGACGACGTCTCGCTGTCGGAAGCCGAACGCGTGCGCGGCCGCACCTTCGCAGCGCAATTGTCGATGCGCGTTCTGTCCCGCACCTGGCAGATGCTGATCAAGGGCATCGGTGAGGTGCAGGCAGCCGGCCGCCCGGTCGCCGCCGCGGAGATGGTGCTGGTGCGCGTCGCGTATGCTGCCGACCTGCCGACGCCGGATGAAGTGATCCGCTTGCTCAGCGAGGAGGGCGGCAGCGTGGCTCGCTCGCAGGGTAATCGCGGCGTGCCCCCGGCGCAGCCGCCGCAACAGACTTTTTCGCCGCCGTCCGAGACGCCACGGGGCTCGCCGCGCTCCTCGGCTGCGGTATCGCCGCGTGCGGCGGAGGATCCGGTGGCCGAAAGTGAGCCGACCGCGTCGATGCTCACGATCGGCTCGTTTGAGGCGCTGATCAGGCTGGCTGCAGAGAAGCGTGACATTTCGGTGAAGATAGCGTTGGAGCGCGATGTGCGGTTAGTCCATTGCGAGGATGGCCGACTCGAGATTGCGTTAGAGCCGACGGCTGCGAGAACGCTGGTGCACGATCTGCAGCGCAAGCTCAGCGCCTGGACGGGCAAGCGCTGGATGGTCGTGGTTTCCAAGGCGCAAGGCAACGCCACGATGCGCGCGCAGCAGGACGAGCGGCGGGCGGAACTGGAGCGCGGCGTCCAGAGCGATCCGCTCGTGCAGGCAGTGCTAAACTGCTTCCCCGGCGCCAAGGTGGTCGGAGTGACGCAGAGTGCACCGACCGTCGACGTCGTACCGGACGCGCCACCTGATGAGATCGAGGAATAGCATATGGCCGATTTCATGGGTCTGATGAAGCAGGCCGCGCAACTGCAGTCCAAGATGCAGGCGCTGCAGGCCGAGCTCGACACCATCGAGGTGGAAGGCACGGCCGGCGGCGGAATGGTGAGCGTGCGGCTGACGGCCAAGGGTGACCTCAAGGGCATCAAGCTCGACGATTCGCTGATGAAGCCGTCGGAAAAGGAAATCGTCGAGGATCTCCTGGTCGCGGCGCATGCCGACGCTCGCCGCAAGGCCGAGGCCGTTATGCAGGAGAAGATGAAGAGCCTCACCGGCGGCCTGCCGCTGCCGCCCGGATTGAACCTGACTTAATGCCCACCGCTGTAGCCGGACCAGAAATCGAGCGCTTGATCCAACTCCTCGCGCGACTGCCGGGCTTGGGCCCGCGTTCGGCGCGGCGCGCAGCGCTGCATCTGATCAAGAAGCGCGAATTGCTGATGGCGCCGCTCGGTTCCGCCTTGCAGGCAGCGATGGAAAAGATCGTGATCTGCAAGACCTGCGGCAACATCGACACGCAAAATCCCTGCACCGTCTGTGTCGACCCCGAGCGCGATGCTTCGATAATTGTGGTGGTGGCGGACGTCGCTGACCTGTGGGCGCTGGAGCGCGCGCACGCCGTCAACTGCCGCTATCACGTGCTGGGCGGCACGTTGTCGCCGCTCGACGGCGTGGGTCCGCAGGATCTGGCCATCGACTCGCTGATCTCGCGTGTGCATGAGGCGCAGGTGAAAGAACTAATCCTAGCGCTCAACGCCACGGTCGATGGCCAAACCACCGCGCACTACATCACCGAACTGTTACAGGATGCCAACGTCAAGGTGACGCGGCTGGCGCATGGCGTGCCGGTCGGCGGTGAGTTGGATTATCTCGACGAGGGCACGCTGTCGGCGGCGATCAAGCAGCGGACGGCTTTCTGATACGTCCCTTTGCCCTCTTCGTCTTTCATCGCCATGCCCTCACTGGCGCAGAAATCGCTCAGGCAAAGCGACCCAATCAGCGGGAAGTTGCTCTTTTTCCACGCGCAACATCAACGGCACCGGGTTCAACATCTATCAGATTACGGCCGACGATCCGCGTCTCTTTGCCCACAAGGACGAATTCTGCCCCGACCACTCGCCGGTGACATTCCACATCATCGTGTTCAAGGATAAGCAGACTAAAACGGCTCAGGCGTTCTTTCGGAAAGAAAGCTGCGGTGATCGGGGACCAGTTTCTTTTGTTCACAGGCCGCCTCGCACGTCGGCGACGCTGTCGTGACCAAGGGGCATTCCTCGAGTGCATTAGCTTTTATTCGGCACCAGCCGTTTGAAATGTCCGCGCCGCTGAAGCCAGGCGAGCAGCAGCAGGCTGGGCAAACCGGCGAGCGCGCAGATCACGAAGAACCACACCCAGCCGGTCGATTCGGCAACAAACCCGGCGCCCGATGACAAATATGTGCGGCCGACCGCAGCGAGCGCCGTAAGTAGCGCGTATTGCGTCGCCGTGTGCATCGGGTTCTGGCAGAGCGCCGAGAGGTAGGCAACGAACATCACGGTGCCGAGAGCGCTGGTAAAATTCTCCAGCGTGATGGCGACGGTCAGCGCCGTGAGATTGTGGCCGGTGAGCGCGACCCAGCAGAAGCCCAGATTGGCAATAGCCTGCACGATGGCGCCGAACCAAAGGCTGGTGGCAAGCGGCAGCGCGCGGGCCACGAAGCCGCCGGCGAAACCGCCGGCGAGAAGGGCCGCGAGACCCACGCCTTTGACGATGGCCGCGTATTCGTTGCGGGAAAAGCCAAGGTCGATCACGAAGGGTGCGGTCATTGCGCCGCTTAGCGCATCGGTGAACTTGAATAGCACCACGAAGGCCAGCATCACGAAGGCCAATTCGTAGCCAAGGAAATCCTTGAACGCTCCGACTGCCGCTTCGGCGACGCGCGTGAGCGGCTTCTCACGCGCATGCGCAGCCTCGGCGTCGCGCGAGCGCTCGGGCTCCGTTGCAACGAGGGCGGTCGCCGTGCCGATCAGCACCATCGCCGCCATCGCCACATAGCCCCATTGCCAAGCCGATTGCTTGTCTAAGCCATGGGCTTCGATGCCGCTTACCAGGAACAGCGCGCCGGCAGTCGAGATCAGCATGCCGACGCGGTAGGCGGCGACGTAGGAAGCCATGCCGGCTGCCTGCTCGTTTTCCGGCAGACTCTCAATGCGGAAGGCATCGACCACAATGTCCTGTGTTGCCGAGGCGGCCGCCACCAAGAGCGCGGCAAAGGCCACCAGGCCGGGCGCCGCGGCCGGATTACTCGAACCGAGGAAGATAATCGCGGCCATCAGCAGGATCTGCGTGAACACCAGCCAGCCGCGGCGGCGGCCGAGCCAATGCGACAGCAACGGCACGTCGAGCGCGTCGGTCAGCGGCGCCCATAGGAATTTTACCGTGTAAGGCGTGCCCACCAGCGCGAACAAGCCGATGGTGCCGAGATCGACGCCGGATTCGCGCATCCACACTAGCAGCGTCGTGCCGGACAGCGCCAGCGGCAGCCCGGAGGAGAAGCCAAGGAACATCACGATAAGCACGCGCGGCTTCAGATACACTGCCAACGTGTCAACGAACGACGGCCGTGCGGCGCTGTCCGGGGCGGCAGTCATTTACTCGCCGGCTTCTAGCTTGCGGATCGGTGCCTGGATGATTTCGGCGCTCGGCGGCTCGTCGTCGAATTCGAGTTCTTCAATTCTTATCGCACGTTTCTCGATACGGCCGGTCGAGGTCAAGATTACTTCGATGTCAGTATTGGCTTGACCGAAATGTGTTTGCAGCTTCCTAACACGCTCGGCAAGCAAACCGACATCCTTCAACATGTGGCCGACCTCGCCGCGAATTTGATCCGCGGCCTCGCGCATTTGCGCGTCCTTGCGTACCTGCTTGAGGACCTGAATCGCCATCACCATAAGTGTCGGTGACACGATCATTACACGGGCACGTTGAGCCCGCTGCACGAGGTCATCGAAGCGTTCGTGCAAATCAGCGTACACAGACTCGGAGGGAATGAACATTAAGGCGATATCCTGTGTCTCGCCCGGAATCAGGTATTTCTCCGCAATGTCCGAGATATGCTTTGTGATGTCATGCTTGACGCGCTGAGCAGCCTGCTTGCGTTCCTCTTCGGTCGCGGCGGCTCGCCAAGCGGTCATTGCTTCAAGCGGGAACTTTGCATCAATTATCAACGGACCGGAATCCGGCATGAAAATCGCACAGTCAGGCCGCGACTTGTTTTTTAGTGTGTACTGAAATTCGTAGGCGCCTTGCGGTAGTACATCGGCCACGATGGCCTCGAGCTGTCCTTGCCCGAACGCACCTCGTGATTGTTTGTTAGAAAGCACGTTTTGGAGCAAGCTGACCTGAGCCGCGAGGTCGGTAATGTTCTTCTGTGCGCTGTCGATCACCGCCAGCCGCGCATGCAATTGCTGCAGATGTTCCGTCGTGTGCTTGGTGGATGTCTTCATCGACTCGCCAAGGTATTGGCTCACCGCGTCGAGGCGCTCGTGCACGGTCTGTTGGAGCTGGCCTTGAGTCTTGTGCAGCCAACTGCCCATGGCGTCGATGCGTGCGTTGACTTGCGCCAGCCCCTCGACGGCGGCGCGGTCGGTTTCGGCGGTGCGCGGGCGCGACAGCACGAAAATCAGCGCACCGGCGGCGAGACCAGCGAGCAAACAGAGGGCGGCAATGAGGATAATTTCCGACATTAGACGCTTCTACCCCGATTCGCACGGCATTGGAACGAAGGGCGAACGCTAGTGTCGGACATGCCTGTGGCTCAAGGGGAAAGGGCGCATTGACCAAGATAGCGCTACCGCCTTACATCGCGCGCATGGCTCTCCGAGACATCCTCGTCATTCCTGACAAGCGGCTGAGGTTCAAATCCGAGCCGGTGAAGACGATCGACAATCCGCTGCGCACGTTGGTCGAAGACATGTTCGAAACCATGTACGCGGCGCCGGGCATCGGCCTAGCGGCTATTCAAATCGGCGTTCCGAAACGCGTGGTCACAATGGACCTCGCCAAGAAGGACGAGCCAAAAGCACCGCAGGTGTTCATCAATCCGGAAGTGACGTGGAAATCAGACGAGGAGGCGACGTACGAAGAGGGCTGCCTGTCGATCCCAGAATATTACGAGGAGGTTGCGCGGCCGTCGAAAGTGCGCGTCAAGTATTTGGACCTGGACGGCAAGCAGCATGAGATCGAAGCCGAGGGCTTGCTCGCCACCTGCCTGCAGCACGAGATCGATCATACCAACGGCGTGCTGTTCATCGACTATATCTCGAAGCTCAAGCGCGACATCGTGGTAAAGAAATTTAGGAAGGCGGCCAAGCGCGGCGAGCCCGTGAAGCCGCTGGCCGAGGATCAAGTACCTTCCCATCACATCGGCTAACAGGGGCGGTGCCTGAATGCGCCTGATCTTCATGGGCACGCCTGACTTCGCCGTGCCGACGCTCATCGAGTTGGCTGCGCGCGGGCACGAGATCGCAGCGGTCTATACGCGCGCCGCGAAACCCGCCGGCCGCGGCATGGCGCTGCAGTTGAGCTCGGTCGAGCGCGAGGCGCGGCAACTCGGCCTGCGGGTGTGCACGCCCAAAACCTTGAAGGATGAGGTGGCGGAGTCGGAGTTCCGTGCGCACAGGGCCGATGCCGCTGTGGTTGTAGCCTACGGCCTTATTCTGCCGAAACCGATCTTAGAGGCGCCGAAATTCGGCTGCTTCAACGTACATGCTTCGCTGCTGCCGCGCTGGCGCGGCGCCGCGCCGATCAATCGCGCCATCATGGCAGGGGACAAGGAAACCGGTGTCACCATCATAGAGATGAACGAAGGACTCGACACCGGCGCCATGGCAATGGCTGAGCGGGTGGAGATTACGCCGGATATGACGGCCGGCGAGGCTCATGATGCACTGGCGCGCCTCGGCGCGGACCTGATGGCGCGCGGGCTGGCGGCGCTCGAGCGCGGTACGCTGACTCCAAGGCCACAGCCCGAGGCGGGTGTGACTTACGCCGCGAAGATCAGCAAGGACGAGACTCATATCGATTGGGGCAAGCCCTGGATTGAGGTGCACAACCAAATCCGCGGGCTGTCGCCGTTTCCCGGTGCCTGGTTCGAGACCGATAGCGTGCGCGTCAGAGCGCTGCGCTCGACCAAAGGCGAGGGCAGCGGTAAGCCCGGCACGCTGCTCGACGAGCATCTCACCATCGCATGCGGCGACGGCGCGGTGCGGCTCACGCAGGTGCAGCGCGCCGGCAAACAGCCGATGGCGGCGGAGGAATTTTTGCGCGGCACGCCGATGAAAGCGGAAACGCAACTTGGCTGAGTTTGATAGCGAGGTCATCGTCGTCGGCGCTGGACCGGTCGGCCTGACGCTCGCCATTGATCTCGGCCGCCGCGGCGTGCGCTGCATTTTGCTGGAGCAGAAAGAAGCGCCGCAACTCCTGCCCAAAATGGAGCGGTGCAACGCCCGCACCATGGAAATCTACCGGCGCATGGGCCTAGCGCAGAAGATCCGCGCCGCCGGTTTTCCACGCGACGTAGCGATGGACGTGTTCATCGTCACCTCGCTGATCGCGCCACCGCTCTTGCATCTGCCTTATCCGTCGGTGGCGCAAGTACAGGCGGAAATCGCCGACTGCCAGGACGGATCGTTGCCGCTCGAGCCCTATCAGCTCATTTCGCAATACACGCTGGAGCCGCTGCTCAAGTCGCGCGCCGAAACCATGCCTACGTTGGACGTACGCTATGGCTGCGAATTCCTGTCGTTCGCGCAGGACGCCGGCTCCGTCACGGCGCGCGTGAAGACGGCCAAAGGTGACATCGCGTTGCGCGCAGAGTATCTCGTCGGCTGTGACGGCGGCACCAGCGCGGTGCGGCGGCAGCTCGGCATCAAACTTTCCGGCGAAGCCAATCTGCTGCAACTACGGCAGGCGCTTTACCGCTGCGACGATTTGTTCGAGCGTATTCCAATCGGCAGAGGCAGGCACTACCACGTAGCCGACGCACATAATTCGTTCCTGATCGTGCAGGACTCCACAAAGCATTTCACGCTACATGCGACGCTCGGCAGCGATGAGGCGATGAAGAGCCAGTTCGAGCAGGTTGTCGCCATGCCGGTCAAATACGAAATGCTGTCCTGCGCGCCGTGGCGGCAGAACTTGTTGCTGGCGGACAGCTACGGGCAGAGCCGCGTGTTCCTCGCCGGCGACGCGGTGCATCTGGTCATTCCGACCGGCGGGCTCGGCATGAACAGCGGGGTCGGCGACGCCATCGATCTTTCGTGGAAACTTGCCGCGACGCTGCGAGGCTGGGCTGGGCCTAATTTGCTTGCGTCGTACGAAACTGAGCGCCGGCAGGTCGGCGACCGCAACGTCCAGGCCTCGCGCTTCGCCTCTCACGGACGGCGTACTTGGCGCGCGGCCTGGAAGCCCAACATCCGCGACAACACGCCGGAAGGCGCCGAGACGCGTGCCAACCTGACGCGCATCGCCGACGTCGAACAGCGCAAGAGCAACGAAATGATCGGCGCCGAACTCGGCTACCGCTATGTAAACTCGCCGCTGATCTGGCCGGAGGCAGGTGAGGGGCCGGCGCCAAATTTCATGAAATACGAGCCGACCACCTGGCCGGGCGCGCGCCTGCCGCATCTGTGGCTTGCCGACGGCCGCGCACTGCACGACTGCATCGGCGACGGTTACACGCTGCTGCGCCTCGGTGGCACGCAGGCCGACGCGGTGCCATTGCAGCGGGCCTTTGCCTTCTACGCCGCGCCGTTTACAGTCCTCGATATTCACGAGGCGCAGTCGCGGGATATTTACGGCTACGACCTGATCCTGCTGCGTCCCGACTTGCACGTTGTCTGGCGCGGCAACCGTCTGGAAGAACCGGAGAGGCTCGCGGAAATCGCGACTGGGCACTGAGGGACTCTTATGGCGAAGAGATTGCCTCTCACTCTGGCCTGCGGTGATTACGAGATCGTGCGCCCGCTGATCAACAGCCGCGTCAACGTTGATGGCGTCGATCTCACCATCCTCACTGACATGGATTCGGCCACGCGCCATTGGCGTTTTATCAACAACCGCGAATTCGACATTGCGGAAGTGTCCTGCTCCTCCTATCTCGCCGCGCGCGACAATGACCTGCCGTTTCGCGCCATACCGGTGTTCCTGCATCGCCGCTTCCGCCACGGCTTCATGTTCATCAACGCATCAAAAGGCATCAGCAAGCCGGCCGACCTGAAGGGCAGACGTATCGGCGTGAAGACAATGATGACCACCGCCGTGTTGTGGATGCGCGGCATCCTACAGCACGATTACAGCGTGCCGCTGAGCTCGATCGAGTGGGTGGCCGAGATCGAGGACGACGTCAAAGTAACGTTGCCGGCCGATATCAAGTATTCCTGCCTGCCGAACAACAAGTCGGTTGAGACCATGTTGGCCGAGGGCGAGCTTGACGCGGTCTTTCATTCCGATTTCGTCAAGCCGTTCATCGCGAAGGATCCGCGCGTGGTACGCCTGTTCCCCGATCACAAGGCGGAAGAGGTGGCCTATTATCAGCGCACCGGCATCTTCCCAATCATGCACGTGCTCGGCCTTCGCCAGGCGCTGGCGGAAGAGCATCCCTGGCTCGCGATCAATCTGTTCCGCGCCTTCAATGAAGCAAAGGCTGTTGCCATGAAGCGGATGGTCAATCCTCGTATCGTGCCACTCGCCTGGTATCGTGCTGCGTGGGAGGAGCAGGAGCGCATCCTCGGTCCTGACCCATGGGAATACGGGCTCACCGAAAGGAACCGGAGGAATCTCGAGACGCTCGCGAGCTATTCGCACGAGCAGGGCCTGATTAAGAAAAACCCGGCCCTGGAGCAGCTGTTTCTCAACGTTGACCAAGGCCGCAAGCGCGGCGGCGAGAATCGGATCTAGGAATTCGCGGTATCCGCACGCTAGAATTGTTCAAATAAAAAGGAAAACGCCGATGTGCGCGCGCGCCAGGAAAATCACACTCGTCGCCACTCTGGCTTTTGCCTGCTGTGCCGCTAATGCGCAGGAGAAGGTTTGGAAGCACGGCATCCTCGAGGCCAAGAGCGATTCCGGCTTCATTGCCATGGTAGAGAAGGGCGGCTTCGGTGCTAAACATGAGCTCAAGGTCGAAATCCTGCAGGTTAAGGCTGGCGCCACGCTGATGAAGGCGCTGATCGCCGGTGAAATCGACAGCGTCGACATGGGCGCCGCGGAGTCCATTGTCGCTGCTGCGCGCGGCACCGGCGTCAAGATCGTCGGCTGCACCTGGCCGGGCGTGCCGCAGGTCGTGCTCGCCAAGGCTGAAATCAGTTCGCTGGCGGATCTCAAGGGCAAAACCGTTGCCATTTCTTCACCCGGGTCGTTGCCCGATCTCTTGTTCCGCGGCATGCTAGATTCGGCAAACGTCCCGTTTGCCGAGGTGAAGCTGGCGACGCAAGGCGCCGACCTCGACCGCTACAAGTCGCTGGTCGCCGGCATCACCGACGCGGCCGTGGTGTCGAATGAATTTGAAGCCGTCATGCCGCCAAACATCAAGGTGTTGGCAAGCGGCAGCACCGCGGTACCGAAATTCATTCGGCTTTGTGTCGCGACCTCGAGCAAGGTCTTGTCCGCGCGGCGCGATGACCTAGTGAAGTTTGTTGCGGCGGAAATGGACGCCTACAAATACGCTGCCACTCATCGTGACGAGACCGTGAAGCTGGCGCGCGAGATGACTAACGCCAAGCCGGAGGACAAGCGCGCCGAGTTCATCACGGACGAGGCAATCAACAAACAGCAGATAGATCCGACCTTGGCGGTTCCGGTGGATCGCCTGGAGTGGATGCAGCAGCTGTTCGTCAAGGCGGGCGTCATTCCGAAAACCGTCCCGGCGGCCATGCTCGTTGATACCAGCGTGCACGACGACGCGGTCAAGCTAGTGGGAAAATAGCGGCGGATGCCGCGTTACAAGCTGACTATCGAATACGAGGGCGCACCGTTTGCCGGCTGGCAGATCCAGGCCGACCGCCTGACCGTGCAGGGCGTGCTGACGGCGGCGATCGAAGCGCTGTCGGGCGAGAAGACCAATGTGCAAGGCGCTGGCCGCACCGACGCGGGCGTGCATGCACGCGGCCAGGTCGCGCATATTGATCTGAGCAAGGATTGGGAAACCGACACCGTGCGCGACGCACTCAACGCGCATCTGCGCCCACATCCGGTGGCGATCCTGGCTGCCGAACGCGTCGCCGACGACTTCAACGCTCGCACTTCTGCGATCAAGCGCCACTATCTCTATCGCATCATTAACCGTCGTGTCGATCTCACCCTCGATGCAGGCCATGCCTGGCGCGTGCCGCGTCCGCTCGATGTAGCGGCCATGCACGCCGCGGCGCAGCGTCTGATCGGCAAGCACGATTTCTCGACGTTCCGCGCCTCCGAGTGCCAGGCCAGGTCGCCGATAAAGACGCTCGACGTGCTCGCTGTCGCACGTGACGGCGATGCGGTGAACGTGACCACGTCGGCGCGCTCGTTCCTGCACACGCAAGTGCGCTCCATGGTTGGTTCGTTGGTAATGGTGGGTGAGGGCAAATGGAGCGCCGATGATCTGAGCATTGCGCTCGCCGCGTGCGACCGCACCGCCTGCGGCCAGGTAGCGCCGCCGGACGGGCTTTACCTGATGCGCGTGGATTATCCCGCCGGCCAATAATCAAAGAGCTGCTTGAGTAAAGACGCAGGCAGCCGCAAGCTAAAGCCATGCCGCGCCCGTTAACATTGCCGGTGCGCTCGGATATGGTGGCGCAAAATTTGGTCAGTAAGCGTGGGAGAGTCGCGTGAGTGAGCAGGTCAAGTTTGTACTGGACGAGAACAAGATTCCGCAGGCGTGGTACAATCTGACGGCCGACCTCCCCAAGCCACTGCCGCCCGTCCTGCATCCCGGAACGAAACAGCCTGTCGGCCCCGCCGACCTCGAGCCGCTATTCCCGATGGCATTGATCATGCAGGAGGTCACGGGCGAGCGTTACATCGCGATTCCCGAGCCGATCCGCGAAGTCTACCGCATGTGGCGGCCGTCGCCGCTGATCCGGGCGCGGCGGTTGGAGCAGAAGCTCGGCACGCCAGCCAAGATCTATTTCAAGTATGAAGGCGTCTCGCCGGCCGGCTCACACAAGCCGAATACGGCGGTGGCGCAGGCCTGGTACAATCAGCAGGCGGGCGTAAAGCGGCTCTCCACCGAGACCGGCGCCGGGCAGTGGGGCTCCTCACTCGCCTTTGCCGGTTCGCTGTTCGGCATCGACGTCACCGTCTTCCAGGTACGCGTCTCGTATGACCAGAAACCATATCGCCGCGCGCTAATGGAGACCTATGGCGCGCGCTGCATCGCCTCGCCCTCGAATGAAACCGACTCGGGCCGCGCCATCCTAAAGGAGCACCCGGACAGTCCAGGCTCGCTCGGCATCGCCATTTCAGAAGCGGTGGAGATGGCGGCGAAGGATCCGGCGGTAAAGTATTCGCTTGGGTCGGTGCTCAACCACGTGCTGCTGCATCAGACTGTGGTCGGACAGGAAGCAATCGCGCAATTCGAGATGGCGGGAGATGATCCCGACATCGTCATCGCCTGTGCCGGCGGCGGCTCGAACTTCGCCGGCCTTGCCTTCCCGTTCCTCGGGCTGCAGCTGCGCGGCGGTCGCAAGCGCCGTATGGTTGCCGTCGAGCCTGCGGCCTGTCCGTCGCTGACGCGCGGCAAATACGCCTACGACTTCGGTGACACCGCGCATCTGACGCCGCTCGTCAAGATGCACACGCTCGGCTCGACCTTCATCCCGCCCGGCTTCCACGCCGGCGGCCTGCGCTATCACGGCATGTCGCCGCTGGTCTCACATGCCAAAGAACTCGGCCTGATCGAGGCGCGCGCCTATCACCAGAAGACCTGCTTCGAGGCCGGCGTTGAGTTCGCACGCTGCGAAGGCATCGTGCCGGCGCCGGAGGCGACGCATGCGGTGCGCTGCGCGGTCGACGAAGCGCTGCGCTGCAAGAAGGAAGGCAAGAAGGAGACGATCCTGTTCAACCTTTCCGGCCACGGCCACTTCGACATGCAGGCCTACATCAACTATTTCGAAGGCAAGCTGGTCGATCAAGACTACGACGAGAAAGAGCTCGCCATGGCGCTCGCCGGCCTACCGAGCGTCGCTGCGTAAGTGGCATAGGGGGATAACACTATGATCGAGCCCTACAACGCCGTCGGCTTGATTCCGAGCTTCTGGGGCATCCGCCGCCGCGAGGAGATCAAACACAACATCGAGCACCTTAAAGGTTTGACTAAGGCGGCTTTTTGGTTGTCGAACCTCGATATTCCCGTGAAACTCTTGGCGATCCCGGAAGGCGCGCTGATGGGGTTCAACGACGAGGTGCTCGACGCCGATCACGCCGATTACGCCAATACCTGCTGCATCGACATTCCGGGTCCGGAAACTGACGAGGTGGGCAAGCTGGCGCGGCAATGGGGCGTTTACATCATGGCGCAGGCCAAGGCGCGCCATCCCGACTGGAAGAACCGCTTCTTCAACGTTGGCTTCATCGTCGATCCGGACGGCAAGATCATCCTCAAGCACTACAAGCTGTCGGCGCTGCTACCGGTCGAGCGCTCGGTCTCGCCGCACGACGTCTATGACTGGTGGATCGAGAAATACGGCCGCAATCTACAGGCCTTCTGGCCGGTGGTCGACACCAAGATTGGTCGGCTCGGCATTATGATGGCGATGGAGGGCAACTATCCGGAGAATGGCCGCGGGCTGGCCATGAACGGCGCCGAGGTGGTCTACCGCGCCTCGATGCCGGCGCCGTTTACCGAGAACGATATCTTCGAGATCTCCAATCGCGCTCGCGCGCTGGAAAACAATATGTATATCGTAGCGCCGAACATCGGCAGTTATCACCTCGACGCCGATCACCCGGTCGGCATCGATGCCGGTGGCGGTCAGTCGATGATCGTTGATTACAGGGGCCAGCTGGTCGGCAAGCAACGGGATACCAATGGATCGACCTTCGTCGCTGGCGTGATCAACATAGAAGCGCTTCGCCATCATCGGCAGTCGGCCCAGGTCACCAACTGGATGAAGGATGTGCGCGCCGAGCTCGCGCAGATCATCTACGAGAAGCCGCTCTACCCGAAAAACCGCTATATGAAGAAGCTGCCGCCCAAGCACGCCGACTACAAGCGTGACGTAATCGACAAGCAAGTCGCGCTGATGCAGAAGCGGGGCATATGGAAGAAGCCATCACGCTGACGACCAGCAAGTAAAACGGCGCCCGCCGGATCAATCAGGCGGGCGCGATGAACTACGCTGGTTGTTAATGCGCCTTGCAGTCCTTGGCGTAGGTATCCGCGTTGTTGGCCAGCACCTTTTCAACGATTTCCGTTTGGAATTTGCCGTCAGTGCGCTTGGCTACTTTGGTCAGGTAGAAATCCTGGATCGGGTAGCCGTTGACGTTGAACTTGAACGCTCCCCGCAGCGACTTGAAATCCGCTTTCTTGATCGCCTCGCGCACGGCGGCTTTGTCCGAAATATTGCCCTTCAGCGACGTCACCGCGCTGTTGATCAGCATGGCAGCGTCGTACGCCTGCATGGCATAGGAACCGGGCACCGCCTTGTAGGCGTCTTCATAGTCTGCGACAAATTTCTTGTTCTGCGGATTGTCAGTGTTGGGCGCCCAAGTAAGTGCGCCATAGATACCGAGCGCCGCATCCTGCAAGGCCGGCAGCGTCGCCTCGTCGGCAGTGAAGGCGGAAAGGATCGGAACTTGATCCTTCAGCCCCGCCTGGTTGAATTGCTTGATCAGGGCAACACCCAGACCGCCCGGCATGAAGGTGAACAGAGCATCTGGCTTAATCGAGGCGAGCTTGCTCAGTTCCGGCTGGAAGTCGAGGGTGTTGAGGGGGACATAAGACTCCTCGACGATTTCGCCTTTGTAGGCGCTCTTGAACCCGGCCACAAAGTCCTTGCCGGCCTGGTAGTTCGGCACCAGGACGTAGACCCGCTTGTAACCGCGGTTTGTCGCGACGGCGCCAAGCGTCGCGTATATCTGATCGTTCTGATACGAGGTGACGAAGAAATTCGGGTTGCAAGCGGCGCCGGCAAACGAGGAAGCGCCGGCATTGGTGCTGATCAAGATTTTGCCTGCGTCCATGACCGGCTTGTGGATCGCCACCAGCACGTTGGAGAAGATTGGGCCGACGACGAAGTCGACATTGTCGCGCTCGATCAGGGCACGGACTTTCTGGATGGCGACGTCGGGCTTGAGCTCGTCGTCGGCAATAAAAAGCTCGACCTCGCGACCGCCCATCTTGCCGCCCAGTTCCTTGAGCGCGAGCTCGAAACCGTTCTTCGATTGCTGCCCGAGCACGGCGGGTGGGCCCGACAGCGAATATATGAGACCGATCTTTATCTTTTCCTGTGCGCCGGCAGTGGCGGCAAGCAGGCAGGTAGCGGCGGCGATCAACGATGTGGTTACTCGGTACATTGGTTCCCCCTGAACAGAACACGCGAATTGTAGGTTCAAAATTGGCCTTGTGAAGCCCTAAGGCGCTGCGCAATCGCTCGCTCAGGCGAAATAGCGGTCGAGGATCACGCGATAGATCGTGGTCAGCGCGAGAAGATCGGCGAGCGACACGCGCTCGTCGACCGCATGCATGGTCTGCCCGACCAAGCCGAATTCCACAACTGGGCAATAGGCGGTGATGAAGCGCGCATCGGAGGTGCCGCCGGTAGTGGTAAGTTCCGGCTTGCGGCCGGTCACCTGCTTGACCGCGTTCGCCACCAGCTCGGTGAACGGTCCCGGCTGAACGACGAACACGGACGCGTTCGACGGCTCCCACTGGAATCGGAACTTGACCTTGCCGTCCGCCACCCTTGCCGCGCGCCGCTCGATCAGCACTTTGAGCGAGTCAAGCGTGTGCTTGTCGTTGAAGCGGATGTTGAAGCGGGCGCGCGCTTCGCCGGGAATGAGATTGACGGTCTGGTTGCCGACGTCGACCGAGGTGAATTCTAGGTGCGACGGCGAGAATTGCGCGGTGCCGGTATCGAGCGGTTCGGCATTCAGCGCCGCAATCAGCGCCACCAGGCCGCGGATCGGATTCTCTGCGCGCTGCGGATATGCGACATGGCCTTGCTTGCCCGTAACGATCAAATGCCCGTTAAGCGAGCCGCGTCGACCGATCTTAATGGTGTCGCCGAGTTCGTTCTGGTTGCTCGGCTCGCCAAGGATGCAGTGGTCAAACTTCTCGCCGCGCTCGGCAACCCATTTTAACAGCTTCGGCGTGCCGTTGACCGCAATGCCTTCCTCATCGCCGGTGATCAGAAACGAGATCGAGCCCTTCGGCTTGCCGCCGTGCGCGGTGAGATAATCGAGCACCGCGGCGACCGCACAGGCGATGCCGCCCTTCATGTCGACGGCGCCGCAGCCGTAAAGTTCGCCGTTATCTGTCTCCCCGGCAAAGGGCGGATGCTTCCAGGCTTTCTCGTCGCCCGGCGGCACCACGTCGGTATGGCCGGCAAAAACCAGGTTCGGCCCCATGTTGCCGATGCGGGCGTAAAGATTTTCCACGTCATCGGCGTCCGGCTCCTTGAAGGTCGTACGCTGCACGGTAAAGCCGGCCGCCTTCAGCGTCCTCTCGAGAAACTTGAGCGCACCACCTTCCGCCGGCGTAATCGAACGACAGCGCAACAGTTCGCGGGCGATTGCAACGGGATCGGCAGACATGATCTGGCTTTAGCGGGCGCCGCGCCACACCGTCAATCACCGTCATGCCCTCTCGGACAGCGGATTCGGCCATAGTCGTTCGACCCGGTCTCGCTACGCAGGACGCCGGATCGACGAGCGCTCAAATCTGCACGGCAATTCCGGCCGCCATGAGGATGATGTCGAAGCCAGCCCACAGCGCGGTCTTGGGCAGAATCCAAAGCGGCAGGCAAGAACAGAGCACTAGCAAATGGCCGCACATACGCGCTGGCGGCGTATAGTGACTGTCAGCAGCGACTAGCCTTGCGGTGGGGCGCTTGGAGGTGAAGGGGTCTGGGCTAGGAAACGGCCCGTGTCTTGAGTTACTCGCGTCCGACCCAAAAAGGTTCAATCCCGCAGCAGCTCGTTGATTGAGGTCTTGGAGCGCGTGCGCTCGTCGACGCGCTTTACGATTACCGCGCAGTAAAGCCCGGTCCCGCCGCTCTTATCAGGTAACGTGCCCGGCACCACCACCGAATAAGCCGGCACTTCGCCTTGCGTTATTGCACCCGTCTCGCGGTCGACGATGCGCGTAGAGGCGCCGAGATAAACGCCCATCGACAACACCGCGCCCGTGCGCACGATCACGCCTTCGGCGACTTCCGAGCGCGCGCCGATGAAGCAATTGTCCTCGATGATCACCGGCCCGGCCTGAAGTGGCTCGAGCACGCCGCCGATGCCAGCACCACCGGAGATGTGGCAGTTCTTGCCGATCTGTGCGCAGGAACCGACGGTGGCCCAGGTGTCCACCATGGTGCCAGAGTCCACGTAAGCGCCAAGGTTTACGAACGCAGGCATCAGCACCACGCCGGGCGCGATATAGGCCGAACGGCGCACCACACAGCCCGGTACGGCGCGGAAGCCTGCCTTATGGAAGCGTGCGGCGTTCCAGCCCTTGAACTTGGACTCGACCTTGTCCCACCATACGGCCTTGCCCGGCCCGCCCGGGATCACGCTCATGTCGTTGAGGCGGAACGACAGCAGCACAGCCTTCTTGAGCCACTGATTGACCTGCCAGCGTCCATCCGCCTGCCGCTCGGCGACGCGCGCCTTGCCAGTATCGAGCAGGTCGAGCGCGGTATTGACCGCCCTGCGCACGGCGCCTTTGGTCTTAGGGCCGATCTTGTCGCGAGCCGCGAAGGCGTCGTCGATAACTTTGGCGATCTGATCGTGAACCATCGGCCGCTCCGGCTGTTCGGTCGCGGTTTGTCGGGACGGGGCCGAGATGTCAAGCTGTGTGCGGCGGGCTGACGATTCGCGCAAGGAATCCGGCGAGATTATCGGTGACGTAATCGACGTGTGGCGCCTCGCGCCCTTCCAACTCCCAGCCCTCGCGGAAGACCTCGCGCGTGTGCTCGGGCACCACCAACACGGTGATCATGCCGAGCGCGTGCGGCGTCTCGAGGTTGCGCGCGAGATCTTCGAACATGACGGCCCTGGCCGGATCGACGGCGTGGCGTTGCAGGAAGCGCTTGTAGACCTGCGGCAACGGCTTGGGATCGAGATCGGCGGCGGCAATGTCGAACACGTCCTCGAAATGACGGTCGATCTCCAGCCGCTTCATCACCATGTCGGCATGCTTGCGAGTGCCGTTCGTGAGGATGAGTTTGCGCCCGGGCAGCTTCTCCAGAGCGTCACCGAGTGCCGGGTTCGGCATGAGCGGCGAATGGTCGATCTGGTGTACGAATTCGAGGTAGTCGTCAGGCTTCATACCGTGC
>Ga0207726_1000090_pt1 | contig 18275 bp, 19 predicted proteins | sample LuqExpMetageno40_FD_187798 | JGI IMG/M metagenome (GOLD analysis project Ga0207726, IMG submission 187798) | Tropical forest soil microbial communities from Luquillo Experimental Forest, Puerto Rico - Sample 40 (SPAdes) | ecosystem: Environmental > Terrestrial > Soil > Tropical forest ...
TCGGCTCCACGCTGGTCAAGGGCATGCTCAATCTCGCACGCGCGCAAGACTTGAAGGTGAAGCCTTTGTGCTCGTTCGTGGCCGCCTACATGCAGCGGCATCCGGAGTTTTCGGATATCCGGGCCTAGCCAGCCGCGCGGCCGAACCGCGTCGAACTGCATGCGGGCAAGCACGATCAAAGTGGCGTCATGTCCGCCGGCCTGCGCACCGTGCAAGTAAGCGTCGCGAGCGCCTCCGAAAAGCTGTCGCGCATCGGACTGCCGACAATGATCGCGATCTCGTCCATCGCTTTCCTAAGGATGGACGCGATTTAGGCTGCTGCCTTGCGCTTGACCTTGAGCTTGCTCTGCCAGCTGCGCACGATATCGATTGCGACGACGGCAAGTCCTGCCGCGAGCACCTGCCAGCCGGGGCGAATGCCGATGTCGAAATCGAACGCCGTCTCCAAGACACGCATCGGCGAGACATGGAACGCGATCGCAATACCGAACGCCTCGCCGAAGAAGGTCAGCGTCGCGACGATCAGCGCGAGCGCGATGAGTCTCACTGGCGACAGTTCATTCTTGTCCTGCCACCACGCGAAGACGCGGTAGAGAATGAGCCAGCCGAACAGACTGGACGCCAATACCGGAACGGTCACGTCCGCCTTCGTCTGCTGGAAGTAGTGGATAAGAGCGAGCAACGCGATGGCATAGATAATTTGATGCAGCCGCCGCCAGCGGACGGGCCCGAGCCTCCGCTGCATCCGGTCGGTCGATGTGATCGCGAGTGCGGCAAGTCCGAGCCACGCGGTGAATCCGATGACGAGATAGACGCGGTGTGTGATCTCGTGCACCACTTTTGCCAAATTGAACTGCTGGTCGGCAGCGAACAGCGACAGATGCGCGGCCGCATAGCAGAAGGTGCCGACGCCGATGATGCGCCGTATGTCGACGAGGTTACCGAAGCGCGCAACATGACGGAACGGCGCGATTGCGAGCGTCACGCCGAGAAAGACCAGCGTCCAGAACCCGGCGCGGTGGATCAGATTGTTCAGCGGCCGCGCGCCATGCACGATCGTGTCGTATTCGACCGCCGCTTTGACGAGCGGAAACAGCAGCAGCGCGAGCGCGGCGATGCGCAGCCACGACAGGCGGCCGCGGCGGTCGCGCCAAAGCTGCCATGCGGCAGCGGATGGAGTGGTCGTTCCGTGCATCAAAATCCCGATCGGCCGCGGGCTTAGCACGCCTTGCGCGCCGCCCGCTCCTCACATGCAATCACAAAGCCGCGGGTACATCTCGCTCACACGCGCGGCAGCGGACGCCCCCCGCTCTCGCGCGACGGCACCTTCACCCAGGCCTCTCCGTCGAGCACCACGTCATCCTCGACGCTGCAGGTGCAGGCAAGCCGCGCACGCGTCTTCTCCGGCATCAGCTCGGCCACGATGACCTTGACCTCGACGGTGTCGCCGATCTTGACCGGGGCACGGAAATTCAATGTCTGCGAGATGTACACTGCGCCCGGTCCCGGCAGCCTGGTGCCAAGCACGGCTGAAATCAGGCTGGCGGTATAAAGTCCGTGCGCGATGCGCGTCCCAAAGGGAGTCTTGGCGGCGAAGTGCTCGGAAAGATGGATCGGGTTGCGGTCGCCGGTCACCTCCGCGAAGCCGACGACGTCGGAGGAGTCGATCGTCTTGCGCAGGACCTCGGTCATACCGACCGAGAGGTCCTCAAAAAAGAGCATGCGCAACGGCAGCGGCAGCGTCATCCGGCCTGACCTTTCGTGCGGCGGGACAAGGAAACCAAAGTTCGATCCAAAACGTTGACGGGCACTTAACCACTTCCACTCCAGACTATCCGCCCCGCAATACACAGTCTCGTGCCATGTTCCTTGTCCGTTTCGCCATCAGCATGTTCGCCTTTGCCCTCCTCGCTTGCGCCGTGTCGTACAGCGCCGCCCAAGGCGAACAGGAGCAACCCGCTCCCGCCGCGGTCACCGCCCGCTAGCGAACGGTTTAGGACGCCGGGTCCATCCCTTTCGACTTGAGCACCTGCGCGGCCGCAGGCCCGCTCAACGCTTTGATGAGGGCTGCGGCCGCATCCTTATTCGCGGACGATGTCACGATCCCAGCCGCATAGGTTGTAACGTTCTGGATATCCTTCGGCAGAGGGCCGACCAGTACCACGCCTTTCACCGGTACGATTTCGCTGATCTGGTGGATGCCGATCTCTGCGGTGCCGTCGACGATGAGATCAGCGACGTAACCGCCCTGCTTCAGCTTCGCTTTCGCGCGCACCTGATCCGCAATGCCGAGCTTCTCGAGCAACTTGTCGACATAGATGCCGCTCGAGCCGCCGCTCTTCGGATCGATGTAGGCGACGCTTTTGGCATTGAGCAGTGTGCGCTTGAACGCCTCGACCGTGCTGATGTCGGGCGTCGGCGCGTCTTCCTTCACGACGACACCGATACCGACATTCGCGAGCTTCACCTCGCTGCCCTTCTCGACCTTTCCGGCGCGCATGAGCTCGTCGAGGATCGCCGGCGTCGCAACGGCGACGTCGATGATTTCGCCCTTCTCGACGCGCGCCTTTACGCCGCCGGAGGTGTCGTTCGTAACGACAACTTTGTCGCCGGTCTGCCGCTCGAAATCCGGCAAGAGTGCGAGGACGACCTGTTTGAAGGCGCCGGTCGTCAGCAGGTTGATTTCGGCAGCTTGTGTGTAGGCCGGACCAAGACAGCAGGCCGCAAGCAGGCCCGCGATTCCAATTCGCGCTCTCATTCGTTTTCTCCCATGGCTGCCATTCGGTTCCCGCAACCGACTTCTTGCGCACGAAACTAGTCGACCGGCCGACCGTTGCAACGAGACGGGCGGGGGTGCTCGGGCGGCCAGATCAACCCGGACCTACTGCGGGTGGACAAGACCGTGCTCAAGCCGATCAACGACTTCTACAAGGCCGACCCGACCAATGCAGGCGCTGCATGGGAGGATAAAGAGGTTGTCGTCGACCAGGGCGTCGTCACCTCCCGAAATCCGGGGGATCTGGAGGCCTTTTCGAAAAAAATCATCGAGGAGATGGCCGAAGGGCGCCATACGCAGCGCTCGGCCACCTAGTTTTGTTGCAACGCACAATCGCCGGAAGCCGGTGAAACCAAGCTTTGGCTACAAAAACGACATTACACTTTTAAGTACAATTACTTAAGGTATGCGCTTTCCGCCTAGCTGCACCGCAACATGCATGCTTCTCATCTGTTCGCAGCAGCCTATTTTGCAAAGAGAGATTCGAGCCGGCCAGCGTGGGCCGGGACCTCCGAAGGCGGAGGCGAGAGAGGAAGAAGACAATGTTTGCCAGCCTTGTCCGTATGATCCGCGCGTGGAAGCGCTACCACCAGAGCCTCGCCGAGCTCAACAACTTGGGCGACCGTGAGCTCGCCGATATCGGCATCAGCCGTTCGGATATCCAGCGCATCGCCTGGAACGCGGCGCATCAACGCTAAGAGTTTCCGTACCGAGTACCTAGGTCCTGAGTAACGAAGCCGCCCGCCTCGCGCGGGCGGTTTTGTTTTGTGCGCGCCGTTGCCGCGTCCTCGCCCCAGCCCTAGTTTGCCATTCATGACTGCAGTTCATGTCATCGGCGGCGGCCTCGCCGGTTCCGAATCGTCTTGGCAGCTTGCGCAAGCCGGAATTCCGGTCGTGCTGCACGAGATGCGGCCAGTGCGCTGCACGCCCGCCCACAAGACAGACGGTCTCGCCGAACTCGTCTGCTCAAACTCTTTCCGCTCCGACGACGCCGAGCACAATGCAGTCGGGCTCCTGCACGCGGAGATGCGCCGCCTGGGCTCCTTGATCATGTGCGCTGGCGACGCCAACCAGGTGCCCGCCGGCGGTGCGCTCGCCGTCGACCGCGACGGATTTTCGGCCGCAGTGAGCGCCGCGCTGGAGGCGCATCCACTGATCACCATCGCGCGCGGGGAGGTGGCAATCCCGCCCAACGAATGGGACAGCGTCATTGTCGCGACCGGCCCCCTCACCTCGCCCGATCTCGCCGCCACCATCCGCGAGCTCACCGGTGAGGAGTCGCTCGCCTTCTTCGATGCGATCGCGCCGATCGTGCATCGTGACTCGATCAATCTCGGTCAGGCCTGGTTTCAGTCGCGCTACGACAAGTCCGGCCCCGGCGGCTCGGGCGCCGACTACGTCAATTGCCCGCTCACGCGCGAGCAGTACGAGGCCTTCGTCGACGCACTGATCACGGGCGACAAAACCGTCTTCCATGAATGGGAGGCCGACACGCCCTATTTCGACGGCTGCCTGCCGATCGAAGTCATGGCCGAACGCGGACGCGAGACCTTGCGTCACGGCCCGATGAAGCCGTTCGGGCTGACCAATCCGCAAGCGCCGGACGTGAAGCCATATGCCGTGGTGCAACTGCGGCAGGACAACAAACTCGGCACGCTGTTCAACATGGTCGGCTTCCAGACCAAGCTGAAGCACGGCGAGCAGGTACGCATCTTTCGCAGTATCCCCGGGCTGCAGAACGCCGAGTTTGCGCGACTCGGCGGGCTACACCGCAATACGTTTCTCAATTCGCCGAAGCTTCTGGACGCAAGCCTGCGGCTGCGGGCGAAGCCCGCGTGGCGTTTCGCCGGACAGATCACCGGCTGCGAAGGCTATGTGGAATCGGCCGCCGTCGGGCTGATGGTCGGCCGCTTCGCCGCCGCCGAGCGCCGCAGCGAGTCTGTCTCGCCGCCGCCGCCGACCACCGCGCTTGGCGCGCTGCTTGCGCACATCACCGGCGGGCATATCGAGACGATCGACAACGGACCGTCGTCATTCCAGCCGATGAATATCAATTTCGGCCTGTTTCCACCGCTGACGGAAGCGCCCGTCTTCGACCGCAAGAGTCCGCTCGGCCGCGCAACCGCGAAGGCGCTAGCGAAGAAAAGTGCGCTCACGCGCCGCGCGCTGGCGGATTTGCAGATCTGGATTGACGGGCAGCCGCGGCAAGAAGCGGCAGAATGACATTCGCCGTGGATCTGGAGGCGTCAGATCTTCACCGCCAACCGCAAGTTACGGCCCGCGCTCGGTCTTGTACGCTGCTAAAAACATCCGCACGGCCATACCTACGACCTTGCGAATGCGCTCTTCGCTCGGAGGCGGCTCGAAATTAAACAATACGGGTTTGAACAGGGTCGACTGGCAGGCGTCGAGAAACTGACAGGCGGCGATCTCGCAATCGTCGATCGCCAGAACGCCGGTGCGCACCTGCGCCTCGAGATAGGCTTGCACGCGCGCGATGCCCGACTTCGGACCGGTCTCGTAAAACGTCTTGCCGATCGTCGGCATGCGATCGGCAATCGCGATGACGATGCGCAGCGAGGCGGCTTTGCCGGTGTTGCAGAGAAAATGCAGGTAATCGATGCCGACGTGGGTCAAGACCTTCTCAACGTCGTGATCGTTGCCGTCGAGCTTGAACATGCCTTCGGCATGGTGGCAGCACTCTTCCTGGACGATCGCAGCGAAGAGTTCTTCCTTGTTCTCAAAATAGACGTAGAGAGTGCCTTTTGACACGCCGGCGGCCTTGGCGATGTCCATCATGCTGGCGGCGTCGAAGCCGCGCTTGAGGAAAATCCGGCGCGCGCCATCGACGATCTGCCGGCGCTTGGCATTGTCCTCCTCCCCGTCCAGCGGGGCGGTATGCAGGCGTTCGGCTAGTTCGGACATTGCAGCGCTCCTTTGGCGCGATTCCCGCGTCTTCTAACGATAACCCCGAAGTGGGGCCATCGCTTCAGCGGCTTTTCGACGCCAGCCATAGCCCCGGACTGGTAACTTAAGACTTTAGATCAATGACCGAACCGTTCGGTCAAAAAAGGGTTGACTCCACCGATCGGCAATCTATGTTGACCGAACCGTTCGGTCAATGGCCTGCAAGCGGTCGGAGTGAACGATGCAACCGGATCGCCAAGATCAAGTTACTGAAATCCCGTCTATTTCCAACCATCTGGTCGGCGTCAGAGGCCACCGGGCGGCGCAGCGGGCACGCGCGCTACGCTTGGCGACCGTGGCGGCCGACGATCTTCCCTCTCCTGCCGACGAGGTCCGAACCGAACCGCTGGCCCAGCCCGCGGCTCGCGGAACGCCCGCCGCTGCGCCTCACGCCCCCGAGGTCGAGGCGGCGGGTGGGCCGGCCAACCCGCGCAAAGGGAGGCGGCTCCTGCTCGGCGCGGCGGCCGCCATCGTGCTGGCGGTCGGCGGCTGGTACGGCGAGCACTATGTCACGGTCGGCCGCTACATCGTGTCGACTGACGACGCCTACGTGCATGCCGACACTACGACGCTCGCGGCCAAGGTGTCCGGCTACGTCTCCTCTGTCGACGCGCCCGACAACAGCGTGGTGCACGCGGGCGACGTGATCGCGCGCATCGATGACGGCGACTACCGGATCGCGCTCGACGCCGCGCGCGACAAGGTCGAGACGCAGCGCGCCACCATCGTCCGCATCGGCGAGCAGATCCGGGCGGCTCAGGCGCAGATCGAACAGGCCAAGGCCCAACTCGTCTCGGCGCAGGCGGCCGAGACGCGCGCCGATTCAGAATATGCCCGCCAGGTCGCGCTGGCGCAGCGCGATTTCGCGAGCCGCCAGACGCTCGAACAGGCGCAGGCCAACCGCGATCAGGCGGCCGCCGGCGTGCAAAGCTCGCGGGCGGCGGTCGACGCCGCGCTCGCCAATGTTCAGGTGCTGCGCGCGCAGCAGCAGGAAGCGCAACGCGGCCTGAAGGAGTTGCAGACGGCTGAAGCGAAGGCCGAGCGCGACCTGTCGTTCACCGTCGTGCGCGCGCCGATTGACGGCGTCGTCGGCAATCGCGCGGTACAGGCTGGCGATTTCGTGCAGACCGGCACGCGGCTCGTGAGCGTCGTGCCGCTCGAGGACGTCTATGTCGACGCCAATTTCAAGGAAACGCAGCTTGCGCGGCTGCGGCCAGGACAACCGGTCGCGGTGAGCGTCGATGCGCTGCCGGACCATGACATCAAAGCCACCGTCGCGAGCGTCTCGCCCGCCTCCGGCTCGATGTTCTCGCTGCTGCCACCCGACAACGCGACCGGCAATTTCACCAAGATCGTGCAGCGGCTGCCGGTGCGCATCCGTCTGCCGGACGACGTCAAGTCCAAAAGCCTGCTGCGGCCGGGAATGTCGGTCGTGGTCAATGTCGATACGCGATCCAAGCAAACGGTCGCCGACGGCGGCGGGTTGTCGCTCGCCGCGCAGGCCGTCCCTCTCGATACGGCACGCTGATTGGCGGGGGACTGTCATGCGTCAGTCCGTCGCCGCGCCTCCGGTCTCCGTCCGGTCCCCGTCGAGCGGAACCGGGGGCGCCGATGTTCTGCCGTTGAACCGGCTGCTTGCCTTCGTCGTAATGTGCTTCGGCATGTTCATGGCGATCCTCGACATCCAGATCGTCTCCGCGTCGCTGACCGAAATCCAGGCAGGACTGTCCGCCTCCGGCGACGAGATTCCCTGGGTCCAGACCGCCTATTTGATCGCCGAGGTGATCGCTATCCCGCTCTCCGGCTTTCTTTCGCGCGCGCTCGGCACGCGAGTTTTGTTCACCGTCTCGGCAGCGGGTTTCACGCTGTCCAGCTTCATGTGCGGCTTCGCGTCGTCCATCGACAGCATGATCCTCTGGCGCGCCGTGCAGGGTTTCATCGGCGGCGGCATGGTGCCGACCGTGTTCGCGAGCGCCTACATTCTGTTTCCCGGACGGCGCCAGGCAATGGTCGCGCCGATCATCGGCCTGATCGCAACACTGGCGCCCACCGTCGGGCCGACCATCGGCGGTTACGTCACGGATGCGCTGTCCTGGCACTGGCTCTTCTTCATCAACATCGCACCGGGCGTAGTCGTCACCCTCGCCTCCTATCTGCTGATCGACTTCGACAAGCCCGATTATTCGCTGCTCGAGAACTTCGACTGGTGGGGTCTCATCAGCATGGGGGGGTTCCTCGGCGCCCTCGAATACATTCTCGAGGAAGGCCCGCGCTACGGGTGGTTCGACGATGGCACCATCACGCTCTTTGCCGTCATCTCCGCCGTTTCGGCCGTCGCGTTCTTCATCCGCGTATTCACCGCGCGGGTGCCGATCGTCGATCTGCGCGCTTTTGCGAACCGCAATTTCGCGCTCGGCAGCCTGTTCTCTTTCGTGCTCGGCATTGGCCTCTACGGGCTCACTTATGTCTATCCGGTCTATCTCGCGCAGATCCGCGGTTATGACGCGCTGATGATCGGCAACACGATGTTCGTTTCGGGGCTTGCGATGTTCGCGACCGCTCCTATCGCGGGTCAGCTCAGCCAGCGCCTCGATCCGCGCTATGTGCTCATGGCCGGCTTCCTCATCTTCGCGGTCGGCACCTGGCAGATGACCTTCGTCACAAAGGACTGGGACTTCTGGGAGCTGCTGTGGCCGCAGATCTTTCGCGGGATCGGCCTGATGTTCGCGATCGTGCCGGTCACTAACACCGCGCTCGGCACATTGCCGCCCGACCGCGTGAAGAACGCCTCCGGCCTGTTCAATCTGATGCGCAATCTGGGCGGCGCGATCGGACTGGCCGCGATCAACACGCTGCTCAACAACCGCATGGACCTGCATCTTGCCCGCCTGCACGAGGCGGTGACCTGGTCGCGGGTACCTGCGGTCGAGACGCTGAATGATCTTGCCCATCGCTTTCCAGGCTCCGACGCGCAGCTGATGGCACTGAAGCAGATGATGGGCATCGTCCGGCAACAGGCCAGCGTGATGAGCTTCGCTGACGTGTTCTTGATCTTGACGCTGCTCTTCGTCGCGCTTGCTGCTCTTGGCGTGATGATGAAGCGGCCCGCCGCAGTGGCTGCAGGCGCAGCCGGGCATTAGCGGGCCGATTGTTCGCAGCTAAGCCGCAAAAATCCGCTTCGGGTCGCGCGAAGCGCGCCAGATCAGCCATTGACGTTTGAGAGGCGAGAGCACCTCCGGCGCGAACGGCTCGTAGCCGCGCCGCTCCATACGCCGCAAATGCGGGCCTACGGTCGCGAGTGGCAAGAGCGCCGGGCTGATCGCGATCGACACCTCGCCCGCTTCGAGTGTCGCCGCCTGCAACTGTCGCCGCGCGTGCCGCCGCATCTCGGACAGCACCGCCATCAGCGCCGGGCTCTCCTGATGCGCTGGGATGCTTTCCGGAATGAGCGCGTGCCGGTCCATCACCTCGCGCGGAATATAGATTTGCCGCCGAGACGCGTAGTGCGGCAGCACCGTCAGGCTGTGCGCGATCGTGGCGGCGATCCCGGCGTGACGCACGAGCGTGTTCGCCGCCATTCCCTCGACGCCCAAGATCGCGGCCGCCGTGCCGAGTACAATGCCTTCCGATAGCGCCGCGTAGTTGTCGAAATCGTCGAGCGTCGCGAACCGCTCGTCGTAGAGATCGAACGTGTGCGCATCGACGAGCGCGATCAGCCGGTCGCGATCGAGCCGATACCGCCCGGCCGTCTCGCATAATGCCGCCGCAACCGGATTAGCAGCAGCCTCGCTCTCGCGCCCGCCGAGCAAGACCTCGCGCCACCATTGCAGGCGGATTTCGCCCGGCATTGGTTCGCGCGCAGCCTCGTGCACGCGCACGATCTCGTGGTTGAACGCGTACAACGCATAGAGCGCGTCACGCAGGTCCGCCGGCGCGAACAACGTCGCGAGATAGCGATCGCGATCATGCGCACGGACGAGCGCGGAGCAGTGATCGAAATTCGCTTGCATGCTCATGCTGGCGGCAGCGTCACATGACTTCTATCGTACGTGCCGGCGCGGTCACCGCGGACTCTTGCCCGGCGGCGAGTTGCAATCGACCTCGCTCGTGTCGATCGCCGATATGTTAAAAAATATTTTCGTCGGGCGCCTTCTGAATGGATTCGAACAACTCTGCAGCCGGCCCCTGTTGACTGAAAGAGTATAGGACGCGGAACGGAAGGCAGCACGAGCGCAGTCGCGAGGTAAATTTCCCGACTGCTGAGCAAACTCCTCGGCGCCGTTCCGGCGCGATCTTGAACCCGCATGGGAGTATGAACGATTGGACGCCGCACGCCACGCCCTAATCGAGCGCGATCAGTCCCGCGCCGACGCGGCGGCCTTCGGCCAGCAGGATGTTCCAGGTGCGCACGGCGGCGCCCGTCGGCATCGGGTCGACCGAAAGCGAGACCTCTTGGAAGCGTACGCGCAATGACGAAGGCAGCGCGAACGGGTCACGGCCGCCGCCGAGCAGAAAGAAATCGAGTCTGTCGGCGCGATCGAACACCGGCTGCAGCAATTCGGGCGTCAGGTCGCGGACTTGCGTAACCGGCCAGGCCCAAATGCCGTCGGGAAAGCACAACAGCGAGCCGCGATGCGACATCCCGCCGAAGCGGAAGCCGCCGTCGCCATACGCCTCGATCTGAGCCGGCGTCGGCAGATGCGGCGCATCCGCGGCCAGCCGGTCGGTCATGGCCGGTCCTTGGCCTTGCCGCTCTGCGGGCCCGTCAATGCATCGGTGCCGCGGCCGACGCCAAGATAGATCAGGATCGGCGAGGCGATGAACACTGACGTGTAGGTGCCGACCAACACGACGCCGAACATCATCGTCGCGGTGAAGCTGTGGATCGCCTGCCCCCCGAAAAGGAGCAGCGAGAGCAACGCGAGCGACACAGTCAAGTGCGTGATGACCGAGCGCGACAGCGTCTGGTTGACCGACGCGTTCAGCAGATCCGGCATCGGCATCTTCTTATAGCGCCGCAGCATCTCGCGGATACGGTCGTAGATGACGACAGTGTCGTTGAGTGAATAGCCGAGGATCGTGAGCAGCGCGGCGATCGAGGTGAGGTCGAAGTCGATGCCCGTGATCGACATGAAGCCGACGGTGAGCACAAGATCGTGCACGTTCGCGATCATGGCGCCAAGCGCGAACTGCCATTCAAATCGGAACCAGAGATAAATCAGGATGCAGAGGATCGCGAGCATCAGGCCGATGACGCCGTAGGACAGCAACTCGCCCGAGACGCGTGGACCGACTACTTCGACGCGCCGATAGTCGACTTCGCTGCCGAGCGCGCCGCGCACCTTGTTTACGGCCGCCTGCTGCGCCTCGTCGCCGCCCGGCTGCTCTCCGATGCGGATCAGGACGTCGTTCGGCGCGCCGAATTGCTGCAATTGCACCTCGCCGAGGCCCAAGCCCCCGAGCGCCGAGCGCATATGCGCGAGATCGGCCTCTCCCGCCTTGGTCTGCACCTCGATTAGCATCCCGCCCTTGAAGTCGATGCCGAAGTTCAGCCCATGCGTGAAGTAGAGCGTGATCGCGATGATCGACATCAGCGCCGACAAAGGAAAGCTGATGCGCCGGAAGCGCATGAAGTCGAATTTGGTATCGTCGGGGACGATGCGGAGCAGACGCACGATCGATCAGTCTTTCATTTTGCGGGCAGAACCGCGCTCAGATTGGCACGCGTTGCGGACGCTGCCAGCGCACCCAGTAGGCGACAATCAGGCGGGTCAGGGTGAAGGCGGTGAACACCGTGGTGATGATGCCGATTCCGAGCGTCACCGCGAAACCGCGCACCGGCCCAGTGCCGATGTAGAACAACACGGCGGCTGCGATGAAGGTGGTGATGTTGGAGTCGAGAATGGTGGCAAGAGCGCGGGCGAAACCGGCGTCGATCGCGTTGATCGGCGTGCGGCCGCCGCGCACCTCTTCGCGGATGCGCTCGTAGATCAGCACGTTGGAATCGACGGCGATGCCGACGGTGAGCACGATGCCGGCTATACCGGGAAGCGTCAGCGTCGCACCGAGCATCGACAGCACGCCGAAGATCATCGCGACGTTCACGGCCACCGCGATGTTCGCGAAAAGCCCGAACAGGCCGTAGGTTGCCAGCATGAACAGGATAACCATCGCCGCGCCGACGTATGCCGACATCTTGCCGGCCGCAATCGAGTCGGCGCCGAGACCCGGGCCGACCGTGCGCTCTTCGATGATCGTGAGGGGCGCCGGCAGCGCGCCCGCGCGCAGGAGGATCGCGAGATCGTTCGCGCTCTGGACGGTGAAACTGCCGGAGATCTGCCCCGAGCCGCCGAGGATCGGCTCGCGGATCACGGGCGCCGAGATCACCTGGTTGTCGAGCACGATGGCGAAGGGCTTGCCGACGTTCTGCTGCGTCACCTCGGCGAATTTGCGCGCGCCGGACGTGTTGAAACGGAAGGAGACGATCGGCTCGTTGGTGCGCTGGTCGAAGCCCGGCTGCGCGTCGGTCAGATCGCCACCCGAGACGAGCACACGCTTCTCGACCACGTAAGGCTGCTTGTCGCTCGCGCCGTAGAGAATTTCGGATTCCGGCGGCACGCTGCCCTGCTGGGCCTGCTCAGGCGAAACGCTCGTATCGACCATGCGGAAGTCGAGTTTGGCGGTCTTGCCGAGCAATTCCTTCAGACGGGTCGGGTCCTGCAGACCGGGCACCTGGACGAGAATACGGTCGGTGCCTTCACGCGCGATCAAAGGCTCGACCGTGCCGAGCTCGTTGATGCGACGCTCGACGATCTGGATCGACTGGTCGACCGACTGCCGCACGCGCTCGACGATCGCCGGCTCGGACGGCGCAAGGCGCACGACGTTGCCGTCCTGCGTCACGTCCAGATTGCGGCTGCCGCTCGCGCCAAGAATGCCGCCGAGTGGCTGCGAGAGGGCCTGCAGTTTCTGGTACGCGTCGGTGAGGTTCGATCCTTCGCGAATACGCACCTCGACCGTGTTGCCGCGTACCGCCAGACCCGTGTAGCCGACACGCGCGTCACGCAGGACGCGGCGGACGTCGTCGCGCAGGGTCTCAAGCATCTCCTTGCGCACAGCCTTGGTATCAACCTCGAGCAAGAGATGTGAGCCGCCCTGCAGGTCGAGGCCGAGGACGATGTGGCGTTGCGCCCATTTCGGCCACGCCTCGAGCACGCTCGCAGGCAGGAAGTTGGGCACGGCGAACAGGCAGACGACAAGCGCCGTCAGTAGAACCGCCGCCGCCTTCCACCGCGTGAAGTAAAGCATGAGGACCTTGAGCTAAGTTGGGCTCGCCGCGGGCTTAGCTCGCAGCAGCCTCGTCTTTCACGGGCTCGCCCTTCGCCCGCACGTCAGAGAGCATGGAGCGCATATGGCGGATGCGCACGCCCTCCGCAATCTCGATCTCGACCTGGTCGTCGTCGACCACTTTGGTCACCCGACCGATCAGGCCACCATTGGTGACGACGGTATCCCCGCGCCGCACGTTCTTGACCATCTCGGCATGCGCCTTCACCCGCTTCTGCTGGGGGCGCAGGATCAGGAAATACATGATCACGAAAATCAGGACGAACGGGAGAAGCGACATCAGCATGCCGCCGTCGCCGCCCAATAGCGAAGTGCCCTGGGCCAAGGCGGGCGTGATGAACATTGGAAACTCTCCGGTTAGCAGGCGGGGAGCGGTCGCAAACCCCTGCCGCCCCTGCCAATTTGGCGCGGGACTATAGCGAGAGCGGCCCCAATTGCAATGATTGGGCCGAGACGGCTTGGGGCGTCGGCGCTTGCCGCAACACCACCGCCCCGGTAAAGCAGCGGCGCATTTCGTTCCTCGTGAAACTACCACCGATGGCCAAACTGACCTCCTCGACCGAGTTCACACCCGATCTGCTGCAGCGGATCACCGACGCCCTGGAGCGGATCGCGCCGCGTCCCAGGGTTCTGCCAGACCTGGATACGGCCGACGCCTTCGTCTGGCATCCGGACGGGACGCTCGCGCCCGTGCCACGGGTGAACCGCGTCGAGATGTCGCTCTTGAAGGGCGTCGACCGGATGCGCGACGTGCTGGTCGAGAATACCGAGCGCTTCGCCAAGGGCTTGCCTGCGAACAACGCCCTGCTCTGGGGCGCACGTGGGATGGGCAAGTCCTCCCTAGTGAAGGCGGCGCATGCCGCCGTCAACGCGGAGTTTGCCGCCGCGAGCAAGCGCGGCCCGCTGAAGCTCGTCGAAATCCATCGCGAGGACATCGAGACCCTGCCCGCGCTGATGGCGCTCACGCGCAATTCCGAATACCGCTTCATCGTCTTCTGCGACGACCTCTCCTTCGACACCGACGACACCACCTACAAATCGCTGAAGGCGGTGCTGGAAGGTGGCATCGAGGGCCGGCCGGAGAACGTCATTTTCTACGCGACGTCAAACCGGCGCCACCTGATGTCGCGCGACATGATGGAAAACGAGCGCTCGACCGCGATCAATCCGGGCGAGACGGTGGAAGAAAAAGTCTCGCTATCCGACCGCTTCGGCCTATGGCTGGGCTTTCACCGGTGTAGCCAGGACGAATATCTCGCAATGGTCGACGGCTACGTCGCGCATTATAAAATTCCGATCCGCGCGGACGAACTTCGCCGCGAGGCGCTGGAATGGGCGACGACACGCGGCTCGCGCTCGGGCCGCGTTGCCTGGCAGTTCATTCAGGATCTCGCCGGTCGCCTTCGTGTCCCGCTGAAGGACTAGCGTTCGCGCAGGCGCGTCGCTTTCCGAGTGTACAGCATCGGCTGCACGATGCCCGCCAACCGGGCCGCCACGACCCGATGCCCGGCCGCCGACATGTGCAATCCATCCGGCCAAGCATTGCGCGGATCATAGCAATCCCGACCTGGGACGAAGGCCGCGCCACGCAGCCGCAGCACCCCGCCCCATCGCGTCATACTCCAGCGAGAAGAAGCCGCACACCACTACGGTCCTCACGCCACGTGAGCGCACGGCGGCGAGCAAAGCGCGAAGGTTCTCGATGATTTGCGTCGGCGCCAGTCCCGACTGCAAATCGTTGTAGCCGCCCTGCACGATAACGACATTGGTGCCGGGCAGGACATGCAGAACCTACCCTGTACATCATGAGATGGCTTTTTCGAAAATATTTGAAAGTCCCGTCGCCGGATGGATATCCGGCACAAACACAACGACGAACTCTGATTTTAGTTCACGCCGACTCTGGCAAGCATTACAGGACGAAAAACGCAAATGCCCGGCGCGAGGCCAGGCATTTTACGTTGCAATGCCGGGAGTCTATTTCGATGCCAGCAGCTTGCGTGGATCGACCGGGGTCGAGTTCTTGCGGATCTCGAAATGCAATTGTGGCGAGGAGGCGTTTCCGGTCTGACCGGAATGCGCGATAATCTGGCCGCGGCGGATGGTGTCGCCCTTCTTCACCAGGATCTCGCTCGCATTGGCATAGGCCGACACGTAGTTATCGGCATGACGGATAAGCACGAGATTGCCGAATGCTTTCAATTCATTTCCGGCATAAGCCACGACCCCGTCTTCGGCGGCGCGGATTGGCGTACCCTCGGGCACAGCGAAATTGATGCCGTCGTTCGTGCTGCCGTTCGCACGCGGACCGAAGCCGTCGACAATGTGCCCGGTCACTGGCCAGCGGAAGGACGGCACGGCGGCGACCGGCTCCTTCTTCGCGGAGGGCTCCGGCGCCGGTACCGGCTCAGGCGTCGCGACCTGCACGTTTTCCGTATGCACCGGATCGACCGGCGCAGTGTGGGGCGCGGCGACCTGCGGCGGGACGGTCTTCGGCGGCTCGGCGCGAACGGGCGCCATCGTCGTGCGTTCGGCGACCTGCGTGCGGCCGCGACCAGGAATGGTGAGGCGGTCGCCCATCGTCACCTTGGCGGACGGCTCGATGTGGTTGGCGCGGGCAAGCTCCGCGACCGAGAGCCCATTCGCGCGCGCGATCCCGATTAGATTCTCGCCAGGCTGGACGACATGGACATTGCCGGACCCCGGTTCGACATGCGGTTCCGGCCGGATCGGCGCGACGGACGCTGTCCGCGCCGGCTCGGGCTGCGCGGCTGCATGTGTTGCGCGAACCTCGCCGACGACATAACGGGGGATCACTAGCCGCTGACCCGCATGCACCGGGCCGCGGATACCGTTCGTCTCCAGGATCGCCGCGGCCGGGACACCGTATCTATGCGCGATGCTCTCAAGCGTATCGCCTGCCCCGACAACGACCGGCGCTCCGCCGTCCCAGGTCCAGTGCCCTTGCGGCTGAACTGGTGCGGCCGCCGGGGCGGGCCACTGCGCGACCGAACCGGTGTACTCAGGTTGCCGTGGGGCGGGTCGATAGGCGCCGAGTCCCTGCGCTCCGGCGGCGACGCCCGAAGGCTGAACCGGAGGGGGCAGCGGCTGTGCTTCCACCCGTGGTGCCGGGCGACTGGCAATCGACCCGGTCACATTGGACGGAGGCGTGTTGGATTCGGCTTCGGTGGTGAAGCGCGCGGAGTCGGCGCAACCCGCAGCGGTCAATCCGAAGGCCGCGAGCACTGCAAAGCGCGGCCAGTTACGCGAGCGGGACGGCACGGCGAAACGCGACATGGAGTTACTCGCTCTGACGCATGGAGACGTAGAAGCGAGATAAACATGCCGTCGGTAAAAAAGCGTTTAAGACTACCGGAAGGTTAGCGACGCTGCCAAAAATAAGAGCCTCTTACAATTCCTTGGCCTGTCCTGGCAAAAGCGGCACGAAACGCACCGGCAGCAGCTCTTCTCGTTCAAGGCCCGTTGACGTTTTGGTAACCTTGACGATGTGTTGAGTGCCCTCGTGCGGTCCGAGCGGCAGCAGCATCACGCCGCCCTCCCCGAGTTGGTCGACCAAGGCCTGCGGCAATTTCTCCGCTGCGGCGGTGACAACGATTCGATCGTAGGGCGCTTTCTCCGGCACGCCCGCGAATCCGTCGCCGACGACCACCTCGACATTGTTGTAGCCGAGCCGGCGCAGCCGCTCGCGTGCGGTGTCTGCCAATGTGCGAAATCGCTCAATGCTCACCACCTCGCGCGCAAGGCTCGACAGGACGGCCGCCTGATACCCCGAGCCGGTGCCGACCTCGAGTATCCGGTGTTCCCGCTTCAACCCGAGTTGCTCGGTCATGTAGGCGACGACATAAGGCTGGCTGATCGTCTGCCCGCACGCGATCGGCAGCGCGTGGTCCGAATAGGCGAGATTGGTGTAATCCGGCTGCACGAACTCACTGCGCGGAACTTCCTCCATCGCGCGCAGTACCGCTTGGTCGGTTATTCCGCGCTTGCGCAGCGTCAGGAGGAATTCCATACGTCCAACACTCTGATTCCCCGCCCGCATTCGCTGTTGCTCCCTCGCCGCATTTTTAGCATGGTCGGCGCGCAGCCACCTATCGGCCGTCCACAGCCGGCGGAACAAGAAAAAATGGAGCGGACGATGATTTCTGCGACGCCCGGCATCCTCGTCGTCGAGGATGAATATCTGATCCGCATGCTGCTGGAAGACATGCTCGACGAACTCGGTTTCAGCGTCGCCGCCGCGGTTGGCTCGATCGCCGAGGCGACGCAGCAGGCGCAGGGCGGCGCGTTCAAGGCCGCGATCCTCGACGTCAACGTCGATGGCGAAGAAATTTTCCCGGTCGCCGACGTGCTCGCCGAACGCGGGCTGCCGTTCGTCTTCGTCACCGGTTATGACGAGAACAGCCTGCCGGAGCGCTTCCGCGGCCGCCCCGCGCTGCAGAAGCCGTTCCAGGCGGATCGGCTCAAAGCCACGCTGGAAGGTTTGCTCGGCGCGTAAGTTGTCCACCTCTCCACCGGTAATGCCCGAGTACAATACTCGCGCGCGACGGCCCTCAATGAAACATCTGCACGAGTCGCGTCATGAACGGCTCGTCGGTCAAATCGAGTCTGAGCGGCGTCACCGCGATGCGCTTTTGCCCGAGCGCGTGCAGGTCCGATCCCGGCGGGGCTTCGGCCATTGCGCGCGCAAACGCGATCCAAAAATACGGATTGCCGCGGCCATCGTGCCGTGCCTCGATACGCAGCAATTCCTGATCGCGCTTGCCTTGGCATGACACCGCGATGCCAGCGACCTCGTCCGGTGGACAATCGGGAAAATTGATATTCACCAGCACGTCGCGCGGCATGCCCTCGTCCAGCACGCGGCGGATGATGTCCGGCGCAAAGCGGACGGAGGTCTCCCACGGCGGCAGCTTCTTGGTCGCGAAGGAATAGCCCTGCGACAGCGCGAAAGACGGGATGCCGAGCACCGTGCCTTCCATCGCGCCGGCGACCGTGCCCGAATAGGTCACGTCCTCGGCCGCGTTGCGCCCGCGATTCACGCCCGACAACACAAGGTCGGGTTTCTTTGGCATAATGTGTCGTGCGGCCATGATCACGCAGTCGGTGGGCGTGCCCTTTACCGCGTAGGTGCGCTCTCCAATTTCGCGCAGGCGCAACGGATCGT
>Ga0207726_1000098_pt1 | contig 17763 bp, 22 predicted proteins | sample LuqExpMetageno40_FD_187798 | JGI IMG/M metagenome (GOLD analysis project Ga0207726, IMG submission 187798) | Tropical forest soil microbial communities from Luquillo Experimental Forest, Puerto Rico - Sample 40 (SPAdes) | ecosystem: Environmental > Terrestrial > Soil > Tropical forest ...
AGTCCAAGTTCAAGTGGCTGGTTGAGAATGATTGAAACGACCGCGACCGCCGGGATAGTAAGACCAATAGTTGCAAGTGACGATCCTAGTGCAAGGTTTAGGCTCGTCTGCAGACGATTGGCCTTAGCCGCCCTGACTGCCGCCAGACCTTCAGGCAGCAGCACCAGCCCCGCGATAATAATCCCCACTACGGATTTTGGTGCGTCAATGCGGGCAAGCCCGAACTCGACTGTGGGTGTGAGAAACTTGGCTAGACCCACAACAGCGACCAGGGAGGCAAGAAGAAGACCGGCGCTGAGAACAGCGGTTGTGTTGGAGGGCGGCGGCGCATGCGTCTCCGCTTCGTCGTCCTTGACCGGGAGGAAGTAATCACGATGCCGCACCGTCTGAATAAAAACGAACGAGCCATAGAGCACCAGCGATACTATTCCATCGAACATAAGCTGCGACGTGCTGAACCAAGGACCGGGCACGGTTATCGCAACGCTCGGCAATACTAACGTAAGGATAGTGAGCGCAGCCAAAACGGCTAATGCGGCGCTCGCTCCCTGGACTTGAAAGCCTTGTTCGTGATGACGCGCGCCGCCCCAGAGGAGGCACAGGCCGACGATACCGTTGCACACGATCATCACAGCAGCGTAAACCGTGTCGCGTGGCAGTTTCGCATGTTCTGCTGGAGCGGCAATCATGACAGAAACGATTAACGCCGTCTCGATAACAGTCACCGCCAAAGCGAGCACAAGTGTTCCGAATGGCTCGCCCGTTCGGTGTGCGACCACTTCGGCGTGGTACACGGCTGCGAACACCGTGCAGATCAGGACCACTCCTGCAATGGTAGCGATTAGCCCCCCAGAGAAGACCGAGTACGCCAAAAGGACCATCCAGGCCAATACTGGCCAGGTCCATGCCCACCATGGTGTTCGCGCTTCGGTCATGCCATTGAATCCAGACTTATATGCAAACAACTAATTTGATATCGCGTATAGCTTAGCCCACATATTATGATCCGCTTTAGCTTTCCAGGCTTTATTCTATTTGGCTTAGCTTACAGCAAGGCACACACCTGACGTTTGCGGTAACTGGGCTGGTCTGACCTTTTTTGGCGATCAAAGTCTCGATTGGTGTTGAAACGGTAGGAGTCGAAGCGTCCCTCGTAGCCGATGGTACCGAGCGCGGCAAATCCGTGCACAACGCCGAATCGGATTTCGTGCGCCAGCCGACGCCACTTCTCAGTCGACGCTCCGATAGCATCACGCATTTCGGGCGTCATCAGCACGGCTTTGATGCGCAAGGTTTTCTACTGAAACGGGAGTCCTTGAAGACCACCATAACAGCGTCCCAGCATAGCGTACCCTGCTTGGCGCGGTTCACGCCTCGTCAGTCGCTGCCGCGACCGGCTGCCCCTGTCGTTTGTCGCCGAGATGCAGGAACGGCACGAGCACCAACGCAAAGGCGGTGAGGGCCGCCGATAAGAGGATGAGCAGCGTCAGGCTGTCGTGAAAAAAGCGGTCAAAGAGGAACCCCCCGAAAGTGCCGGACAGGGAGGTAGATAAATTGATGATCGACATCATCGCAGCAAAAATGAAGCCCTCCGCTCGCCGCGGGCAATAATCGGCGGCAAGCGTGGCCGTGGCCACGGTCGCCACCATCGCGGAAAATCCGCCGCAAAAGTTAAGAATGGCGGCTGACGTCTGGCCAGCGAGAAAGACGAACGCCGCCGTTGTCATGGTGCCTAGCGCGATGCTCAGGTTGAGCAGCCGTTTCGACGACATATCTTCGAACAGTCTCCGGTAAAGCAATGCACCGACGATCCAACCGGCGGCCTCGATCGATCCCAGAATGCCGATATAGCCCTGGGAGAATTTCAGGTCGTCGGTCATGTAGTAATAGAGCGGGGTGTTGAGCCCCGGATTGAAGTAGTAGAGAAAAAGAAAAACCCCAACGATCCAAAGCTCGCGTTTCCGGAAAGCGGTCACGAGACTTCCGAACGTCGCGTGCAGTGCTGGAAGGTCGATGGGCGTTTTCTCGTCGGGGATCAGAACTAACGTCCCGAACACGACCGCCAAAGGCGCGATCGCCACAATGGCCGCGGCGACATGCAGCGCCGAGGTTGGCGGTAAGCGTTCAGCAAGCTCGCCGCCGCCGATCGAGGCGAATATCGTGGCGGCATTGAGCCATAGCCATTGCTGATTGATCAATTTGCCGCTCTTGCCCAGCCGTTGCCCGTTCTCCACCAGCACCGCGCCGCATACCGTGCTTGATATCGCCATGGCGTAAGCCGTGAGCTGGAGCGCCCATAGAAGGTCACCCGGCGCGGTCAGACGGGTTACCCAGAAGAAGGCACCGGCGGCGACGATATTGGCGGCCAGCAGGTAGGGCTTGCGGCGATAGCCGAACAGCGGCACGAAATCGGAAAACGCGCCGTAGATCGGCTTGATAACCCAGGGAAAATTGAAGATGGTGAGAAAGGCGCTGACTTGCAGCGCAGTCCAGCCGTGCACCTCTTTCAAATAGAAGCTGAGCGGCTGGGCGATCAGCCCCTCGACCTCACCGACGCCTTCGACGACGTAGACCAGCGCGAAAAACACCAGCAGCCGGTTGATCGCCCGTCGGTCCTCCGCTTGAACGAGTGGTGGCTGCGACAAAGAAGGCCGGTCCATGGATTCCTGGGAGTAATCGTCGCGATGGCAATGTCTGGTTCGTTCCGATCCTAACGATCGGCGAACAACAGTTGAATGGCATTAATCGTTGATTTCTACCTCCGAAAGCTCGACTTTATGGGCGAACAGACAATCGCAAAAATCGAGCGCGCGTGATGTTGCGTTTTGTTGCATGCGTTTTGATTGTCCCGCTGCTTTCGCCAACCGCAGGAAGAGCGCAGGAACCTGCTGCCGAAACCCAAGAGCGTGCTTCAACGGCCGATAAAGGCGAAGTATCTCAAGCACCTCGAGAAGTGCAGCAATCAATATGCCTTCTCATGGAATCGGCGGCTCTTTCTAACGAACTGCCGGTCGAATTTTTCGTCCGATTAATTTGGCAGGAAAGTCGTTTCCAAACCGATGCTATCGGCCCACGAACCCGAAGCGGCAAGCACGCTTTGGGAATTGCGCAGTTCATGCCGGCTACAGCAGCCGAACGTAATCTGCTTGACCCACTGGACCCCATAGACGCGTTGCCGAAGGCGGCCGAGTTCCTCAAAGATTTGCGGCACCAGTTTGGTAACCTTGGACTTGCGGCTGCAGCTTATAACGCGGGGCCTGCTCGCGTTCGACAGTGGATGGCCGGCGCGGCCTCGATGCCGGCCCAGACGCGCGCCTATGTTGCAGCTGTGACTGGCACTTCGGTTGACGCGTGGGCAAAAGGTCGCGAGGTGGAACCCAAAGTCGAAAGCGGAATTACTTGCGATACGCTGATGGCGAGACTAAAGCGGCCGCCGACAGTTTTCCTGGCGGCACTCCAACAGCACGTGGTGATGGGTGCCATCCAACCTTGGGGTGCTATTCTCGGTGCAGACCGATCGCGCCCGCAAATTCTGGCTCGATATGCGGAACTCCAACGGCGGTTCGCGGCAGTGCTTGAAGGACGAGACCCCATCCTGCTCGAACGCGAGCGAGGCCCCCTACCTCGCTATCAAGTCAGAATCGGTGCTGAATCGCGCGCGGCTGCCAATGATATTTGTAGGAGCATACATCTGGTCGGAGGCGATTGCGTGGTCCTTCGTAACCCCGGCAGTTAGGGCGGCAGTTCCCTGACCTGATTTTTTCATTGTCGAACGTTTGGCGACATGTCATGACATTGGACTGACGCAATGGTGACCCATTGCCGCCGGAATCAATTGGTACCCAGCAAGTGTAATGTTCCGCGACATGCGGTGTACGCGTTGGATTGTCGCAGCGGCCATTCTGGTGATAGCCCAGTCGGCCACCGAGACCGTGCAGGCCCAGCTTTTCTGGGACCAACAGTATCAGTCCAGGCGGGCTGGGCCGCGCTCAGGCGGCTTTTTCGATAATTTCTTTGGCCCCTACAACTCGCGATCCCGCGACGACGAATACGCCCCGCCACGACAACGGCAGTACCCACGCACGCAAGAGTCGACTGAAAGTTCCCGTGCGCCGCCGCCGCCCAAGACAGAATCGAAAGTCGCACCTGTGACTTCGATCGTGGTGATGGGCGATGACATGGCCGACTGGCTGGCTTATGGACTGGAAAATGTATTCTCCGAGTCGCCGGAGATCGGCATCGTTCGCAGGAATAAACTCTACTCGGGCCTGCTGCGCTATGACGGGAAAGGCGACCTCGACTGGTGGCATGTTGCGCGCGATACGTTGGCGCAGGAAAAGGCCGACTACGTGGTCATGATGCTGGGCGTGAGCGATCGTCAGGACATTCGCGAAAAGGATCTCGTCAAAGAGGCAGAAACAAGGGCCAGGGATGAGCAGGCCAAGGACGCATCCGAAAAAAAGGACGGGCAGAAGGCGGTCATACAAGCCGGCGAGACCGGCGTGGCCGAGGCGCAGCCTGGCAATGAACTCGGTGGCCCGGCAGACTTCCGGAGCGAACGATGGGCAAAGATTTACTCCCGGCGCATTGACCAGACCATTGCGGCTTTGAAGAGCAAGGGCGTACCGGTCATCTGGGTCGGTCTCCCCCCCATTCGCGGCGCCCGCTCCATGGCCGACACGGCCTATCTCAACGAACTTTATCGCGCGCGCGCCGAACGCGCCGGCATTGCCTATGTCGACGTGTGGGACGGGTTCGTGGATGAAGCCGGCAAGTATTCTAACTACGGTCCCGACTACGAGGGGCAAATGCGCCGATTGCGTTTGAGTGACGGTGCTTTCTTCACCAAGTACGGAGCGGTTAAGCTCGCGCATTATGTCGAGCGTGAATTGCGCCGATACATGAGTAATCCAATACCGGTTGCGCTTCCCTCGGAGCCGGTTGAGCCCGCGCCACCCGGTTCAAAGCCGGTCGAGCGGCCGCTGGCAGGGCCCGTGGTACAGCTGACTGGGGCCAGGACGCCAAACGAATCCGACGATTTACTTGGCGGTCCTGGTGACAGCACTATCCGCGGCGGCGATGCCACCGTCACGAAAGTCTTGAGGAAGGGCGAGACAGTTGCCGCTCCGCTCGGTCGTGCCGACAATTTTGCCTGGCCGCGAGGCGGTGAATCCGCTCAACAGACCCCTGTGCCGCCCAAGCCAGAGGCCGGGTTCAGTTCTGCGACAAGCGCAATGGCCTCGGCACCGGCCGGAATGACGCAGGAAGAGCGGAAGAAGGGCGGCCTTGGAAAAAAGGTCACACAGAAGTCAACAAAAGCCTCTGCTATCAGAAAGCATAACGCAAGGTCACCACAGGATGACGTGCCACGACCGCCGCTGCCGATTAACCCCTTTGGCGGTGCCTCCAGCTGGATGCGTTGACTTTACTCCTCGCCGGACGCTTGAAGCCGGCACAGCACCAGAAATATCGCCTAGCTATTAATCACCAGACCGCTTCGATCGTCGTCAGCGGGCCGCGGCTCGAATTTGCAACTGCTCGCCAGCAACGTAGTCCGAGTGTTCTAGGCTTGCCAGGAATCGCTCTCCCCATTTGGTGAGATCGTTTGCCACCAGCGCCTTGAAATTGGCCGCGTGGCGCTGCCGCCGTTCTTCCAGCGGCATCGACAGCGCACGGTTGATAGCGATGGCAACGCCTTCCGGATCGTGAGGATTGACTACGAGCGCTGTCGCGCATTCGCGCGCCGCCCCGGCAAAGCGCGACAGGATTAACACGCCTGGGTTATCCGGATTCTGCGCTGCGACAAACTCCTTGGCCACCAAATTCATGCCGTCGCGCAAAGGCGTCACTAGCGCCGCTCGGGCAGTTCGGTAAAGTCCAGCAAGCGCTGTTCGGCTGTGCGCCTTGTTGATATAGCGCACTGGAGTCCACGATGCCTCGCCGTAGGTGCCATTGATGCGCCCGACCGCCTCGCCCACGAGCCGCCCGATATCAGTGTATTCCTGGATGTCCGTGCGGCTGCGCGGGGTGATCTGAAGATATGTGACCTTGCCGCGCCAGTCGGGGAAATTGGTCAGGAAGCGCTCGAAGGCGCTCATGCGTTCAGGTATGCCCTTGGAATAGTCCAGCCGGTCTACGCCGATGATCATGGCGCGCCCGGAAAGGCTATTGAGTACCTCGTGCACAAAGGCCGTTTCGATTGCGCGCCGCGCGAGTCGTGCGAGCGCCTCAGTTTCGACTCCGACCGGAAATACGCCGACACGCAGTATTCGATCCTCAAAGGAAAAATGATCGTCGTCGACGCGTGTCAGATTGCTTTCGCTTTCCAGATATCGCGATAAATTGGCGCCGTCGACGGCGGTCTGAAGACCAATAAGATCGTAGTGGCCAAGCGCCGGAATGAGCTGCTCATGGTTTGGCACCGCGGTGAGAATTTCCGGCGGCGGGCACGGAACGTGGAGGAAAAATCCGATTCTGTTCTTGTGGCCGCGGTCGCGCAACGCTTTCGCGAGGGGGATCAAATGATAATCGTGCACCCAGACTGTGTCATCGGACCTGAGTAGCTTATCCAGATGCCGGGCAAAAAATTCATTTACTCGGAAATAGCCGCCGAGATCACGGCGCGTGAATTCGGCAAGGTCGAGCCTATAATGCAGAACCGGCCACAGCACGCGGTTGGCAAAACCGTTGTAGAATTCCTGATAGTCGTCCTTGCGTAGATCGATGGTGGCATAGGCGATGTTGTTTTGCTTGATGAGCTTCATAAGACCTGGGTCGCCATCCGCGACACGTCCGCTCCAGCCGAACCAAAGACCACCGTGCCCCTGAAGCGTCGGCCGGATCACGACCTCAAGCCCGCCGGCCCGCGCGCTGCGATCGGGAACGCCCACCCTGTTCGACACTACTATGAGCCGCGCCAATACCGATCTCCCAAGCTCCTCGACAGCTTGATCGCAGTTAAAATTAACCCTGACATCGAATAGGTCTGCGGAAAATTGCCCCACAGTTTTCCAGTCTCCGGGTGCACGTCTTCTGACAACAGCCCGTACCGGTTTCGCAATTTAAGGGCGTCGACGAACATTTCGCGGGCCTCTTCGCGTCGGCCGACCTCGCACATTGCATCAATCAGCCAGAAACGGCAAACTAAAAAGGCTGTTTTCGGCGAACCGAAATCGTCGGCAGCGACATATCGCATAACGTTGTGACCGCGCCGAAGTTCAAGCTCGATCGCCGCCACGGTGGAGACAAAACGTGGATCGTCGGATGCAATCAGACCAAGTTCGGCCAAGAGCAAGCAACTGGCGTCGAGATCGTCGCTGTCGAAAGCCGCCGAGAAAGCGTTGCGCTTGGAATTCCAGGCCCGTTGCAATACCTCCTCACCGATCTTTTTGGAGATCGCACCCCAGTATTCCGCGCGCCCCCACAGACCGAGATGAGCTGCGATCGTCTCCAGCCAGTGGCAACCGGCCCAGCACATCGCTGCCGAATAAGTGTGAACGCGCTTGCGGCCTCGGTATTCCCAAATGCCGGCATCCGGCTCCAGCGCGAGCATCGCCGCTTGCTCACCCAAGGGCTCGATTGCGTAGAACAGCGCTGCATCGCCCGGCCGCGGCAGCCGGCGGTCGAAAAACATTGGCGCTGCCGCGATGATGATGCTGCCATAGACGTCGTGCTGATCCTGGTGGACGGCCGCATTGCCTATATGCACGGGTCCGTCAGTGTTAAAGCCGGCAAGCTTCTCAGCGATGCGCTCCTCAAGCGTATCGGTGTGCACGATGCCATAGAGCGGCTTGAGCCGGTCGGCGCGACCGGCAGCGACGCTTAGGATATAGGATATGAACTGCTCCATCGTGCGGGTCGCACCAATGCAATTGAGCGCCCGCACGACAAAGAAGGCGTCGCGCATCCAGCAGTAGCGATAATCCCAATTGCGCCCCGAACCCGGATATTCTGGGATCGAGGTGGTGAGTGCCGCCACGATCGCACCAGTCTCCTCGAAATTGCTCAGTTTGAGCGTGATGCTGGCGCGAATGGTCTCGTCCTGCCAATCGGGCGCGAAGGCTAGCCGCCGTACCCAGCCCATCCAATAGTCACGGGTGCGGTCGCAGAATTCCCGGCAGGTGGTTTCAAGCGAACCCTCGAAAGGCTCGTCAGTGCCGAACACCATGTGCACCGGAACGGTAAGAATGAATGAGGCCTCGCGCTCGATATACGAAAGCGGCGCATCGGTGGTCAGTCGGACCGGCACGTCGTCGCGCTGGAATCGGATATGATTGCTGCCGAACGAATGCGCCGTAACCGGCACGCCATAACGGTGCGCAGCACGGCAGCGGATGGTGACGCGCGGCATGCCGGCGATTGGTTCAATGATGCGCATGAGTTGCGGCGGGCGGAATGTGCGCTCATAGATTTGGAAGCGTGGCGCGAAATCGGTGATGCGCACCGCGCCCCCGTTTTCGTCGGTGAGCTCGGTCACCACGACGGCGGTATTACGCATATAGTCGGAACGGTTTTCGACTTGGCGGTCGAGCACCACGTCGGTGAAGCCCTTGTCCTCATTGCCAGCTAAGAGCCGGCAAAATACCGGATCGCCGTCGTACCGCGGCATGCACCACCACACGATGCGTCCAGATGGTTCGACCAACGCCGCCGTGCGCCCATTGCCGATGACTGCCAAGTCGAGATTGGCCTCGCTCATGACCGTCTTACCTATCTACCTGTCGCCAGCCGCTCCAAGGCTCGGCGCACGTCCATCGGCGAACCGAAAATAGCGGTGGCGCCGTCGAAATGCCGGCCGACTGAGAAGCCTTTGCCCCCCAATTCCAGCAAGGCCGCGAATACCGATTCATCAGTGACGTCGTCGCCAATGAACACTGGAGTGCGACCCGCGAATGGTAAATGACGCATCAGTTCGCGCACGCCGTCGCCCTTGCTGACGGTCGGCCTTTTCACTTCGAGCACTGCCTTGCCTTGCAGAACTTCCGTCGTCTCATCGGGAAATGCCGCGCGGCTAGCCGCGATGTGAGCTCGCAACCGATTCTCGTGCTCCGGCGCCTTGCGGTAGTGCAGTGCGAGCGAATAGCCCTTGTCCTCAACAACGATCCCGGAGCCGGCCGTCCCCGCATCAGCAAGGTGCCGGCGCAAATCCTGTGGCAATGATGTTACTAAATTGATCACTTCAGTTCCGTTTACGCGCATTTCGGCGCCATGCCCACCGATTGCCGGCAGCTTGAGCGGCGCGAAAAGCCGATCGAGATCCACGATCGGACGGCCGCTCACTAGGGCCAACGCGCCGTCCGTCACTCTTAACAGGCGTGAGAGTGAATGTTTTAGCTTGTCAGGGACATGCACTTCGTGCGGCGCTGGACCAAAATCGATCAGTGTGCCGTCTACATCGAGCAAAAGCGCTATCGATTTTGCATCGAGAGCCGCAAAAATATCCATTGCTGTGTGATTCGCACCGGGGCGCGTCGTCATGTTCGTTCCAGCGATGACTTCTGCGGTATTTTTGAGCTGAGGTCGGCGCTCTAGTATTTCATTGGCCAGATATCCGTCTGGCCACTCTTGCTTATACCAACAGCATCTTTCCCCGTCATCGCATGACAGAACTATTTTATGCGACTAACGCAAGAGACTCTTCGAATGCCTTATTATCGATATTCGACCAAGCCTCGATAGCAGAAGCTTCGGTTTCGAACTGATTGCCGCAATTCGTGCAGGACCAGAGATTGATAACAAGCTGCTCCTCTGTAAAATCGTATGACCATTCGGGGGCAATAAGTGAGATACCGCACTTGTTGCAGGTCACTCCGTGATCCGAACGACGCCGAAATGTTTCCGCCGTCATGGGAGCCTCCTTAGCCGCCTGCTGGCTTTCGTTTTTCAAATTTGAACCGCCAATTCACACTGAAGGATATTGTACTTTGGGGCACTTTCACGCATTTCCAACCTTCCAACCTGTTGCACGCACATTAGTTCCATGCATGTTGCAAAAAGTCCGCAGACCGGGCGAGGACCCTCCTGGCCAACGCTTGTCTCTTGTGCCTGGTCACTCCTAGAGCAAGCCGGGTGTTTTTGCGTTCGTTTTCTATCAAATGTCACGATTTGCTTCTTGGCGGGCACCAGTAATTAAGACTTCAATCTCAAAACATTGAGCGCAAACATCAAATATCGCAAAGGGTGGCCTCCCGAAAAGAAAGGTCGACGTCGCCGCGCGTAAGTAGTCGACCTTCGCTCTACGGCGTGAACGCGACCGACTCCGGCAAAAAGACCAGGCGCATTCCCAATGGAACGCGCTCGTAAAGATCGATAGTGTCATGGTTCAGGACGCTCGACATGGTCAGCTTAGAGGCGATTCGCGAGAGCGTCCGTCAATAACCAGTGCCCCATCGATACTGCCATGCGATGCCCACGGCACTAAATTCGGCGCCAGTACGGGTTGAGGTTCCAGTGCTGGCATAGACTTTCAACGAGTTATACCGGTCTACCGGCAGCGCAAGGGTTAAGCCGGCTCGCGTATTGGTCTGCGCGTTGTCGTCTTTTACTCCGTTAAGTGTCGTATGCCCGCCTGTGAAATAGGTGCCGTCTAAAGATACCCAGATGCCGGATTGAAAGCTGTACAAGACGTGCCCTTGCACGAGGTAAAAAGGAGCCTGCGCGAGTGTGTTGCCGTTGAAGAAATCAGTATCGTCTGTGAAGAAAATGACGCTTGGTGCAAGCTCAAGTGTCCACGGACCCAAGGCTTTGGAGATGCCAAACTCACCCTTGAATGACCATCTGTTGTTCCCGATGTTGAGTAATCTGCTGTCGTCGTATTGTCCCAGTGGTGCGGATACCTGAAGGCTCGCGCCAATGATGAGATCTTGCCGGTAGTTCGCAAAGTCTTTGAATGAAAGTGCGGGTGCTCCGAAGAAGTTTATTGAAAAGCGAAACCGCGGATCGTTGAGTCCCGACATCGCGCGCTCTACCACTTGACCATTCACGAGTCCGTGCGCGGAGAATGAGGAATAAGGCAATACAACATCGAACTTGGCGGAGTTTCCGAACACGTCCAGCGAACGCGAGTAAGCCAAAAACTCCGTATTGGCCCAAAATTTGGCATTCACATCTGTCGTAGATGCATCAAACGCCAATTTGCCTTCGGAATACCCGTAGCCTACAAGCAGAAAATTAAGTCCAACCGGCGTGTTAGTATACGACCTCGGCTCAAGCTCCTGGCCGTGTGCGGTCACGACTTGCAACAGTAGCGTAACTATCCCAAATGTTAGGTAAAATGTGGGCCGTTTCACGCTGCCCATACCACCCCCTACAAGCGCGATTTGTAGTTATGCGTGGCGATGCCTGCTTCCTCGCCTACATTGTCGGAGTTTCGGCTGTCATTAGCTTTTTCATCGTTAGTCTAATGGCGCTAAGTCACCCATTCAACAGATCCCATCCGGCCCAATTCTTGCGCTTACACCGAACAAGCAGCATCCCGTTACGGCAGCCAAGCAGAAGAGGGAACACACCAGTCAGAAGCAGAAGCATATTACGGCGCGCAGGATTCATATTCATGTATTCATGCTGGGGCGCGTGAGGTGCTCCAACGCCACGAGGAATATGGATATGCAGCAGAACCGCGCCGTATCGATCCGAAGCTGTTCTGCATATTCGGTCAAACTAGTAACGCGAGAGCAACGCGTTTTATTTCGGATACCTTACAATATGGCGGGCACATTTCAATTCTACGACCGGAAGATAACCAAGCACTTATGCCAAACACCCAGTCGCCCGCCCCTTAGATTGGCTTTGGACCAGAAGACAATTGTGGACTGTATTGCCGCGTAGTAAAAACGTCCCGTATTAAGCGCGCATCGAACGTGCCGTTCACAGGGTTTATGTCGCCGAGCTTTAGAGGAGGACACGTGAAACTGAGGTGGATCGTTGCTGGGGTGCTGGCTTTTTTAGCAATGCCGGGTGTTGCAAATGCGCAGGGCATGATCGGCGGCGCTCAGCAAGGCGTAAGTCAGGGAGCGAAGGAAGGAAGCAAAACAGGGAGCAAGGCGGCAGGCCCGGTCGGGGGTGCCGTAGGCGGCATCGTTGGTGGCACCGTAGGTGGCGTTACTGGAGGCGTTAAAGGCGCGCTAGGCGTTCCGTCGAAATCGAAGAGCAAGTCGAAAGCGCAGAACTGATTTACCCATAAATTTCAGGTACCCGCGCCGTTTTCTGGTTTTTTCGTCGTGAACACCGAGGATGCTGCCATGGCAAAAACAAGTAAACTCGACGTCGGCAAAGCGCTCGACAAGCTGCGCGGGACCGATCTGCCAAAATCGAAGATGACGCGGCTGGACGAGAACATCGATGCGCTTGATCAAGAGATACAGCGTTTGAGAGCTGCACGACGCCGTGTCGAACGGGACCAACGAGCCGGCTCGACCAAGCGCGATTAAGATATCTGGTAGGCGCGCCTTCCTAACGTGTGGCGCACGACCTTATTCCGCTATTCTGCGCGGGTTTCGGCGCAGCGCTCTCGCCACATGAATCAAGCACGGCGACCTGTTAGCGCGTTGTAGATCAGAAGCACGACGATCGAACCAATAATTGCGACAATCATACTGTAAATATTTAAACCAGTAACCCCCGTTGCTCCAAGCAGATCAAACAGAAATCCTCCTACAACAGCGCCAACAATTCCGAGCGCGATGTTGAGCCAGAACCCCTGGCCTTGCTTATTGACAATTTTACTTCCGATGAACCCAGCGATCAGGCCCAGTATGATCCAGCTGATGATGCCCATCTACGTATCTCCTTTTAAAAGGTGATTGCTGACAACTTACTGAACGGCGACAATAAGAACTGCCTCTTTCGGGTAAGCCAGTTTTCCACAGCAACTTCGGCGCGGCAAGCGTGTACAGGAGGCGTAAATGTCGCGGTAAAGTAGCTTGATCCATTCGATAATTTGCCCCTGAGGACAATATCCCTGCATTCGTAACTGTGGAATTGAACACGAGGATTCGACGCAGAACGTTTGATCTGCTTAGATCTCCGACGCAACTTGTCCTATTTTTGACCAAAGGGGGAATCATGAGGAAGTTCGGATTACTAGCTGCAATGCTAATCTGCGTTGCAGTGACAACACCTGCTCGCGCAGACGTCGAGGTCGGAACCCTCAGCTGCCGAAGTTCGTCAGCGTCAACCTACATTATAGTTTCGGGGCAGCCGTTCCGTTGCGTCTTTACGCCATCGAACGGTGGTCCGGTGCACTACTATCAGGCCCTCATCCACCGTTTCGGAGCTCAAGTCGGCTTCAGCAATGATGTCGCTTTGGGCTGGACCGTGTTCGCACCGACCCCGCGCCTAGGTCCGGGTAGTCTTGCGGGCGGATACGGAGGGCTCTCCGCAGGAGCGGCGGTAGGTGTTGGCGGCAGCGCTAACGGGCTCGTGGGTGGGGCTTATTCAGTCACTCTTCAGCCTTTCAGTGTTCAGGGCGAGTTGGGGCTCAACGTGGTTGCTACCGTGACTGGGCTAGAGCTGCAGCCCGTTATTCCTGCTCGCCATCATCGACACTATCGGCAGTCGTAACGGGAGCCGTAGCCTTTTCGTCCATTGCTACGAACTGTCAAACCGCCTGGCCGTCGCCGGGCGGTTTGATTTTTCGTTCGACGGTTTTCCTTGATGCTTCGCCTTCCAACTCTGGCGCATTTTGGCCATAATGGACGCTCCTGTGAGGCAAGACGCAATGACAGAAGCGACTCTCGATGAGTGCAACTCGGCGCATGCCTTGATTGCCCAAGGGTTGCGGACGCTGGCTGCCGAGTCAGCACAGACTGAGGCTGAGCGGATTGCCCGCCATCACCGCTTCATGGAACTGATGCAGCAGCATAAGCAAGTGAACGAGCTGTGGCGCAATGCGTTTACTAAGCAGTACGGCGGTGATTTTTCCAGTCTCGCAACGAAGTCGCCGCTAGTCGTGAAGCGCGAATGCTTACGCTGAATCGCAATCCCGACGTAGTTTAATCCGAAATCTAAAACGTCCATGTAGGGCCCATTCTCCACGCGGCCCGTGCTCAGTTGAATAGCCGCGGCCATACCTCCTGTGCGCCCCGCCAGATCATATCGCAGGCAACGAATAGAATGATCGCCAAACCGAGATAGGCGATCCAGCGGTATCGATTGAGCAACCGTGCGATCACGTCGGCCGCGATGCCCATCAGCACGATCGACAGCGCGAGACCAAATACCAGCGCAGGCATATGGTCACGTGCCGCACCCGCCACTGCCAGCACATTGTCGAGCGACATTGAAATGTCGGCGAGCACAATCTGCCAGGCCGCTTGCATCACCGTCTTGCTCGGCGTTGCGCCTCGTGTCTCGTCGGGGTGGCCCTTGCCTTTTACCTCGCGCAACTCGCGCCACATTTTCCAACAGACCCACAGCAGCAGGACGCCACCTGCGAGCAACAGGCCAACGATCGCCAGCAGGTCGATGGCGATAATTCCAAACAGGATGCGCAACGCGGTCGCGGCTATTATGCCGATCAAGATGGCGCGCCGGCGATGTTCGACGGGCAGTCCTGCAGCCGCAAGTGCGATGATGACGGCATTGTCGCCCGCCAGCATAAGGTCTATCACCAGCACCTTGAGAAAGGCGGCAATCGCATCGGGGGTAATTGTAATGGACAGGCTGCTCATAAGCCCATTCATATGTCGGATCAGCCCGGCATCATCTTGTGATCTTACGGAATTTGTTTGCGGGCTCGATTGGAGGCGCGTCTAACTTGTCCCTCCGACGCACATGCATATTTGTTAGCGACGCTTATGACATGCATCTTGCCATATCAACTTCGCGCCAGTACTCCACTCCGGATTACATCGTGATTAGATCGTAAAGTCCTACGCCAAATGCGGATCAGTGCATCGCGGTTCCGGTCAGAGTGCGATCAACCGTCTTATATTGATCGAGCTGCCTAATCATTTTGTCCAACTCGGAGCCTTGTTTGGCCTGTTCGATGAGCTTTTCAAGTTCGTCCATGCGCCTTGAGATTATTTCCCGGTCCATCTCCTCAATAGTGTTAGCGATGTCAGCAAGCACAGTCAGCCCCTTCGCCGACACTTCGGCAAAGCCGCCGAGTACGACAAACTTTTGCGGTGCGTCCGCCGTATGCACGGTTAGGATGCCAGGTCGCAGCGTTGTAACCAAAGGCGCGTGATCGGCTAACACGCCGAAGTCGCCCTCAACGCCGGGCACGTCTACCTGCTCAACGTCACCGGCAAACAGTAGCCTTTCCGGCGAAACCAATTCAAAACGAAATATTGCCATGACGCGTTCCTTTTTTCGCTTACGTCCAGCTTGCTATACCCATCCCTGCTCCCTGCCAAGGCCGACGCTAGATGCGGGCGTCTTTTGTTTTCCAATGCTCGCCGCTACCCGAGTAGTTGATTCTGAAGTTTTGTTGTAGAGTCGACTCGACTTCTGGCTAGGAGCCGGAGAGCATGAAATCTTCGACGTTACTCCCCGATTACACCTGCAACATGATGGGCCTCGCACGGGACCTTTACTGGCATAAGAGGATTTTTCGCAGTGTAACGAAAAAGGCGGGGGGTGTGCCAAAACCACCAGCACCGCCGCCACAGCCACCACCACGGCCGCCACAGCCACCGCCGCCGCCACCGTAACACTTAGGGGATAAATAAAGTGCCGAACTATTATACGGCAATTACGGCACTGATTTTCGCGATAGTTGCACTCCTGCATGCCGTAAGACTAATCAAGCGATGGCAAGTGCAGATTGGGCCGCACTCAATATCGATGTCAGCTTCCTGGGTAGCCCTCGTCGTTGCTACCCTGATCGCAATTTGGGGCTTCATGACAGGTCCTGGATGACCGCACCCTCTTTGGGGACGTCGCCCTCCCGTATGCTTTAATTCCTTCAGCTCTTGGACTTCGAAAGCGCGCGACGTTCCGCGCGGTCAGCTGTCAATTTAATTTAATAATCTCGCACCACTTCGCCGGTTGCCACCAACCGCTCGGCAATTGCACGAGCTGCGAAACGCAACAACGATTTCCTGGGCCATACGTAACAGTCGGGTAATACGCGCCACAGGGCGGCGGACCTCCGCGTACAACCGTTCGAGCCCCAAATGGGGTTACGTAGCTGTCCTGAAAAGCCATCAAATGCCCGGCAAAACTTGTGTCCATTAACATGCCAACGGACACTGCTAACACGAATTTTCTCATGCGATACTCCCGCTTTTACAACGTCCATCCGATATTGTTGGCCTGTTCCGTCGTATTGCACCTAAGTATAAAAAAAGGGCGGAGATCTAAACCAACGTATACTGGCTTGATTGCCCCTACGCGTTCTAACGTTGCTCCAAGCCGGCCGCCTCTTGGCCCTGAAAATCGATTGCGAACCCCGTCCCATCCCCCCGGATTCCCCGCAATCGGCGGCTCTGAGGCGGTCGGCTCCTCTTGAAGTTTTTGAACGTCGTTGAGAGACCAGTCGTGCTTCCGCCTGCAACGGAAGGTGAGTGCAAATGCTAGGTCCGTCAGTTACCAAATGCACGGAACGTCTGAACTCACCTGAAGTTTGCAAAATCCACCAAAACGCTGCTCGTCAAACGTGCGGCCCTTTCGCCGAGAGGAACGCTTGATGCCATTTCGCACCACCGCCACCCGTTCACGCTCAATGATCGAATGCGCCCGATGCGGCGAGCAACTCTACCTGCCGGAGTGGTCGGAATATCTCGACCAAAACTCAGTGCGACATCTTTGGAAATGCGAAGCGTGCGATTATGCCTTTGAGACCACCGTCTCATATGAATCGGTGGCGGCATAACCGAGGCTTATACCTAGAAGTGCTCTCGATGATCCGTATTGCCGCCCAGCTCGGGCCGGCAAGGCAAAAAATGAGACCCCCACAATGGGAGAGGACGCCCAGCGGTCTCGCAGTTTAGATAAGGGCTGGGGAGATTGGGTATGGGGTCCTCACCCGGCACATTTATGGGCGCAGATCGCGTGACCTGCTACTGTCCTTACGAGCTGCCGCTAGCGTTTCGGATTCCCATTAGGACAATATCGCTGCGAACGATCAGGGCTTATGTGCTGCTCGGAGCGAGGCGGGCAACGCCTCTGGTCGGGGCGGTCCTAATGGAGCGCAAACCGCTGACGCTTCGATTGGGGCCGCCTTCGCTGTTAGCCCTGTCCCCGGTTGTTCTGTAGTGATGCGAACGCGTGCATCGCCGCGTTGAAGTCCCCACTGACCGATTTCAAGAAATGGTCAAAGGGAGCATCAAAGCCCCTGGAAACGCTAATTTTACCTCACTCAGGTGGAACCCTTGAACGCACTCGTCGCGCTTTTGGTCACTGTCTCGCCAAAGTCCTTCGCGTGCTCGCTGAACGCTTTCCATTGCGCTTGCATGAACTCGCTTTGCATCCGCAAGAAGTCCGGGAAGTCCTTAGCTCGGGTCAGTTTCTCCGCGTACTCAGACGCAGCCGCGACATGTTGGTCGGTATAACTTTTCATTTTCTTACTCAGATCAGTATCATTAAGCCATGTGGGCGAGGCTTTTATGCTTTTTTCGAAGAAATCGAAATAGTTATCCATTGCTTTGCGCGTTTGTTCAAAACCCTGCGCCATCATGTCGCTGATGCCTTCAAAAGGTGAATCGCTTTTTGCCATAGTCATCTCCTGGGACAAGGGAAGCAGATAGTGAACAGAAAACTAGAGCATTAAAGCGGCAAAACAAAGCGGCAAAAACTGGCTTTGACTGATTAAGATTCAAC
>Ga0207726_1000109_pt1 | contig 17143 bp, 14 predicted proteins | sample LuqExpMetageno40_FD_187798 | JGI IMG/M metagenome (GOLD analysis project Ga0207726, IMG submission 187798) | Tropical forest soil microbial communities from Luquillo Experimental Forest, Puerto Rico - Sample 40 (SPAdes) | ecosystem: Environmental > Terrestrial > Soil > Tropical forest ...
AAGCCGACGTGTTCAACGCGCCGACGGTGCACCTCGATGAGGTCGAGACGATTGCGCAGGGGACGAGCGTACTGGCCTCGAACGACGTGTCGAAAGTGCAGAGCGCGGAAATACGCACCGCGCGTTCGGTCGCCTGGGGCGTACAGTACCATCCCGAATATCCACTGCGCGAGCTGGCGGCCATCGTGCGCCGCATCGGCACGCGGCTGATCGAGGAGTGCTTCTTTGCCGACGAGATTGAGATGCGCGATTTCGCGCGTGATCTCGACGCGCTCGACCGCGATCCTTCGAGCAAGCGGCTTGGCTGGCGACACGGCGTGAGCAGAAACGTCTTGGACAAGACACTGCGGACCAGCGAGATCGCGAACTGGATCGAATTTCAGGTGCTGCCCACGCGCGCCAAGCGCGGGCGGGGGATAACGCGAGATCGTCATGGCCGGGCTTGTCCTGGCCATCCACGACTTGCTTAAGTCAAGGCGTGGATGCCCGGCACAAGACCGGGCATGACGGAAGAGAGGCATTCCCAATGTTCTTCTCAAACAAACACGTCGTCATCACCGGCGGCACCGGCGCACTCGGCACTGCCGTTGTCGGCGCGCTGCTCGAAGACGGGGCGCAGTGCACGGTCCCTTGCGTTCACGAGCGCGAAGCGCAGGCCTTTCCGCATCGCGACCAGGCGAACGTCAACCTGATCGCGGTGCGCGATCTTGCCGACGAGGCGGACGTCGCGCGCGTTTACGCCGCGGCGCGAGCGCCGCTGTGGGCGTCGATCCACATTGCGGGCGGATTTGCGATGGGCAAGGTCGCCGAGACCGACAAGTCCGCGCTGATGGCGCAACTCGAGACGAATTTGATTTCGTGTTTCCTCTGCTGTCGCGCGGCTGTGCGCGCCATGAACGGCGGTGGGCGCATCGTGAATGTCGCCGCGCGGCCCGCGCTTGAATGGCGCTCAGGCGCCGGCATGAGCGCGTACGCGATCGCCAAGGCCGGCGTCGCGGCGCTCACGGTCGCGCTCGCCGAAGAGGTTGCGAAGGATGGCATCCTGGTGAACGCGGTCGCGCCGTCAATCATGAACACGCCGGCCAACCGCGCTGCCATGCCGAAAGCCGATCACACTGCCTGGCCGAAAGTGGACGAAGTGGCGGCCACTATCTTATTTCTCGCCTCACCCGATAACAGCGTCACCCGCGGCGCCATCGTGCCGGTGTATGGGAAGGCGTGAGTCGAACTAGCCGGCGCTCGGCACCAGTTCGACCGTGCGCACCAGGCGCTGCACGGCGCTCGAGACGACGACCGTGCGGTTCTCGGCAAAGGCTTCGTGGTTCTTCTCGATGTCGTCGAGATCGTAGAGGTAGTTCACCATCAGCCCGTGCGCCTGCTTGAGCGCGCGTTCGGAGGTATCGCCGAGGAAATCGATGCGTTCGAGCCGCGCGCCATTGCCGAGATGGAAACGCGCGACGGAATCGACCGGCATGCTGCGCCCGTTCTTTGCGCGCAGGAAATACCAGGCCGCCGCGTGCATCACCGGGCCGCGCACCTGCTCGGCGATCTCTTCGTTTCGCCACCAGTCCGGCGTGTCCATCAGCGCCAGCGCCGCCTTGTCCTCGTCCGACAGCACGATCGAATTCTCGGCTGCACGCTCGCGCGTCAGCCAGCCGGCGAAATTCGGCACCGGCGACAACGTCACGAACGTATTGAGCTTCGGCAAATCGCGGCAAATCTCCTCGACCACCTGCTTGATCAGGAAATTGCCGAACGATACGCCAGCAAGCCCACGCTGGCAGTTGGAAATCGAATAGAACACCGCCGTACGGGCGCGCTCGAGTTCGACCTTCTCACGCTCGGGCGCGAGGATCGGTGCGATCGCCGGCGGAATTTCGCGCGTGAGCGCGACCTCGACGAAGATCAGTGGATCGTCGACCAAGGCCGGATGGAAGAAGGCGTAGCAGCGCCGGTCCGGCGGATCAATGCGCCGGCGCAGATCCTCCCAGTCGCGGATCGCGTGCACGGCTTCATAGCGGATGATCTTTTCTAGCACGATCGCCGGCGTCGACCAGTCGATCCGGCGCAGCACCAGGAAGCCGCGGTTGAACCAGGACGAGAACAGATGCACGAAGTCGTCATCAAGCGGGCGCAGGTCCTCGCGACGCGGGAGCACATCGAGCAATTGCTCGCGCATGCGCACCAGCGCGGCGGTCCCGCCGGGCGCGAGATTGAGCCGGCGGAAAAGCTCCTGGCGGCGAGGCTCGGACGCGGCATGCACTTCCGCCGCGGTCGTGTCGTTCGGATTGTCGCGCCAAACGGCGATCGCGCGCTCCATGCGCTCGTGATCGGTGCCGAAGCGCTGCGCCAGCACCTCGAAAAAGGCGACGCGCGGGCCTGTACGCAGTTCGGCATAGCGGCTCAGGATTTCGCGCGCGAGAGCGACGCCAGAGGCTTCGCCGCGGCCTGAGAGAAGGTCCTCGCACAGTTCGAGCAGGCCTTCCGAACGCACGGGGTCCTGCCCGCGGCGTTCGCGCTTGAGCAGGTTACGCCCGCGGTCGGAAATCGTCTGCAGCAATTCCCCGAAAAACGACGTGTTCATGTGCGCCTTCGTATGAATCGCGGTGTGGACCGCCGGCAAAAGGCGGCGCCAGCTCGGGCCGAAAGTCTAGCTCATAACATGGTCGGGAAACCACGTCGCGATTTCCGGCACAAAGCACATGATGATGACGGCCATGATCATCAAGGCCACGAACGGCAGGACGCCCCACACCACATCCCTAAGTGGGATGTCGGGCGCAATATTCTTGATAACGAATAGGTTCAACCCGACCGGCGGGTGAATCAGGCCCATCTCCATGACGATCGTCATGATCACGCCGAACCAGATCAGATCGAAATTGGCTGCGCGAAGGGGCGGAAGAATGATCGGCGCTGTCATCAGGATGATAGATACCGGCGGTAGAAAGAACCCGAGCACGACCACCATCACCAGGATCATCGTCAGCAGGATCCAGCGTGAAAGCTGCAGCGACACGATCCATTCCGCCGCGGACTGGCTGATATGCAGATAGCTCATCACGTACGAATAGAGCAGCGACATGCCGATGATCAGCATCAGCATCGTCGATTCGCGCAGCGTCGAAATTAAAATCGGTGATAGCTCTATCGGTTTCCAAACGCCATAGATCGTGGCGATCAATCCGAGCGCCAGCACCGCGCCCAGACCCGCCGTCTCCGACGGAGTGGCATAGCCTCCATATAGCGCGACCATCACGCCCGTCAGGAGGAGCACGAACGGCAGCACGCGCGGAAGAAGCGCGAACTTGTCGCGCGCGCTGAGTTCATCGACCTGCAGGATGGGAGACGTCGCGCCGGTCGTCTTCAGACGCTCCTTGGCGATATTGAACTCGTGCCGGAAGCGCCACATCGAATAGCCGGCGAACAGCAGCACCAGAAACAGAGCTGGGCCGATGGCCGCCAAAAAGAGCCGGCCGAGCGACTGCTCCGCCGCGACCGCATAAAGGATCATCGTGATCGACGGCGGGAGCAGAATACCGAGCGTGCCGCCGGAGGCGATCAACCCCGAGGCGAAGCCGCCGGAGTAGCCGTGCTTACGCATCTCCGGAATGCCGGCCGAGCCGATCGCCGAACACGTCGCAGGCGAGGAGCCGGCCATCGCCGCGAACAGGCCGCAGGCGAAAACGTTGGCAATGCCGAGGCCGCCGGGAATGCGGTGCAGCCAGGCGTGCAGCGCGCCGTAAAGATCCTGGCCAGCGCGGGACCGGCCGATCGCCGCACCCTTGAGGATGAACAAAGGAATCGACAGCAGCGTGATCGACGCCATTTCCTCGTAGACGTTCTGGGTGATGGTGTCGACCGATGCCTCCGGCATGAACAGCATCATGAACAACGTCGCGACAAAGCCGAGCGCGAATGCGATCGGCATGCCTGCAAACATCACGAGTAGGGTTGCGGCGCCGTAGAGCAAGCCGATGGAGAGAACGCTCATCGGACCTCGCTCGAATGCCGCAGGGCCGTGATCACCTGCAAGAGCACCTGCAGCGACAAGAGCAGCATCCCGACTGTCATCAGCGAATACGGCACCCAGAGCGGAGGCTGCCAGGTCGAACTGGTCCGGTAGCCTTCGACGACCGCTTCTTGCAGCAGCAGCAACGATTTCCATGCGAAATAGGCGCAAAAAGCGAACGTCGCGATGTCGACCAGCATCTGGCGAACGTAGTTCACGCGCGTGGGGAGAAGACCCACGATGGCTTCGATGCCGACATGTCCGCGGCGCGCTTGCACCGCCGCCGACGACATGAACACGGCGCCGACGATCAGGAAGACGGAGACCTCGTCCTGCCAATCTGTCGACAGATGTAGGAAATAACGTGTCACGACCGCGTAGGTGAGCACGAAGCTCGCCCCCACCAGCGCGACGGACGAGGAGATTTCGACGAGCCTGTTGAGGCCCCCCATCACGCGCGCAAAAGGACCGGCGGCCTCGAATTTGGGGACCGCCGGATCCTGTTCTGCGGCTTCTTCTAAGCCGTGCACCATACTCCGAACCTGCGGCAGTTAGGCCGAGGTCACCTGCTCGGCGAGCTTCAGCAGTTCGGCGGATTCGGCGGTCTTGGACGCGTAGTCCTTCCAAGCGGTGTCGCGCGCGATATTCCGCCACTTGTCGACGGTTGCCGCATCGAGATCGGCGACCTTCGCGCCCTTCTTGGAATAGACCTCGGCGACGAGATTGTCGTCCGCCATGGCCTCCTTCGTGCCGAAGGCTTCCATTTCGGCGCCGAGCTTCAGGATCGCCTCCTGCTGGTCCTTCGTCAGCAAGTCGAAGATCTTCTTCGACATGATCAGGGGCTCGAGCATGAACCAGTAGGACTTGCCGCGACCTGTCGTCAGCGCATTGGCCGCTTCCTCGAGCCGGAACGAGATCAGGCTCGTCGACGACGTGATCGCCGCGTCGCAAGCGGCGGTCTGCATTGCGGCGTAGATTTCGTTCGAGGGGATCGACAGCGTCGTAGCGCCGGCGGCCTGCAGCACCATGTCCATTTCGCGGCTGCCGCCACGGACTTTCAGGCCCTTCACATCTTCCGGATTGACGATGGTTGTCTTGCGGCTCGCAACCCCTCCGGCCTGCCAAATCCACGAAATGATAATGACTCCCTTGTCCGCCAGGAAGTCGGCGAACCTCTTCCCGACAGGCGAGTCTTTCCATGCTGCCCCTTGCTTGTAGGAGCTCACAAGGCCGGGCATCAGGCCGATATTCGTCTCCGGCACTTCGCCGCCCGCATACGAAATCGGATAGAGGCTGATGTCGAGCGCGCCTTTGCGCACGGCTGAGAATTGCGCAAACGTCTTCATCAGCGACGAATTCGGATAGACCTGCGCTTCCAGCGCGCCGCTGGTCCGCTTTTCCAATTCGGCAGCGAAGCGACGGCAGAGCCGGTCGCGAAAATCGCCGCTGTCGATCGTCCCACCCGGAAATTGATGTGAGATTTTGAGCTTCTTGTCGGCTGCCGAGCCGAGGCGGCTAAACGAAACCACGGCCGGAGCGGCGATGGCGCCAGCAAGCACATGACGTCTTGTGATAGACACGGTTTCCTCCATCCTGCTCTTTGAGTTTGTTAGGCCGCACCGTCGCTCTGTAGCCCGTTTGCTCCAGAGGTATAGACAAAATCCAGCCATTACGCCAACAACGGCCTTGTGATCCCGTTGTCCGGGGTGCTCCCCTACGAAGTAAGGGTTCTCCAATGCCTAAGCCGCTCGCGGGTGTCCGCGTTCTCGAATTGGCCCGTATTCTCGCAGGTCCCTGGGCGGGCCAGATGCTCGCCGATCTCGGCGCCGACGTGATCAAGGTGGAGCGCAAAGGCGCCGGCGATGATACGCGCGGCTGGGGCCCGCCTTTCGTCGAAGGCAAGGATGGCAAGCCGATCGGCTCGGCATATTTCCATTCCGCCAATCGCGGCAAGCGCTCGATCGAACTCGACTTCGAGAGCGAAGAAGGCCGCCGCCTCGTGCGCAAGCTCGCCGCCCAATCCGACGTGCTGATCGAGAACTTCAAGGTCGGTGGTCTGGCCAAGTTCTGCCTCGATTATGAGAGCATGAAGGACGAGTGCCCGCGGCTGATCTACTGCTCAGTCACCGGCTTCGGTCAGGACGGCCCCTACGCCAAGCGCGCGGGCTACGACCTGATGGCGCAGGGCATGGCGGGCTTGATGGACCTGACCGGCATGCCAGACGGCGAGCCGACTCGCATCGGGATCCCGGTCTCCGACATCTTCACCGGCTGCTATTCGGTGATCGGCATCCTTGCCGCGCTGCACGAGCGTGAGAAGACCGGCAAGGGCGCTTACGTCGATACAGCGCTGGTCGACTCCACCGTGGGCGTGCTGTCGAACCAGGCGCTCAACTATCTCGTCTCCGGCAAGGTCCCGAAGCGCATCGGCAATGCGCACGCGAACATCGTGCCGTATCAGGTCTTTCCTACTGCCGACGGCTACGCCATCGTCGCGACCGGCAACGACGCGCAATATGTCAAATTCTGCAACGTGCTCGGCGCGCCAGAGCTAGGACAGGATCCTAAATACAAGGACAATGTCGGCCGGCTCACCCACCGCGAGGAACTGATCGGCAGGCTTTCGGCACTGACCGAAAAGATGCACCGCGACGATTTGCTGCAGAAGCTCGAGGCGCTTGGCGTGCCTGCCGGTCCGATCAACTCGGTCGATCAGGTCTTTGCCGACCCGCAGGTCGTGCACCGCGGCATGAAATTGGATTTGCCGAGTCCGGCCGCCAAGTCAGGCTCGATCCCGGGTGTGCGTACGCCGATCGTGATCGACGGCTGGAAAGCGGCGAGCGAGAAGCCCGCGCCGTTGCTCGGCGAGCATACGGAGGAGGTCTTGCGGGAAATCGGGGAGGCCTGATAGCCCGACTCGGATGCGCACTGCTGCTCACCGGAGCGATCGTTTCGCCGGAATTCGGCGGTAAGGTACGGATGACCGTGTCTTCATCCTGCCGCGCGGTGATCGCGGTATCTGCGACGCCGCGTTTCCGAAGTGAAGCTCCCCGGTCCGACGCATCCAATTTTCTTAAGACACGGCTGTCGGCGCGAGCGCCTCGATGTCGGTCGCGACATCGATGACAGCCGGCCGCTTTGACTCGATCGCCTTGGCGAGCGCGGACGCGATCTCGTTCGGCTTCTCGACGCGAATGCCCAACGCGCCGATATCCTCAGCAATCCTGGCGAAATCCATCGGCTTGTATGTCCACAATTCGCGCGAGCGGTTGTTCGTTTCGCCGCCATAGACGCGGTCGAAGCCGCGCTTCGACTGGTTGCCGCCGCCGTTGTTGTTGACCAGCGTGATCGAAGGGATGTTCCAGCGCACCTGCGTTTCCAATTCGCCGATGTGGTACCACAGGCCCGCGTCGCCGGTGAACACGACGACCGGCCGATCGGGGCACGCCGCCTTCGCGCCGATACCGGCGGGGAATGCCCAGCCGAGATGGCCGGCGCTGCGCATATAGCTTTGACTCGGCTTGCGCAGGTCGTACATGCCGCCCATCCACATGCCGGCGTGTCCTGTATCGACAACGACGATCGCGTCGTCCGGCACGTGCCGGCTCAACTCGTGGCAAATGCGCGCAGGATGGATCGGCACCTGCTCGGAGTGGAGCATCTGATCGTATTTCGCGTACCATTCCTTGCGCAGCTCGCCGATCTCTTCGATCCACGCCTTGCGCTTGCCCGCGCTCGCGCGATCCGCCTTGGCGAGCATCGCAGCAAGCACAGATTTCACGTCGCCCAAAACGCTGGCCTGCAGCGGATAATTGCGGCCGATCGATTCCGGCTCGATGTCGATCTGGATCGCGGGCGTGCCGATCTTCGGCACTGCCCAGAAATGCGTGGTCATGCCGCCCGTCTCGGTGCCGACGAAACAGACAAGATCGGCGCGATTGACCGCGCGGTTGGCGCTTTCGCGCGAATAGCTGCCGACGACGCCGACCGAGAGCGGGTGCGTGCCCGCGATCAGGTCCTTGCCGTTGAGCGAGGTCGCGACCGGAATCTGCAAGGCCTCGGCCAGGGAAACAAGCTCTGCCTGCGCGCCGGACGCACGCGCGCCACCACCCACGACGAAGATCGGCCGTTCGGCATTCTGCAGCACCGCGAGCGCCGCCGCGACATGCTGCGCTTCCGGCTGCGGCCGGAACGGCGGCACTTTCGCAAATTGAGGCTCGACCAGCGGATCCATCCCGGCTTCTTCGAGATCGATCTGGCCTTCGTTGCCGCGGAATTGCAGATGCACCGGCCCCGGCGCACCTGTGGTTGCGACGCGGAAAGCCTGCCGCAGCATGTCCGGCGCGCGCGCAATGTCGTCGATGGTCGCATTGAACTTGGTCACCGGCTCGAACGCCGGCAAGTCGTCGATTTCCTGGTAGACCTTGCGGAATTTGGTTTTCGGATCGCGCCCGCCGGTGATGGCGATGACAGGCGAATGCGCGAGATAGGCGTCGCGCAAGCCTGCGGCGAGGTTGAGCGCGCCGATCACCTGCGCCATGCAGACGCCCGGCTTGCCGGACGCTCGCGCATATCCGTCGGCCATATAGGCCGCCGATTTCTCGCCGTGACAATGGACGCGCGCAATCGACGTGCGCCGCTCCATCTCGGCAAAGGTCCGCCGCAGCACCGCCGGCACCATGAACACATGTGTCACGCCGTAGCCGGCGAGCATGTCCGCAATGACTTCCGCGCCGAGGCGTTTCTGATTGTGGCCGAGCATGGGGCGGTGACTCCTAGTCGAGGGCGGGAAATCGCGGCGCGAAATCAGCAGAAAACCCGGACCCACTCAAGCGCTGCGTCCGCCGCGCATGGCAGCTTTGCCGCTTCATCGCACGCGCCTACGATACGGTCCATGATTCGCGCGCGGATGTGTCCGGCCGTGCTCGTGACGCTGATGGCTCTGGCTGCCCCGGCGCGCGCAGACGTCACTATTTGCAATCGCACCAGTTATCGCATGCAGGTCGCGGTCGGTCTCGAGCGCGGACCGCTTGTCTCGACGCAGGGATGCCTGCGCATCGATCCGGGCGAATGCAAGCACGCGCAGGCGGCTGAGGCCGACATGGCGTATCTGCATACGCGTACGCCGCCGATCTACGGCGCCGCGCCTTTGCCGTAGCATGGCGACGCCGATTTCTGCGTGCGCGACAGCGACTTTCAATTCAGCAATGCGCGCGCCTGTCCAATGTCCCAACAGGCGCGATTCTCCGTGGCGAAGCCGTCGGACTCGCCGAACGAGCCGGTGGTCACCCTTGCCGAGGAAGCCGACTACGACGATGCGCAGGCGCGGCTCGCGGGCGTTTAGCGCCTGCTGAGCATCGACGGCTATGACGCGGCACCGATCGATGGTGTCGAAGGCGCAAAAACCAAGACCGCCCTCGCGCGCTTCTTGTTGGAGCAGAAGCTAAATTCGGATGCGGTCAACCAGCCAGAGTTCTTCGATAAGTTGATCGCCGCCGCCGAACATCCGGAAGGCGCCGGATTCAAGTGGTGCAATCAGACGACCTACCCGGTGATGGCGGCGCTAGGTATTGTTGAAATGGGGTCGATCGTCACGCGAGGCTGGTACCGCGTGCCGGCAGGACAATGCCTGCGCCCCGACGTCTCGGGAGAGCCAATGCGGTTCTACAGTTATGCCGAAGCGGTGGACGCGAACGGGCGCACGGTGCAGCGCGACGGCGCCGCGCTCGCCTGGGGCGGCAAGGTCATGCTATGCACGCGCGATGGCCGCTTCGAACTCTCCAACCGTTTCGCCGTCCTCGAGGCGAGTAACGGATCGGCCGTCGTGACTTTCAAATAACGCGTTGCGCGCCTACATCCGTTTGCAATGGTAAGCCATACCCCGCGCCGTTTCGAGCATGTCGAGACCTGGGTCTTCGACCTCGACAACACACTCTACCCGCATCACCTCAACCTTTGGCAGCAGGTGGACGACCGCATCCGCAGCTTTGTCGCCGATTTCCTGAACATTCCGAAGGACGAAGCCTTTCGCATGCAGAAGGACTATTACAGACGGTACGGTACCACGATGCGCGGGCTGATGGCCGAGCACGGGCTCGATCCCGACACTTATCTCGAATACGTGCATGCAATCGATCATTCGCCGCTGGTGCCGAACCCTGCACTCGGCGAGGCGCTCGAGCGCCTGCGCGGCCGCAAGCTGATCCTGACCAATGGAACACGCAAGCACGCTGATGCTGTGATGCGACGGCTCGAAGTTGACCGGCATTTCGAGGACGTGTTCGACATTGCGGCGGCTGATCTCGATCCCAAACCGCTGCCGCAAGTGTACGAGCGGTTCCTGAAGCGTCACCACGTCGACCCGGAAAGGGCCGCGATGTTTGAGGACCTGGCGCGGAACCTCGAAACGCCGCACGCGCTTGGCATGACGACGGTCCTTGTGGTTCCGGAGGGGGACCGCGAAGTTGTGCGCGAGGGATGGGAACTCGAAGGGCGCGACGCACCACACGTGGATTACGTGACCGAAAATATTGTTTGTTTTATTAATAGGTTAGGTGCCTATCCTTGACTTTGGTCTAGATTGGATGAGAAAAAGCTTTGCTCTCCGTCATGACAAATTCAAATTTGATTCTTGACCGTGTGCTGATGAAACGAGCAAATAGGTCCCCACAGGCTGAGCGGCCTGGGAACTTTTGGGATTGCGCGCGAGAATTGCTCGGCGCCCGGATGTTGCGTTCATTGCTGAGACGGCACTGACTCACACTCGCCGGCACCGTCATTACATCACGGCAAGCGGATACCGCGGCGGCTGGAGGGCCGACGCACTCCGGAGCGAGTTGCTCCGGCGCGGTCCGCGCGGTCGGCGCTTCCACCCAAGTACCGCCCAGTCGGAACAGAAACAATAAGGCTCAAGGAGACTGAGGAATGGCCACTGTCGCCCAAACGGGTATCTCAAAATCGCTCGGCCGGGAGCGTTGGACGCAGCTGTTTGCCGGCGTGATCTGCATGATCATGATCGCCAACCTGCAATATGGTTGGACGCTGTTCGTCAATCCAATCGCGCAGAAGCACGGTTGGTCGATCGCGGCCATTCAGGTGGCGTTCACCGTTTTCGTCGCGCTCGAGACGTGGCTGACGCCGCTCGCGGGCTGGATCGTCGATAAGATCGGCCCGCGGAACGGACCGAGACTGATGGTTGCGTTCGGCGGCATCACCATCGGCGCCGGTTGGGTCCTCAATGGTTACGCCGACTCGCTCTGGCTCTTGTATCTCGGCTCCAGTCTCGCAGGCATCGGCGGCGGCGCGATTTACGCGACCTGCGTCGGGCAGGCGGTGAAATGGTTTCCCGATCGGCGCGGTCTCGCCGTGGGTATTACGGCGGCCGGCTTCGGCGCGGGCGCGGCGCTCACCGTCGTCCCGATCCGCGAACTGATCGCCGCTGCTGGTTATGAAAACGCGTTCTTCTGGTTCGGCCTCGGCCAAGGCGTGATTGTGTTCATGCTCGCGTGGCTCTTGCGGGCGCCGGAGCCCGGTGAGCTCGCCGGGGCGGCTCCTCCGAAGGTCGCTGTCTCTGCGCGCAGCTATGCGCCGGGCGAAGTTCTGATGTCGCCGATCTTCTGGGTCATGTACGTCATGTTCGTTATCTTGGCCGCGAGTGGCCTGATGGCGACTGCCCAGATCGCGCTGATCGCGAAGGACTACAATATCGCGAACCTCGCGATCATCGGCGGCGCGACCGCTCTGTCGGTGGCTCTAATTGTCGACAACGTTTGCAACGGGCTTGCGCGCCCGCTGTTCGGCTGGGTGTCCGACCACATCGGCCGCGAGTTCACGATGGCGATCGCCTTCTCGCTGGGTGCGGCATCGTACTGGCTATTGGGCTCCGCTGGTGGCAACCCGTGGGCGTTCGTCGTGTTCGCGGCGCTGATCTTCCTCACCTGGGGCGAGATCTACAGCCTGTTCCCGTCGACCTGCACCGACACCTTCGGGCCGAAATTCGCGACCGTGAATTTGAGCTTGCTGTACACGGCAAAGGGCGCCGCGGCCTTCCTCGTGCCCGTAGCCAACATGGTCAAGAACGCGACCGGCAGCTGGCATATGGTGTTCGTGGTCACTGCGGTCATGAACCTCGTGGTGGTTGCGATGGCGCTGTTCGTGTTGAAGCCGATGCGGGCGCGGACGAACGCGCGCGAGACGGCGAAGCTCGGCGCCGCGCTGCAGCCGGGCGAATAACTAAGGAAGGCGAGGTCGCTCGGACCTCGCCTCCGCTCCAGATTGATTGAGAGCCGCGGCCCTACCCGCGGCTCTTTTTTTATTCGCCTGCCGCGATCACGCGCTCGCTGCGATTACGAACGTGGAGGTTGCGCTGCAGAAACGGATCTGGCGGGCCAGTTGGTCGGCACACTAAGGCGAGATCTGCGACTTCGCGTCTTCGCGAGGTTGTCTTTTCACACGGTCCTGACGCGGCGCGCCACTTTTGGCTGGCCAGCTGCGAGCTAGCCACGAGGATCGAAAAGCCGGAGGTCTGCTCCTGTGGAGTGGACCACCGCGATCAAACGTTACGAATCACGCGCGCATACGAGGACATAATTTCCGGGATCTGCCTTGATTCCGGATTGTGCCGGCAAGGATCAGTATGACAAACCTACTCAAGGGCGTTAGGAGTCGGCTCAACTTTGAGTCATTTGTCAATTTTATGGGTGAATGCCGGGTCCGGTCACGTTCTCTTCGAGGAAATCCGGGTGCTGCAGCCGCGTAAACTCGATTGCGAAGCCGCTCTCGATGACGCGGACGACGCGGCCTTGCGCTTTACCGACCGTGACGATCGCGCCGAGAGGCGGACACAGATCGTCGGGGATCGAAATCGCCGCGCCCGACTGCGACAGGTCGATCACGCGGCAGGCTACGTTGTTGCCGTTCGGCAGGACAAGCCTGGCGAATGGGTTTCTTGGAGCGAACCGGCCGTGGCGGCGATCTTCCAGCAGTTTTAGCATTTCCCGGTTGGCGAACCAGGTGAGCTGAGCTGCGAGCTTGTCGCGCTTGCGTATGGTGGCGGAGATCGTCATCGCGAAACCGTTCTCGATCAGCCGCGAAACCTTGCCCTCGAGCCGGCCGAGATGATCGACATAGGCAATCACCCGCTCGCCGAGTATGCCCGTGGCCGGCGTAATCAGGGCCATTCCGCCCGGTGACATATTGATGATCTGGCATGGGTATTCGTGCCGGTTTTCCAGCATGTATCGGCCGAGGAGGTTGACCTTCACGCGCTGATGCCGCCGGCGTTCTTCGGCGAAGGGCAGGATTAGGGGTTTTGCTGCAGCCGCGCTCTGCATCGCCAGTCTCCAGCGACAGCCTAGTCGTGCATTGTTAATGGCGCGTTGATTAGTTCGCCGCTCGTTGCCGCGAGATGCACAACATCGACGTGATCGATTTACATGGTCGCTTCGAAATCGGGACAAAGGTCGTAGTGGTATAGCGCTGGCGGCGCAGCACTGGCACGACCAAGGTTGGCTAACACCGCTGCCTACACGATCGGCAGTTCGATCTGCATGCGCGCAACCTGAACCGCGCTGCCAACAAACACGCTGTAGTCCTCGTCCAACGGCGCGACATAGGATCGCGGCTAATAATTCTTTAACCGTATCCGTGAAAATATACCGAAAATCACCGATACGGTCTGGAGAGAGCCCCATGCCAGTGCTCCGAGAATACGAACTGCGCGACCACATGCGGCCGTACGTTGCGCGAGAGGACGAGGATTTGGGCATGGGGAATTTGCTCCCGTTCCACAGATCGTCCCCACATCAGCCTAGCTTCGGCGCTAGCACGCTAGATCTAATCGATGAGGCCGCACAAAGAATTGCGGAGACGAACCGTTTTGCCGCTGAGAGCCTCGCGCGGGCCGATTCGCTGGCGCGGGCAGCTCTGGAGCAACTATCCGCGGCCGAAAAGCGTATCGCTAAAGCAGAAGTCGACCGCATGGAAGCGGAAGCGGCGCTCGAGCAGCTCAGGGAAAAGCTGGAGCGGGACTTCTTCTCAAAGCTCGAGCAGCTCGAGCAGCTGAAAGAAGAGGCTGACGCTCGGATCGCATCGGCTGAGGATAAGCTTCGAGAAGCCGAGGCGCGCGCCCATTCGGCTGAAGAACGCGCCAAAGCTATGGAGGAAACCTTTGAGCGGATTGAGGCCGCGGTAAGCGCAAAAATTTTAGACAAATCCCGTTACAGGGCAGTGAACATGGGCGAGCAAACAGCCTATCGAGACGCTCGCTAGCAGCTAATCGAGATTGGGTACCGTCCCCCACTTGCCGGCTTCACGAACCCGGTATGTCGATGCTTTTGGGAGCCTCACTTGAAGGCCTCGCCATCGATCAGCGGCATTGACCGCCGCCGTGGCAGCGCCTTGCAGCTCTTAGGTTGAACACATCGCAGATACAAGTTTTGAGAGCGGTTTGAACAAGGCGCAGCGGAGCCCAACGCGCAGCGGAGCCCAGACCTTACTCGTGCTTCTAATGGCCAGTTCTTTTTATAGTAATCGCGCCGCCACCCAGGGCGTCGGCAACCAGCGCTCTGAAATAGAAAAGGTCGAACGGGACCGAATCCGGTTTGCCAGTTGCAGTTGCTTCTCTCGCCTCCGGACAGTGCCGGCGTTATAAGCGCCGCATGGACCTTTCCTCCGATCAATTCGCCCTGCAGCAGCGTGCGCGCGAATTCTCGCGTGCCGTGGCCCAGCCGCGTGCCGCCCAGATCGATGCAAGCGGCGAGTACCCGTGGGACATCGTTGCCGCGCTGCAAGGAGCCGGTTTCCTCGGCATGACCATTCCGCAGAGCTATGGCGGGCAGGGGCGGTCGTTTCTCGACGCGGTGCTCGCCATCGAGCAGATGGCGATGTCTTGCACCGTCACCGCGCGCATCGTGGTCGAGACCAATATGGGCGCGATCTCGGCGGTGATGACGTATGGCAGCGAGGCGCAGAAGAAGCTTGCCGCCTCGCTCGTGCTCTCCGGTGACAAGCCCGCGATCTGCATCACCGAGCCGGAAGCGGGGTCGGACGCCGGCGCGATGACGACGCGCGCCGACAAGCGCGGAAACCATTACATCATCAACGGCCGTAAGCACTGGATCACCGGCGCGGGTGTGTCGCGTCTGCATCTGATCTTCGCGCGCGTGTTCGACGAAAGCGGAGACGAGCAGGGCATCGGCGGCTTCATCGCAGTCCGCGAGCAAGCAAAGGGGCTGCGTGTCGTCAAACGCGAGCGCACGATGGGTCTGTGCGGCATGCCCGAGGGCGAGCTAGCGTTTGAGGATTTGCACATCCCGAATGATATGGCACTGATCCCGCCCTCCAGCTTCCGGCGCGGCTTTGCCGAATTAATGAACGCCTATAACAGTCAACGCGTCGGCGCGGGCACCGTCGCGATGGGGATCGCGGCGGGCGCGCTGGAGCACGCTGTTGAGTTCGTCAAAACGCGCGAGCAGTTCGGCCGGCCGATCGGCGAATTCCAGGGGCTGCAGTGGATGCTTGCCGGCATGCAGACGTCGCTCACGGCGTCGCGCCTGATGCTCTATGCCGCTGCACGCTCGCGGGGCGCGGGCAGCGCGTTCCCCGATCCCATGCTGTCGGCGCAAGCCAAGCTTTTCGCATCGGAGAGCGCGATCGCGATCGTCAACGACGCGTTGCAGATGCACGGCGCGCGCGGCTATTCGCGCGATCTGCCGCTCGAACGCATGGCGCGCGACGTGCGCATGTTCACCATCGGCGGCGGAACGGCGCAGGTGCTGCGCACATTGGTGGCATCGAAGATACTCGGCTGGAAACTGCCGCAGACGCGCGGAGGGTCGATGCCGAAACCGGCGGAGTAAAGCATGCATCCGAGTTTTGTGACCGGCGGCGATGCCGTGCCCATCCATTTCGTGCACGGTGGCAATTTCGATGCCGTGCTCGGCGGCTTGTCGCCGCAGGCACGGGCTTTCACGACCGCCGCGCGGTTCGAGTCGAAGCCGGGCAAGCTGCTGCTGTTACCGGGCGACAACGGCGCGCTCGCCCGTGTGCTGTTCGGGCTGGAAGCGCCGGATACGGCAAGCAAGGATTTGTTCCGGCCAGGCAGTCTTGCGATGGCGTTGCCGGCCGGAACGTATCGCTTCGCCAACGCGCCGCATGATGCACGCCTCGCCGCGCTCGCGATTGCACTCGGCTCGTATCAATTCTCGCGCTATCGCAAAGCAGAGCCGCGCGAGGTGAAATTGGTTGTGCCCGAGGACGCGGACGGTGAAGACCTTTCCCGCATCGCCGAGGCGGCAACGCTCGCGCGCGATCTCATCAACACGCCGTCGAACGACATGGGGCCGGCCGAGCTCGAAGCCGCTGCGCGTGCGCTCGCCACCCGGCACGACGCGCGTCTTGCGGTGACGCAAGGCGCCGATTTGGAGAAATGTTTTCCGCTCATCCATGCGGTCGGAATGGGCTCGCCGCGTCACCCCCGTCTTATCGATCTCACCTGGGGCGAGGCAAACGCGCCGAGGGTCACTCTGGTCGGCAAGGGCGTAGCGTTCGACACCGGCGGGCTCGACATCAAGCCCGAGAGCGCGATGCTCAATATGAAGAAGGATATGGGCGGGGCGGCGACCGCGCTCGCGCTGGCGCAGATGATTATGAGCCGCGGCCTGAAGGTGCGCCTGCGCGTGCTCCTGCCGGCGGTGGAGAATGCAATCTCAGGCGCGAGTTTTCGGCCGCGCGACGTGTTCGTCTCACGCAAGGGCATCTCGGTAGAAGTCGGCAACACGGACGCGGAAGGTCGGCTGATCCTCGCCGACGCGCTGGCGCTCGCCGACGAAGAAAAGCCCGAACTGCTGGTCGATTTCGCCACGTTGACCGGGGCGGCGCGCGTCGCGCTCGGGCCCGACGTGCCGCCGTTCTTTACGGATGACGACGCACTTGCGAGCGAGTTGATGCGCTTGGGCGAGTCCGAGCAGGATCCCGTATGGCGGCTGCCGCTCTGGATGCCGTACGAATCGATGCTGGAGTCGAAAGTTGCCGACACAAACAACGTCGGCGGCGCGCAGGGCGGCGCGATCACTGCGGCGCTGTTCCTGAAGAAATTCGTCTCGACGCCGTCATGGCTACATCTCGACGTGT
>Ga0207726_1000114_pt1 | contig 16575 bp, 14 predicted proteins | sample LuqExpMetageno40_FD_187798 | JGI IMG/M metagenome (GOLD analysis project Ga0207726, IMG submission 187798) | Tropical forest soil microbial communities from Luquillo Experimental Forest, Puerto Rico - Sample 40 (SPAdes) | ecosystem: Environmental > Terrestrial > Soil > Tropical forest ...
CGCCAATTTTTCGCACGCGCTCGGCCAAATCGTCCGTGGTCGCGAAGATCTGCTCGGCCTGCTCATCGAGCAGCAAGTGAAAGTCTCGGAAATGCGGAACCGAGACATGCCAATGGAAATTTTTTGTTTTCAGGTACAACCCGAACATATCCGCAAGCAAAATATTGAGCGCCCCTGCAAGGTCGCGTACCGCATTTTGCTTCAAGTCGGTAGGTGTTGCGAGCGGAGCGGTCTGCAGTACTTTGGCTTCTGCTGGATTCATTTGTGATCTCCGTCTGAGTCTTTGCTAAAATCGATGTGTCTTCAGTTTTTGGAAGACACTCCAGCTGGCGCACCAAAAAATTGGATCAAATGATGCGCCGTTTGGTCACCGTACTCGTTGGGATCGCGCGCCCCCGCGCGGCAGCCCTTTTATGCTGCCCTCTGCGCCCCCTTACGCTCGATGAAGATAAGCAGGTCCTGATTAACTTTGTCCTTCTCAGTCGTGCACATGCCGTGCGGTGCGCCTTTGTAAATCTTTAGCTCGGCATTCTTGACCAGTTTTGCGGAGAGCATCGCGGAGCCTGCGATTGGCACGATCTGATCGTCGTCGCCGTGGAGAATCAACGTTGGTACGTCGATCTTCTTTAGGTCCTCCGTCATATCGGTTTCGGAAAACGCCTTGATGCAGAAATAACTCGCTGGCATACCCGCCATCATCCCCTGCAGCCAAAAAGACTCGCGAACCCCCTCGGATATTTTTGCGCCCGGTCGGTTATAGCCATAGAACGGCATGCCGAGGTCGTTCCAGAATTGCGACCGATCGGCGAGTACGCTCGTTCTGAGTTGATCGAAGACCTCCATCGGTAGACCGCCAGGGTTGTTCACGCCCCTGAGCATCACGGGCGGTACCGCGCCGATGAGAACGGCCTTAGCTACACGTTTGGTGCCGTGACGTCCGATATACCGGACGACTTCGCCCCCGCCGGTGGAGTGGCCGACATGGACAACATCCTTCAAATCAAGCGTTTGGACGAGCTCCGCTAAATCGTCAGCGTAGGTGTCCATGTCGTTGCCCTGCCAAGGCTGGCTCGATCGGCCGTGCCCGCGACGGTCATGGGCAATAACGCGATAACCACGCGAGGCGAGAAAGAACATCTGATCTTCGAACGCGTCTGCGGTAAGCGGCCAGCCATGGCTGAAAACGATCGGCTGACCCTTGCCCCAGTCTTTGTAATAGATCTGTGTGCCATCTTTGGTGGTGAAAGTGCTCATGGTCGGTCCTTTCTGGTGGGGGATCTATAGAATTGCTGTTCTTGACGCAGATCGTGAGGATTGGCGGAGTCGCGCGGCCAAAACCGCCGTACGTCGCTCGTCTTAGTGACGGCGCAAATAATGTTGCGGCCTCATAGGTTTGTTCGATTTAGTGTGCGCCCGCAGAACACAGTTCTCGCGCTTTGGTTCCTTAGAGAACAAAAAAATTTTTGGGTGGGTCCGACAAACGCTTGCCAGAATCAGCCTGCGGACCACCCATGGTCCAATTCACATCGACACCGCGACTTGGCCGCCCAGCCTGCGAAACAAGACCTACCTAACCGCCTCTGCCGAATGCCTTTTTGGCGGCGGCAGTATCGCAGCTGCTGCTGCGGCACCGGCAGCGGCGAGAATGGCGGCGACGATCAGACCGGTCTGATATCCTGCCGCGTATGATGCGATACCAGCAGAAAGCGCGACGCCAGAAAGCTGCGCGACGCGGCTTATCGCATTGTTGATGCCAGAGGCGAGTCCCTGGTCCGCATCCGTGACGCTGGCGAGCACCGAGGCCGTGAGTGGTGCCACGAGGACCGCAAAGGAGATGCCGAGCAAGGTCATCGGAGTGACCACGCCAATCACTAGTGAGGCTGTCTTTCCGAGTGCCAGCAGTAACATGGCAAGCGCCGCGCCAAGGGGTCCGGCAATCAACATCAGGCGCGCGCCGACCTTGTCCGCCACTGCGCCAAAGGGCTGCGACAGTAGGCCGACGCCAAGGGTGAAAGGAAGGAAGGCGAGGCCGGCAATGGTCGACGGTAAGCCACGCCGGTCGATGAGATCGAAGGACACCAGAAAAAACATTATGGATAAAGCCGCGTAGATCAGTACTGTCGCGACATTCAGCCCGACAAAGGTTCGATTGCTCGTTAGCCGTGGCGGTGTCATCGGATGGGTGCTTACGCGCTCCCAGAATGCGTAAACGGCAAGCGTCGCCATGCCCAGCAAGGCGACCCCGGCAATGGGTATGCTGTCCGCGGCGACATTCTTGTCCGGGCCGATCTGGCTCATTGCCCAAGCCAGCGCGCCGAGTCCGCTAGCGAGAAGGACGGCACCAACGAAATCGAACCTGCGTGGTTCATGCCGATCAACGGGCGCGTATCCGACCAACAGGATGGCCGCGATCAGCGCCAAGGGGGGATTGATCGCAAAAACCCACTGCCAGCCAAAGCTTTCGGTCAGCCAACCCCCTAAGACCGGCCCGCCGGCGGTGGTGAGGGCTGAAGCCGCCGCCCACACGCCGATCGCGCGGCTTCGTTCATCTTTCGGGTAGATCGCACCGATCAGCGCCAAGCTCGACGGCGTAACAATCGCCGCCGAAATCCCCTGCGCGACGCGGCACGAAATCAGTAAGCCGATGGACGGCGCCAGGGCGCAGGCAGCCGATGACACGCCGAAAATAAGGCAGCCCACGCTTAGCACGCGTGCCTTGCCGTAGTGATCGGCGAACGCGCCTCCGATCAACATCAGAGCCGCCAGCGCAAGCACATAGCCATTGAGTACCCATTGCGTCGCGGCAATATCGGCGCCAAAAAAAGCGCGCACTTTTGGCAATGCCACGGTCAATGCAGACCCATCGATGAATACCATTGACGACGCTAGGACGCAGGCGGTGAGAACCACCCGGCGGCGCCGCGAAGTAATCTCGCGACCGAGCACACGCGGACACGGCGCGGCGGAGATGATGCCGCGATCGCATGGCTCGACAAACGGCTGCGCCATACCGATCGCCACTCTAACGAAGCTGGACGGTAGAAGTCGTCACTTCTTCAGATACCGTCAAAAAATGACTGGTCTTTTGGAAGTTTTACATGTTGTGAGCCTCGTCATAAACAGCCGCAAGGTTTTAAAAAGCTCTCATCCGATTGACGAGTGTTAGGTCTTCAAGCCAACATTATCTAGCCGCGCGGGCGTTTATTGTAGCTTGCCCGCTTGGATCAATGTCTCCAACTTTTGATCGAGCCGTTGATCTGCTTCTCGAGAGACATTCCAACAGAGGAATAATTCCAAAGACTGCAGCTTGTCGTCGCGCTAACGGAACACGGGATGACCGCTAATGGAATCGCCAGTCGCGATTTCAGCTTTCGTGCGGCCCTCGGATCAGTTTGATGGCTGCTTCGATGTGCCTCCAAGTTTCGGCCTCTTCCTTTTGGCCTTGCTGCTCGAAGACGGAAGCCTTTTGTGCGGCCTCAACAACTGCGTTGGCACCATGTGCCTCGAGGAGTTGCCGCGCATAATCCTGTAGTTCGATTTCAGTCATTGGCATTGCGTCATACTCCTTTTTCGTAAGATTGGTTTGAACACGTCAGCCGCGCACTTGGCGGACGGTGGTTCACGTGTACCAGACTCGAGCGTCTGTCAGTGGGCTTGAAAGGGAGTGCGCCCAATGCCCAAATCAGCCATATCAAAGTAGGCCGCTTCGTAAGGCGGCCTACGAAGATCGACCTTGTTTGAGCGGTCAGCCCACATAAACGCCCAGCTTTTGGGTATCGGTCTTAGCTTCGAAACCCCGCTGGGCAGGCAGTTGAAGCACTGTTGCTTTCTGGCCTTCACATAGTTGTGTCAAAAGAACCATGCGCCCATCTGGAAATTCGAGCGCGTCATGATGAGTCCATTTTTTGTTCTTGTTCACTTGCCGGAAGATTGCTGTCGCGTGATTTAGTGTTCGCGCCTTCCGACCGGCAAAGAAGTGGTCTTCGTTAATCGTCACTGCGCTGGAAAACGCAAGCTCGGTTCCCGGAAGAACGCAGACCGCCACGCCAGCATCTTCCGCAGCCGCGAAGCCAACTGTGCACGTACCGAAGTCACGCGTCGTCACTTTGTCGCCGACCGTTGCTGGCCGTGACCTAACGTTGTGGAGGCTGTAATCACACATTGCTGGAACTCCCTACCAGAAGCCCTTCAGCCCCACGCAATAATAGCGCGTCATTGATTTCGATTAAACAGGGTTGCTGACCAATTTCGAACCCGCCCGTTGGGCAGAGAACAGCCTACGATAGGGGTAGAGCCATCCGAGCTGCAGGAGGCGCGGGAGGCGTATGTAGCCCAGCGACAGTTAGCCGCCGTGAGCGCTGTTAGGGGAGTTTGATACTTTATTTAATTGAAATGCCTGTATTGTGAGCATTTTCCCGGGCCTACCACGCAGTCCCCAAAATCTCCGGTGCCATCCGACGCATCTTGTCAGTTACGCGCGTCTTCGAGTTGGCGTTGGCTCTTACTTTGGATAATCGGAGCGGTTGTCGGGCCAGCGATTGAATTTCAATCTACTACTGCTGAGCCACGTTAGCGTTTGTCTTTTTTTTCAAAGAACGTCGCTTAAGCAGCTGTCTAATTTGGGCTGGCGTTTTGCCACGAACGTCATAGCCACGGCCTTCCAGTTTAGCGAGTGCGGCGTTTCTTAATTCCGCGAGTGTTTCACGCAATTGTTTACGGTAAACGGCGCGGTCATTAGTGTCATTAGTCATGAAAAACTCAAAGCAATTTATTTAACCACAATTGCACAGGATAACTTAAGAGGCATGCGAGGCATTGCGCGAAATCAAAATTTCTCGAAAAGCCTACCTTGCAGCCGTATGGAGCCAGTACCGATTGATGGAAAAATGCAATCCTTTCAATGCATTTGCATTGCCGCTCCACCGATGGGGTCAGCCGGTGCAAAACGGGGATAATTCCGTTTTTGTCATAATATGAAGAGGCAATACGCTTTTAAGATGGCTCCAAAAGATAACTGAACGGGGGTGTGCAAAGGAGGGCTAAACAATGGCCGCTTCCTCTCGCCTGCCAGCCCGCTTTCCCCTTGGCACCAAATATGTGCTCGAAAGCCGAGGATCGGTCGTGCGGCGCTATGTCGAGCTTCCTAGCGGTCACAGAATAAATCTTAAACTCCGAAAAGCGTTGACCTGCACCTGCACGGCACAACGAGGGGTCGGCATTGTTCCAGACCACGATCCTGAAGCGCTTGAGGCATCGCCATTTGACCGGCGTGTTTCCGCGTAATCGAACTGGATTGGAGGATCACATTGCAACTGTTCCCCCCTACCGCCCCTTCACCAACGGCAACCGTCGCGCGCTGCCCGCAATGTGGTGCAGCAGCGGCTATCAGACTTATCGAACCGGACCTGAACGATACGCGTAAAGCACGGCACTTTTTTGAGTGTGAAGAATGCGGTTTGCCCCGCAGCTATCTGTTGAGCATGACGTAGCGCGGCTTGAATGCCGAGTGTTGACTAATTAGCGCTGCGCGCCCTTCTGCCGCTGGTGGATTTTTCCAAGATCAAGCGCTCTATTGGTGCGGAATCGCAGGCTCTAGTGCCCGAAGTTAAGCCTTGCCCTCGAACTTGAACGAGACCTTTACCTTCGCGCGATAGGCTTCGACTTTCCCATCCTTGAGTTGCATATCAAGCTGCGCGATTTCTGCAATCCTAAGGTCTCTCAATGACTTTGCGGCGTTGTCGACCGCAGTTTTCGCAGCCTTCTCCCATGATTCCGGACTGGTACCGACTATCTCGATGATTTTGTAAACAGAATCTGGCATATTTTCCTCCTGTTAGCTCATTTGGTCGATCGTTGATGTGCATGCAGAAATCTTTGAAGGCATAAACGCGGATTGCAAACGACAGGTTGGTTTGGTCATAGTCCTGATTAATCGTTTCCGCTAGCGCTGAGACCGTAATTTTTTGGCGCTTGGCAATTTCTCGGAAGCCGTCCCAGAAATCGTCCTCCAGCGACACGCTAGTATTTCGCTGCCGGATTATACTTGAGCGTTTCCTGAGTACTGGCAGTGTTTCCATAACCAATACCTCCTTTACTTTTGCGTCAATCGTATGAGGAGGGCGCTCGCGCGTATTACTTGTGGTTTAAATCAACAGAAACGGACATTCCCATCACAAGAAGGGGAAAAATAGTCAGTCCCGTAAGAACACCAGCCATCTCCAAGATATTGGCAGGTAATCCGTTGACTAGTCCGCTAAACTGCAGCAATGCGGCCAAGTCGATAATAACCGCGGCCACGAACATTATTATGAAAACCGCACCAAAGAGCATCGATCGGAGGCTAAACTCACTATGCGGTGCTGTAGGCTGTCTCACGGCAATCTCCTTTCGCGCACAAGTGCAATAAGCGAAAAATGAGATTGCCAAAAATACAACGCTGTTATCAGTGAATCACGCAGCATTGCTGACCTGTTTTGAGCGGGATGACGCCACCCGTGAAGCGTCATCCGCCGGTTGTTTGACTAACACATCGTCGCTGAGGAGCGACGATTCTGCCTTATCTTGCCAATCTAGGCTGGAATTCTCCCATTTCTTCAACGCGGATACGTTTTCGGTACAAACAGGGGCAACAGGCAACAGATGCACGCGCATCGATTGGAGATATCGTTCCGCTTGATCGGCTGTCTTGCGGTGGCTTGGCTCTTGAGCATCGATCCTGTCGCTGCGCAATGTTCGAGTTCCCAAACTCCGTCGTGCGCGATCTACGATACATGTTTCGAAAAAACGTGCAGATGTGAAAACTCTCAATATCCCTACTTTATTTCGTATGGAAAAAAATACTGCGACCGTTTTCTCACATCGGCAAGCTGGTCACCAGCCGGGGCAACTTGGCGAGACAAGACGTTAGTCTGTTTGCAGGAAAGGATACTGCCCGTTCTTCCGGATAGCGCGGCTCTGTGCGACTGCAAGGCGCTAAAGACGGCTGCCTTCCAGATTCACGTAGCGTGCTACACGCAACCGGGAGCATCGGTGTGTGATTTGGGTTTAAACGATTGGGTTACGATTTATCACATAATCGATAATCGCGATCTTTTCAGCGATCCGGATAGTAAGGCCCAAATTCTTGCAGTGGCACATATCTGCGTTAACAATCGCTCGGATGGACCTATCAAAGTCATTCTGAATAAAATTATCGACTCCCTTCAATAAGGATTGAGAGATTGTAGCGATCTTGGCGAAGGAGCCCCGGCCGAGCTTGAATCCAAGCCGCCGTTGATTGACAGCAAGCTCACGCTCAGCATCAGTCCACTCCCTTACCATGAGGGACGTCGCACCAAGACGGGAGAGAAGAGACATCTATATTCGACGTTGAGATCCCTTTTTTGGTTGTGGGTAATACGCTAGCTGGTTGGCTTCACATTGACCGACACGTCGATGCGCTGCTTGCCGGATGCCAAGATTACACCGTCCATCGGGGCGACGTCGGCGTAATCGCGGCCGATGGCGAGCACAACGTGTTGGTCGGATGCGAGCATGTTGTTGGTCGGGTCGAATCCGATCCAGCCTGTATCCGACCCGCACCACAGCATAACCCAGGCATGCATGGCGTCGGTGCCTTGCAGTCGTGTTTCTCCCTGTCGCGGCACGCTGCGCAAATAGCCGCTCACATAAGCAGCGGGCAGACCGATGCCACGGAGACCGGAAATCATGATATGTGCAAAATCCTGGCAGACGCCGCGGCGCAGAGCAAACGACATTGGCGCCGTTGTGGTGACAGTGGTGGCGCCGATTTCGTAGTGGAGATCGGCTTTTATCCTTCGCATCAACTCAATTCCGCCATCGAGCACGGCGCGCCCAGGCGCAAAACTCGCCTGGGTGTAGTCGCGGATATCAGGATCGAGCGATACCATACGGCTGGGGTACAAAAACTGCGCCGGTGACATCGGCGTGATATCGCTCGTGCTGAAGGCGTTATCGCGGACAGTTTCCCACGCTGGTGTTGCAAATGCAGCAGGCTGAATCAACGCCTCCACTCCGACGCGAGCCGAGACCCGCACGGTCAGCCGATCGTGGGGACTTTCCAGTACGATCCAAGTTAGCCGGTTGCCGAAAAAATCAGCGCCGTCGCGTCGCCCCACCGGCTCTGGCTCTATGTGCAGCGAGAACACTTGTACGCGCTGGCCGTGGCGGTTGATTGGGGTTAGCCGCAGCACATGGCGCGCATGGGTGACCTTGGTCGCATAATGACATATCGTCGTTTGCGAAATGTCGTAAATCATGCGAGCGCCTCAACGACAGTTCCAAATTGCTCCTGGGTCGTGAGATAGGACGAGGCGATCATTTCTGACAATTGCATGAGGGTCTCCTCGATATTGAGGATCGCCGGTACGTCGAGCCTGGCCGCATCGGCGGTGCGCAGGCGGGAGGCGATCGATGTGGCAACCCGCTGTACTTGCGACAATCGACCGTCAGCATTGGGTTTTGGCAAGGCTGCCAGATGGGTTTCTATCCGGTCGAGTTGATAGCCCACTGAGCGCGGATTATTGGAGGAGAGCATGATTAGGTCGATCACCGGCGCGAGCGCCGCCACCATCAAATAGCGTTGCCGATAAGTGATTTGGCTGTCAGTTAATTCGAGCAGAAGGTCGAGCCCGCCGGCTGATCTTTGGCCGGCAAACTGGCGGACAAACCGACACGTGAGAATGGCACGCTCGATTCGGCGGCCAAGCTCGAGAAATCGCCATCCTGCGAGTTGGGTCATGTTTTCCTGCGCCAACCCCGAAAACGAAGACATAATGCGCAACGCAGCATCCACGCGCTCAATCAATGCGCCTTCGGCCGCGCCGATGACCAGCGGCGCGTTGATGATCGCGGCAAGATCATTCAGCGCCCGCCATGCGTCGGGCGAAAAGCGATCGCGGATCACGGACGCGGATGTGCGCGCGGCGCCAACAAGTGCCGGCAGCGATCCATGCCATTCCGCCTGTGTGAAGACCGCTCGCGCAACGGAGGTCGGCGAGATTTGATGGTCAGTTGGTGCGGCATTCCAGGCGCCAAGCAATGAGGTGATGCCGCCAATCACCGATGCGACAGCATTTTCATCGTCAGCCATGCGAAAAAGCAAGGCGCGGACGACCCGCAACGTCGCTTCTAGGCGCTCAACATAACGCCCGACCCAAAGCAGATTATCGGCAGCCCGACTCGGCAGTAGGCCGGTCGTGCGTTGGATGGTCATCAATTCTGGCCTTGGTAGCAGCGTTGTCTCTGCTACCGGGCCTTCCGCTAGCACCCAAGCATCCGTGGTCGAGCTGCCCGTTTGCAGACTTACCGCGCGCGCATCGGCGTGCTCGGCGATGCGCACGAAACCTCCTGGCATGACCTTCCAGTTCCCTCCCACCTTGGAAAGGAAAAGCCGTAGCGTGAAGGGATGTGGCTGCAGAACGCCGTTCCGCCAGACTGGCATTGTTGATAGCGTTACCGCCTCCTGCACCACAAAATCCGCGGCGCGATATTGGATGTCCTGCAGCAGCTTTTTCCGGAGCGGCTCCTCAAGCTTAGAACCGAGCATTCCGTCGCCTAATGATAGATGAGCCAGAGAGTCGGTCAGCGCCGGTGCAACGACCATGTCGTCGAGGCAGCCTAGCATTTCGTCGCGCACCCCGGCATGGCCGAGCCACCATGTGGCGACGTTGGGAACGGCGAGTTTGGTCCCAAGCACGGCCGTTGCTAGCGCCGGCAGGAACGCAAGCATTGCACGGGCCTCGATTAAACCTGCGCCGAGTGCATTAACGATCACAACCCTGCCATCGCGCACCGCCTGTACGAGCCCGGGGACACCAAGCCGTGAGGAGGCGTTTAGTTCGAGCGGATCGGCAAAATCGGCGTCTAGCCTGCGCAGCAATACAGCCGCCCGTTGAGGACCAGCAATCGTGCGTATAAAGATGCCATCATCGTTCGCCGTCAGATCCTCGCCTTCGACCAATAACAGGCCGAGATAACGAGCAAGATAAGCGTGCTCAAAATACGTTTCGTTCAGTGGGCCGGGCGTCAACAGGCAGACGCGTGAACGATCCAGACGACTGAAGGAGAACATCTCGGCCTGAAACGTCTGAAAAAACGGCGCAATGCGTTGCACTCGGGTTGTGCGGTAAATGTCGGGCATGGCGCGCGCGAGGGCGAGACGATTTTCGATGGCGTAGCCGGCGCCCGAGGGCGCCTGGGCGCGGTCGCTCAAGACCCACCAGCGTCCATCAGGACCGCGGCCAACGTCCACGGCATAGAAGCGCAAGTGCGTGCCGCCGGGCGGCGGGACGCCCACCAGCGGTCGCAGGAATTCAGAATTTCCGGCAATCACCGCAGCGGGCAACCGGCCGTCACGGACCAGCTGCCCCGGGCCGTAAGCGTCGGCCAAGATTGCTTCGAGCAAAGCCGCGCGCTGGCACAGTCCGGCCTCGAGCTGTTTCCATTCCGTGGGTTCGATCAACAGCGGGATATGGCTTAACGGCCAAGGCCGTTCCACACCGGCCGGATCTTCATAGATGCGATAGAAGACGCCGGAGTCATGTAAGTAACGGTCGGCGACCGCGAAGCGACGATTGATTTCTTCAGCGCCGAGGTTCGCGAGCATTGAGAGGAACGGCTGCCAATGCGGGCGCACTTGGCCGCTTTCGTCCAACATCTCATCATAAATACCTGGCAACGAATGATAGTTGGCGACGAATTGACCCAGCCTGCTGTCCTGCCTTGCTTGAGTGTTGTCGAGTTGTGCGGCCATCGACTGACCCTAGGCGTTGCGCCTGAGATCGAGAGTGGTTGGATATTCAGTCGTCGGTTCGATAGGCGGAATGTCGACAAGACCAGCGGTGTGACCATAATCCTGGAAACGCGCCCTCCGCCGCGCCTCCGCCTCATAGAAATTGACCGGAAAGGTTTCATAACTACGACCACCTGGATGAGCGACATGATAAACGCAGCCGCCCAGCGAACGCCGGCTCCAGGCGTCAACGATATCAAACGTTAGCGGCGCGTGAACTCCGATCGTTGGGTGCAGGGATGATGGGGGATTCCAAGCTTTGAAACGCACGCCGGCGACATATTCGCCCGGACGGCCGGTTGAACGAAGCGGGATACGGCGTCGGTTGCAGGTCACGTAATGCCGGCTTTCATTCAAACCTTCGACCTTCACTTGCAAGCGCTCGACCGACGAGTCGACACCACGCGTGGTGCCTGACGTTGATACTTCCTCACCGAGCACATACCAGGGCTCTAGCGCCTGCCGCAGCTCAAGCCTCACGCCGCCATGCTGCACGGCCCCGTACACAGGGAAGCGGAATTGCCGTTGCGCATCGAACCAGACCGAATCAAATTCATAACCTGCCCGCGTAAGGTCGGCTAGGACTTCGAGAAAATCTTCCCAAACATAATGTTCCAACATGAAGCGATCATGCAGCGCCGTGCCCCAGCGCACGGGCGCTGCGTCAAGCGGCTCGCGCCAAAACCAAGCGATCAGCGCGCGTAGCAAGACTTGTTGTGCCAAGCTCATCCGCGCATCGGGGGGCATTTCGAAACAGCGGAATTCGACCAGGCCAAGTCGGCCAGTCGGCCCGTCTGGCGAGAATAATTTGTCGATGCAAATTTCGGCACGGTGCGTGTTACCGGTAACATCCACGAGGATGTTGCGGAATAGCCGATCGACTAGCCACGGCGGTGACGCAGTACTCTCCGGTCGCGGCACCTGGGCAAGCGCGATTTCTAGTTCGTACAGAAGGTCCTGCCGCGCCTCGTCGATACGCGGGGCCTGACTGGTCGGTCCAATGAATAGCCCAGAGAACAAATAGGATAATGACGGCCGCCGCTGCCAGTAAAGCACAAGGCTCTTGAGCAGATCGGGCCGTCGCAGGAACGGACTGTCGGCCGCGTTGAGGCCGCCCAGGACAACATGATTGCCGCCCCCGGTGCCGGTATGCCGACCGTCAATCATAAACTTTTCCGTGCCCAGGCGCGACAAGTGCGCTTCATCGTAAAGGCTGCGTGTGATGTCGACAGCTTCGCGCCAATTTGTGGCCGGATGAATATTGACCTCGATCACTCCCGGGTCGGGTGTGACCTTGATGACGCTGAGGCGCGGATCGTGCGGGGGCGGATAGCCTTCAACGTGTATCCGCAAGTCGAGTCGCTCGGCGGTCGCCTCTACCGCGGCGAGGAGCTCAAGGTATTCTTCAAGCCATACGGCCGGGGGCATGAACACGCACAGTCGGCCGTCACGCACTTCAACGGTCAATGCTGTCCGCACCGGTTGCGCGGTATCTTTTCCGCCGACGGGATTTGGATCAGACGGCGAGACGGAGATTTCACGCGCAACTTGCGACGTTTCACTAGCAGCGCTCTGAGAGAGGGCCCGCGTCTGCTGGTGCGGATAGAGCAAGGACGGCCGTTCGGCGAACGGGTCCGTCGGCACTAACTGCGGATAGTTGATAGGTGGGATATAGGGCAGCGATTGCAAACGCAGCCGGAAGCCTAGCGGCGATTCACCAGGGATCAGGTACAACCGACCGCGGCGTGTGCGCCACACTTCGCTCAGCCAGGTTTGCCCAGCCTGTGCATTCAAACGCTGCACCGGCAGCACGAATCCCGCTGGTTCACCCAGATGCCGTTCGAACTCGCGCATAATGCGCGCTCGTTCGAGCGGATCTTCTATCTGGGGATTGTTGGGATCGATGTTGTCCGGCAGCGCACCTTCCTTGATCATATGCTCGGCCGGATCCTCGAATGCTGGCTGTATATAGTCGGGCAGAAGTCCGAGCCGTTCGGCGATTCCCTCAATCAGACGCCGGGCATCATCAAGTCCCAGCTTACGCTGAGCAGTCTCACGCTCGATCAAGTCAGCATTACGCCAGATTGGCACACCGTCGCGGCGCCAGATTAGAGAAAACGCCCAGCGCGGCAGCAGCTCGCCCGGATACCACTTACCCTGTCCGTAGTGCAGCAGACCGCCCTGCGCAAAGCGGCGGTGAAGGCGACGGATCAGATCGTCGGCGCGTACGCGCTTAGTCGGACCGAGCGCCTCCGTCTTCCACTCCGGCGACTGATAGTCGTCAACTGACACGAATGTCGGCTCACCACCCATGGTGAGACGGACGTCGCCGGCTGCGAGCGCGGAATCGATTTTTTCGCCAAGCGCATCCAGGGCAGCCCAATCTTCGTCGGAGAACGGTGACGTTACACGCGGTTTCTCGGCGATCCGCTGCATGCTCATATCGTAGGAGAAACTGACATTGCATGGCTCAACCCCTCCGCTGATTGGGGCTGCTGAACGGTAGTGAGGCGTTGCGGCGACTGGCAGATGGCCTTCCGCGCACAACAGGCCTGACGTCGGGTCGAGGCCGATCCAGCCCGCACCCGGAATGTAAACTTCGGCCCACGCATGCAGGTCCGTGAAATCTTGCGCGGCGCCAACAGGACCTTCCAGCGGCCTTACGTCGGACTTGAGTTGGACGAGGTAACCGGAAACGAATCGTGCCGGCAATCCAAGGTGGCGCAACGTTTGCACCAGCAGCCAAGCTGTGTCGCGGCAGGAGCCGCTGCCCTGTTTGAGCGTCTCCTCCAGCGTCTGCACGCCCGGGTTCATGCGAACGACGTAACGGATCATCTGCTGCAGACGTTGATTGAGCTCGACCAGAAAATCGACGGTATTGCGAGTCGTACGCGGGATCGAAGCGACGAACTCTTTCATTCGCCGCCCAGCCTGGTCTTTGCCGAAATAGGCAACAAGGTCATCACCTAAATCAGGCACGAATTGAAATGGCCACTTCTCTGCGTAAGGTTCGATGAAGAAATCGAATGGATTGATGACTTCCAGATCCGCGCGCAGATCGACCGTGACTGAAAATTCGCTTGTTTTTTCTGGGAATACAAAACGGGCGAGCCAATTGCCGTGCGGATCCTGTTGCCAGTTCACAAAGTGCTGAGCCGGCGTCACAGTCAGTGAATAGTTGAGGACGCGGGTACGACAATGCGCACCTGGACGAAGGCGAACGATTTGCGGTCCAAGTTGGACTGGTCGGTCATAGTTGTATTGGTTCACATGGTGGAGACCGACTAGGATGGACATGATCTGTAACTACCGGTTGCGACGCCTGTGTCGAATTATATTGACCTTTTGAAAGCAGGGACCTAGTGCATATTGCAATCTTTTAAGTCCGTAAACGAGAAACCGGTCGATTGTTCGGTGCCGGACCGGATCAGGCGTCACTCGACCAGCCAAATAGCTAATCAAGTACTCCGAATCAAATATCGTGGATGACTTTCTCAATCCGACGATCTGGAACAAGCCAGATTACGGCGACCAGGACATAAATCGCGATTGCCAGCCACGGGTTGACAAATGCCAAAGCGATTCCCGCGATGTAGAAAATTGGCGATATCTTGCCCTTAATGTCTTTGCCGAGCGCATTGGCAAGCACCGAATGCGTGCCGTGCTTGCGGATGATCGCTTTTTGTAGCAGGTAGTATGCGATGGCTGGCATCAGTAAAATTATCCCATATACCGCTGTCGGTGTCGAAGCTAGAAAGTTTTCGCCCATCCATGCTGTTGCGGCCGGTATGAGAGAGAGCCAAAACAACAAATGAGAGTTGGCCCAGAGAATGAGTCCATCAACGCGTGCAACAGTGTGGAGCAGATGGTGATGGTTGTTCCAATAAATTGCTAAGTAGATAAAGCTCAAAATATAACTCAGAAAACTTGGCACCACTGTCATGAGAACAGACCAAGTGGAACCATGTGGCACTTTCAACTCCAACACCATAATCGTGATAATGATCGCAATAACGCCATCACTGAATGCGGCCAAGCGCTCTTTTCCCATGGTTACCGTCCCGCCCCACGGTTGGAAGCCTGTCCCGGGTTTGATTTATAACCACATTATTCCAGCAAAGGCCAAGAGTCTGACTGGTATAGCGTTTGTTCAGGATGTCCAAAACCTACGTTCGTATAGGCGTGGGCAGCCTTCCAATAGAAGAATAAACCAGCGCCGTTACCTAGACAGTTCCCGCGAAACTAGGAGGGACCGATGCCGGCCGAAAAGTTTGACTTTCTAACCGCTGAGGGACATAGGCTTGCGGCACTCCTCGACCGTCCGGCCGGTCCGACTCGGGCGGTGGCATTATTTGCGCATTGCTTTACCTGCGGTAAGGACAACAGGACTGCGCGGCGCATTGCCGAAGGATTGCAACTCCACGGTATCGCCGTGCTGCGTTTTGATTTCACTGGTCTGGGTGCCAGCGAAGGCGAGTTTGCCAAGACAACATTCTCCTCGAACGTTGATGACTTAGTTGCCGCAGCCGACCATCTGCGACAAACACTCGCCGCGCCCGCGATCCTTATCGGTCACAGTCTCGGCGGCGCCGCAGTCCTAGCTGCAGCGCATCGGATTACTGAGGCGCGGGCAGTTGTTACTCTCAACGCACCTTACGACCCAGCGCACGTTGTAGGCCTCTTTAGCGAACACATCGACGAAATCAAAAACAAAGGCGAAGTTGAAGTGATGCTCGCGGGCCGTCACTTCCGCATTCGGCGTACCTTGCTCGACGATATCGGCCAACAGAATCTCACGGCACAAATCGCTAAATTGCACAAGGCATTGCTAATCTTGCACGCGCCCACAGATGCCACAGTTGGAATCGACAACGCTAGCAAAATTTTTACCACGGCGAAGCATCCCAAGAGCTTCATCTCTCTTCCTGGAGCCGACCATCTTATCAGCCGCGAGGATGACGCTCAGTACATTGCCACTATCATTGCAGCTTGGGCCGAGCGTTATCTCAATGTCACCAGCGTGGCTCAAAGGTCAGGCGATGTCGAACCCAGCAGCACTCCCGGCACCGTGTTCGTACGTGAAACAGGTCACGGGCAATTTCAACAAGAAATCGTTGTTGGCGCACATCACCTGCTAGCCGATGAGCCAGTGAACGCGGGCGGACTCGACAGTGGCCCCGGGCCATACGACTTACTACTTGCGGCTCTTGGAGCCTGCACATCAATGACGCTAAGGCTCTATGCCGGACGTAAAAACATTCCGCTACTGCAAACACAAGTCCGACTTCAGCACAGTAGGATTTATGCTGCAGATTGCGCTAATTGCGAGACTAAGGACGGAATGATCGATCGTATCGAACGCACGATCACTCTGTTAGGCGATCTTAACGACGAACAGCGCTCCCGGCTTCTTGAGATAGCTGACAAGTGTCCCGTGCATCGGACCCTGCGATCTGAGATCGATATTCGGACCACTGAAGAGCCCACTCGCTAGGCGGCCAAGCAGACTGTGGTCAGCGGTATAGTTGGAGAGACACTGTTACGGAGCAATCGATCGCACAGTCAATTTCTATGCTTGTGTTTCCACCTTGACGTTTCTATGAACCACTATAGCGGTCACTATCTCGGGTGGATAGAAGCGTGTTGGACTGACATAATTTTGACGCGGTAAAATTAGAAAAAAGATACGTTGCAGAGTTCGGAAAAGCAGAGATCAATACACGAGATATTAGTACGCTCGGCCATAACCAGACATTGGCGTT
>Ga0207726_1000119_pt1 | contig 16287 bp, 15 predicted proteins | sample LuqExpMetageno40_FD_187798 | JGI IMG/M metagenome (GOLD analysis project Ga0207726, IMG submission 187798) | Tropical forest soil microbial communities from Luquillo Experimental Forest, Puerto Rico - Sample 40 (SPAdes) | ecosystem: Environmental > Terrestrial > Soil > Tropical forest ...
CTTGATGACCGGAATATTCGTCTGCCCAAGCTCGGCTAGCATCAGATCGAGCGTACGCTGCGCACGCTTGAGCGCCGAGGTAAAGGCGATGTCGAACTTAAGCCCTTGTGCTTTCAGCTTACGCCCGGCCTCGCGCGCTTCCTTGACGCCCTGCTCAGTCAGGTCGACGTCGTGCCAGCCGGTGAACAGGTTCTTCAAATTCCAGTCGCTCTGGCCGTGACGCACGAGGACGAGGAGACGATCAGTCATCGTTTCTAGCTCCTGGCGCTGCAGCGGCGGCGCGCAACTTGCGGGCAACCCGTCCGGCGATGATGAAGCAGATCGCCGCCACCAGTCCGCCGGCAATACCGTAGGCCAAGTCCTTCATGCGCGTGATTTGTTCCAGTGTCATAAGGCACATGCTCAAAAATTTGCCAGGCCGAGTACGTCAGCCATCGAATAAAGCCCCGGTCTCTGCGCGCGTGCCCACAGCGCCGCATGCAGCGCACCCCGCGCGAAGATCATACGATCTTCGGCTTTGTGGGTGAGCTCGATACGCTCGGCAAGACCGGCGAAGATCACGCTGTGTTCGCCGACGACGGTACCGCCACGCAGCGTCGCAAAGCCGATGTCGCCCGCCTTGCGTGTGCCGGTGTGACCGTCGCGGCTTCGCACCGCGTGATTGTCAAGTTCGATGCCGCGACCTTCCGCGGCCGCGCGGCCGAGCATGAGCGCGGTGCCAGACGGCGCGTCGACCTTCTGATTGTGATGCATCTCGAGGATCTCGATGTCGAAAGACTGGTCGAGCGTCTTCGCGACGCGACGCGTCAGCGCGGCCAGCAGATTGACTCCGAGGCTCATGTTGCCAGATTTCACTATCACCGCCGTCTTGGCGGCGTCCTTGATCTTGGCTTCGTCGGCCGCGCTTAAGCCGGTAGTGCCGATGATGTGCGCCTTGCCGCTCTTGCCCGCGAGGGTGGCGAAGGCGACCGTCGCCGACGGCGCGGTGAAGTCCACAATACCGTCGGCCTTGTCCATAAGTGGCGCGACGTCGCTGGAGAGCTTGACGCCATTCTCGCTGAGTCCGGCCAGTACGCCGGCATCCCAGCCGATCAGAGGCGAGCTCGGATCTTCCAGCGCGCCGACCAGTGCAAGACCCCGAACCTCTGTGATCGCCTTGACCAGCGTACGGCCCATTCGCCCGCCGGCGCCGGCGACAACGAGCCGCATGTCGGCCATGGCAGCACTCCAACGTTGGGCGTGGGTATAGCGCGGGAACTTGGAAAAGGCGACTAGGACCCATCGTAGTCCTTGATCGCGATGAAATCGGTATGCGGCGGCCTTCCTAAGCTGAAAATGGCCAAGGCTTGATCGCCAACATCGATGTGCGCAAATCAGGAAAGCTAAAAAGGATACGTCGCGGCGCTGCGGGACGATGAGCAAATACGACGTGCGGTACCTAATGCACGGTGGCAAGAGCGAGGAGGTGGAAGGAAAGGCCCACAACCGGATCGTCCTGATCGAATTCCCGACCCACGAGGCGGCGCGCACCTTTCCGTTACTTCTCAGTTGCCTGTGCGATCTCCGCGACGATGGCATCGGCGGCGGCTTTCGGATTGCCGGCTTCGACGATGGGGCGACCGACCACCAGATAATCGGCGCCGGCGTCGATCGCCTTCGCCGGCGTCATGATGCGCTTCTGATCGCCGGTCGCGCTGCCGGTGGGGCGGATGCCCGGCGTCACCAGCACCATGCCTGGCCCAACGATGCCGCGCAGGTTGGCCGCCTCCTCCGCCGAACAGATGAGACCATCGACGCCAGTATCGCGCGCTTGCGCGGCGCGCGCCGCCGCCAGCTCGCCGACACTCAAATCGTAGCCGGCGGCGGCGAGATCGGCATCGTCATAGGAGGTTAGCACGGTGACGGCGAGAATGCGCATAGTCGAACCCGTCTTGCCTTCCACCGCCGCCTTCATGGTCTGTGGATAGGCATGCACCGTGAGGAATGTGGCGCCGAGCTGCGCCACGCTCTCGACGCCCTTCTGCACTGTGTTGCCGATGTCGTGCAGCTTGAAATCGAGGAACACCTGCTTGCCGGCGGCGATTAGACCCGCCGCGAATGGCAGCCCGCCAGCGAAGGCAAGCTGATAGCCGATCTTGTAGAAGCCAACAGTCTCGCCGAGCTTCGCTACCATATTCTCCGCCGCCTTCACCGACGGAAGATCGAGCGCGACGATCAGGCGTTCGCGTGCGTCGAGCGTCAAAGCATTGTCCTCACATCATTAGCTGCGCTATTTCGACGAGCCGCGCGAGCTCGGCACGGAATAAGTTGGCCATGCCACTGTCGATTATATTGTCCATATCGTCGAAGGCGTTGTCGGCATTCGGGACCGCCACCTGCTCGGGGATCACGAGCGCACCGCAGCCGAGCTCGAGGATCTGGCGCAGCGCCATCAACGAGCGCAGGCCGCCCGAGCGTCCAGGCGAGGCGGAAGCAATCGCGAACACGCGGCCTTTGAAAGCGCGATAGGTCGGGCCGCCGCGCTCACACACACGAGACACCCAGTCGATCGCGTTCTTGAGCATCGGCGTGACCGAGGCGCTGTATTCCGGGCTGGTGATGAACACGCCGTGATGGGCCATGATCATCTGCTTGAGCTTTAGCGCATTCGGCGGCGGGCCGACATTGGTCTCGAGATCGCCTTCGTACATGGGTAGCGGATAATCAGCGAGCGAGATGCACGTAACGTCGATGTCGAGCGCGGTAAGTTCCTTCGCCGCCAGCGCCGCTAGCCTCACGTTGTGCGAGCCCGTGCGGGTCGAGCCGGGGAAGACGAGGATCTTCAACGCAACCATCCGCGTACTCTAAAGACGTTGATGCCCGGCAAAGGCCGGGCACTACGATACGATAGCCTGCGATCGCCTATCGCCCGCGATAGACCCACACGCGTGCCGGCGGCAGGTTCAGCCAGATCAACTCGGACGCTACTACCCTGATGCCCGACAGCGCCTTGGGGATCGGCGGCACCATCGCATACGTGAATTGAACAAAGGGCGCGCCCGGGGCGAGCAGGCCCACAGCATCTGCCATTAGGCGCAGCCGGGTGCGCAGCGGCTTGGTGAGCAGCGGCAGTCCCGACACCACCGCCGCAGCGGGCTCGCGCACATATACTTCCACGATCCGGCGCAACCGATAGGCATCGCCCTGCACCACGGTCGCCTCGGGATAACGCGCGCGCAGCAGGCGGCAGAAATCGGGGTTGAATTCGACCAGGACCAGCCGCGACTGATCGATGCCGTGCTCGACAAGCGCCTCGGTCACCGGGCCGGTGCCCGGCCCCAATTCGATCACTGGACCGCTCGCCTCCGCATCGACGTAGCGCGCCATAGTGCGCGCTAGGGCCTTGCTCGACGGCATCACCGCGCCGGTCGAGAGCGGCTTTTCGATCCAGGAACGGATGAATTGCATCTCGTCATCGAGACGCAGAGGCTTTCTTTCGACGCGGACGACTGAAGGTGAGGACATGTTGCAGAGTCACGCGTGCGGGCGGCTTTTATTAGGCGAGGAACTTTTACGCCTATAGGGCGCCGGGCAGGCGGTCAAGATGGCTATCCAGAATGGCTGCGGCGATTTCCGAACGCATCGAGAAAATCCTTTACCCTACTGAAGAAACTCGCCGATTCAGGCTGGGTGTGTTCGGACGAGAGCTTTTCGAATTCCACCAGCAGCTCCCGCTGCCGTTTGGTCAAATTTTGCGGCGTTTCCACCGCTACCTGAACGTACATGTCGCCACTTTGTTTCGAGCGTAGCACCGGCATGCCCTTGCCGGACAGCCTGAAACGGCGGCCGACCTGGGTACCGCCGGGCACCTTGACCCGCACCTGGCTGCCGTCGATCGACGGTACCTCGAATTCTCCTCCGAGCGCCGCCGTCACCATCGAGATCGGCACACGACAGTGCAGGTCGGCGCCGTCGCGCTGGAAGAATTCGTGCGGGGTAAGCGAGAGGAAAATATAGAGGTCGCCCGTCGGCCCACCACGCAAGCCGGCCTCGCCTTCACCAGCGAGTCGAATGCGGGTTCCGTCCTCGACGCCTGCCGGGATGTTGACCGAAAGTGTCCGCTCGCGCGTGATCCGTCCTGCGCCGGCGCAGGAAGGGCACGGATTTTCGATTACCTGCCCCTGCCCGTGACAGGCCGGACACGTACGTTCGAGCGTGAAGAAACCCTGCGCATGCCTGACCTTGCCCGCGCCGCCGCAGGTGGCGCATGACTTCGGCTTGCTGCCGGCCTTGGCGCCGGTGCCGGAGCATGATTCGCAGGTCACCGAGGTCGGGATGCGGATCTGTGCGGTCTTTCCCGCGTAGGCTTCCTCGAGGCTGATCTCCATGTTGTAGCGAAGATCCGAGCCGCGCTCGCGCCCTTGCGTACGCCCACGCCGCCCGCCGCCCATACCAAACAGATCGTCGAAGATATCGGCAAAGCTGTGGGCGAAATCGGCGCCGAAGCCGTGGCCGCCGCCCATGCCGCCGTGCTCGAAGGCGGCGTGCCCAAAACGGTCATAGGCGGCCCGCTTGTCGCCGTCCTTGAGCACGTCATAGGCCTCGTTGATTTCCTTGAAGCGGTGCTCGCATTCGCCATCGCCGGGATTGCGGTCCGGATGATGCTGCATGGCGAGCTTGCGGAATGCCGATTTGAGCTCGGCCTCGCCGCAGGTGCGCGATACGCCCAGGACCTCATAGTAGTCGCGCTTGGACATGCCGATCCCGCTTCGATCAGAACGCTATAGCCGTACTTGATTCGGCCGCGCGCTGCTCGTCCCGAAATAGTCACCCCCGGGTTTGAACCCGGGGGTGATGCATTTTCCGATTGCCGATGAGTGCACGGCGGCCGCCTTAACCTTTAGGCGGACTTCTTGCTGTTCTTGTCGTCGACCTCGGTGAATTCCGCATCGACCACGTCCTCTTTCTTCTCGCCCGCGGCGCCGCCGCCGGTGCCGGTGCCGGTGCCGGTGCCGGTGCCGGGCGTAGCCTGTGCTTCTTGCTGTGCCTTATACATGGCCTCGCCGAGCTTCATGGAGGCCTGCGCCAGCGCGTTGGTTTTCTGCTGGATTGCGTTCGAGTCATCGCCTTTCAGGGCCTCTTTGAGGTCCGCCATGGCATTCTCGATCGCAGTGCGCTCAGCGTTGCCGACCTTCGAGCCATGCTCGGCGAGTGCCTTCTCGGTGGAATGCACCAGCGCCTCGGCATGGTTCTTGGCTTCGACCGCGGCCTTGCGCTTCTTGTCCTCGTCGGCGTGCGCTTCCGCGTCCTTGACCATCTTCTCGATGTCGGCTTCGGACAAGCCGCCCGATGCCTGGATGCGGATCTGCTGCTCCTTGCTGGTCGCCTTGTCCTTGGCGGACACGTTGACAATGCCGTTGGCGTCGATGTCGAAGGAAACTTCGATCTGGGGCACGCCCCGTGGTGCCGGCGGAATGCCCACTAGGTCAAACTGGCCGAGCAGCTTGTTGTCGGACGCCATCTCGCGCTCGCCCTGGAAGACGCGAATGGTGACCGCATTCTGGTTATCCTCGGCGGTGGAGAAGACCTGGCTCTTCTTGGTCGGGATCGTGGTGTTGCGATCGATGATGCGGGTGAAGACGCCGCCCAGCGTCTCGATGCCGAGCGAAAGTGGGGTTACGTCGAGCAGCAACACGTCCTTGACATCGCCTTGGAGGACGCCTGCCTGGATGGCAGCGCCGACCGCAACGACTTCGTCCGGGTTGACGCCCTTGTGCGGCTCCTTGCCGAACAACTGCTTCACGACTTCCTGCACCTTCGGCATACGCGTCATGCCGCCGACCAGGACGACTTCGTTGATCTCCGCCGCCGACACGCTGGCGTCCTTCATCGCCTGGCGGCAGGGCTGGATAGTCTTCTGGATGAGCTCGTCGACCAGCGCCTCGAACTTAGCGCGGGTGAGCTTCATCGTCATATGCTTCGGACCAGAAGCATCCGCCGTAATAAACGGCAGGTTGATCTCGGTCTGGGTCGTCGACGATAGCTCGATCTTCGCCTTCTCGGCGGCTTCCTTGAGCCGTTGGAGCGCAAGCTTGTCGCGACGCAGGTCGATGCCCTGCTCCTTCTGGAATTCATCGGCGAGATAGTTGACTAGGCGCATGTCAAAGTCTTCGCCGCCCAGGAACGTGTCGCCGTTCGTCGACTTCACCTCGAATACGCCGTCGCCAATTTCCAGAATCGAAATATCGAAAGTGCCGCCGCCGAGGTCATAGACCGCGATGGTGCCGGTCTTCCGCTTGTCGAGCCCGTAGGCGAGCGCGGCCGCCGTTGGCTCGTTGATGATGCGCAGAACTTCGAGGCCCGCGATCCTGCCGGCATCCTTGGTGGCCTGACGCTGAGCGTCGTTGAAGTAGGCAGGAACGGTTATCACGGCTTGCTCGACCTTGCTGCCGAGATAGGCTTCTGCCGTTTCCTTCATCTTCTGCAGGATGAAGGCGGAGATCTGCGAGGGCGAATAGGTTTTGCCCTCGATCTCGACCCAAGCGTCGCCGTTCGATGCCTTGGTGATCTTGTAGGGGACAAGCTTCTTGTCCTTCTCGACCATCGGATCGTCGTAGCGCCGTCCGATTAGGCGCTTGACCGCGAAGATGGTCTTTTCCGGATTGGTGACCGCCTGGCGCTTAGCCGGTTGGCCGACCAGACGCTCGCCATCGTCACTGAAGGCGACGATCGAAGGCGTGGTGCGCATGCCTTCGGCATTCTCGATGACTTTAGGGTTTTTGCCTTCCATGACGGCGACGCACGAATTCGTGGTGCCGAGGTCGATGCCAATGACCTTTCCCATGGTTCTTCCTCTCAATTACGGCGAGCCGGCCGGGCCACTTGGCGCCCGAATGGGTTATGTCTGCGGCCCATTCCGCAGACCCCCGATCCAGCCCCCTGAACACGCTTTTTGCCGCATTTGCGCGGCTCAATGGCTCATATAGGAGGGCCACCCCGCCTCGCAAGTCAGCTGCTCACGAATTCGCGATTCCCAGAAAGGGGCGCAAACCATTGCCGCGCGGGCCTAGACCGGTTAGCCAGACCTTCGTCGCAAGATCAGGAAGGCTGATTACCTAATGTCCTTTCGCGCCCTGGCATTCGTTTTGGCACTCGGCGCCGGCATGCTGGCCGCCGCGCCCGGTTTCGCCGCTGGGCCGGTGTTTCCGCCCGGCCTGCGCGTCGGGCTTGAGCCGCCCGGCGACCTCAGGCCGAGCTATCGTTTCCCCGGCTTCGAAGACCGCGACCGCAGCGTCGCTGTCGCCATCCTCGATCTGCCGGCGGCCGCCTTTCCCGAACTGAATAGAGCGCTGCAAAGCGATGACCAAAAGGGGCTCGTCGACGTAAAGCGGGAGACCTTTCCGCTTCCTTGGGGCGCCGGCACGCTGCTTACCGCCCGCGGTCAGATCAATGACCAGAAGCTGCACAAATGGGTGCTCTTGGCGGCTGCGATCGACAAGGACCTGACGGTGATGATCAACGTCGAAGTGCCGGACGCCGCGACGAACGTCTATTCCGACGCGGTGATCCGCAAAGCCCTGGCCAGCGCTGTTGTGCGGCCGACCCCGATCGACGAGCAGCTCGGGCTGTTGCCGTTCAAGCTCAATGAACTCGCCGGGTTCCGCGTCAATAAGGTCTTGCCGGCCGGTGGCGTCATCATCACTGAGGGTCCGAACGACGACAGCGGCGACCAGCCTTACATGATCGTCTCTGTCGGCTCCGGTTCGCCGGAGCAGCCGAATGATCGCGTCAATTTCGCACGCGATCTGTTGCTCTCGTCGCCACTCCGCAATCTCAGCCTGCAACAGGGCGACACGATGCGGATCAGTGGCGTGCCAGGCTACGAGATCAGGGGGGAGGCCAAGTCGCCGACCGATAAACTGCTGTCGGTGGTGCAATGGGTACGCTTCGGCACCGGCGGATTTATGCGCATTGTCGGCGTCGGACCCAAGGACAATTGGGATTCGCTGTTTACCCGTTTCCGCGCGGTGCGCGACGGAATCGAGTCGCAGCAGCGCTGATCACTTTCCCGGAGGCGGATTGTCGTTGGCGGACGCCGGCGGCGATTTCGGCAGCGCCTTGACCACCGCCACCAGGGCCGGCCGCAGCACGCGGTCGCTGAGCATGTAGCCGGCCTGGATCACCTGCGCCACATGGCCGGGCGGCAGCTCGGCGTTCTCTACCTCGTACATTGCCTGGTGTACATTCGGATCGAATCGTTCGCCGGCCGGCGAGAATTTCTTCACGCCGTGCTTCTCGAGGACTTTCAAGAGTTCGCGCTCGGTGAGCTCGACGCCCTCGACAAGCGATTTCACCTTGGCGTCGCCCTGCTCGCGCAGTTCAGGGCCCAGTGTTTCGAAGGCGCGCTGCATGTTGTCGGCAACTTGAAGCACGTCACGCGCGAAGTTGGCGTTGCCGTAGAGTCGCGCGTCGGCCACCTCGCGCTCGGTGCGCTTACGCAGATTCTCCATCTCGGCGAGCGTGCGCAGGAGCTTGTCTTTGTATTCGGCGGCTTCGCGCGTGGCCTCAGCCAACGGGTCGGGCTGCTCGGCCGCGATCCCCGCTTCCGGCTTGTCCGTAGCCGTTTCGGCCTCGGCGACCGCAGTTTCCGCCTGGCGAGCGTTCGGCTCGTTCATCGTGCGTCATCCACTCAAATGGTGTTGCCCCGAGGATATCAGGTCTCGCGCACCAAAAATCAAGCTCATGCGGATAGCAGCCGGCTAACGATCCGTGCTGTGTAATCGACCATCGGAACGACCCGGGCATAGTTGAGCCGGGTGGGTCCGATCACCCCGATCACGCCCAGGATACTACCCTTGCTGTCGCGATAGGGCGCCACGATGGTCGAGGAACCAGACAGCGAAAACAGCTTGTTCTCCGAGCCGATGAAGATGCGTACGCCATCGCCCCGTTCGGCGCGGCCGAGCAGGTCGATCACCTCGCGCTTGGTCTCCAGTGCGTCGAACAGCGAGCGCACCCGCTCGAGATCTTCCAGAGCATGCAAATCCTCGAGCAGGTTGGCGTGGCCGCGCACGATGAGTTTGCGCTCATCGCTTTCCCCGCCCGACCAGCTGGCAAGCCCGGCCGCGATGATCTTCTGGGTGAGCTGGTCGAGTTCGGCCTGCCCTGCCACCAGCGCGGCCTCAATCCCGACGCGCAGCTCGGCCAGCGTTTTACCTCGGATGCGCGCGTTAATGAAATTTGCCGCCTCAACTAGGGCCGAGGTCGGCAAGCCGGCCGGCACACTGAGGACGCGGTTCTCCACCTGGCCGTCTTCCGCGACCAGCACCGCAAGCGCGCGCCCGGGCTCGAGCTGCACGAATTCGATATGTTTAAGCCGCGCATTAGACTGCGCGGTGACCACGACGCCGGCCGAATGCGTCAAGCCCGACAAGGTCTGCGACGCTTCGGTGAGCACGCTTTCCAGCGACTTGCCGTGGCCCGCCGCCGCCAACTGCGCCTCGAGCGAGCGGCGGTCGCTCTCGCTCAAGTCGCCGACCTGCATCAGTGCGTCGACGAAGAAGCGTAGGCCCAGTTCGGTCGGCAACCGTCCGGCCGAGGTATGCGGTGCGTAGATCAGTCCGAGCCGCTCGAGATCCGACATGACGTTGCGCACCGAGGCTGGCGACAGTGTGATCGGCAGGAGCCGCGCGAGGTTGCGCGAGCCCACCGGCTCGCCAGTGGCGAGATAGCTTTCGACGATCTGGCGGAAAATCTCCCGCGAACGCTCATTGAGGGCCGCAAGGCTCACTTGGTTCGCGCCGATCGGAATGTCGTGGGAAGCCACCGGAAACTCCTCGGTATCCAATTAAGAATGACGCATCGCGGCGGACTTGTTCAAGCCATGCATATGGTTATGGTGTGCGGCCAGCCAAAGAGAGAATTAGACCGATGCGGCCAAGTCGCCGGCAAGTCGATGAGCTGCGCGCTGTTTCGCTCGAGAGAGGTGTGGTTAAGCACGCCGAAGGGTCCTGTTTCGTGAAATTCGGCGATACTCATGTGCTGGTGACCGCCAGCCTAGAGGAGCGCTTACCGCTCTGGCTCAAGGGCCGGGGCCGCGGCTGGATCACCGCGGAATACGGCATGTTGCCGCGCGCCACCGCCGAGCGCACCCGCCGCGAGGCAAGCGCCGGCAAGCAGGGTGGCCGCACCGTGGAGATCCAGCGGTTGATCGGCCGCTCGCTGCGCTCAGTCGTCGATCTCGCAGCGCTGGGCGAACGGCAAATTACCATCGACTGCGACGTGATCCAGGCAGACGGCGGTACCCGCACCGCTTCGATTACTGGCGCCTGGGTGGCGCTTTCCGATTGCCTTACCTGGATGAAGAACCGCGACATGCTGCGCGCCGAAGTGCTACGCGACCACATCGCCGCCGTCTCCTGCGGCGTTTGCAAGGGAACGGCGGTGCTCGATCTCGATTATGCGGAGGATGCGGAAGCCGACACCGACGCCAATTTCGTGATGACCGGGTCGGGCAGTATCGTCGAAATTCAGGCCACCGCCGAAAAGATGCCATTTAGCGAAGACCAGTTTCAGGTGCTTCTGGCGCTGGCACGCAAGGGCATCGAGAAGCTAGTAAGCTTGCAGAAAATGGCCGTGATGTGAGCCGGAAACTCACTGGCTCCGTCGTCATCGCCACGCATAATCCAGGCAAGCTCAGGGAGATGCGCGAGCTGCTCGCATCCTATGGCATCGAGGCGCAGTCAGCCGGCGAGCTCGGTTTGGCCGAGCCGACGGAGACCGGCGGTACGTTCGCCGACAACGCGCGCATCAAGGCGATGACCGCGGCAAAGGCGAGCGACCGCGTGGCGTTCGCCGACGATTCTGGCCTGGTCGTCGATGCGCTCGGCGACGAGCCTGGTATACACTCCGCGCGCTGGGCGGGCCCCGACAAAGACTTCCGTTTAGCCATGAACAAGATCCAGACGCTGTTGATCGAGCGCGGTGCCCGATCGCCGCAACAGCGGCGCGCGCATTTCGTCGCCGTGCTATGCCTAGCCTGGCCGGACGGGCATGTGGAGCAGTTCGAAGGCCGCGTCGACGGCGTCGCCGTGTGGCCGCCGCGAGGCGATAAGGGGTTCGGCTATGATCCGTTGTTCCAGCCCGATGGATTCGAGCGCACCTTCGGCGAGATGAGCTCCGAGGAAAAGCACGGGCTACCGCCTATGGGCCAGAATCTCTCGCATCGCTCGCGCGCCTTCATGAAACTCGCGGCGGCCTGCTTGCGCTGAATTCGTAATTACAACTTTAATCAACTTTCACCAGCAAAAAACGCGTTACCGCTGGCTGCTGACCTGGCGCGCTCTATAATGGATAACATGAATTTAGCTGATCCCTTCGCGGTCTATGTGCACTGGCCGTTCTGCCTATCGAAGTGCCCGTATTGCGACTTCAACAGCCATGTGCGCCACAGCGGGATTGACGAGGCGCGCTTCGTGCGCGCGTTCAAGGCTGAGCTCGCATCGACCGCCGCGCGCATCGGCCACCGCACGGTGTCGAGCATTTTTTTTGGCGGCGGCACTCCGTCGCTGATGCGGCCCGCTTCAGTGCAGGCGATTATCGACGCCATCGCCCTGCACTGGAGGGTAGTCGCAAACATTGAGGTGACGCTGGAAGCAAATCCGACCAGCGTGGAGACGGCGAACTTCCGCGGCTACCGCGCCGCCGGCGTCAATCGCGTGTCGCTCGGCGTGCAGTCGCTCGACGACGCTGCGTTGAAGGGGCTCGGGCGCCAGCACACGGTGCAGGAGGCGCTCGACGCGATTGCCATCGCGCGCGCGATCTTCGATCGCTATTCCTTTGACCTGATTTACGCGCGTCCGCGTCAGACGCTCGATGCCTGGGTAGCCGAACTCAAGCGTGCGATCGCGCACGCCGCCGATCACCTGTCGCTCTATCAGCTCACCATCGAGCCGGAGACACCCTTTGCCGGTCTACACCAAGCTGGCAAGCTCGCCGTACCCGACGATCACACCGCGCGCGACCTTTTCGATTTGACACAGGATATCTGCTGCGCCGCCGGCTTGCCCGCCTATGAAGTCTCAAACCATGCCCGACCGGGCGGCGAATGCCGGCACAATCTGATCTATTGGCGCGGTCACGAATATGCGGGCATCGGCCCGGGCGCTCATGGCCGGCTCAATATCGACGGCCGCCGCTACGCCACTGAGACCGAGAAGCACCCGGAAACCTGGCTCATGCGCGTCGAGACATCAGGCCACGGCCTGGTGGTCGACGAGAAGCTCACCGCCGGCGAAACGGCTGACGAATATCTGCTGATGGGGCTGCGGCTCGCCGAAGGCATCGACCCCAAGCGCTACAGTGCACTCGCTGGCCGCACGCTCAATCCAGAGCGCATCTCCATACTACGCGACGAAGGCGCAGTAGAGACCACCGCGGGCGGCCGTCTGCGCGTGACTCCGAGCGGATTTCCCGTTCTCGATGCGGTGGTGGCGGATCTCGCCGCCTGACCTTGATCAGGTGCCTGATCCGAACGTCTTCGCCGCCGGACTGACGACCTGGCCACCCGATGGCGCAACGCGCATCACCGCAAGGCCGCGCTCGTTGGTGCCGTCGGGGCGGAAACGGAAGACGCCGTCGACGCCAGCAAAACCCGACGAATTGGTTAGCACCTGCTCGCTGAAGCGTTGCGGCCCTTGCGTCTTCACCAGCGCCGCGACCAAGGTGACAGCATCATAGGCGAGCGTAGCCGTGCGTACGGGATTCTGGCCGAAGCGAGACCGATAGCGGCTCAAGAAATTGCGGAAGCCAGCTGACTCGGGCGCCGCATACCAGCCGCCATCCAGCGACGGAGTCGAGAAGATACGCGGATCATCCCACAGCCCTGTACCGAGCAACTGCACTCGATTGATGATCACTCCATCGCTCAACAGTGTCTGCACTACTTGCGGCACACCATCGGCGCTGTCGGGAATGAAAATCGCGTCGATGCGGTTGACCGCCTGCGCAACGCGGTGCGCCGCCTCGGCTATCTTGCCGGGCTCGGTCGAATATTTCTCCAACACGACAACACGGCCGCCGCGCCGTGACACTTCCTGTTGGAAGGCGGCTTCCACCACGGCGCCATAAGCGCTGTCCGGCAGCAGTGCGCCGAACGAACGCTTACCGCGCGAGACGACGTAATCGACGATGCGTTTAACGTCGGTCTCAGGCAGGAAGCTCAGCAGATAAACTCCGCGCGCGGCGACGCTGGCGTCGGTCGAGAACGCAATCACCGGAATGCCGTGCGGGCGCGCGGTTGCGCCGACAGCGCGTACCGCCTCCGCAAACAGCGGCCCGATGATGATCTCGGCGCCCTCATTGATTGCCTGCTGCGCGCCGACCTGCGCGCCCTGCGGCGTGCCGCCGTCGTCCTTCACAAGCAACTGAATGTTCGGGTTCTTGAAGTCAGCGAGCGCCATTTCGGCGGCGTTCTTCATCGACTGCGCGGCGACACCGGCATTGCCTTGCCCCGACAGTGGCAGTATCAGCGCGACGCGAACCTGACCTTCGCCTAGAGTCGACGCGGGCGGCGCCGCGGCCGATTGTTGTGGCGGCGTATTGCTGTAGAACTCCGAATTGCCGCCGGCGCAGTTGGTGAGCGCGACGGCCGCGACGGCAAGGCATAGACTGGAGCCCAGCCGGCGCCAGCGCATCACAATCTGACGGGGCAACACCCCGGCCATAGCCGCTCCCCAAAAAACGGCAGCGCGGGCCCCCGTCGCCACTCGTAACGATAATCCGGCATTTTGTCCGCGAAAAGTTAAGGCAATGAAAATCATAGGGAATTTGCCACGGTATGACGTGCCCGATGCGCCCGTCTAGAGTGCCTGCCATGACGAGCGATGGCAAACCCGCGCGTACTCCCCAGTCGCGCCACTACATGTTCGGCGGCGGCCCCGTCGGCGTACCATCGCTGCCCGGCGGCCTTTACCTGGTCGCGACGCCGATCGGAAACCTGGGCGACATCAGCTTGCGCGCGCTGGAAACGCTTGCCGCCGCCGACGTCATCGCCTGCGAGGACAGCCGTGTCACCCGCAAGCTGATCGAACACTATGGGATCGCGACGCAGCTCACGCCTTACCACGAACACAACGCCGCCGAGGCGCGGCCGCGGCTGCTCGCGCGCCTCGCCGACGGCCAATCGGTCGCGCTCGTCTCCGACGCCGGTACACCGCTGATCTCCGATCCCGGTTACAAGCTGGTGCGCGCCGCCTGCGCGGCAGGCCACGCGGTGATCGCGGTGCCGGGCGCTTCCGCGGTGCTAACCGCGCTCAGTGCCGCCGGTCTGCCCACCGACCGCTTCTTCTTCGAGGGATTTTTGCCGCCTAGCCAGGCTGCGCGGCAGAGACGCATCGTCGCGCTTGCGTCGATTCCGGCAAGCCTGGTGCTGTTCGAAAGCGGGCCGCGCTTACCCGCCGCGCTGGCCGACCTCGCTTCGACTCTCGGGTCGCGTGACGCCGCGATCTGCCGCGAGTTGACCAAGCTGCACGAGGAAATCCGTCGCGGGCCGCTCGACAAGCTCGCCCGTCATTATGCCGCCGGCGGCGAGACGCGCGGCGAGATCGTTATCGTGGTGGCGCCGCCCAGAGGCGGCGGCAAAAATGCTGACGACATCGACGAATTGCTGCGCCGCGCGCTGGCGCGCGTTTCGGTGAAGGACGCCGTCGGCGAAGTGGCGTTCGCCACCGGCCGGCCGCGCCGCGAGGTCTATCAGCGCGCGCTCGCACTCGCCAAAGATGGCGATCATGGCCTGCCGAGTTAGCTCCCCGCACCTAGGATATGAATTACGCGCTGAGCCGCGCGAAGAAGGAGTCGAGCTGGTCGCGGATGCATCCGGCGACGCTGCCGAGATCGTCGGCTACGGCCTTTACCGAGCTGGCGCTGGCGCGCGTGCCTTCAGTGGCGGCACCCACCAGGCTGACCTCGTCGGCGGTTTCCACTGTACGTTTGGCGGCGATCTCGACGCTGCGCGCAATTTCAGTGGTTGCTGCGCCCTGCTCGGTGACGGCAGCCGCGATGGCGCCGCTGATGTCGCCGATCTCCCGGATGATGTGTTCGATGGCATTAATCGCTTCAATCGACCGCGTCGTTGCGCGCTGCATGCTGGCGATTTGCGCCGAAATCTCCTCGGTGGCGCGGCTGGTCTGGCCGGCGAGCGCCTTCACTTCGCCGGCGACCACGGCGAAGCCGCGCCCGGACTCGCCGGCGCGCGCGGCTTCAATGGTGGCGTTGAGCGCTAGTAGATTGGTTTGCTCGGCAATGCCGGTAATCAGCTTAACCACGTCGCCGATGCGGGTGGCCGCCTCGCCCAGCTCCTGCACCGCAAGATTGGTGCGGCTGGCTTCATTCACCGCCTTGTTGACAATCGCGTTCGACTGCGCGACCTGCCGGTCGATCTCGTTGACCGAAGCGGACAACTCGTTGGCGGCCGAAGCGATGTCGCGCACGTTGGCTGACGCGTCCGCGGAAGCCGTGGCCGCCTGCTGGGTCTTGGCCGAGGCATCGTCGGCGGTGCTGGCGAGCTGCGTAGAGGCCGCCAGCATCTGATCGGAAATGCGCCCTAGCTTGGCGAGCGTCGCTTCCACTTCGGCGGAGAAATGCGCGGCTTCGCTCGACATTAGCTCCTGACGTTGCGTGCGCAATTCAGCGTCGTTGCGCACGGTACGATTGAGTTCTTGGTTGTGCCGCATGGCGCGCTGGAACACCGCGATGGTGCGCGCCAGTGCGCCGATCTCGTCACGGCGTTCGCTGAACGGAATCGCAATCGAGTCATTACCGGCGGCGACCATTTCGGTTATGTGCGTGATATCGGCAATCGGCTTGGCAACGTTGCGCGATATCACCAGGACACCCACAAGTGCCAGCACGACAGCAAAGCTGGCGAGCACGCTTAGCCACATGGCCGTGTTGTCGATGCCGGCATCGATCTCATTGTAAACTCGCATCGCGCGTTTACCATAAAGATCGCGAAGTTTTTCCAGATCGCTGTTCAGCGCCTTGCGCACGTTCCGGTTAGCGTCGTTGTCGCCCCATTCGCGGCCGGCTGCCGGGCTGATCTCGGTGCCGAGCCGCGCCAGCTCCCTGCGGAATTCGATGAACTGCGCTATGCGCTGGGAGAATTGGCCGAACAAATCGGCATCGTCGTCGCGCACCGATTTCTTCCAGTCCTCTACGACCTTGGCGATTTGATCGTTGAACTTGAGAATACCATCGGCGTAGACCTTCGAGGTTTTTATGTCGCTCGACATGTAGACGCCGCGAGACTCC
>Ga0207726_1000121_pt1 | contig 16217 bp, 14 predicted proteins | sample LuqExpMetageno40_FD_187798 | JGI IMG/M metagenome (GOLD analysis project Ga0207726, IMG submission 187798) | Tropical forest soil microbial communities from Luquillo Experimental Forest, Puerto Rico - Sample 40 (SPAdes) | ecosystem: Environmental > Terrestrial > Soil > Tropical forest ...
ATACTTGATCTCACGCGGCCTCGTGAAAGCGATCGGTACGCCCGAGGAGTTTTCGGCAATGATCAAGGCTGATCGCGAGGCCGCGCGCGAGGTGGTGAAGGAATCCGGCATGGAGCCGCAATAGCGGAGCCGACCGGCAACTCACCTTTCCGCTCGAGTCGCGACAAATCTAGCACTCAGCTGCGCGCGGCCGCTTGCACCAGCCGCTCCGTCGCTCCCTCGATCTCTGCCTGGATTCGCTGGAAAAACACGTCCTTCTCCAGCCCTGGCGCGATCGGGTCCAGGATCTCGACCACCACCGTGCCTGGGTGGCGCAGGAAGCTGCGGCGCCGCCAGAACAGGCCCGAATTCAGTGCGATCGGCAGCACGGGCACGCCTTCGGCCGCGTAGAGATAGGCGACGCCGTATTTGTAGCGCCGCTCCGCGCCGACCGGCCGGCGCGTGCCTTCGGGAAAAATGATCAACTGGCGCCCGCGGGCGAGTTCGACGCGCGCGCGCTCGGCCATGTCGGCCAAGGCCTGCGAACCCTTGCTGCGGTCCACCGCCACCATGCGCCCTTTGATCGTGAGCCATCCGAAAATCGGGATCCACTGCAATTCCCGCTTCATGATGAAGGTGGGGCTGTCGAACAAATGCAGCAGTGCGAACGTCTCCCACGCCGACTGGTGCTTCGACGCGGCGATGATCGCGCCCGGCGGGATCTTCTCGCGGCCGCGAATTTCATAATCGATCCCGCAGATCACGCGCAGCAGGACGAGGTTCACGCGTCCCCAGGTCTTCGCGATGTAAATGATCGCGTGATACGGCATGAAGAACGTCGGCAGCGCGACGATCAGCCAGAAGCACGTGTTCAGATAGAAACACAGGTTGAACAGGAGCGAACGAACGACCAGCATCTCCGCTCCTCACGTGTTGTCGTAATCGATATTCATGCGCGTCAGCGCGAGCAGATATTTGATGTATTCGCCCATCAGCAGCCGCAGGCTCTCGGGGTTGGACCACCATGGCTCGGCTTTTGCGCGCTCGGACACCACGGGGTAGGGGATCAGTATCGCGAGCGGCAGTTGATGCCGCATCTCGACCATCGCGCGTGGCATATGCCAGTTGGATGTGACCACGATGAGCGAATTGAAATTGTGCTCCGTCGCCCACCGTTTCGTTTCAAGGGCATTGCCGAAAGTGTTCAAGGCGGAGCGGTCGAGGTCGATGCAGCAGCTGAAGTATTTCGAATAAAGCGGCGTTAGCCTTGCGATTTCCTTGGCGCGCGTATCGCGGTGCACGCCGGTGATCAACAGACGCTTCCCACGTTCGGATGCAAGCAACTCGATCGCGTCCGGAATCCGCCCCGCGCCGCCGGTCAACACGACGATTCCATCCGCCTTCTGTTCGACGGTTGTCTCTTGGCTGTCCACGTGCATGGCGAACCAGAAGAATCCGCCCGCGAGCAGCAACAGCGCGACCAGCCCAAGGGTCATGGTCAAGTAGCCGATCCAGCGGGCGAAACCGGCGAGCATCAGTCGATCGTTTCCAGCGTGCGGTTGACCGTCTGCCGCGAGGTCCAGGCGGTCACCCCCGCGATCAGCAGCACCTGAAACAGCACCGCGGCATAACCGGTAAGCCCGAGCGAAAAGGAGCCGAACAGCGCCGAGGTCTGCTGCCCGCCGGCACTGGTGGAAAACCAGCGGCTCAATCCCGCGGCAAGGAGGAAAAGCAGCATCGCCGCCCCGCCGCCGATCGCGCCGCCTTCCAGGCCGAGCAGCAGGAAATGCCGCTGGAAATTCCGCGCGATGAAGGCGTTCTTGGCGCCAACGAAGTGCAGCACCTCGATGACGGTCTTATTCGTCGCCATCGCGCCGCGGGTGGCGAAACTGACGGAGAGTGCGGTTGCGGCGATCACCAGAAGCAGGATCGCGATACCAATGCCGATGGCGGTGCTGGACATCGCGCGCATTCGATCGATCCAGCCACGGTGGTCGTCGAGCACCGCGCCTGGCACCTGGCCGGCGAGCAAGGTGCGCAGGCGGGTCAGGTCTGGCGCAGCGTCGCGCGAGAGCTTGAGCACGATCAGCCGCGGCACCGGCAGGTCGGTCAAGCTCAGCCCGGTGCCGAGCCACGGTTCGAGAAGTTTGGTCGATTCCTCGCGGGTGTAAGCCTGAACCGCCTCGATGCCCGGAAAATGGTCGGCGATCGAGGCGGCGCGCGCGACGTCGGCCTCCGCATCGCGGCCGGCGGCGGGAATGATCTGGATCGTCACCTCGCGAGCGACGTCCGATTGCCACTCGCTCGCGGTATGCGACACAAAGATGACGGCGCCAGTGGTCAGGCTGGCGAGGAAGGTCATGATGGCGACGATGGCGATCAACGCCCGTCCCGCAATCGAGTTGCGTGGTACCAGCGCCGTGTTGGTGCGCGGCGGCGGCCCGGGAACGGCGACGACCCGCGGTCCCGCGGTCTCGGCGCGCGCAAGCTCGATCATGCGGGGCCCTCAGTCATAGACGTGCAGACGTCCGTCGTGCAGCACGAGTCGGCGCGCATCGTATTGGTCCATCAAGGCGATGTCGTGGGTGGCGATGACGACGGACGTGCCGGACTTGTTCAGCTCGACAAAAAGCCGGAGCAGGCGCTGACCGAGCGCAGGATCGACATTGCCGGTCGGCTCGTCCGCGAGCAGGAGCTGCGGCCGTGCGATCACCGCGCGGGCAATGGCGGCACGCTGCTTCTCGCCGCCAGAAAGGACGGGTGGGAGCGCCCACATCCGTTCGCCCAGTCCGACCCAGCTCAACAGTTCGATCACTTCCTCGCGGTAGCTGTCCTCCGGTCGGCCCATGACTCGTAGCGGCAGAGCTACGTTCTCGTACGTGCTCATGTGGTCGAGCAGCCGGAAATCCTGGAACACGATTCCGATCCGGCGACGCAAGGTTGCGATGGCGTCCTTGGACAGGGTCGCGACGTCGTGGCCGAATTGCGTGATTAGGCCGCGGGTCGGCCTGAGCGACAGAAACAAAAGGCGAAGAAGGGTGGTCTTGCCGGCGCCGGACGGGCCTGTGAGGAACTGGAAGGAATTCGGCTCAATGCGGAAGGTAAGGTCGCGCAGAACCTCCGGCCCCAGGCCATAGCGCAAGCCGACATTTTCGAAGCGCACCAAGCCCGAATTCTCCATGATGGCCACTGAGCGACACCGACACGCGCCCCGTCGTGTCGAGTCCCCGAATTAATGAATGTTTACAGGATTGTCCCGGGTCTGCCAGCGTGGGGGGCGCCGGTTAGGCGCGCTGTCCGCATCGAAGAGGATCATGAAATCGAACGGGACGGTGCTCCGATCCCGATTTTTGACGCCTTGCCGGGCTTGCGTCCAATCCTCCGAAAACCCGGACGGCACACCCCCGTCCGGCGAAGAAGAGCCGCGCGGCCTTTCGTGTTTCCTTTTGCGCCGCGCGGATGAGGCCGGCAGGGTTTTGAGGTTGTCAAAAGAATAACCCAGCTAGCGTCAACCGCCGCACATGCGTTCCGCCGATCAACCGAAAGCTCGCGGCTGAGCCGAAAGCGAGGTCCGCAAACGAGCAGGATCAAAGCTTTGCGGTCCGAGTTGGATGGGCTTGCCCGATCCTTTCTACGCCTTGCCGAATAGGCGGAGAAAAATAGCAGTACGGACCTGTGGTTAGAGATGGGGCCCAAGCTCAGGCTCGACGACGTCTGCGTGAGCGCGATTAGGTGCCAGCTTCTTCATTCCGCCGTCGACTTCGCGCGGGCGCTCAATTTGCCGCGCGTGGTTTCCGATCCGTTAACGGTCGGCCGCTAGAGTCCTGTGCATTGAGACGCAGCCTATGTTGATCTTCTGTCCGAGTTGCACGACGTCCTACATGATCGAGCTGGCCTCGCTCGGGCCGGGCGGCCGATACGTGCGTTGTGCGCGATGCCGTGAGACCTGGTTCGTCAACCCGCCGCAGGTGGACGAGCCGGTCGGTGCGTTCGTCAGTGGCGTGATCGCCGAGGCGCAAGCAGAAGTCAGGCGACCGCCCGTTCCGTCGTACGAGCCTGAACAAGCGGACGTTTACATTCGTGAGGGGCACGGCGAGCCGTTCCCGTACGCGCCGGCCGACGCGCCTCCTGTGCACATCGCGGATTCGCCATCAGTAGTGCAGCCGATCGATCACATGCCGGTCCCGGAGCCTGCCGTGGAACCGCCGTCAGAAGACGTCGAAAACTTCGCCATGCGCCGCCGTCGCTTGCAGGAGAAACGGGAGAAGGCGCGCCGTTCATCGCGTTGGACGGTGATCGCGCTGGTGCTGTTCGCGTTCAATGTCGCGGTGATCGGCGCGCGTAGCGAAGTTGTGCGCTGCCTCCCGCAGACTGCGTCGCTGTTCGCGGCGATCGGACTGCCGGTGAATCTGCGGCACCTGACTTTCGAGGACGTGCGGGTCAGCCGCGAAGAGCAGAAAGGCGGACCGATGCTGTCGATCGAGGGCAAGATCGTCAGCAACGCAGCAAAGCCGGTCGACGTGCCGCGCTTGCGCTTTGCCGCGCGCACTAAAGACGGCCGCGAGATCTACACCTGGACCGCGCGTCCGGAGAGCAACATACTGCGGCCGGGCGAGAGTTTGAATTTCCGCAGCCTCGCCAAGCCGCCGGAAGATACCGTCGACATCATGGTTCGCTCCTTCAACGCGCACGACGCGGCGGAAAATTAGGTTCCAATCAGATTGCGGATTTTAAACCCTAGCCGTTAACGCCCGTTCTCGGGCGGCGGGTTCGTAGTGATTCGGCAGCGCTGAATCGCTCACAATTTGACGCACTTAAGACCTGCATGACGATCTGCCGCCGCATGAGCGGGCAACGAAGTTTTGTACATCAGAATGATGGTCATTTATCCGACAGCGGAAAACCGCTGCAGTATTTTTCTGCCGATCACCGCTTAGCATAATTTCTACAGTCGTAAATTGATTGGTGATCTGATTGTCATCAGGCTTACAAACGGCGCTAATTCTTGCCACTCGTTGGGCATGCGCGAGTCAGACGGCACACCTGAAAGTCCGAATCCTGGCGCACCTGAGTGGTGCCCGCGTTGCCACGGTCGCCTTTATTGGTGGCTCACGCTGAACGGGGCTCATACAATTAGTATAGCGCATCGTGTATACCGCTGCGATGCATGCAACCACTTCGAATGGGTCAGCGAGGAGAAGCGTGTGACCCCGTAGCTCTCGGATTAGCCGAACGGCGCTTTCCTATTTCAACTCATGCGTACCCTTGAGAATCTCCGCAAGCCGGTGCAACTCGGCATCGCGCACGCCTTGCGATTCGATCTCCTTCACGGTCGCGAGCACGTAATCTCGGTTGTTGCCTGAGCGCCCATGACCCTGGCGCACGTAATGCAATTGTTCTGGAAGCGAGAGCCGCCCGGCATATTGCTCGTGGCCCCGGTCGACCATGTAGCAGAGCGCCTGCACCCGCTGGTTCGGGTCATCGTCGAGCCACACTGAACGCGAGCATTCGCGATAGACCATGGTCACCTGCTCGCGAGCGCGCAGATACTCGATCGTCTCGGCGCGCTTCACGGTCGCGACGCGATAAGCGATGCCGCGACAGTTTCCGCCGCGGTCGAGCCCGAGCACGAGGCCGGGCTTCTCAGGCGTGCCACGATGAACGAAGGAATAGACGCAGAGCGCCCGATGCGCGCCCATCACGCGCGCCGGCCGGCGCTCGAGAAAGTCGAAATCCGGCCGCCACATCAGCGAGCCATAGGCGAAAACCCAGAGGTCGCCGCTGTTCGAATTGAGATTGGTGTTCATTCTGGGCGGGTTCGAGCCGGCGGCGTTAACAGAAACGGACGACTCACGCCCGCCTAACAGGAGGATGGGACACGCGCAAGCAAGGAGCAGTGGACCCGCAGCGAGGCGCAGAAACGCCGCAATCCGGGAGCCTGTGGACGCCGTGCTGAACCGCCCGACCACGCTGCAGTCCCGACGACGCACCGGCCGGCGCTATATCATTATGCTTGTCGTCATTTTCGCAGCGGTCGCCGGCTGGACCGCGTTGTGGAAATACGCGGCCGCGCGTGCCCAGGAGGCTTCGGCGGAGTGGCGCGCGCGCGAGGCTGCCGCGGGTCGGGTGTTCACCTGTGGCGAGGAGACGGTCGGCGGCTATCCGTTCCGGCTCGAAGTGTCCTGTGCGCAGGCGCGCATCCAGTTCCGGGATGTCCAGCCGCCGCTGAATGTCGCTCTGCCGCGGGTGCTGATGGTCGCTCAGGTGTACCAGCCGAATTTGCTGATCGCGGAATTTCAGGGCCCATTGCAGTTAGGCGAGAATGGCAAGCCGGTCGAGTTCGAAGCGAGATGGTCGCTCGGGCAGGCAAGCGTCTCCGGCGTACTGACGACGCCCGATCGCGTCTCGCTGGTATTCGATATGCCGAAGGCCTCGCGTCTCGGCAGCGAGTTAGACACTCTGTTCGACGCGACGCATCTCGAAGTGCACGGCCGGCCCGCGCAGGACAGCGGCAAGCCGGGCCTCGAGATCGGGATTCGTCTGCAGCAGGGCCTTATCCCGCCTTGGCGCGCGACGGCAGCGCTGCCGGTCGATGCGGTGGTCGATGCCGTGCTGCGCGGCGTCACCGATTTCTCGCCGAAGCCTTGGCCAGTGCGGCTGCGCGAGATGCAGGCGGCGGGTGGCGGCATCGAGATCAAGCAGGCGCGGGTGGTGCAAGGCGACATTCTGGCGGTCGGCAGGGGCGCGCTGACCTTCAATGCGGCCGGGCGGCTCGATGGGGAACTGCGGGTGACGATTGCCGGGCTCGAAGCGTTTCTCAACGAGATCGGCGCCAAGCAGATCGTGCAGACGTCGCCGACCATGGACAGGCTTGTCGGCGCGCTAGACCGCCTCGCGCCTGGACTCGGCAATATGGCACGGCAGCAGGTGGGCGAAAACATCGGCACCGGCATCAATGCGATCGGCGAGCCGGAAACGCTCGAGGGTCGCAAGGCTGTGACCGTACCGCTGCGCTTCGCCGACGGCGCGGTGTATTTGGGACCCGTGCCGCTCGGCGTAATCCCCGCCGGATATTAAAAACTACTCCTCGCCCGCATAGGGCTTCGGCAGCGGCGTGTGCGGCAGGCCTGGATGCGGCCGGCCGAAATCCGGCGCAGGCGAATCCTGTCCGATCTGCACAATGCCTTTGCGGATCGCGCGCGTGCGCGTGAACTGATCGAACAGGGTCGCGCCGTCGCCGTTGCGGATCGCGCGCGTCAGCGCTGAGATGTCCTCGTTGAACCGGCCGAGCACTTCCAGCACCGCGTCCTTGTTAGCGAGGAACACGTCGCGCCACATCGTCGGGTCCGACGCGGCGATGCGGGTGAAGTCCCGGAACCCGCCGGCGGAGAATTTCAATACCTCCGAGCGGGTGACGTTCTGCAATTCGTCTGCCGTGCCGACGATGGTGTAGGCGATAAGATGCGGCAGGTGACTCGTCACGGCGAGCACCAGGTCGTGGTGCTCCGGTGTCATTGTCTCCACATTTGCGCCGAGCAGTCGCCAGAAGGCGGCGAGCTTTTCCGTCGCCTGCGCGTCGGTGTTCTCTGGCGGCGTGAGAATGCACCAGCGATTGACGAACAGTTCGGCGAAGCCCGCGTCGGGACCGGAGTATTCGGTGCCTGCGACCGGATGCGCGGGGACGAACTGCACGTGAGACGGCAGATGCGGATGCATGTCACGCACCACCCCCGATTTCACCGAACCGACGTCGGACACAATTGCGCCCGGCGAAAGATGCGGGCCGATCTCTTGCGCAACCGCTCCGCAGGCGCCGACGGGAATGCAGACGACGACGAGATCGGCGCCTTCGACGGCCGCCACGTTCGTTTCGACGACCTGATCGGCGAGCCCGAGCTCGGCGACGCGCCGCCGTGTTTCCGGCGAGCGCGCGGTGGCGACAATCGAGCCGACCGCATTCTCCAGGCGAGCCGCACGCGCGATCGATGAGCCGATCAAGCCGACGCCGATCAGCGCGAGGCGGTTGAATAGGGTCTTCGGCGCGCTCACTTGCCCAGAAACTCCTTGAGCGCCGCGACGACGAGGCGGTTGGCTTCCTCGGTGCCCACGCTCATGCGCAGCGCATTCGGCAATTTGTACGCGCCGACCGCGCGCAGGATCAGGCCGCGTTTGGTCAGGAATGCGTCTGCGTCCTTCGCCGTCTTGTTTGGCGTGTCGGGGAAATGGATGAGGATGAAGTTCGCGACGCTCGGCGTCACCTTGAGGCCGAGCTTGGAAATCTCTTCGCTCAGCCAGCCGAGCCACTGCGTGTTGTGCGCGCGCGAGCGTTCGACATGCGTGGTGTCGCGCATCGCGGCGACGCCGGCCGCGATCGCCGGCGCGTTGACGTTGAACGGTCCGCGGATGCGGTTGATCGCATCGATGACATGCGCCGGTCCGACCATCCAGCCGAGCCGCAGCGCCGCGAGACCGTGGATTTTGGAAAAAGTCCTGCACATCACAACATTCTCGGACGTCGCGACCAGTTCGAGGCCCGACTCGTAATCGTTGCGTTCGACGTACTCGGCATAAGCCGCGTCGAGCACGAGCAGCACATGCGCGGGCAGCCCGCGATGCAGGCGCTTCACCTCGTCGAACGGAATGTAGGTGCCGGTCGGGTTGTTGGGGTTCGCCAGGAATACGACTTTCGTGCGCGGCGTCACCGCGGCAAGAATCGCGTCGACATTGGCTGTAAAGTTCTTCTCCGCCGCGACGACGGGCTTCGCGCCCGTGCCCATGGTCGCGATCGGATAGACCAGAAATCCGTGCGTGGTGTGGATCGCCTCGTCACCGTCGGCGAGATAGGCGCGCGCGATCAGGTTCAGGAGGTCGTCGGAGCCCGCGCCGCAGACGATGCGCGCTGGATCGAGTCCGAACGCGGCGCCGATCGCTTCGCGCAGATCGCTAGCCGCGCCGTCCGGGTAATCTTCGAGATGCTCGGCACACGCGCGATACGCTTCGATCGCCTTCGGGCCCGGGCCCAGCGGCGTCTCGTTCGACGAGAGTTTGAACACCTTGGCGAGGCCGGGCGCGCTGCTCTTGCCCGGAACGTAGGGGGCAATGTCGAGCACGCCGGAGCGCGGTTGCGGACGGTCGATCATAACACTTTACACTTTCCAAATCAGGCCTTGTTGGCGGGCACCGTATAGCGCGCCGCATGGCTGCCGACGAGAGCCGCCGAGCGCACGCTTGCACCCGCCTCGACCAGCGCGGCGTTGATTGCGTCGAGGTTTGTCTCACGTGGCAGGGTGATCAGCAGCGCCGCACCGTCGAAGGCCCGGTCCGGCACCGCCAGAAATTCGGCCTTGGTCGAGAGTGCCTGTGCCGCCTTGGTGCCCCAGCCCGAGACGCGAACACTCCACACCGCAGTATCTGTCGCCATCGCATCGGCGGCGACGCGCGAGACGACAAAGACAGGCAATGCGGCGGGATGGTCCGGCCGCTCGACGAAGGGCAGCCGCGCGATGATCTTCGGCGCGGAGTCGAATTCGAGCGCGCTCCACCATGCGCCGGCTGCGGGCACCGGACCCGCCGGTACGAGGCCTAGATCGCCTTTCGATTCCGACACCGCCTGCACGACACCGGCCGCGCCCATATGCGGCACGAACGGCACCGTGAAGCCGAAATGGAAACGCGCGGAATCGCGCATCAGCGCATCGCCCGCCGAAAGATCGGCGTGCACGGAGAACGGCGCCTGCACGTAGGTGAATGTCGCGATGATCACCCGCCAGATGCTCTCGACCGTGTCGAGCGGCAAGAGCCCCGTGTGCCGCTCTACGAGGCGGCGCATCATCTCGGCCTCGCGCGCCGGCCGGAAGGCGGAGCCGGACTCCTGTGACTTCTTTACCGCGATCAGCCGGCCGATGATCTCGCTGCGTTCGATCAGCAGCCGATGCACTGATTCATCGATGCGGTCGATGTCCTTGCGCAGTTCGGCAAGAGAGGGCGGTGTGGGCTCTTTCGGCATGGCGGCACTAATAGGTGCGCCAGGCCTTGAAATCAAAGAAAACAAATCGCCCGTGCTGCCGATGAGACCGGCGGCGCCCACCCGCCTTGACGGAACGAATGCCGAGGCCTAAGAGCGGTGCACCGTGGTCATTTGAGCCGGCCGGCTTGCAGCCACGTTAAACAATTCGCTAAACAGGCCGGGGATTTATGTCCCGGCTGAACCTTTGGTCAGGCCGGGTTTTTTATTGGCCTGTCGTTGAGGGGTCTGGGCGACCACCGGCGGAGGCCATGATTTGATGGCGACAGTCGAACTGCATGGTGAAACGGCGCGTGCGATCGTGCACGACGCGGATCAGCCGCGGGATTCCAGCGTCGCCTATTTCGGGGCCGACAAGCCACTGAAGCTCGATGCGGGCCTCGAATTCGCGCCCTTTCAAATCGCCTACAAGACCTACGGCACGCTGAACGCGCAGCGCAGCAACGCCGTGCTCGTCTGTCATGCGCTCACCGGCGATCAGCACGTCGCGAGCCGCCATCCGGTCACCGGCAAACAGGGTTGGTGGGAAACGCTGGTCGGTCCCGGCAAGCCGCTCGACACCACCCGCTACTTCATCGTCTGCGCTAACGTGATTGGCGGCTGCATGGGCTCGACCGGTCCCGCGTCGACTAATCCGCTCACCGGACGGCCGTGGGGCCTCGATTTCCCGGTCGTAACCGTGCGCGACATAGTGCGTGCCCATGCGATGCTGCTCGATCGGCTCGGCATCGATTCCCTGTTCGCCGTAATCGGCGGTTCGATGGGCGGCATGCAGGTGCTGCAGTGGGCGGCGAGCTATCCCGAGCGCGTCTTCTCCGCGCTGCCGATTGCCTGCGCGACACGCCACTCGGCGCAGAACATCGCGTTCCACGAGGTCGGCCGTCAGGCGATCATGGCCGATCCGGAATGGCGCGGCGGCCGTTACCATCTGGAAGGCGGCAATCCGCGACGCGGGCTCGCGGTCGCGCGGATGGGCGCGCACATCACGTACCTGTCCGACGCCGCGCTCCATCGCAAGTTCGGCCGCAAATTCCAGGATCGTGAGAATCCGACCTTCTCGTTCGACGCCGATTTCGAGGTCGAGTCGTATCTGCGTCACCAGGGCATCTCGTTCGTTGAGCGCTTCGACGCCAATTCCTATCTCTATCTTACGCGTGCGATGGACTATTTCGATCTCGCGGCCGACTACGGCGGCGTGCTGGCAAATGCGTTCAAGCGCTCGCCGACGCGCTTCTGCGTGATCTCCTTCACCAGCGACTGGCTGTTCCCGACCTCGGAGTCGCGCGCCATCGTGCACGCGCTGAACGCGTCGAGCGCGCGCGTGTCGTTCGCGGAAGTCGTCACCGACAAGGGGCATGACGCCTTCCTGCTCGATGAGCCGGAGATGTTCGCAATCGTGCGCGGCTTCCTCGAAGGCGCCGGCAAGGCGCGCGGATTGGGACATCAGCCGTGAACGTAATGACGCGTACCGGCGAGATCGCAACCAACGGCGCGCATCCGTCGACAAGTGCGCGCGTCGACCTGTTGCTCGTGTCCGAAATGGTCGAGAGCGGCGCGCGCGTGCTCGACGTCGGCTGCGGCGACGGCGAATTGCTGCGCATCCTGAGCGAGAACCGCAACGTCGACGGCCGCGGCATCGAATTGTCGCGCGAAGGCGTGAACGAATGCGTCGCGAAAGGTCTGGCGGTGATCCAGGGCGACGCGGACACGGACCTGGCCGATTATCCCGACGACGCGTTCGATTACGTGGTCCTCTCGCAGACCCTGCAGGCGACGCGCAATCCACGCATCGTGCTCGAGCACATGTTGCGCATCGGCCGGCATGCGATCGTGTCGTTTCCGAACTTCGGCCACTGGCAGGTGCGGCTGCAATTGCTGCTGTTCGGACATATGCCGCGCACTGAAATGCTCCCGTATCACTGGTACGATACGCCAAACATCCATCATTGCACGATCAAGGACTTCCGCAGCCTCTGCAAAAGCGTGAATGCCAAGATGGAAAAGGCGGTCGCGCTCAATGCATGGGGCACGCCGCTGCGGCTGAATGCGCCATGGTGGTTCTGGAATATGTTCGGCGAGCAGGCCGTGTTTCTGCTCAGCCGCAGCTCGTGATCGTCCGACCTCTTAATCCTGTAATTTCGAGACCAGCCATTCGGTGCCTAGATACCGATCCGTTATTGCCGTCTTTGCGACACTGTGCCGATTGTTACAGAACGAGCGACATATTTTATCGACCACAAAGACGATCTTACCTTTTGCGCTCGAAGGTAGGGTTAATTATTGGGCGCTCACGTGTCGGTAAATTGAAACTTCCGACTGTTCGAAATCGAACATGCGTCGCGTAAAACAGCAACAAAATATCGATCGTCCATGCAATTTCGACATTTGTAAAAGCTCCGACTGCGGCGCGCGGATTCGTGTCAACGAATAAGGCAAATCGTGGCATGAAACTGCCTCATAGGCATCAAAAAGCGGACATGCTGAGGCCGCGCTTTGCATAGCAAGGGGCGCTGGATTCGAGGGAGTGGAACGCTCAATCAGACAACGAGGAGAAGATCTGATGAAGTTTGTTACCTGTCGTGCGGTTGCCCTTGCTGGCCTAACAGTTCTTCTGGCCGGCAATTCCGCTTTCGCGCGGCCAGCTCACCACCATCGGTCCGTTTACAAGTCCGTTCATCGTCATTACGCGAGGCATCACGTGGTGCGCGCGCAGCAATTTGCACAAACGCTGGAGACAAATTCGTATTATTCCGCCCCGGGCAACGCGTCGGGTTACGCGCCCACCGCCGACAGCGGTGTTGTTTATTCGCGGCGGCAAGCGCGTGTCCGTCACCGCCAGTCGATGCGCGAAGCCAATGCTTCGTTCGCGTCTTTCGGCAACTTCGGCGGGGGCTCGCTCGTCGCTGATGCGCGCCGATACCTTGGCACCAATCCGACTGGACGGCGAAGCCTTTGGTGCGGCGCGTTCATGGACAAGGTCCTGCGCGACACCGGCCACCGCGGCGGTGGCAATCTCGCCAAAGGCTATCTGAGCTATGGCGGCCACGTTTCCGGCCCGCAGGTTGGCGCGATCGCAGTCATGGGGCGGCGCGGCGGCGGGCATGTCGGCGTCGTAACGGGCGTCGATGCGAACGGCAATCCGATCGTCATCTCAGGTAATCACAACAACACTGTTGCGGAGTCCGTGTATCCGCGTAGCCGCATCATTGCGTATGTGATGCCGGGCGGCTGATCGGCGGCTTGTGCGGCGCTTCGCGTCTTTAGAGCGGAGCGCCGCGTCTGCTGTACTAAGGTTACGCGCGCAGCGATTCGCCGCTAACCACTTCACCGTTAATTCATTGGAGTCGGCTGGGACCGCGCCGCGCTCGACATTCACGACCGCGCGCTAGTTCTTCATCTTTGGATGTGGCGAAGTCGTCTCCCTATTACGGCCGTCGCCTCTCCGAGCCGCAGGTCGGCGCCATCGCCGTGCTCACGCGCGGACGCAAAGGCGGCCATGGCGTCGTCGTCTCCGGCGTCCGGTGCGGCACGACCGACTCCGGCGGATGAATGAGCCCGCGCGCGTGCAGTCCGCGCGGCCGCAAGCTCCGCCGAAGGTCGTGCGCCTCGGATGGAGCGCGCGCAGACGCATTCTCCGACACCATCGCGCGTGTGGAGCACGCCTCGGCACCGCAGCGGGGGTGCTCTAGCGGAGTGTCATCTGAACAAATCGGCCGCCTGTACGGTATCGCCGATCGCGATCTCGCCGCCTTCGATCACCTCGGCATAGATTCCGCAATCGCCGTGGTGAAAAGCGCGCTGCAGAGTCGCGGGAATTTGCAGATCACGGATGCCGGTTGAGGGATCGACCTCGGTCGCGGCGCAGCGCACGATCCGCTTCACGACCTTCAGCCGCGCCGTGCCGGTGGTGATGTCGCGATCGAGCAGAGTGAATTCGTGCCAGGCCGGCCAGCCATCGACATAGACGTTGGCGCGAAAGCGCACCGGATCGACCGGCGAGCCGATCGCGCTCTCGACTGCGGCGACCGAAGCCAAGTTGATAATTGAGACGACTTTCTTCGCCACGTCAGAGAAGCTGTGCCCATCCCCAAAGAGGACCTTGGCCGGACCGCGTAGTTCGTCGGCGCAGTATTCGTCGAAGAAGGCCTCGATCGCCTCGCGCCCCTCGCGCGTGCGCAGGTCGCCGCGCGCTGCCTCACGGCCTTCATGACCGATGGTCAGGGTATGGGTCGGCTCGTCGTACTCGGTCCGCAGAGCGGCCAACCGCTCGTTGCACATGAGCATCAGGAAGCGCTGTTTGGGAAAGTATGCGGGATGGTCCGGATCGAACCCGGTGGGACCGTTTTCTAGGGCGTAAAGGCGGTCGGCCGGTAGCGTCTGGCCTGGCCCGAGGGCGGCCCGTTGGAGCGGCTGAGGCGACAGGCCCTTCACGGGATAGCGGTAAATCGATTCGATGCGGGCTGGCATAGGGCGTTTCCGGGAGAAAAAAGTTAGTCGCGTGAGCTATCGCAAGCGTAGCCCTCTTCAAACTGGGGCAATAGTTCCCACATTAGACCGGACGGCGGGCCGCCTTCGGGGACCCGCGATATCCGGTGCCAATCGGGCCGAGGGAGTGACCAGATGAATTTCGAGAAATATACCGACCGTGCGCGCGGATTCGTGCAATCGGCCCAGTCGCTGGCCTTGCGGGAAGGCCACCAGCAATTCGCCCCCGAACATCTGCTGAAAGTCCTGCTCGACGATCCGGAAGGGCTTGCTGCGGGGCTGATCGACCGTTCCGGCGGCAATTCCCGGCAGGCGTTGCAGCGGACCGAGGCGGCGCTTGTCGGACGCCCGAAGGTGTCCGGCGGCGGCGCAGGCCAGATCTATCTCGATCCGGCGCTCGCGCGCGTCTTCGATGCGGCGGAGCAAGCGGGCGAAAAGGCCGGCGATTCCTTCGTCACGGTTGAGCGCCTCTTGCTTGCGCTTGCGTTGGAGAAGGACAGCGAGGCCGGCAAGACCCTCAAGGCGGCCGGCGTGACTCCGCAGAACCTGAACGCGGCGATCAACGCGCTGCGCAAGGGCCGCACCGCGGATTCCGCCTCCGCCGAAAACGCTTACGACGCGCTGAAGAAATACGCCCGCGATCTCACGCAGGCCGCGCGCGACGGCAAGCTCGATCCGGTGATCGGGCGCGACGAGGAGATCCGCCGCACCGTGCAGGTGCTGTCGCGGCGTACGAAGAACAATCCCGTGCTGATCGGCGAGCCCGGCGTCGGCAAGACGGCCATCGTCGAAGGTTTGGCGCTGCGCATCGTCAACGGCGACGTGCCCGAGAGCCTTGCCGACAAAAAGTTGCTCGCGCTCGACATGGGCGCGCTGATCGCCGGTGCGAAATATCGCGGCGAATTCGAAGAACGGCTCAAAGCCGTGCTCAACGAAGTCACCGCGGCGGAAGGCGGCATCATCCTGTTCATCGACGAGATGCATACGCTCGTTGGCGCGGGCAAAGCCGACGGCGCGATGGATGCGTCGAACCTGTTGAAGCCTGCGCTCGCACGCGGCGAACTGCACTGCATCGGCGCGACCACGCTCGACGAGTACAAGAAGCACGTCGAAAAGGACGCGGCGCTCGCGCGGCGCTTCCAGCCGGTGTTCGTGTCGGAGCCGAGCGTCGAAGACACGATCTCCATTCTGCGCGGGCTGAAGGACAAATACGAACAGCATCATGGCGTGCGCATCGCGGATTCGGCGATCGTCGGCGCCGCGACTTTGTCCAATCGTTATATCACTGACCGCTTCCTGCCCGACAAGGCGATCGATCTGATCGACGAGGCGGCGGCGCGGCTGAAGATGCAGGTCGATTCCAAGCCGGAAGAGCTCGATCTGCTCGACCGCGAGATCGTGCGGCTGAAGATCGAGCAGGAGGCGCTTAAGAAAGAGAGCGATCCCGGCTCGAAGGATCGCCTGCAGAAGCTCGAGCAAGAGCTCGTCGACCTGGAAAAGAAGTCGGCGGACCTAACGAGCCGCTGGAAGTCGGAAAAGGAGAAGCTGTCGGAAGCGCAGAAGCTCAAGACCGAGCTCGACCAGTTGCGCGCCGAATTGGCGCAGGCGCAGCGGCGCGGTGAATACCAGCGCGCCGGCGAACTCGCCTACGGCCGCATTCCCGAGCTCGAGAAGAAGCTGAAGGACGTCGAGGCGGCGGAAAGCCGCACGGCGATGGTCGAAGAGACTG
>Ga0207726_1000131_pt1 | contig 15819 bp, 12 predicted proteins | sample LuqExpMetageno40_FD_187798 | JGI IMG/M metagenome (GOLD analysis project Ga0207726, IMG submission 187798) | Tropical forest soil microbial communities from Luquillo Experimental Forest, Puerto Rico - Sample 40 (SPAdes) | ecosystem: Environmental > Terrestrial > Soil > Tropical forest ...
TCAGCGTCCACAGGATCAACGATAATGAGCCCAGAATGGCCGCCGGCTCCGAGCGTCCCGTCACGGCGATCACCGTCTTGAACGTGTACAGGGGGCTGGTGCCGATATCACCAAACACGACGCCGAGAGCCGCCAGGCTCAATGCCGCTACGCTCGAGTGGGTATCTGTGGAGTGAGGGACCTCAATCGTATGGCCAGACATGGTTGCCGCCCGCTCTTCTGATCCTCATGCCAAATCTCACGCCGTAACGAGCGCCTTATGGCGCTCGTTACGTGGCCGTTGCGTCCCACACAGAGCCTGTGTGGCTTAAAAACTTCACGCCTACGCGCGAGCTACTTCGTTCCTGTGGTGGTCGGCGGTGTGCTGGGAGGGGTCGAAGGTGCATTGCCGGCTGTGCGCCGGTCTTCGTGCCGTTCCATTCCGGGTGTCTGGGCATTCGCGTCGGACACGGTCAGCACCGTAGCCGGCAACGCGACGCTTAACGCGGCTGTTATTCCGAGAAGGGAGAACGCCTGTCGGCGAGAGAGAGCTTCGAGTTCGAGCGTATTATTCGTTTTAGCAGGAGCTCTATTCGACATCGTAACCTCCTGAGAAAGTTACCCCCCAGGAACTGGATGAGAAGATTCACATCACGCGAACCATTGCACTGATCTCCGTCAAACGGGGGGCCGCCAACGAGGACTGCATTTCGTCCAAGTCATCTAAGGCCACGCGCGTCTCGCGCGCCGGATACATGTCAAGCGAGATTACACGAGCAAGTATTCGCCCGACCGATTCCTCAGCCTGAGAAATCACCGTACGATCGATCTACGGCACGACGTGGTTCACCGCCACACGGCGCAAGCTCCTCCGTTCCACCGTACACAACGACGCGCCTGGCGCACCGTAGTTCTGGCGACGCAGACGCCATTGACCCGAACTCTACCCGCTCCACAGGCGTAAGCGACATGGGTCGTCAGACCTTCCGCTGGAGTTATCGGCGCAGCCATCATTGCCTGCGCAGAAGTTGCGATAGCCAATGCAAATACTGCAACGGAAACCAATTTGATCATTTTAACGTCCTCCGATGTGGAATTGTTCAGCCAATTTAAATAGCAACGAGAAAGAAAATAAGCTGCCCTTTTGGGCAACGTCTGGCGCCGGCCGTCCTCCAGAATCTTGAAAGTGCGCACAGTTCCACTAAGGACTTTATAGAAGTACTCAGCCGGCTGGTCAGCGCCGTAAATTTCACTACCGGGGCGGAACGATACGACTGCGCCCGGAGGCTATTAGGGCGTGAGGACGAAGCCTCGCGATCTAGAAATGTCGACCCAAATGATGCTGTGGGACGTCGGAGAAAATTCTTGAGCTCAAACGGCCAAGACCGACGTCCACTAACAGCTGCTTTTCAGACGCTCGCCTAAAAACCTCACACACTCGCTAGACTGTGACTTTATCCGCTAGCCGAAAAAAATTCCGCCGCCAAAAACGGGTGCTCTGAGAAAACACCAGACAATAGCTTGCAGCACGACAAAACGTGACATTTGTAAGCTGCGCGATGAAGCAGGCCAAGACGCTCAAAAACGAAGAACTAAAGCTCGTCTTAGCCTACATCGCAGTCCGCCGACACGCAGCCCGCAATAGGGCAATCATCCTCGCCAGCTTCCTCTCAGGAATGCGAGCGCATGAGCTTGCATCGCTGAGGATTCGTGATGTTATCGATGAGGATGGGCGCATTCGCAACGAGATCGTGCTGACAGCAGCCGAGACCAAGGGCAGACGTGCGCGACGTGTGTTCCTCAATGCGAAGCTGAAGCGCGAGCTGGCTGCCTATGTGAAGGGCGATTGCGCGAACAAGCCGCCGAGCAGTCCTCTGTTCGTCTCGCAGAAGAACAGGGCATTCAGCCCGAACACGATGTGCCAGCTGTTCCTCAACATCTACAGCGGATGTGGCATCAAGGGCGCTAGCTCGCATAGTGGACGGCGCACGTTCATCACTAATCTCGCGAGCAAGTCCGTCTCAGTCAGAGTGCTAGCTGAGCTTGCTGGACACAGCTCAATCGCAACAACGCAGCGCTACATCGAGGTCAATGACGAGCAGCTGAGGAAAGCAGTCGAGCTGCTGTGAGCTATTCCAAATGGAAGCGCTCGAACGCTTGGTGAGGCCGTCGCAATCTTGCACTGTGTTTGGGCGGCGAATCGCATCCCAGTTCTAGGCACTCCCTAGGCGCCGTCGATAAGAGCGGGCGTAACGTGTTGACGCTGTTGGGCGATTTCGCTGCCCGAAGCAGTAAGGGCATCTTCGGCCTCGGACGTCTAGGAAGTCGGCGGGTCGCTGCGCGGCGCCGGCGAAACCACCAGTTCGCTGCTACAAGCCGTGCACCGCGCGCTCGCCCCGACGATCTCGCACGCGGTATCTCCCGATACGATGCCGCGCCCTCGGGCCGTCAGATTACCGAGCCTGCATGCTGCCGTGCGACGCGAGCCACTGCCCGTAGCTCTGGAATTTGATGCCGAGCTTCTCGTAGTGAACCCGCAGATAACCGTCGTTGCCGCGTTCGACCGCATCCGGCCAGATCTGCTGCACTTCCTGAGCAATCACGCCGACATACGGCTTCGTGCTTCCGTTGTAGGTGAAGCGGTACACGTTTAGCCCATTCCTGAGGTGCGAGAGCAGAACGATATCGTGCTTGAGCATGATATCCGAGCGCCGTCCGCGGCCGCCGCCACCGACGCGTCCGCCACCACCGCGCGCGCCACCGCCCAGACGCATACCGCCACCGCCGGCACGAAAACCGCCGCCTCCACCCATGCCGACAGCGCCTGCGCGCGCGCGCATTCCGGCGCTGCGAGAGTATCCGCCGAGTCCACCGGTGCCGCCACGTCCGCGCATATGCGTCGCCGCTTGACGCCCGCGTGAGGTATTCGCGGTTCGCGCCGCCGTGCGGTTTCGGGCTGTGGCATTCTTTCCGCCACCCGCGCGCTGCGAAACTTTCGATTTCGCAGCGCCTTTGTTTGACGCGGCTTTGTTCTTGGCTCCGCCCTGCGAGACACGCGATCCTTGCGTGGCCCGGTTTTTTGCAGCAGCCCTGTTCGTCGCGTTGTTGCGGTTCGCCACATTGTTTCGGGAGCCCGCCCTGTTGTTCGGGTTGATCACTTGCCGGCCGTTCGTGCCCCGGAAATCCCGCTGCACCCGCTGCCCGCCACGATTGCCCAGCGCCTGCCGGTGGTCGACGCGCGGCCGCCACGGATCGCCGGCGATCGGATGCGATGGACGCAGCCCGCCGCCGGGACGGTTGATGATGATGTTGTTGCCGCCACCGCTCCAGTTCACGCCGCCGTTCCACCACCCGCCCCAATTACCGAGCGCATATCCGGCGCCGAAGGCCAGTCCGGCCGCGAGCAGGCCGGTGCCGATGTAATACGGCGGTTCGAAATAGTAGGGCGGATAGTCGGGATACGGCCAATCGCCGTATACGACTGCGGGATCGTAATAAGGCACATACACCTGATCCGGCACGGCCGGCTCGATGGCGATGACCGATCGGCCTTCCACCTGATTGACGCTCACCGTCTGCTGTCTCGTCGTCTGTAGCTTGTCGGTCGACTGCGCACGCGCACGCAGTCGCTGGACCGCGTCCATGACGTCCGGCTGCTGATTGACCACGGCGTCGCCGAGCTTTTGCGTCCAGTCGAGTTTGCTGCTCATCATCTGGATGACGGAGGGCGTCGCGGTCAGGGCTTTGATGCTGTCGTCCCATGGCTGCTTGTCCACGGCGGCCTTCAGCTTATCGCCCTTGAGTGACTTGTTGCTTTCCAGCCACCGCTCCGCCTGCACAACATCCAGCGGATAGGCCGAAGCCATCAAGACTTCGGCAAGGAGCGGATCGGGATAAAGCGCAATCGGAGCGACCAACTGGTCGAGTTCCCGTGGCGCGAGCTTGGTTTGCGAGGGCGACTGTTGTGGGATGTCTTGCGGGGGCGGCTCCGCAGTGTCTTGCGGAGGAGAATTTTGCGCCGTTGCCGGCCGAGGCTCCGCATAAAACGGCAAGATCAGCAGAGTGAAAAGTAACAACCTACCAATGAACTTAAGGGAATATCGCGTCATGACACGTCTCCCTGCACAGTTGTTCGCCAAGAACTGCCGGTGATGAATTAAACAGGACACCGGGACAATCGTTCCGACGCGCTCGCGTGAAATGAAAATCTGTAATTCGCGAACACGTTGATCAAGTGATGGCGGACGCCATTCGTGCATGCCGGTTGTGGGCACGATCACAGCCAATATCGCCGACCATCGCCACCATGCGCCGAGGATTGCCGGCCAATATCACGCGCGTTGTGGCAATGTGGCGAGAAGGCTGCATCCTTTTGCCGACGGCAACGTTGCCCCACTGCATGGATTGCAAGAGGCTCCGATGAAAAGCTTCGCTCTCGCCGTGACTCTGTCTGCGCTTGCATGCATCCCAGCTACTGCCGCGCCTAAACATCCCCGGCACCATCACGTCTCGCAAACGGCGGCGCATTCGTATGCGGCCCAGCCGCAGATTGCATGTACAGTCGTGGGCTGTGCGCCTGTTCCGCGCGGCTGTCATCCGGAGATGGGCTACACGCCTGACGGAACGCCGACGGGCTTCGACGTGGCGGTGTGTGGGGGTGGCGCTTACACGCTCTACGGCAATCGACGCTAAAAGCTCAGGCGAAACCGGTCGAAGTCGCGACAGGACCCGGTCCGAACGTCAAATGCCTGATGAAGGACGTCTCACCCGGCGGCGCATCTGCGCCATGCCGGTACGATAGTGTATGTAGTGTGTCCATCGAGCGACGCATACCGAAGGTTCACTCGCTTTCAGTGACCGTGTTCACGCATTTGTCAGACCGTTCTTCCGCTCCACGATCCGCACAAGGTCGGACATGATGCGGTTGAGTTCGAAATCCTTCGGCGTGTAGACCGCAGCGACGCCGGCTTTTTCCAATTCCGCAGCGTCCTCCGGTGGAATAATCCCGCCCACCACCACCGGCACGTCGAGTCCCGCTGCCTTCATGCGGCCGACAACATCTTCGACCAGCGGCAGATGGCTGCCAGACAGCACCGACAGGCCGATGACATGCGCCTGCTCGTCGCGCGCTTTGCCGACGATCTCCTCGGGCGTGAGGCGGATGCCCTCATAGACAACCTGCATGCCGGCGTCGCGCGCGCGCACCGCGATCTGCTCGGCGCCGTTGGAATGGCCGTCAAGTCCGGGCTTGCCGACGAGGAAGGTCATGCGCCGCCCAAGCTTGCGCGACACGCGGTCAACCTCGGCCCGGATGTCGTCGAGGCCAGAGACGTCGTTGCGCATCGCGCGGCCAACGCCGGTCGGCGCGCGGTATTCGCCGAACGATTGGCGCAAGGTCCAGCCCCATTCGCCGGTCGTCACGCCCGCCTTCGCACATTGGATCGAAGCGGGCATGATGTTGGCGCCGCTCGTCGCCGATTTTTTCAATTCGGCGAGCGCAGCTTGCACGGCCTTGTCGTCGCGCTGCGCGCGCCAGGCTGTCAACCGTTCGATCTGCGAGCGTTCGGCGTCTTTCGAGACGGTGAGGATTGCGTCCGCGGCGGAAGCGAGCGGCGAAGCTTCGCTCTCGATGTATTTGTTGACGCCGACGACGATCTGCTCGCCGCGCTCGATGGCTTCGAGCCGTGCTGTGTTCGACTCCACCAGTTGTCGCTTTAGGTAGCCGGTGTCGACCGCATTGACCGCGCCGCCCATCTCCTCGATGCGCGCGAGCTCTTCCTTCGCCTGCGTCTTCAACTCATCGACCTTGCGCGCGACTTCGGTCGAACCGTCAAAAATGTCGCCGTAGTCCAACAGGTCGGTCTCGTAGGCCAGGATCTGCTGCATGCGCAGCGACCATTGCTGGTCCCACGGGCGCGGCAGGCCGAGCGCCTCGTTCCAGGCCGGCAACTGCACCGCACGGGCGCGCGCGCCTTTCGACAACGTCACGGCCAGCATTTCGAGCAGGATGCGCGGAACGTTGTTTTCCGCCTGCTGTTCGGTGAGCCCCAACGAGTTGACCTGCACGCCGTAGCGGAAACGGCGCAGCTTCGCGTCGGAAATGCCGTAGCGGTCGCGCGTGATCTCGTCCCAGAGCTCGGTGAACGCGCGCATTTTGCAGAGCTCGGTGACAAACCGAAGGCCGGCATTGACGAAGAACGAGATGCGGCCGACGGCTTCCGCGAAGTCCTGCTCGCTCACCTGCCCGGACGCCTTCACGGTATCGAGCACCGCCACGGCCGTCGCCAGCGCGAAGGCCAATTCCTGCACCGGCGTCGCGCCCGCTTCCTGCAAATGATACGAGCAGACGTTGATCGGATTCCATTTTGGAATCTCTTTGGTCGTGAACAGGATCACGTCCTTGATCAGCCGCATTGATGGCGCCGGCGGAAACACGTGCGTGCCGCGCGAGAGATATTCTTTGATGATGTCGTTCTGGATCGTGCCCTGCAGACTTGTGCGCGGCGCGCCCTGCTCATCAGCAACTGAGATATAGAGCGCCATCAGCCACGCCGCTGTAGCGTTGATGGTCATCGAGGTGTTCATCGAGGCCAAGGGAATGCCGTCGAACAGCGCGCGCATATCGCCGAGATGGCAGATCGGGACGCCGACCTTGCCGACTTCGCCTTTCGCTAGGACGTGGTCGGAGTCGTAGCCGGTCTGCGTCGGCAGATCGAAGGCGACCGAAAGTCCGGTCTGTCCTTTGGCTAGATTCTTGCGATACAGGGCATTTGACGCCGTGGCCGTGGAATGGCCGGCGTACGTGCGGAAAATCCAGGGCTTGTCGCGATTTCGCATCTCAGAGTCCGGGCTTAATTCACAACACCGTGGAACCATTTCTGTTGCAATGCAATATTATTGTGCGCCACACTCGCCCCTCCACGCAGGATGGATGACATGCCGGCCACCGCTTCTGTTCGTAGCCTCTCGCCGTTGAAGGAACTCTACGGCATCGGCGAAATTCCGCCGCTGGGGCATGTGCCCGAGAAGATGCACGCCTGGGCGATCCGCAAGGAGAGGCACGGCCCGCCTGACCAGTCGTTCCAATTGGAAGTCGTGCCGACCTGGCCGATTGGCGAGGACGAGGTGCTGATCCTCGTGATGGCGGCCGGCGTCAACTACAATGGCATCTGGGCAGGGCTCGGCCTGCCGATCTCGCCGCTCGACGGGCACAAGCATCCTTTCCATATCGCGGGCTCGGACGCCTCCGGCATCGTCTGGGCGGTCGGCTCGAAAGTGCGGCGCTGGAAAGTGGGAGACGAGGTCATCGTCCACTGCAATCAGGACGACGGCGACGATGAAGAGTGCAATGGCGGCGATCCGCTGCTCTCGCCGTCGCAGCGCATCTGGGGCTACGAAACGCCGGATGGTTCGTTCGCGCAATTCTGCCGCGTGCAGTCGCGGCAATTGATGATCAAGCCGAACCATCTCACCTGGGAAGAGGCGGCCTGCTACACGCTCACGCTCGCGACCGCCTACCGCATGCTGTTCGGCCATCCGCCGCACACGTTGAAGCCGGGTGACAACGTACTGGTGTGGGGCGCCTCCGGCGGCCTCGGCGTGTTCGGCGTGCAGCTCGTCGCCGCCTCCGGCGCGAACGCGATCGCGGTGGTCTCGGACGATTCAAAGGCCGAGTACGTCTTCAATCTCGGCGCCAAGGGCGTGATCAACCGCAAGGACTTCAATTGCTGGGGCGCGATGCCGAAGGTCGGCACGCCGGAATATGACGCCTGGACCAAGGAAGCGCGCCGTTTCGGCAAGGCGATCTGGGACATCACCGGCAAGCGCGACGTCGACATGGTGTTCGAGCACCCGGGCGAGGCGACGTTCCCCGTCTCCTGCCTGGTGGTGAAGCGCGGCGGCATGGTCGTGTTTTGCGCCGGCACGACGGGCTACAATTTGACGTTCGACGCCCGCTACGTCTGGATGCGGCAGAAGCGCGTCCAGGGCTCGCATTTCGCACATCTCAAGCAGGCCTCGCTCGCCAACCGCTTCGTCATCGAGCAGCGCATCGACCCGTGCATGAGCGAGGTGTTCTCGTTCGCGGACATTCCGCAGGCGCATATGAAGATGTGGAAGAACCAGCATCCACCCGGCAACATGGCGGTGATGGTCAACGCGCCGCGCACGGGGCTGAAGAATTTCGACGACGTGCTGGAAGCGGCAGGTGGTTGAAGGCCGCGACTTAGGCTCGGCTGCAACCGCAATCATCCGCTGGCGCGAAGGTCGTCCAGCCGGTCTGCGGCTTCCTCGCACGCGGCCGCGAGCTCCAGATATTCCTTCTTAGCCGCCCCATCCGGGGCCTTTTCGGCGAGTTCGCGATATCTCGTAGCCTGCTCTCGGTAGTAATCGGAGTTGTGCTGCATCGACCACCCCGTCTTCCCGGACGAGGCCAGCCTAGCACGGACGCAGGCAGAATTGGCCGAAATTTACCTAATGCCGCTCGATGCCGGCGCGCTGAACGAGTTCGGTCCACTGGGCAACGTCCGCCTTAATCTGCGTACGCAATGCGTCCGGCTGCATCGGTTTGGCTACCATGCCCGCGGTTTGCGCGAACTGCTGCACCTTCGCCGAAGCGAGCGCATCGGCCACCGCATCGTGCAGCTTTTGCACGATCGTAGGCGGCGTGCCGGTCCGCACGGCGAGGCCATTCCAACTGGTCACGTCGTAATCCTTCACGCCACTTTCCGTCAGCGTCGGCACATCCGGCAGGTTGGCGGCCCGGGTTTTTCCGGTGGTGGCAAGGACGCGCATCTGGTGATTGGCGATCTGCGACTGGAAGCCGGCGAAATACTCGAACGCCGCCTGCACGTCGCCGCGCAGCACCGCGCTCGCAAGCTCCGGCGTGGTCTTGTAGGGGATGATTGTGACGTCGACGCCGGCCCGCAGACGGAATAGCTCGGCGGCCAGGTTTTGCGTGCTGCCGGCATTAATCGTGCCGATACTGAGGCTGCCCGGCTTCACCTTCGCCGCGGCGATGAACTCCGCAACCGATTTGAAGCTTGATTCGGCGCCGGTGGCCATGGCTAGGCCGTAGGATGCCGTGGTCGAGACCGGCTCGACATCCTTTTCGATGTCGTAGGGCAGGTGCTTGAACAGCGCCTTGGCGATCGTCAGGCCGCCGCCGATCATCACCATCGTGTAGCCATCGGCCGGTGCTTGCAGCGCGGCCTGCATGCCGACGATGCCGCCTGCGCCCGGACGATTCTCGATGTAAAATTGCTGATGGTATTTATTGCTGAGATTCTCGGCGACGAGTCGCATGGTTACGTCGGCGATTCCGCCCGGACCATAAGGAACCACAACGCGCACCGGCTTGGCCGGATAGTCGGCGTCAGCTGCAGTCGCAGATGTCGCCGCAAGCGCTGACAGGGTCGCTCCGATCAGGAAGGAGCGTCGGCAGCACACAGACAGAGCCATCCTCACGTTCAAATCCCCTTGCCGGCGAGTGTCGGATAGAGCCGCCGGGCCGTACCGGAAAAAATCGCAGCGCGATCCTCGCTCGAAAGACACGCGAGCGCTTCCTGCGCTTCATGCAGGAGCCGGCTCAATGGTCCCGCATGCGCCGGGAAATTGGAGCCCCAGGCGATCCGATTCGCTCCGAAAGCGTCGACGATCCGCGGAAAGAACGCATCTGGGCGCGAATTGCCCTCGGACGCTTCTTCCACCATTCGCGTCGTCAATTTCAAAAACAAGTTTGGATACGGCGCGAGCTCGAATAGCCATGACGCCGCTTTGTAGGGCCGCCCGTCCGACAGACTTACGCGGCCCATGTGGTCGAGCACGATCGGCACCTTCGGAAAGCGTTCGAGCAGGCGGCGAAGATCGTTTGCGCCTTCCGGGCGCATCTGCACGCAGACCGCCATTTCCATCGATTGCGCCCGTTCCCAGACCGGAAACGTCTTGGGATCAGCGAGCCAGCCTGCCTGGCCCGGGCTGGTGCTGCCGGTGGTGAACAGGCGCAGCCCCGACAGATCGGCGGCCGTCCAGCGGTCGAATTGCGTGACCGCATCGTCCGCGAGCATGTCGAGCGAGAACACGCCGGCAAAACGGGCCGGATAGCGCTGCACGCACTCGACCACATAGGACGCGTCATGCCCGTACGCGGTCGAAGCATGAACGAGCGCAACCTTGGCGACGCCCGCCTCGTCCATCGCGGCGAGGAGTTGCTCGGCGCTCACCGGCCGCGCGCGGGACCAATCCGATTGCTTGCCGCCGATCGGGGCGAGCGGGAACCGTACCGTATCCGGCGAAATCGCATGCGTATGGATATCGATAATGTCCATAGATGGCTCTCAATTCAGGGCTCAAAAGACTGTCCCGGGTATAGAAGAAGCTAAGCACACTGGGAACATGGGATTTGCCCAGACGCGCTGTTCCGATTGGAATGGTGGGGACTTGCCTTGGTTCGGCCAAAGCTTTGCGTGTAGATTTTCGCTCCAGGGACCGGTTGAGGGGGGATTGCATTGTCATTCGCGCGCTTTTTTCGGGTTACACGATATCTCGCGGCTCCGCTTGCCGCAGCATCGGCTTTGATCCTTACTTCGGCCGCAGGCTCACAGGCCACAACGGCTGGCAGCACGTGTGCCGACACACCGGACATTGCCGTCCTTCCCGCGCCCGCGACGCCATGGAAGGGCGCGCCGCTGCGCGTTCTGTTCACCTCGGAACACCCTCTGGAAGGCGAACTGTCGCTGGTCGCGCCGGATGGAAGCGTTGCCGCCCGATCGCATGAGCGGCACGGCGGCCCACCTTATTTCTGGTTCGCCGAGGTGGCTTCGCCCGGTGCCGGCACGTGGCATGTGACACTCACGCGTACGCGTGCATCCGGTGATTGCCCCAGCATCACACGCGAGATCGCCGTCCACGACAGTGAGCCGGCAAAACCCGGACCTTCCGCCGGAAGCGTCTGGCCGGTGCGGCAGGCGTGGAACCGCGCCACGGAAAATTTGTATTCGGCGTGGGTCGAAAAGCTGTTCGACGCGCCGCTCGATCAGGAGCCGTCCTGGCGTGCGCTGCACGAGGTGATTCGCGACAAGTCGCGCAACATGCTGTTCAACTATCTCGGGCTCAGGGAAGACGACGCCCTCGTGATGCGACCCGATTGCGCCGACATGCCTTACTTCCTGCGCGCGTATTTCGCATTCAAGATGGGCCTGCCGTTTGGCTACGCCAATTGTTCGCGCGGCGGCAACAGCGTACCCAAGTGCTACAACTTCTCGACCATGCTGAATGCGTCGGCGGGACAGCAGGGGCTCGCGCAGAGCTTCGCGCAATATTTGAGAACCGTCGGCGACGGTGTGCAGTCCGGCAACGGCCGCACCTCCGCAAACGACGACAACACCGATTTCTATCCGGTCGCGCTGAAGCGGGACACGCTGCGCCCCGGCACGATCTACGCCGACCCGTATGGGCACGTGCTGATGCTCGTGCGCCGCGTGTCGCAGGAGGACGGGTCCGCGGGCGTGTTTCTTGCCGCCGACGCGGAGCCGGATGGCACCGTCAGCCGTAAGCGCTTCTGGCGCGGCACGTTCCTGTTCACGCATAATCCGTCGATCGGCGGGCCCGGCTTCAAGCGCTTTCGGCCGATCGTGCGGGATGCGAACGGCGGCTTCCGCCGGCTGACCAACGCCGAGATCGCGCGTAATCCGCAATACGGCGATTTCTCGCTCGAGCAGGCGAAGCTCGGGACCGACGCGTTCTACGACCGCATGGACGACGTGATGTCGCCTTCTGCGCTCGATCCGGTGCGTGCGATGAAAGAGGCGATTACTTCGCTCGAGGAGCAGGTGAGGACCCGCGTCACCGCCGTCGAACTCGGACGCAAATTCCAGAACAGCGGCAAGGGCAACGCGGCCATGCCGGATGGGGCGGCGATCTTCGCGACCAGCGGTGCATGGGAAGACTTCTCCACGCCCGCGCGCGACTTCCGTTTGCTGATCGCGATCGACGTGGTGCGTGGTTTCCCGGAGCGCGTCGCGCGACGCCCCGAGCGTTACGCTATGCCGCCCGGTAAGAGCGTCGCCGACGTAAAGGCCGAATTGGAAAACGTGCTCGCCTCGGAGCTTGCCACGCGCAAATTCGCCTATACACGCACCGACGGCTCGTCATGGACGCTCTCGTTGAAGGACGTGATCGACCGCGCCGGCCAGTTCGAGATGGCCTACAATCCGAACGACTGTGTCGAACTGCGCTGGGGCGCGGCGGAGAACAGTCAGGAGGCGGCCACATGCAGGCGGCACGCGGCGCAAGAGCAGCGCGGCAAGATGATAAAATACCGCACCTGGTTCCGCGAACGGCAGTGGCCGGTGGGCGCATAGAACGGCACATTCGCCCGCGCGCATAGACGGCGCGCGGGCCGGCCGATATCCTTCCCGACAAGACGGACGGACTGTCCGCGCAAGCGCAAATCGGGGAGGATCTGATGCTCAAGCGTATCGGGGTGTTTCTTGCTTTTCTCGCGGCGGCACTCGCGGCGCCCGCGTTCGCAAAAGACTTCCCATCGCGCAACATCACGATCATCGTGCCGCAGCCGCCCGGTGGCGGCACCGACATCATCTCGCGTGTCATCGGCCAGCAGCTCTCGCAGCAACTCGGCGTCCCGGTGGTGATCGAAAACAGGGCAGGGGCGGGCACGGTGGTGGGCACCGAAGCCGCGGCGAAAGCGGAGCCTGACGGCTACACACTGCTCGCCGGCCTCACCGCGAACATGGCCGTCAATCCGAGCCTGTTCAAACATCTCGGCTACGATCCAATCCGCGATTTCACGCCGGTCGGGATGATGGCCGAGTTTCCGTTCGTGCTGGTTGTGAGCAATGATTTTCCGGCGAAGTCTGTGAAAGAGCTCATTACGCTCGCGCAAGCAAAGCCCGGCGAGATCAACTTCGCTTCTGCGGGAAACGGCAGCGGCCAGCATCTTTCGGCCGAATTATTCAAATTGATGACGAACACGAACATGATGCACGTGCCCTATCGCGGCGCGGCGCCCGCCTACGGCGATGTGATATCCGGTCGCACGCCGGTGTTCTTCGACAATATTTCCAGCGCGCTCGGCAAGATCAAGGGCGGAATGGTGCGGGCGCTGGCGGTCACCGGCAATGAGCGCGCGCCATTGCTGCCGGACGTGCCGACCGTCGTGGAGGCCGGCGTTCCGGGTTATCAGAATTATGTCTGGTTCGGTCTGTGGGCGCCGAAGAAGACGCCGCCCGATGTCGTGCAGAAGCTGCACCAGGAGATCGTCAAGGCGGTGGCGACCCCGTCGGTCAAAGCGCAGATCGTGCGGGATGCGGGCGTGCCGATGGAGACGCCGCTTGCCGTGATCGAGCCGCTGGTCAAGGCCGACATCGCGAAGTGGGCGGATGTCGTAAAGCGGGCCCACATCGAAGTGCAGTAGGGCGCCGGCTACTCCTTGATCGCCTTGCCTTCCGGCATATCGGCGATGCCCTCGCGCAGCTTCTGGATTGTCGAGTTCAGCTCGGCGCCGAAAACGAAGATCGACGCGCACAGATAAAGAAACACGAGCGCGATCATCGCGGAGGCGAGCCCCGCATACATGGTCGTGTAGGCGAAGGCGTATTCGGCGAGGTAGCGGCCGAAGGCCGCGCCCGCGATCAGCCACATGAGCAATGTCGCGAGGATGCCGGGCGCGGTTTCCTTTACGGTCCGTTTGCCTGCAGGAAGCCACCGGTGAGCGACGAAAAGCGAGGCGATCAGCACCGTCACCGTGACGGCATAGCGCGCGATCGTCACCAGCCCACTGAACGGCTGCATTTTCGGAGCAAAGATCAGGAGCGTGTTGCCTATCGTCGGCGCAAAGACGACGAGAAGTGAGAACACAAGCATCGCGAGCGCGCCGAGCAACACGTAGAGGATCGATTCAAGCCGCAGCAGCCACCACGGCCGCGCCTCCACCATATCGTAGGCACGGTTGAGTCCGATGCGCAGGCTCTCCACGCCGCTGGAAGCGAAATAGATCGCGAACAGGCTGCCGAAAGTGAGTACGTCGGTGCGCGTGTTGGTCAGCACGCCGGTGATGTCCTTGGCGATCGGCCCAGCGACTTGTGCGGGCCACGCTTCAAGCAAAATGCGCGCGGCTTCGTCGGCGAGCTCCTTCGAGCCGAAAAAGAAGCCCGCGAGCGCGGTGACGACGATCAGAAACGGAAACATCGCCATCAGAGTCGACAGGGCGATGTGGCTGGCAATCGCCCATCCGTCATCCGCAATGAAATGCCAGCCCGCCGCGTAGAGGATGCGTCCGATCAATTTGACACTGTGCAACGGCTCGCTCCCAAGCGCGGCTTGGCCGAGAGATCGGCCATTCCCGTCCGCTTTGCAAGGGCGGTCGCGCTGATCCGGTTACGCCGCTTGGACCGCCGCCAGGAATTGGCGGATGTCGGTTTCGAGGTTTTCCGCCTCGCCCGCCACCGCATCGGCGAGTTGCTTCACGTCGGCCGCCGTCGAGCGCGCACCGGTCGTGGCGCCCGCGACGCGCGCCATCGCTTCAGCTCCGCCGCGCGCTTCCCCGGAGGCGTGATGCACGCCTTCGGCCATGGCCGCTACGGCTGAGTTCTGCTGATCGACTGTCGCCGCAACGGAGGTCGCCATGCCGGCCATTTCGCCGATGATCGCGCTCACCTGCTCGATCGCCTGCGCGGCACCGCCCGCGGCGAACTGAATTGCGCCGATCTGCTGTGCGATATCTTCCGTCGCGCGGGCCGTCTGGTTCGCCAGCGATTTGACTTCCGCGGCGACGACGGCAAAGCCCTTGCCGGATTCGCCGGCACGCGCAGCCTCGATGGTCGCGTTCAGCGCCAAAAGGTTCGTCTGGCCGGCGATCGCCTGGATAAGGCCGATCACTTCGCCGATACGGTTCGCCGCTCCCCCGAGCTGCTGCATCGTGTCGACAGTGCGCTTCGCCTCGCGCACCGCGCGCGCCGCCACCTCGGTCGACTTGGCCGCTTGCCCGGCGATTTCGCCGATCGAGGCCGCGAGTTCTTCGACCGATCCAGCCGCCATGCCGACATGGTCGGACGCAGCGGAGACACGCCGCCGCGCCGTATCGGCCTCCGCCGACACCGTATCGGCCGCCTGGTCGAGATCATTCGAGCTCAGCTCGAGCTTCATCGAAGCCGAGCGCAATTTGCCCAACGCGCTTTCGACCGTGTGGCGGAATTCGTCGATCGTCGACGAGAGGCTCACAACGCGCCGCTCGCGTTCTTCGCTGGTCTCAGCCTGTCGGCGGGCGAGCTTCTCGCGCTCGATCATGGTGTCGCGAAACACGATGACGCTGCGGGCCATCGCGCCAATCTCATCCTTCGCTTCGGTCGCCAGAATGCGCGAGCTGGTGTCGCCGTCCGCAAGCCGCTGCATTACGGAGGCAAGGCCGTCGAGCGGCCGTGTGATGGTGCGGCCGATCAGCCAGCTGAATCCGACCACCAACGCGAGGACGAGAATGCCGAGCCCAATAATGCCCGTCCGGATGCGCGCCTGTGAGACTTCGAGCGCGGTGGTGGCCGCATCGCTGGTATTGCGCGCGACCGTGATGATCTCGTCCGTCCGCGGCAACACATCCTGCGTCTCGTTGTCGATCATTTTGCGCAGCGGGTCGAGCTTCTCGAACGTGTCGATCCATTGGCTGAACACTTTCGCATAGCCGTCGACCTGAGCGAGGATTGCCTCGCGTTTGGACCGCTCCATATCGACTTGCGCGAAAGCGGCGCCAAAGTCCCGCTGCGCGACGAAGAAGAGCTGATGCGCGAGTTCGGATTGGGTCACCCGGAATTCGACTTCCTGGTGCCTCAT
>Ga0207726_1000136_pt1 | contig 15390 bp, 12 predicted proteins | sample LuqExpMetageno40_FD_187798 | JGI IMG/M metagenome (GOLD analysis project Ga0207726, IMG submission 187798) | Tropical forest soil microbial communities from Luquillo Experimental Forest, Puerto Rico - Sample 40 (SPAdes) | ecosystem: Environmental > Terrestrial > Soil > Tropical forest ...
CATAGGTCGGATTGGGAGTCCCCCCGCCAGCGTATCCGACCGCGGTGACGTGGATGCCGTCGCCTAGCTCCCAGAATTTACGTTCGGCACCCCAGAAGCAGCCGAGGCCAAACATCGCCTGCTCGAGGCCTGCCGGGTAGGGTCCCTTGAGGGCGCGGCGATTGACGAAATGGGCGGCGGCCTTGCGGATTGGCATTGCGCGGCCGGGTAGCACTTCACCCGGTTTGGGCATCGCGGTTTTCTTGAAGCCGAACATGCTAGTTCCTCTATCCCATCGACCGCCGCAATATATGACCGGCCACGGTATCCGGGAAAGGCGCAGCCGATCACGTCTCGGCCAGCGCAGTACACGCAACCTTCACGCGGATGCGAGCTTCAAGCGCGGGAGTAACCGATTAACGGCTTTTTCTTGCGGCCGAGCAGCAGCAGCAAGATGCCAAAGCCGCCGAGCAGGCTCCAGCTCGGCGCCGACAGGATGCCGACCATCACCGGATCCCACAGGATACCGCCGGCATAGGGCTCAAGCAGCGGCCTGAACTTGGCCAGGCTGCCGGCATTGATCAGCTCCCACAGCGCGCGCGCGCTTGTGAGATAGAGCTTGTTGGCCGCGATCGACTTGGTGCCGTCATAGATTACCAGAATAAATGCAGCCGCCAGGCAGATCAGCCCGCAAAATCGCAAAAGGAAACGGATCATGGCCGCAGTATCCGATAACTCGCCGTGGCCACCGAATACCCTGCACCGCGGCCGGGTTCAACCGTGGCCCAAATTTGAGGCGCCAAACCATTGCAATGCGCGCAGACGGACCTTGCCTTGAGTTACGGCGGCCGCTTCCGGTAACGTCGGCTACCGAACATTTTCGGTCGCCCGCATGGAGTCGAAATGCCCGCCAAATCCCCCGGCCGCAGCCGACCGACATTTACCGATCAAGAAGCCCTGCAATTCCACGCCGGCGGCCGCCCCGGCAAACTCGAGGTCGTGGCAACCAAGCCGATGGCGACCCAGCGCGACCTCTCGCTCGCCTACTCGCCCGGCGTCGCGGTGCCGGTGCTGGCCATCGCCGAGGATGCGAGCCGCGCCTACGACTACACCACCAAGGGCAATTTTGTAGCCGTTATTACCAACGGCACCGCTATCCTTGGACTCGGCAACCTCGGCGCATTGGCGGCGAAGCCCGTGATGGAAGGCAAGGCGGTGCTGTTCAAGCGGTTCGCCGATATCGACTCCATCGATCTGGAGGTGTCGTCCGAAGATCCGGACGCGATCATCAATTGCGTGAAGCTGCTCGGCAAAGGCTGGGGCGGCATCAATCTGGAGGACATCAAGGCGCCGGAATGCTTCATCATCGAGCAGAAGCTGCGCGAGTTGCTCGACATCCCGGTGTTCCACGACGATCAGCACGGTACCGCCATCATCTCGGCCGCCGGCCTGATCAACGCGCTGCATTTGACCGGACGCGATATCAAGACCACCAAGCTCGTCTGCAACGGTGCAGGCGCCGCCGGTATCGCGTGCCTGGAATTGCTCAAGGCCATCGGCTTCACGCCTGAGAACCTGATCCTGTGCGACACCAAGGGCGTGATCTATCAGGGCCGCACCGACGGCATGAACCAATGGAAGTCGGCCTTTGCGGTCAAGACTTCGGCGCGCACGCTGGCCGAGGCTTTCAAAGGCGCCGATGTCGCCTTCGGTCTCTCGGTCAAGGGCGCGTTCACGCCGGAGATGATCAAGTCGATGGCGGCCAAGCCGATCATCTTCGCCCTGGCCAATCCGGATCCGGAGATCAGCGCCGAGGAAGTGGCGGCGGTGCGCGACGATGCCATCATGGCCACGGGGCGCTCCGACTACCCCAACCAGGTCAACAACATTCTCGGCTTCCCGTTCATTTTCCGCGGCGCCCTCGACGTGCGTGCCTCCACGATCAACATGGAGATGAAGATCGCGGCGGCCGAGGCGTTGGCGGAACTCGCGCGCGAAGACGTGCCGGACGAAGTCGCCGCGCTTTACGGGGCGCGGCCGAAATTCGGTCCCGACTACATCATCCCGGTACCATTCGACCCGCGGCTCATCTTCACGGTGCCGCCGGCGGTCGCGAAGGCCGCCATGGATACTGGCGTCGCGCGCAAGCCGATCGTCGACATGGACAGCTATCGCCAGCAATTGAATGCGCGGCGCGATCCGATCGCCGGGACATTGGTGCAAGTGTTCGCGCGGCTGCGCCGGCAGCCCAAACGTGTGGTGTTCGCGGAGGGCGAGGAGCAGCAAGTGATCCGCGCGGCGGCAAGCTTCGTGCATCAGGGCCTCGGCACCGCGGTGTTGGTCGGCCGCGAGGATCGCGTGCAGGCGGCCGCACGCGAGGCCGGCATCGAGCTTGTCGATGGCATGGAGATCATCAACGCCAGCATGTCGACCCGCAATGCGGTCTACACCAACCACTTGTATGAGCGGCTGCAGCGGCGCGGCTATCTGGTGCGCGATTGCCAGCGGCTAGTGAATCAGGACCGCAATCATTTCGCCGCCTGCATGGTCGCGCTCGGCGACGCCGACGCCATGGTCACCGGCGTAACTCGCAATTTCTCGGTCGCGCTCGAGGATGTGCGGCGTGTCATTGATCCAAAGCCCGGCCACCGCGTGATCGGCGTTTCGCTGGTGGTGACGCGCGGGCGCACGGTGGTGGTCGCCGATACCGCGGTCACCGAGATGCCGGAGGCGCACGAGATCGCCGAGATCGCCATCGAGGCGGCCGGTGTCGCCCGCAGGCTGGGCTACGAGCCGCGGCTGGCGCTGCTGGCGTTCTCCACCTTCGGCCATCCGCAGGGCGAGCGCTCGTCGCGAGTGATCGAAGCGGTGAAGATCCTAGACGGCAAGCGGGTCGATTTCGAATATGATGGCGAGATGGCCGCCGACGTCGCGCTCAATCCTGAGCTTGCCACGCCCTATCCGTTCTGCCGGCTGTCGGGCCCCGCCAATGTGCTGGTGATGCCGGCGTTCCACTCGGCGTCGATCTCTACCAAAATGCTGCAGGAACTCGGCGGCGCCACAGTGATCGGGCCACTGTTGGTCGGGCTCGACCGGCCGGTGCAGATCGTGCAACTCGGCGCCAAGGACAGCCAGATCGTCAACATGGCTGCGCTAGCGGCGTATAATGTGAGCGGCTAATCCAGATGCCCCGCCCTTGTGCTGGGCAGCCGCGTGTTGAGTAATTAATTATGACAAATACGTGGATGGGGCCGGGAATAAGCTCGGCCATGAGAACGAACCTGGAGAATTTCATTTGGCGAAAACTCTATCCGGCGTAATCGCCGCGATCGCAACACCGATCGACGAAAGCGGCGCTCCTGATCGGACGCGCGCGGTCAAGCTCGCGCGTTATCTGCTCGACAATGGCTGCGACGGCCTCAATGTGCTTGGCACCACCGGCGAGGCGACCTCGTTCTCGCTAGCGGAACGCAAGTTGGTGATGGATGCCTACAAGGCTGACGGGTTGCCGCTCAACCGCCTGATGGTGGGAACCGGCGCCGCTGCGGTATCGGATGCGGTCGCGCTCACGCGTCACGCCGCTGAGCTCGGCTTTGCAGGCGCGCTGGTGCTGCCGCCTTTCTATTACAAAGGCGTGCCTGACGACGGACTCGTTGCATATATTGACATGCTGGTGCAGGCTACCGCCGCAAAGCCGATCCCGATCTATCTCTATCACTTCCCGTCGATGTCGGGTCTGCCCTGGCATATTGCGCTGATCAAACGTCTGCTGACTGCGTTTCCTACCCGCATCGTGGGCATGAAAGATTCTTCCGGCGACATGGCATATGCGCGCGCGGCGACGGCGATCGCTCCGGGTTTCGCAGTATTCCCGTCGACCGAGGCCTGCCTGATCGAAGCGAAACGGGGCGCCTTTGCCGGCTGCATCTCGGCCACCGCCAATCTCAACGCCGATCTATGCGCGTGCGCCTGGCGCGCAGGCGATAGCGCGGCGCTTGATGGCGCGGTAACGATCCGTAAGCTGTTCGACGGCAAGCCGCTAGTGAGTGGTGTGAAGGCCCTGCTAGCGCATATCCACAGCGATCCGGCGCTAGCATGGGTGAAGCCGCCGCTAACCGTGTTCTCGGCCGCCGACCGCGCGGCGGTCGCGGCCGACTATGACACGATTAGGTTCAAACGGGTGGCTTAAATAGCGCATGGTCCCGAAAAAGCAGGCGCCGATTATCGGATAAGACCATACTCCGAAAGTCATTTCGCGGGCCGTTGACGCCTGCGCGCAGCCTTACTATAAGCCACGGTCCGTGGCGGCGAGGTTTTCGCCGCAGTACTCTTTATATATACACCGGCCGCCGGGGTGGATTTTCCGCTGGCGGTGTCGGTCGTCAACGAGAAGCTCATGGCCAATACCACTTCCGCCCGTAAAGCCACGCGAAAGATTGCGCGCCGGACTGAAATCAACAAGTCACGCCGCTCGCTGCTGCGCAATTCGGTTCGCAAGGTTGAGGAAGCGATTACCGCCGGCGACCGTAACGCCGCATTGACGGCGTTCAAGGAAGCTGAACCGGTAATCATGCGGGCGGCGCAGCGCGGAGTCGCGCATAAGAATAATGCCAGCCGCAAAGTGTCACGGCTCGCGCATCGCATCGCTAATCTCGGCAAGTAAGCGACGCCCGCGTCGGCGTTTTTTTACGGCGCGTTTATTGCTTCCGTATTGTGACAATCGCGGTCAATTGGTCCGCGTCGGGCTCACTGCGCCCGCGCGAACTCGTAGTGTTATAAAAGCATCATTTCGACGTCAAAAAGATCGACGCTCGACGATTTTTCTGGACATTTTGCGATGCAGGCGGGGCTGGCGCTGCTGTTTCCACTCACGGCTAGGTCGGCAAACGCGCAAAAAAAAATCCGTCATACGAATGACTTACTCGCATCAATATTGAAGGACCCAAAAATCAGGTGCGGCAAGCGTTTTTGAGTTGTGATGCATAAAAAAATCGTCTGCGAGCCCGCGGCGTCGACGCCCGCTTTTAAATCGTAAATTCCTAACGACACATCAACGAGTTGTTCACACTTTCTTCAAGACCGCGCGCGCGCACCGCGAGGTAACGCAATCGCTCGCGATTGCAACTTCCGGAATTTTCGTTGCCCAACTCCGCTGCATGTGATTTTTTTTCTTTGCGCACGGAATTCCCGGGCGCGCGATCAGTAAAAAGGTTTCGCTTCACGCTCATCGGCGGGTGAGAACAGTTGTTTTTTGCCTGCGCGTCGAGTTGTGTCCGGAACCGTAGGGAGTTTCGACGGGTACCATTGCCCACGCGCTGGCGGTCGATGCTGCAGCTCCGAATGGCAGCGATCCTGAAGGCAGACCGTTGGACGATGAGCCCGCAAGCACTTTGGGGGAAATGAAACATGACAGCCGTGGGGACTGTGTCGGTGAGCAATGCCGCTTTCGTTGAATGTGCGTCGTACAATCTGGGCGCGGCTCTGTCCGACGCCAGTCTCACTGGGCCATCATGCCCGCTTTCATGTCTTGCTCTTTCGCGAGCCCGCGTATTGCGCCACGCGCACGTGTTCCTGATCGAGAGTCGAAGCGCTACTCCCCCGCCGTGGGGCTGAACGCAACCTCTCTCGACCCGGCCTTGATGTCGTGCCACCAGCGCTGAGTTTCCGCGGTGCACGTCCCCCGGCTTCAATCGAGTGATGTTGCGTCCAATGTCCGGCGCGTTGGCGAGACGTTCCGCCATGCCGATCAACCGAGTTCGGTCAACCAAACAATCGATAGAGATAATAAAATGTCGAACGCGGAACAGGGCGGATGGTCACGAGTGCGCGGGCGTCTGCGCGCCGAGGTCGGCGACGATGTCTATTCGAGTTGGTTCGCACGCATGGACTTGGAAACCGTCGAGGATGGTACCGTGCGTCTGTCTGTGCCGACCCGCTTCCTGAAGAGCTGGATCCAATCTCATTATGCTGAGCGCGTATTGGCTTGCTGGCAGGCGGAGGATGCGAACGTCAACCGGATTGAGTTGATCGTGCGTTCGGCGGTGCTCAAGTCAGTCGTGCCGCCCAACCTGAAGCCCGAGATCGCGCCGGCCAGCGCGAACGGCCACCGTTTCCCTGGCGCTAATGGTGGCCTCCGACCGCTCGCGATCGATGCGAACGGACATGAATCGCTTGGCGGCTCGCCGCTCGATATACGACTGACCTTCGAGTCTTTCGTAGTCGGCCGCTCCAACACGCTCGCCCATGCCGCGGCCAAGCAGGTGGCGGCCGCTCGGCGCAATGATCCGGTGATGTTCAATCCACTTTACATTCATGCCGGCGTGGGCCTCGGCAAGACGCATCTGCTGCAAGCCATTACCTGGGCCGGCAATGCCACAGGCGAGCGCAAAATCCTCTATCTCACTGCCGAGAAATTCATGTACGGCTTCGTATCAGCGCTGCGCACGCAGACTGCGCTCGCCTTCAAGGAGGCGCTGCGGGGTATCGGCGTGCTGGTAATTGACGATCTGCAATTCCTGCAAGGCAAATCGACGCAGGCCGAGTTCTGTCACACCCTCAACGCCCTGATCGATGCCGGGCGTCAAGTAGTGATCGCCTCTGACCGGCCGCCCTCCGAGCTTGAGAGCCTCGACGACCGTGTCCGTTCGCGCTTAGCCGGCGGCCTGGTGGTGGAGATGGCCAGCCTCGGCGAGGAGTTGCGTTTCGAAATCCTGAAGGCGCGCGTGATGGCTGCGCGCGCGCACCATCCCAGTTTTGACGTGCCGATGCCGGTACTGGGCTATATCGCCAAGACCGTTACGCATAACGGCCGCGACCTGGAGGGCGCGCTCAACCGTCTGCTCGCGCATAACAAGCTGACCGGCCAGCCCGTCACATTGGAAATGGCCGAGCGCGAGGTGCGCGACCTGATCCGCCCGCAGGAGCCCAAGCGCGTCAAGATCGAGGACATACAGCGGGTGGTGGCGCGCCAGTACAATGTCAGCCGGTCAGACCTGTTGTCGTCGCGCCGTACGGCCAATGTGGTGCGGCCACGCCAAGTGGCGATGTATCTGGCCAAGACCCTAACGTTGCGCTCGCTGCCGGAGATTGGCCGGCGCTTTGGCGGCCGCGATCACACCACCGTGCTGCATGCGGTGCGCAAAATCGAGGGATTGGTCAGCAACGACATGGCGCTGGCCGAGGAGATCGAGATCCTAAAGCGGCAGCTGCAAGAATAGTTGCATGCCCCCTACCGTCGTCATGGCCGGGCATTTGTCCCGGCCATCGCGTTTTCGGCGGACCGTCTGTGGACGCTTGGGGAAATACCACCGCCCCTGCCCGTCGCCCTTGCTTAAATGCCTCCGGCTTGTCACCTTTCACCCTCGGCCTCGCAATCGCGCGAGTTGCCGGACTTGCCGTTGTGCCTCAATTCAGGGTCCCTTGCAAATGCGCCGGAGCGGGTCTTCACATGAAGGTTACTGTCGAGCGTGCCGAACTCTTAAAGTCGCTGGGCCACGTGCATCGCGTTGTCGAACGGCGTAATACCATCCCGATCCTCGCCAACGTGTTGATCAGGGCCGATCGCGGCAGGCTCAGCCTGAAGGCGACCGACCTCGATCTCGAGATCACCGACTCGATCGCCGCCGAGGTGTCGCCGGCCGGCGCCACCACCGTACCGGCTCATATGTTCTATGAGATCGTCCGCAAGCTGCCGGAGGGTGCGCAGATTGTCATCGAGGGTTCCGGCGATCGCGCCGTGTTGTCGATCCGCGCCGGACGCTCGCGCTTCACGCTTCAGACGCTTCCGGAGAGCGACTTCCCAGATCTTGCCGCCGGCGAGATGACGCATTCGTTCAAGCTCGCTGCAAGTGACCTCAAGCGGCTGATCGACAAGACGCAGTTCGCCATTTCGACCGAAGAGACGCGGTATTACCTCAACGGCATTTATCTGCACACAGCCGGCACCGCCAAGGCCACCACATTGCGAGCGGTGGCGACCGATGGGCATCGGCTGGCGCAGGTTGAACTGCCGCTGCCTGCAGGCGCCGCCGGCATGCCAGGCATCATCGTGCCGCGCAAGACCGTCGCCGAAGTGCAACGCCTGATCGAAACCGGCGAAGGAGAAGTGGCGATCGAATTGTCGGCCGGCAAAATCCGCTTCACCGTCGGCAATGCGGTGCTGACCTCCAAGCTGATCGACGGCACCTTCCCGGATTATGGGCGCGTAATCCCAGTCAACAACGACAAGAGCCTCACCGTCGACAAGAAGGATTTCGAAGCGGCGGTTGATCGCGTCTCCACCGTCTCTAGCGAGCGCGGGCGCGCGGTCAAGCTGTCGATTTCCGGAGGCAAGCTGGTTCTGTCGGTGACAAATCCCGATTCAGGCAGCGCGACCGAGGAGATCGAGGTCGACTACAACGCCGATCCGCTCGATATCGGCTTCAACTCGCGCTACCTGCTCGACATCGCCGCGCAGATCGAGGGCGAGGTGGCGGTGCTTAAGCTCGCCGACCCCGGTTCGCCGACACTGATTCAGGACAAGGACGCCAAGGGCGCGCTCTACGTGTTGATGCCAATGAGGGTGTGATAGCTTGCCGGTGTAATGACAGCTGCCTGCATCCGCCGCCTGACACTAACTAATTTCCGCAGCTATCACGCCGCGCAGGTCGCGCTTGAGCGCGCAGGACTGGTGGTTGTGACCGGGGCCAACGGCGCCGGGAAGACCAATCTGATCGAGGCGATCTCACTCCTGGCGCCCGGCCGCGGCCTGCGCCGCGCCACCATCGAGGAACTGGCGTTTTCGGAAGGCGACGGCTCCTGGGCGGTATCGGCGGAGATCGAGGGTATGCTCGGCTTGGCCACGCTCGGCACCGGCATCGATCCGCCGGCGGGAGAGGATTCCGCACCGACGCGCAAATACCATATCGACCGCGAGGGTGTGGGCTCGGCCGCGATCTTCGCCGATCATCTGCGCGTGGTATGGCTGACGCCCTCGATGGATCCGCTGTTCAACGGCCCGGCCTCTGAACGCCGGCGTTTCCTCGATCGACTTGTGCTGGCGGTCGATGCGCAGCATTCCAGCCGTGTCGCCGCGCTCGAGCGCTCCTTGCGCTCGCGCAACCGCTTGCTAGAGGGCCCGCATAGCGATCCGTATTGGCTCGACGCGGTTGAGCACGAGACCGCAGAGATCGCCGTGGCAGTGGCGGCCGCGCGAGCTGAGACCGTGCATCGTCTCGCCGGGGCATTGGCGGCAGGACGTGATTCCGCGCCAGAATTTCCACAGGCCGAGATAGCGCTCGACGGCTGGATGGAAACGCTGCTGCCGATGCATCCGGCGCGCGAGATCGAGGATCGCTACCGCGCTTTGCTGCGCGACAGCCGCACGCGCGATGCCGCCGCCGGTCGCACGCTTGAAGGTCCGCATCTGTCCGATCTTGCCATTCGCCACGCCGGCAAGAGCATCCCTGCGGCCGACGCCTCGACCGGCGAGCAGAAGGCACTCCTCATCCGGCTTGTCCTCGCTCATGCCCGGCTGATCAAGGTAATGACCGGCTTTGCGCCGCTGTTGCTGCTCGACGAGGTGGTCGCCCATCTCGATCCGAGCCGGCGCGCGGCCCTGTACACCGCGCTTGCGGCCTTGGGCGCGCAGGTCTGGATGACCGGCGCGGATCCGGCGGCATTCGGCGACATCATCGGCCGCGCACAAATGTTTGAAATATCACCAGGTCGAGTCATGCCGCGAATGTGCCCGCTCGCGAGTTCCTCGAAGCGGGCGGGCTAAGATCGACACCGGTGATCCTTATATTCAGCGATGGCCATTGGTGAAGGTTCATCGCATTCGATGATTTCGCTGAGTGCGAACGAGTACCCCTCATCGATACCATCAGGGCGCTAGCCGAAGTATTCGGTGCAACGTGCTTCGCCGAACGCTGTCTACAGCTCGCCGAGCAATTCCCGCCGCTGCCGCTCGGAGGCGTCCGAATAGCGCCGCAGCGCATGCGCCTCGCTGAGCAGGCCAATTACCTGCCGGCGTTCGGCGGTATCGACCACCGCCAATGCTTCCGCGTCAAAGCGATCGAAACTCACAATTGCCTCCCGAGCGGTGCAAGCCGCCGTCGGGTGCAAGTGCAATGATGCAATGATATTGGACACGCGTTTGCGTTAGAGACGGCCGCCGAGCGCGGCCCATAGCACCCCGATTTCGGATCCGTAACGGCGTTGGAAAAAGCGTGTTTTTTGCCCCGCCAGATCTTTAAAAATATTTATGAATCAACATATTACAAGCTGAGAGATTGCCCTGTACGGGCCACTGTTTTCATGTCAGACAGATCATCCAATCCGACTCATTTTTGCCGTTCTCGAGGTTGCCCTGATGGCTGAACCGGCCCGCAATATCCCGTCCGATTCCTCCGCCTATGACGCCGAGTCGATCAAGGTCCTCAAGGGTCTCGAAGCCGTCCGCAAACGGCCGGGCATGTATATCGGCGACACCGACGACGGCTCCGGTCTGCACCACATGGTCTACGAAGTGGTTGACAACGCCATCGACGAGGCGTTGGCCGGCTTCGCCAACGAAGTGATGGTGATACTTAATCCGGACGGCTCCTGCACTGCGCGCGATAATGGCCGCGGCATCCCGACCGACATCCACAAAGGTGAAGGCGTGTCGGCGGCCGAAGTCATCATGACCCAGCTGCATGCGGGCGGAAAATTCGACCAGAACGCCTACAAGGTGTCGGGCGGACTACACGGAGTCGGCGTGTCGGTGGTCAACGCACTGTCGACCTCGCTCAAGCTCACGATTTGGCGCGACGGCAAGGAGCATTTTATGGAGTTCCGCGACGGCGTCGCGGTGGCTCCGCTGAAGGTCATCGGCGATGCGCGGGACAGGCGTGGCACGCAGGTGACGTTCTTCCCCTCGCCGAAGACTTTCACCATGGTCGAGTTCGACTTCGCGACGCTTGAGCATCGTCTACGCGAGCTGGCGTTCCTCAATTCCGGCGTCAGCATCGTGCTGTCCGACATGCGTCACGCAGTCGAGAAGCGCGAGGAGATGAAATACGAAGGCGGCGTCGAGGCCTTCGTGAAATATCTCGACCGTAACAAGTCGCCTCTGATCCCTACGCCGATCATGATCAAGGCCGAGCGCGAGGGCATCACCGTGGAATGCGCACTGTTGTGGAACGACGGCTATCACGAGAACGTGCTCTGCTTCACTAATAACATCCCTCAGCGCGACGGCGGAACGCATTTGGCCGGCTTCCGCGGCGCGCTCACGCGTCAAATCACGACTTACGCCGAGACAGCCGGCAGCTCGCGTAAGGAGAAGATCGCGCTCACCGGCGACGACTGCCGCGAAGGGCTGACCGCGGTACTCTCCTGCAAGGTGCCAGACCCGAAATTCTCCTCGCAGACTAAAGACAAGCTAGTTTCGTCGGAAGTGCGGCCGGTGGTCGAGAATGTCATCAACGAGGCCATCCGGGACTGGTTCGAGATCCATCCGCGGGAAGCGCGCGTGATCGTCGGTAAGGTGGTGGAAGCCGCCGCTGCACGCGAGGCTGCGCGCAAAGCGCGCGAACTCACCCGCCGCAAGGGCGCGCTCGATGTCTCCTCGCTGCCAGGCAAGCTCGCGGATTGCCAGGAACGCGATCCGACTAAGTCCGAACTGTTCATTGTAGAGGGCGACTCGGCCGGCGGCTCGGCCAAGCAGGGGCGCAACCGCGAATTTCAGGCGGTGCTACCGCTGCGTGGCAAGATCCTCAATGTCGAGCGCGCGCGCTTCGACAAGATGCTTGCGAGCCAGGAGATCGGCACGCTGATCACCGCGCTCGGCACCAGCATCGGGCGCGACGAGTTCAATCCTGAGAAGCTGCGCTACCACAAGATCATCATCATGACCGACGCCGACGTCGACGGCGCGCACATCCGCACGCTGCTGCTCACCTTCTTTTATCGGCAGATGCCGGAGCTGATCGAGCGCGGCAATCTGTTCATTGCACAACCGCCGCTCTACAAGGTCACACGCGGCAAGTCCGAGCAATATCTCAAGGACGAGCGCGCACTTGAGGATTACCTGATCGCGACCGGTGTCGAGGAAGCGGTGCTGCGGCTCGCTTCCGGGGAAGAGCGCGCTGGCGAAGACCTGCGCAAACTGGTTGAGCAGGCGCGCACGATCCGCAATCTGCTCAACGGCCTACACAGCCGTTATAATCGGCAGGTGGTCGAGCAGGCGTCCATTCTCGGCGTGCTCAACTCCGACATCTTTGGCGATCCAGCGAAAGCCAAAGCGGCCGCGCCTTATATCGCGAGACGTCTCAATGCGCTGTCGGAGGAAACCGAGCGCGGCTGGGAAGGCGAATTTAGCGAAGAGGCCGGCTTCACCTTCGCCCGCACGTTGCGCGGCGTGAAGACGGTCGCCATCATCGACCATGCGTTGCTGGGCTCGGCTGACGCCCGTAAGCTCGACGAATATGCCGGCTCCCTGCAGAAAGTCTATGAGAAGCCCGGCTCATTGCGCCGCAAGGACGAAACCTGGGCGATTCACGGGCCGGTCGGTCTGTTCGAGACGATCACTGGCGCCGGACGCAGGGGCGTCACCATGCAACGCTACAAAGGCCTCGGCGAAATGAATCCCGAGCAACTGTGGGAGACCACGCTCGACACTAATGCCCGCTCACTGCTGCAGGTGCGCGTGAAAGAGGTCGATGAGGCCAATGTGCTGTTCGACCAACTGATGGGTGACCTGGTCGAGCCGCGCCGACAATTCATCCAGGACAACGCGCTGGCCGCAAGCGTTGACGTATAGGTGTCACGAAAACAGCTTGGCGCCGATCGCCAGGCCGATCACCAGTGCGCCGATAAACAACACGAGGAAGATGCCAAACAGCCACTGCGCGATGGTGGCGGAGGCTTGCTCAACGCCCGTGAAGCCAAAAATGCCGACGATGATGGGCAATAATCAGAAAGACAAAAGCCCAATTCAACATCGCGTGATCCTAAAGCTAAGCCGCAACCCGATAATGTTCCGAGCCTCGCCTGGTTTCATGCCGGTCATTCCCGCGCAGGCGCGAACAGCTTGCCGCCGCGGCTGCGCGGATCGCGCGCTGGCCAATGCCCGGCGTCCACCCGGCTGAGGAAGTCGCCGACTACCCGGTTAAACAGGTCAGGCTCCTCCAGGTTCACCACGTGGCCGGTCTTTGGAATCATCACGAGTCCGGAGTGGGCGAGCGCATCCTTCAGGAACAGGCTCGGCTCGACGCAGCGATCATCCTCGTCGCCGACCACGATCAGCGACGGCGTCGTCAGGTTACGGATGCCAACTTCGAAGTCATAGAGTGACGGCCGCCCGCCCTGGAAGCCGCGCGCGGTATTCGCGGAGCCCTGCGCGTCGTGCTCGGACAGCATGCGGACGAAATCGGCATAGCCGCGCGCGTCCTTGACCTCGAACGGAATGCGACTGAGGCTGCTGCCGTAAGTCAACGCGACTTTCGCCGAGCCGTCACGCTCGAACTGATCGGCGAGCTCGCGTGACTGCTGATGGAATTGGTCGGTGTACCAGCGCTCGCTGCCCGAGCCAGTGCCGGCGAGCACCATCGAGCGCACGCGGCTAGGATGATTGAGCGCGACCTGCAGAGTTGTATAGCCGCCCATCGACAGGCCGCAGATGTGTGCGCGTTCAATCTTGAGGTAATCGAGCACAGCGACACAATCGCGCATAACGTGTTGGTAGCTGTAGGCCCCCCGGTCGGACGGTACGTCCGACGGCAGGTAACCACGCGCGGCATAGGCGATGCAACGATAGCGCTTGCCGAATTCACGCAGCTGTGGCTCCCAGCTGCGATGGTCGCCAGCGAATTCGTGCAGGAGCAAGAACGGCGTGCCCTGCCCCACCTCTTCGTAATAGAGCCGCACGTTGTCAGGCGTGATAGCGTAAGGCATTCGAGACTGCTCCGTTCAATATTGAAGCGGAGCTATGCCTAGCACTTCGCCAAGGTGCACGCCAAAACGAAGCGGCCAGCTGCAAGGCGGGCCGCGGCATCGAATTACTGCAAAAAACTCAGCGGCCCCGCCCAGCCCAGATCCAGGCGCCGGCGCCAAGCGGTCTGCCGCAGCCCAAGTAGGCGACTGGCGGTGGTCCTGGCCTCGGCGCGGGTAGTAGCGGCGCATGTGCGGATTCCAATTCGGAGACGCGCGCCGCCAGCGGCTGGCGGCGGAACAGACGGCTCAAGATGCTGCCGCCGCCGTTGAGCTTCAGATGATTGAGCGCATTCGCGACATCGCCAGTATGGCCGAAAGCGATCACGCGGCCGGTCAGCGTATGGTGCACCTCGTAGACCCCCGGGCCGACCGGCGCGTCGAGTTGACCGCCGGTGCGCACGTCGGGAAACCGCTTCCAGCTGTTCCAGGTCTGAATCATGAAACCCTCGAATCGGTCTGAAAACTAGCTAAGCGAGAGCACAAGACCAAAGCTCTGATTCCGTTCGGTCAACTCCCTCTGTTGATAAATTTCATAAGATGCCTGGCAAAGCCGCGATGCGGCGACACAATGTCGTGCGCCAACGGCCGCACATCAGTGCCCAGGTAGCACCAGTACCTTTGGCTTGCCCGGCAGGCTCGCTTTGGACACGACCAGCGACGGCACCTCGGCCATCTCCACGTCCCAATCCTGGCGGGCGCGTTGCAGGAAACGCTCGAGGGTATAGGCGCTGAAATAGTGCATCGGAATGATCAGAGGCGCCTTTAGCAAATGAAGCACTTCGAACATGCCGTCGAGGTCGAGTGTGAAGTTACCATCCACCGGCACCAGTACCACGTCGACGCGACCGATCTCATTGAGCTGCTGCTGCGTGAGCGTGTGATGCAGATGGCCGAGGTGCGCGATGCACAGGTTGCCGACCTCGAAGATAAAGATCGAATTGCCGTGCCGCTCGGTGCCGCCGGCCCAGGTGCGAATATTGGTGGGTACATTGCGCACACGGACGTCCTTGTATTGCACATCGATGCGCGCCGGCTTCTCGTCCTCGGCCCAGCCGCGCAGTACGTGCTTGATGCCCGGAGCGGGAGCGTCGGTGAAATGCGTCGAGTGCGCGTGGTTCATCGTCACGATGTCGGGCAGCACTGGTGGCCTGACATAGTCGTTGTAGTCGGTGGCAATGCGCACTAGCTGAGGACTCTCGATCAGGAAGGTCGAGTGGCCGATATAAGTGATGCGCACCTGATCGTGTTCGAGCGCGGCAAGCCGGAAGGCGGCGGGGATCGCATATGGCGGCCGCGTCGCCACTAGTCCCGGACAGCTATCGGTCATTGCTGGCCTGACCGTTGGCGGCGTCGCGCCTTGCGCGGCAGCCTCGCCGGCAAAAGCCAGCACGCTCACCACCATTGCGGCCAGGGTTTTCAATGTGGCGCCGCGCATGATCCCACCCGCACGATCGA
>Ga0207726_1000142_pt1 | contig 15238 bp, 12 predicted proteins | sample LuqExpMetageno40_FD_187798 | JGI IMG/M metagenome (GOLD analysis project Ga0207726, IMG submission 187798) | Tropical forest soil microbial communities from Luquillo Experimental Forest, Puerto Rico - Sample 40 (SPAdes) | ecosystem: Environmental > Terrestrial > Soil > Tropical forest ...
AACATGACAATCTCTCTCGCCTTCCTTGCCCCCGATCTCGTCAAGGCAGCGATCGAAGGTCGACTGCCGCACGGCATGGGACTGACGCGCCTCTGCGAACTCCCCCCTGAGTGGCCGCGTCAGTACCGTGTACTCGGTCTTCCCGTGCCGGAACCCAGGCCTTCGAACCGAGTCTCCGCAAACGCGGTCTACGTTTCCTAGGAAACGGGATTTTGAGTGCGGAGACAGGCTGTCTAGATTCGCCGCCTTGCCAAACTTTGTCTCCGCAGAGACGCAACCGCAAACCACAAGGCCCGCCAGTTGCGGGCTCTGAGCGGCTATTCAGGAAATCTCGGTTTGCGCGAAACTACGTGGTGGAGCTGGAAGGACTCGAACCTCCAACCGCCCGATTATGGAGCGAGCCGCCCCGTACCAATGATTTTCTAATGTTATCTTTAGCCTGGACTTCCTGGTTAGGAAGAGCGTCCATGCGGTGTAGGCAGGACCGTTGAGACCTCCATGCCGATCCCCCAAGCCCGGCTGAATCCCGGGCTTTAGGCGGTGGGGGCGCCAGCTTGGCGCGCCGGCATTGGAGGCTCAAATGGAACCGACGCACGGACAGCCTAACGGCGTGGCTAATTCCCAGTCGCGGGCAGGTCAAAGCACCTCCGCGACTTGTCAATTTGAGCTATCTAAAAAAATCGCAAATCTGACAGATCTGACCGCACAGCACCTCCGCGCGGAATGGCGGCGTCTATATCGAAGCCACCCGCCTCGGCTGAGCCGAGACTTGCTTGTCCGCACCCTCGTCTATCGCATGCAGGAGCTTGCCTATGGCGGCCTCAGTAAAGCGACTCAACGGAAACTCATCGCGCTGACCAAGGAATTGGAAACGAGCGGGAGCATTACTTCTGATTCCGGTCCACGCGTCAGGCCTGGTGCGCGGCTCGTGCGGGAATGGCGTGGGAAGACACACACAGTCGTCGTGACGGAAGAGGGTTTCGAATATGCCGGGAAGTCCTATTCGTCGCTTAGCAAGATTGCGCAGACGGTCACCGGTGCGCATTGGTCCGGTCCCCGTTTCTTCGGATTGAATCGCAAGGAAGCATCGGAGGTTCATGAGCTAAACGCGAGCGAAGCAATTGGCGAGGGAGAGCACATCGATGGCTAACCAGACTTCCAATGCTGCCGGTCAAAGGCGCCTCCGTTGCGCGATCTATACCCGTAAGAGTAGCGAGGAGGGTTTGGAGCAGGATTTCAACTCCCTCGATGCTCAACGCGAGGCATGCGAAGCCTTCATTGCGAGTCAGAAGCATGAGGGCTGGACCATTCTCCCTGCTATGTATGACGATGGAGGGTTTTCGGGCGCAACAATAGAGCGGCCGGCATTCCAGCGGTTGCTAGTGGACGTGGCCGACAACAAAATCGATGTGGTCGTCGTCTACAAGGTCGACCGCTTGACGCGGTCGCTGTCGGACTTCGCCAAGATCGTCGAGATCTTCGACAAACGGAACGTCTCTTTCGTCTCAGTGACGCAACAGTTCAACACCACGACGTCAATGGGGCGCCTTACGCTTAATATTCTGCTGTCCTTTGCCCAATTCGAGCGGGAAGTCACCGGTGAGCGGATCCGCGACAAGATTGCGGCCTCCAAGAAGAAGGGCATATGGATGGGCGGTCTGCCGTCACTTGGTTACGACGTCAAGGACCGGAGGCTTATAATCAACGAGGCGGAAGCAAAAACCGTCCGACACATCTTCCGGTGCTATACCAAGCTAAAATCCGTTCGACTGCTCAAGGCCGAGCTCGATGCGCTTGGTATCGTCAGCAAGGCTCGGAATGCATCCGACGGTACTCGCTATGGCGAAAAACCATTTGCCCGCGGCGCGCTTTATCTCATGCTGCAGAATCGAATCTATCGCGGCGAGATCGTGCATAAAGACAAGAGCTATCCCGGCGAGCATGAGGCCATCGTCGATGAAGGGCTCTGGAGGGAGGTCCAGGCGATCCTCAAAGAAAACCGGGCCGCTCGCATGCTTGGAACGGCCGAAAAGCAAATTAGCCCATTCTCTGGCATCCTGTTTGATGCTCATGGTGAGCGGATGACTCCGACTCACGCGACAAAGAATAACACTCGGTATCGCTATTATATTTCGCGGTCGCTGCTCGCCAGGACGTTGGAGGAATCTGGCCAGCGTATTCCGGCTGCCGGCCTGGAGGCTCTTGTCATTGGCCGTATCCACAACTGGCTGGGCGATCGAGCAGCGATGCTCGACATCATTCAGAGCCACACGTCCAATGCTGCAACCCAGAAACGGTTGATGAATGGCCTCGAGAAATGCGTGGCGACATGGCCTGAACTTAAGGCCGAAGATCTCCGCAAATTCATGCTGTCAATCATGGCACGCATTCAGGTGAACGCGGACCGGATCGATATTTCCCTGAGTCCGATCAACCTCGTTCGATGGCTTGGTCGAATGGATCACGCTGAGCCGCCTGCAGAATCACAATCTGCGACCAATCACTTCGTGACACTAACTATTCCTGTTCGTCTCAAGCGAGTCGGCAAGGAGATGAAGATGATAGTCGAGGATGGGTCCTACCCAGCAACTCCTGATGGCAGCTTGGTACGCGTTCTCGTCCGCGCCCATGTGATCCGGGATCGAATTCTTGCGGACAAGGGCCTCGCGCTCGAAGAAGTCGCCAAGTCCGAGGATATAGTCCCGTCCTATGCGACGCGCCTGTTTCGTCTCACGCTGATGGCGCCTGATATAGTCAGCGCAATCCTTAGCGGAAAGCATCCGCCCGAACTGACGGCGCGCAAACTCCTGGATGACACGCGATTGCCGCTCGATTGGAACGAGCAGCGGCGAAGTCTCGGGTTTGCGTAATAACGGCTAAATTCCAAATCTCCGCCGCCAATTCAATTCCCAACCAACCTACTCTCTTTTCTGAGTTCATCTCTCTAATCTGGTATTTGGTGACGAACAGTTCTTGGCGCCTTGCTGTCCCCAAGCGTCGGCGCGCCGTCGCTGCGGCGCTGCTTGCCTGCTTCAGTCCGCAAGAATGCGCCAACTACTTCGCCAACGCCGGGTACGCTTCAGCGTAAGACAATCATGCTCTAATGGCCTGAAAACATTGGCGCCCGCAACCGCATCATCGTGCTCGGCGCGAGCCGCAACTCGATGCGGTTAGCGACGCCGGCCTCGCGCCAATATCGTTGCGCCGTTTGCGTCCATCCCTCGCTTATGTCGCAACAGATCAGTGTGCCATCCGGGGGCAACGCCAATGCGAACGCGAGCGCACTATAGCCCGTAAAAGTTCCGATCTCGAGCGCACGCCGCGCCCCGACCAGCCGCACCAGTAAGCCCATGAGCTGTCCCTGCTCGGGGCTGATCTGCATCGTGCCGTGCGGCATCCGGCTCGTTTCGAGCCGAAGCCGGCACCTGACTCTGGCTCGCGCAACGTTTGCTCGCAGAGATATGAATAAAGACGCTGGTTCAGGCCGATGGTGCGATTGGTCGGCCGAGTTGGCTGAGGCACTGGTTCGCGGCGTGCGGGGCGATGGCCAACCTTGCGCATGGCATTCTCCTTGATTGACGCTGCTGCGACGGGCCGTTCTCTGCCTTCCTCCTGAGGCCTCAACAGGGTAACTGTATCGCTTCATGGTTCTCGGAGTTTCTGGGACAGGGTCCGAGCGGGCACTACAGTTCGGCCGAACTCGCCCTATGTCGGCAAATTCCTTAGTGCCGGACAGTAGCTCGCGTTGGTCATCAGGGAGTTTCGACATGTTGACGCTGTATTATAGTCCTGGTGCGTGCTCGATGGCGTCGCACATCGTCCTGGAGGAGAGCGGCGAGAAGTATGAGGCGAAGAAAGTCGACCTCGCCGGGGGCGAACAGCGCACGGAGGCCTACCTCAAAATCAATCCGCTGGGACGCGTGCCCGCGCTGCGCCTCGATAATGGCGAGCCGCTGGCCGAAAACACCGCTATTCTGCCCTACCTCGGCAAGCGGTTTGACCTGTGGCCAAAGGACGCGATTGCTGAGGCGAAGGCACTCTCCATCATCGGCTTCTTTGCGACGAGTGTACATCCGGCGCATGCCCATGTCGGCCGGCCAGAGCGATATGCGTCGGATTCAACCGCATTCGCGACTATTAAGGAAACCGGCCTCAAGGCCTTCCACGGCTACTTGAAGCAGATCGACGGCATGCTGGTGGGACGCGAATGGTTCTCTGATCGCTACTCCGTCCTCGATCCCTATGGCCTCGTCTTCTACACTTGGGGCGTGCGCCGCCAGCTGCCGATGGGCGATCTCAAGAACTACACCGCACTCAAGGACCGGATGCTCAAGCGGCCTGCCGTCAGGCGCGTGGTGGAGGACGAGAAGATCAAGGTTTGAGAACAGCGGGGGTGAAGCCGCTTCAACAATTCGCCCATCAAGGCGATCGATCACTGCGGGCCTCAGGCTGCGCCGTTCTCTGTTTTGCGTCCATCTCTCTCGCCAGGAATTCGGCGACGACGCCGGAGACGCCCGTACCACCAAATTCCGGTGCCGAGACAGCGACGTACCTATGGCGCGAATAATGGGACTAAATTGTCTCTGCTCAATGCGCGACATCAGCACGGTAACGAAAAGGCCCGAGAATACAGGACCAATGCGCGCTTCCGCCAAAAGCCAAATTCGCCTTAGGCCGATAACCTAAAGACTGGCGGAGCGAGCGGGATTCGAACCATGAATCTGGCCGGCCGTACCCATTTGAAAACTCGAAGAAATTCAGCACGCTAGGTACCAGAGGTCCCCGCCGGTCGTCCGCGCTGGCAGGCGCGCGTGTAAGTATCGGTGCTCATGCGGCGCGGTCGCGCCGCCGCTGCGCGCGCCGTTTCCGGGCACGAACCAAGCTTACCCATTTAGGCTCGGGCTTGCTCGGTGACGCGCGTGGTGACTTGTCTTTCTTTGCCGGCGAGGTCTTCGGCTCGGCAGACTTGCTCCCCTTCACGGTCTTGAACCGCCTGGGCTGCTTGCGGGCGGTGGGGATATCCGAACTGGCAGTCTCGGCGATCTCGATCCCGAATAGGGCCGCGACGTCACTATCGTCAAGCACTTTCGCAGCACCGGGTGTTGCTTTCGACAGCGGAAGATCCCGTCCGGCACTGGCGATCAGTTCGCTTTCATCCACGCCGCGCAGCACGAAAAGAAGCTGAGGCTCTTCGTCGAGCCTGGCGCCAACCCCGTAAAGAACCGCCGCGACGTGCTTGCACATGTCGGCCCAGTCCGGACAGCTGCAGTTGAGCTTGATCTCGTTCGGCGTTGGAAACAGGCCGTCGCCCTCCCGGCACACCCGATCCATGACGCCCTTGGCCAAGCGACCCTGTAGCAGCTCGACCAGCGAATCGATCGATCCTGCACAATCGCGACAGATGGCGTTCCAGCGCGCCGTTTTGACCGGTGCGATGGCGATCTTGATCTTGTAGAGATCGAAGCCGGCGACCATCGCTACGACCTCGCCCTTGGCGATTTGCAGGTCGACGACGGAACCATTGCGGACATAGGTGCGTCCGCGCGGCAGGCGGTTCTCAAAGTCGCTGTAGCGTTCGAGGTTGGTGCACCACGACTGGGCCCAGAAACTCCTGGCAATCTTACGGCCCTTGATTCGTACGGGAGCGATGGCTTGTCCCCGCTTCTTCAGCTTGGCCACCTCGCGCTCCGCCCGGCGGCGCTTTTCGGCCACCGAGACATAGGGTTGCCACGCGAAGTAGTAGCTCACCGTCAGCCCTCCTTCATCGCCGCGCCCAGGTCGAGAGCCACGAGACTCAGCAACTCCTCATCCTTCATCTCGGTCAACACAATGTCAGCACCGCCGCTGAGAAAATCCCCAGCCAATTGCTGCTTCGACTCGATCATCTGGTCGATCCTGTCCTCGACGGTGCCGCGGCAGACGAATTTGTGCACGAGCACATTCTTAGTTTGCCCGATTCGGAAGGCGCGGTCGGTGGCCTGGTTTTCCACAGCCGGATTCCACCATCGGTCGAAATGGATGACATGGGAGGCGGCGGTGAGGTTGAGCCCGGCGCCGCCGGCTTTGACCGAGAGCACGAAGAACGGGACGCGTTCGTCCTCCTGGAACTGACGCACCAGATCCTTGCGCTTCCTGACCTCGGTCTCGCCATGCAGGACGAGACCCGCCCGCCCGAATACGGAGCCCAGGAACGCCGCCAGCGGCGCGGTCGTCTCCTTGAACTGGGTAAAAATGAGTGCCTTCTCCTGCCGGGCAGAGAGCACCTCTGCGATGTCGCGCAAGCGCGCGAGCTTACCGCTGTCCTCCTCGGCCCAGGCGCCGTCGCCCAGCCATTGCGAGGGATGGTTGCAGATCTGCTTCAACCGCATAAGGAAGGCGAGGACGATGCCCCTGCGCTTCATTCCATCGACGTCTTCGAGTTGGCCGGCGAGGTCGTGCACTGCCTGCTGGTAAAGCGCGGCCTGCTTGCGGCTCAAGGGGCAGAACGTCTTCACCTCGGTCTTGTCGGGCAAGTCCGCAATGATCCTCTTGTCGGTCTTCATGCGTCGTAAGATATAGGGGCGCACCAGGTCGCGGAGCGGGCCGTATGGGTTCTGCGGTCGGTCGGCGAGGCGCTTGACGAAGGACGAAAACTCCTTTGACGATCCCAACAGTCCGGGATTGATGAAGTCGAAGATCGACCATAGGTCGCCGAGCCGGTTCTCGATCGGCGTACCGGTTAGGGCAATGCGAGTTTCGGCGCGGAGCTGCTTGACCGTCCTGGTCTGCTTGGCGGCCGGATTCTTGATGGCCTGCGCCTCGTCAAGCACCACCAGTCGCCACGGCGTCGCTGCGAGCCACGGCAGGCGAGCCGAGAAGCCGTAGCTCGTGATGACCAGGTCGACATCCACCAGATTGTCTGCACCGTCCGTGGTCGGTCTTTCGGAGGGCGCCGCTGATGGATGGGCGACGACGACCTTGAGGCTTGGCGCAAATCGAGAAATCTCCGCCGTCCAGTTGGCGAGCAGCGAAGCCGGCGCCACGAGCAGGCAGGGCTTCCGCTTCTCCCCGGCCTCGTACTTCAACACCAACAGCAGCGACAACACCTGGATGGTCTTGCCAAGCCCCATGTCGTCGGCAAGGCACGCCCCAAGTTTTAGCTGTGCGAGCAGATAAAGCCATTCTACGCCCGCCTGCTGATATGGCCGGAGAGTGCCCTGAAGGGAACGGCCGGAGTCAGCGCGCGAGCGCCGATCGGGATGGCGCAACGCCGCCAGCGTTTCCGCCAGCCAGGGACCCGCCACGGTCTCGCTCCAGGCCACGTCGGCCTGCCCGGCAGCCCCATCTCCGGCAATGCCGGCCCCGGCCAGCATGCGCATCGCCTCGCCGAACGACAGACCATCGGTGACGGCGCGGCGCTCGATGGCCTCGAATTGCTCGAGTGTCCGGCTCAGTCGTTCATGATCGACCTCGATCCACTTACCGCGGATCAGGGCCAACCCATCGGAATGCGCCAGGAGCTGCTTGATCTCCGCCGCCGTGAGGTTTTCGCCGTCGAGCGTCACCTCCATCCGGAAGTCGAGCAGCCCATCCATCCCGAGATGCGAGGGGGCATTGCCGCCGACCGTTGCCTTTACCTGCGGACGTGCTGGACGGTTCATGCGCCAGTTTGCCGGCATGCGCACGAGCACCCCTGCGCCTTCGAGCGCTGGCGCGTCCCGCAGGAATTGCACCGCCTGTTGTGGGCTCCAGCGCAGCGGGTGAAAAATTTCGCCGGCATCGACCATGGCCTTCAACCAGGGGCAATGCTCGGCGGCTCGCTGCACGGGCATCAACAGCGAGAGCAAGCGTTCGCGGTTCCGCGCGCCGGCATATTCCTGCAAGGCCTTGCCGAGCGGCAGATGCTGAGGCTTGGCCTCGGCCGAAAGCCGCGTCGTGTAGGTTGCAAGAAACGCGAACGGGGCGTCCTCGTCTTTCCGGTTCTCCGCGAGGTTGAAATGAACACGCCCCACCAGATTCCAGGCCGGATGACGGCTCTTAAGGAACTCCTGCACGGTGAGCCCGGATTGAGCCAACTCAGCATCGAAAGCCGAATCCATGCCGCGCCATAGATTAACCAGGACTTCCGTGGTTACGTATTCCGCTCCAATCATCGGCGGAACGGCCGCGGCCATCGTCTCCAACTCGCCGTCCGCAGGGGTCGGCACGGGCGGCTTGGTTCGCTCGCCGATGCCGGGAAGGGCACACAACGCAGTCACGTAGCGCGCCCCGAATTTCCGCCAATAGGACAGCGTTGGAAAAAGAGTCGTTCCGACCTCGTTGGCGCCCAGGAACAACAGTCCATGCCCGGCGCCACGTGCAAACGCCTTCTCCAACCGCAAGCCGCGCTCGGGCTCCAACGCCAGAGCTTCCCCTTCCGTCTCCATGGTTTGCGCGAGCGTCAGCAAGCCATGCGGCGTGAGGACCGGTGCCAACATCATCATGACGGATGCATCCTTGCGATCCGATACCCCCGCCGTTCGGCGACGGTCTCTCGTTTCGTGTCGCGCTCTCTCACCGGAAATTCTGCAGCTGAGCAAGAGACTGCCGTACCACCGAAATCCGCAAATGAGACTCGCACGCCGCACACGCCTCCAATGTCGGACGAATTCGTCTCTGTGCAAAAAGTCGTTGCTGTTGAAGTGCCGCAAAGTGCCGGAATGTGCGAAGGAACTCACACGAGCGGTAAGACAAAAACATGAGATATGTCAATAACTTAATTCGTGGCGGAGGGAGAGGGATTCGAACCCTCGATACGGTTTCCCGTATACACGCTTTCCAAGCGTGCGCCTTCAGCCGCTCGGCCACCCCTCCTCGCTGCGCTCGCACAAGCGCGCCTGACAGCGCCGGCGCGCTTAAGACAAGGTCATGCCGACACGGGCGGGCTTTTTCAAGCCGCCATCGCGCCGCCGCGCCCTTGATTTTATACTGGGCAAATAGCTTGCATAAACCTGTTTATTTGATGGAGATTGACCAGTTTCGCAACATGAGAAACTGCCATGGGCGAGGGATCCGCGCTGCATTTGGTGCTCACCGGCGACCCCGGGCTTTATGCGATCGTGGGGCTGTCGCTGGAAGTCAGCCTGAGCGCTGTGCTTTTTGCCGCGCTGATCGGCGTGCCCCTCGGCGCCATGCTCGCGCTCACCCGCTTTCCGGGACGCGAGGTCGTCATTGTCGCACTCAACGCGATGATGGGACTGCCGCCAGTCGTCGTCGGCCTGGCGATCTTCCTTTTGCTGTCGCGCTCGGGCCCGCTCGGAGCCTGGGGACTGCTGTTCACGCCGCAGGCGATGATCATCGCGCAAACGGTGCTGGTCACACCGATCATCGCGGCGCTGACGCGGCAAACCATCGAGGATCTCTGGGTCGAGTACCATGACGAGCTCGCCGCCATGAGTGTCGGCGCTGCGACGCGTATCGTCACGCTGGTCTGGGACGCACGGTTTTCCTTAGTCACCGCACTACTTGCCGGCTGGGGCCGGGCGGCCGCGGAAGTCGGCGCCATCATCATTGTCGGCGGCAATATCGACGGCTTCACCCGCACCATGACCACGGCGATCGCACTGGAAACATCCAAGGGCGACCTGCCGCTTGCCATCGGCCTCGGCGTGGTACTGATTTCAATCGTGATTTTGATCAATGCGCTGGCTTGGGGCGCACGCCGCGCCGGCGAACGCTACGCGGGATGAGCATGCGCGGACCCTTAAGCGACCTACCAGTCATGCTCGAAGAAGTGGGAATCGTCGCCGGTGAGGTGACGATCCTCGATGGAATATCACTTACGATCGCGCCGGGCGCACCGACTGTTCTGATCGGCCCCAACGGCTCGGGCAAGACAACACTGCTGCGCGCTGCCATGGGACTGATCCCCGTCACGCGCGGCCGCATCACCTGGGGCGGGCAGGAGGCATCGCCGCCGGACCGGCGCGCAATTCTGTTCCAGCGGCCGGTCATGCTCCGGCGCAGTGCCGCTGGCAATATTAGCTACGCCCTCGCTGCCGCAGGTGTACCCCGAGCCGATCGCTCGGCCCGCACCGCCGAGCTGATCGTAATGGTCGGGCTGCAAGGTCTCGCGCGGCGTCCCGCGCGCCGGCTCTCCGGCGGCGAACAGCAGCGGCTGGCGCTCGCCCGCGCACTGGCGCGCAGTCCGGCGCTGCTGTTTCTCGACGAGCCGACGCAAAACCTCGATCCCGCCGCGACAAAGGCGATCGAGGACATCGTGCGCACCGTCGCCGCACGCGGCGTCAAGGTGGTGATGTCGACGCACGATCTCGGCGAGGCAAAGCGGCTCGCTGGCGACATCGTGCTGCTGCACCGCGGTCGGCTGATCGAACAGGGTCCGGTGCGGGAATTTTTCACCAATCCGCGCACGGAAGAAGCGAAGAAATTCATCGCTGGAGAGTTGCTGATCTAGAAAACAAAAAACAAACGTGGAGGAGTTCATGTTTAGCCGCCACGCACTTGTTGCTCTGGCGCTTGGCGCCGTCATGGCCGCAACGCCCGCGCTGGCGCAGGACAAATCGATCGTAGTGGCCTCGACCACATCGACGCAGGATTCCGGTCTGTTCGAATATCTGCTGCCGCTGTTCAAAAAGAAGACCGGCATCACTGTAAAGGTGGTGGCGCAGGGCACCGGGCAGGCGCTCGACACCGGCCGGCGCGGCGACGCCGACGTCGTGTTCGTGCACGCCAAGTCGGCGGAAGAAAAATTCCTTGCCGAAGGTCAGGGCGTGCAGCGCTTCCCGGTGATGTACAACGACTTCGTGCTGATCGGGCCGAAAAGCGATCCGGCCGGCATCAAAGGCATGAAGGACGTCGCCAGGGCATTCCAGACTATCAAGGAAAAACAGGCGTCGTTCATCTCACGCGGCGACCGCTCTGGGACGCATATCGCCGAACTCAAGCTCTGGAAGGACGCCGGCATCGACATCGGGAAGGACAAAGGCCACTGGTACAAGTCGATCGGCCAGGGCATGGGCGCTGCGCTCAACATCGCTAACGCCAGCAACGCCTATGTGCTATCCGACCGCAGCACCTGGATCCATTTCAAGAACAAGGGCGACCTGCAGATCCTGGTGGAAGGCGACAAGCGCATGTTTAACCAATACGGCGTGATGCTGGTGAACCCGGCTAAGCATCCGAATGTGCAGAAGGACCTTGGCCAGCAGTTCATTGACTATCTAATCTCGCCGGAGGGCCAGAAGGATATCGCCAACTACAAAATCGACGGCGAGCAACTCTTCTATCCAAACGCAAACGATCACGGCGCCTGAAGCGCGCGTCGGTATTTGCGCTGACAATGCTCGCCATGTGCAAGATCAGCGCGTGAACGCAACCAGTCGCTGGCAGGCCTGCAGCAACACGAGGGCATCGGTCGCCAGTACCATGCCTTGGATGCCCCGCTGAACGAGGCGGCGACAGTAATCCCCTTCCTGGCGGTCGCCGATGGTGGAAACAACAAATTTGGAGTTCCGCCGGCAGGACGCGACAACGCGATCGAGCGCCGCGCTCATCGTGGGATGATCGAAATCGGCGCTCGGGGCGCCGACTGACACCGACAGGTCATAGGGACCAATGAACAGGCCGTCGATGCCAGGGGTCGCCGCGATCGCGTCGACGTCATCAATCGCCGAGCAATCCTCGATCAACGGCAGCAGCATGACCTCCCGATTGGCTTTCTGCGCGTAGGCTGACCAATCCTCCGGCCAGTAACCGGTGGCGCGCACAATCGGGCAGGCGCCGCGCTCGCCCTCCGGGGCGTAGCGCGCGGCGCGCACCAACGCCTCGCACGATTCGCGCGTGCCGTGCGGGATGACGATACCGGCGGCGTCGAGATTGAGCACGCGATTGATCAGAGCGGCATCCACTTCCGGCACGCGCACCAGCGGAGCGATGCCCGCCGCGTCGGCCGTCCGGATGAGATGGGCCAGCGGGCCCAGGTCCATCGGGCAGTGTTCCATGTCGATAATGACAAAATCGATGCCAGCGCGTGCCAGGATCTCGACCGCCATCGGCGCGCCGATGAAATCGATGATGCCGGTCAGGCTGTCGCCACGGACGAAACGCACCCGTAAGCTGATCGTATTTTTCACGGATCAATCCGCCTTCATGCCGGCGGTCTTGACCACCTTGGTCCACTTCTCGGTTTCAGCCACGATGAGCTTGCCGTATTCGGCGGACGTCAGCTGCATCGGCTCGATGCCGAGGCTGACGAGTTTTTCTTTGATCGGCGGATCAACGACGATGGCCTTAATTTCCGTGTTGAGCTTGTCGATGATATCTTTGGGCGTGCGGCTGGGCGCGCCAAAACCGAAATAGCCGCTAGCGTCATAGCCACGCACGAACTCCGCGATTGTCGGCGTATCGGGCAGCGCCTCGGAATGCTTGGTGGCGGTCACCGCGAGCGCGCGCAGCTTGCCGGATTTAATGTGCGCGATCACTGTCGGGATCGGCGCGAATACGACCTGCACCTGGCCGCTCAGCAGATCGGGCACGTAGCTGCCCTTGTACGGCACGTGCACCATGTCGACGCCGGCCAGCATCTTGAATAGTTCGCCGAATGCATGTGGCGGCGTGCCGATGCCGGCCGAGCCCATGTTAATCTTGCCCGGTTTGGCTTTGGCATAGGCGATGAACTCTGGCACGGTCTTGGCGGGCACTGACGGATTGACTGTCATCACGTAGGCGCCGCCGCCGATGATCGCGACCGGCGCGATGTCCTTGATGAAATTGAAATTAAGATTGGGATAAAGCGTCGCGTTGATGGCGTTTGAGGTCATCACTTCCATGAGGATCGTGTAGCCGTCGGGCGCGGCTCGAACGACGGCTTCCGTGCCGATATTGCCGCCGGCGCCCGGGCGGTTCTCGACAATGAATTGCTGCCCGAGCCGTTGCGACAACGCCTGGGCCACGATGCGCGCCAAGCTGTCGGCAGCCTGCCCGGCGGGAAAGCCGACGATCATGCGCACCGGCTGTAACGGATAGCTCTGCGCGAAAGCAAAACGCAGGACAGCAGGAAGCGCGGCAGCACCAACCGCGAGCTGTAGGAGTTTCCGGCGCGGAAGGTTCATGGAAATGCCGCAGGTACGCTGGGAAGGCCGCACGTGCATAGCAAATATGGTGAACGCCTTTCTAGGCGTCGGGAACCTTGCGACATTTTCACGCGCTATCCGACCTTGACAGTCTGCAAGAATTGATCAGACTAATAGGTCGGACATCGGACGCGGAGGTTTTATGACGCCACCGGGTCAGAATGCCGCCATGATTGCGATCGCATCCGTTCGGGCGAAAGCATAGCGGCGGGTTAGCGAACGGCACAGCGGGAGCGGCCGTCGCGGGTCGCATCAGTCAGGCAAGACCCCAATTCGACCGCTCCCGAAGCGTATCTTTTCCGAAATTCCTGGCAGGATTGCTCGCAGGCTTACGCCTGCGAGATGAACTTCGTGTTCAGATAAGCCTGCAGGCCTTCGATACCGCCTTCCGAACCGTAGCCCGATTCCTTGACGCCACCGAACGGAGTTTCCGGCGTCGATACGGCGACGCTATTGACGCCTACCATACCTGACTGCATGGCGTCGCCGATGGCGGTCGCGGTCTTCTCCGACGAGGTGAAGGCATAAGCCGCTAGACCATAAGGCAGTGAATTGGCGCGTTCTACCACTTCGTCGAAAGTCTTGAATGTGACGATCGGCGCCACCGGGCCGAACGGCTCCTCGGTCATGATCTTGGAGTCGTCGGGTACGTCGGTGATCACCGTCGGCTGGAAGAAGAAGCCCTGGTTGCCCTGGCGCGAGCCGCCGGTGACGACCTTGCCACCGCGCGCCTTGGAGTCGTTGACGAAGGTTTCCATGGCATCGAGCCGACGCGGATTGGCGAGCGGCCCGAGCGTGATGCCCTTCTCCAGCCCGTCGCCCATCTTCAATCCCTTCGCGTATTCGGTGAAGCGGGCTAGGAATTTATTGTACGACTTCTCCTGCACATAGAAGCGCGTGGGTGAAATGCAGACCTGTCCGGCGTTGCGATACTTGAATGCCGCGATGGTGTCGGCCGCCTTCTCCGGATCGGCGTCTTCGAACACCACAACAGGCGAGTGGCCGCCGAGCTCCATGGTGGCGCGCTTCATACCCCTGGCGGCCAGCCCAGCGAGATGCTTGCCGACCGGAATCGAGCCGGTGAAGGAGATCTTCTTAACCGCCTTGGCCGGGATGAGATGCTCGGAAACGTTGGCCGGCACGCCGAACACCAAGTTAAGCACGCCCGCAGGCAGCCCAGCGTCAGCAAAGCATTTCGCCAGTTCGATGCAGGTGCCCGGCGTCTCTTCCGAGGCCTTGATGATGATCGAGCAGCCGGCGGCGAGTGCGCCACCGATCTTGCGCACCGGCGTCAGTGTCGGGAAATTCCACGGTGTAAACGCCGCGACCACGCCGACCGGTTCCTGCAGAACGATCTGCCGTACGCCCTTCTGGCGGCCCGGAACGACGCGGCCATAGGTGCGGCGGCCTTCCTCGGCGTACCACTCAATAATCTCGGCGGAGGTGAGCACCTCGGCGCGCGACTCGACATAGACCTTGCCCTGCTCCTGGGTTTGCACCTTCGATACATGATCGTATCGCTCACGCAGCAGATCGGCGGCCTTCCGCATGATCTTGGAGCGGTCATAGGCTGAAGTTGACTTCCAGACTGCGAGACCCTTCTCGGCAGCGGCAATCGCCGCATCAAGGTCGGCGGTCGAGGCATGCGGAAGGTGGCCAAGCGCCTTGCCGGTCGCCGGGTTGATAACGTCTTCGCCCTTGCGGCCTTCGCCGTTGAGCCATTTGCCGTCGATATAGAGTGCGAGATCGGTGTACATGACGAGCCTCACTACTGACCGGAAATTCTTGGGGCGTGGATTAGCACTTTCGGACGCGCGGGGCTATCACCCTAGAAAGGCTCCGCCGTTGACATGGATAGTCTGGCCGGTGACGAAGCGGCCGCCGGGGCCGGCTAGGAACCGCACCATGGCAGCAACGTCGTCGGGCTTGCCGCGCTCGCCCGTGATGGTGCCATGGGTCAGATGGTGCGCCGGGTTGGGCGAAGAGCCCGGCCGTGTGGTGTCGATCGCGCCGGGCACCACGCAATTTGCCGTGATCTTGTCGGCAGCGAGGTCGTGCGCCAGCGCGCGCGAGAAGCCGACCAACGCGGCCTTCGCGGTCATCACATGCGTGCGGTTCTTTGAGCCGAT
>Ga0207726_1000148_pt1 | contig 15150 bp, 13 predicted proteins | sample LuqExpMetageno40_FD_187798 | JGI IMG/M metagenome (GOLD analysis project Ga0207726, IMG submission 187798) | Tropical forest soil microbial communities from Luquillo Experimental Forest, Puerto Rico - Sample 40 (SPAdes) | ecosystem: Environmental > Terrestrial > Soil > Tropical forest ...
GCTGGCCCGGGCTTCGAAATCAGTGCCTACCGCAGAGGGCGATCAGGTGCTCGATTTCCCATATGAGGAGAAATTCTCCTGGATGGGCTGCAAGGTCGCGGTCGAGACTTTCTGCACATGCTCGGCCAATTCCTTGGCCTGGCCGGTGACGCTCTCGAACTGCGCGCGCACATACGCCGTGCTCTTCTCGACGACTTCCGCTAACGACTTCGCCTGCAGCAATTCGCCGTAGAGATCGAAGGCCGCGTTGGTGTTCACGCGGGCGTTTTCGATCAGCTTGAGACCGAGGTCGGTGCAGCCCTTCGACGCAGTGCTGTAGGTGTCTTCGAGCACGTCGGTGGCCTGTTCCGCGGCGCTCTTCACTTTCTCATAGTTCTCCTTCGCCTGCGCGATACCCTTCTCGGCGAATTCGCGGAACGCGGCCGGCACTTCCAGCGACGGGATATCGAATTTCGGCATTTCGAATTTCGGTGTCTCGAACGGAGCAATGGCCGAAGCGACCGGCTTCTTCGACTTCGGCGGAGTAGTGGTAGTGGTTTCTGCCATGATACTCATCCTGAGAGGGCATCTTTTCGGCGTATGCGAGCCGCCACCCTCGGCTATCGGCTCGCTGCGGCATTGGGACCTGTCGGCGTTGGCACCTGAGGCGCTCGTGGACCGGCCGTGCCGTTACCCATACCACAATACTGCTGCATTGCAATAGAAAATATTGCACTGCACAAAATATTTATCGCGGTTTGTTGGCGAAGGCACGATCGGCGAAAAATATTGGCAGATCAGGTTTTTACCTGAGGAACACCAATTTTGGCCGCCTGTCGCCCAAACTCCCGCGCCTGCTCGCTCAAGGTCTCCGTCTGCCGCTTGAGGTATTCGGCGTTCAATTCGGCCACTTCCTTGGCGTCCTTCGCCTGCATCAGCTTCTGCGCAAATTCGAATGAAGCTGCGATATTCCGCTCGGTGTAGCGCATTGCGAGTTCACTCATCTCGCGCACGCCGCTTTGAGCACCCAGAGCTTGAGTCTGCGCTTGGTTAACGACCTTCTGCGCGGCCGAAAGGAAGCCATCGAACGCCGTCTTCATCTGCTCGACGCTCTTTTCCGCAAACGCCCGCATATCCGGTACTTCGAAATTGCTGTTGGCCATCGGAGGACCTCCCGTTCAGCTCCGCTTCTGGTCACGAACCGCGGAGTTGGTTCGCCCCTTGCCACACCAAGTCCCCAATTAAGGTTAGCGCGGTTTGAACACGGGCGCACCTCCCCAGCGCATGGACGCGCTTCGCGCGCCGCCGTATTAAAGCTTTCTTAGTCGTAATCCGTCTGGCGCCCGCAATGGACGAGCCTGGCTTGCACTTCGGCTGGCTGAACGATCCGCGGCTCGCGACGCACGCGCTGAGCCCGGTCGCGGTATGGCTATGGGGCGTTAAGCCGACACACATCGTCTGGGCCAATCCTGTCGGCGCCGCCGTTTTCGATGCGCCTTCGCCCGCCGCTGCCGCAGCCCTCACCTTCGCGCCGGACGACGCGGCTGCGCGACAGATTTCACGGCTCGCTGCGACGCTGCCGGAAGCCGGCGCGCCGCGGCTTGAACGCCTGCGCGGATTCGGCGCAACCTTTGGCGGTACTTCGATCTGCCTGTGCTCGCGCTTCAAATTGGCCGACGGGCGAACCGCGGTGCTTGTGCTAGCGACCGAGCGGCCAGTGAAGGGGCTCGCACTCCCTGAACGCGTGCACCGACTGCTCGCAGATTTGCAAGCTCCGAGCGCTGTGTTCGGCGACGACGGCAATCTGATCGAAGCGCAACCGGCCACTCGGGCTCGCCTCGGAGACAAGCGCGATCTGGGTGCGCTCGACGCGGCAAAGCTCGCGGAAGAAGCCACCCGCGCCGGAAGCGCTCAAGGCGAGATCACGGGCACGCGTGCCGCCCTTATCAAGCTGGGTGCCGGACCGACGTTCGCCTTACTGCTCGGCCTTGCCCATGATCAGCCGGCGCAAGAGAAGCCGGTTGCGTGGTCCACAACCGAACCGGCGGCGTCAATGCCGCTAGATGCGCGGGCGCGGCGGCAATCCTTCCGTTTCGTCTGGCAGATGGATGCAGGCCTGCGCTTCACCTTAGGAACCGCCGAATTTGCGCGACTGTTTGGGAGCGAGACGGCGAACGTGCTCGATCGGCCCTGGCCGGAAGTCGCTGCAATGCTTTGCGTCGACGGAGACGGCCGCATCGCGCATGCGCTGGCAGCGCACGAAACATGGAGCGGGATCGTCATTGACTGGCCGGTCGATGGCACGAGCGAACGGCTGCCAATCGAAATGTCGGGACTGCCGGTTTTCGACCGCGACCGCCAGTTCGCCGGTTATCGTGGTTTTGGCATTTGTCGCGATCTCGACCGGCTCGCCGCCTTACAAAGCGCGCGCGAGGCAGCGCCCAAAGCGCCTGAACCCGAACCTCCATCTGAAGAGCCGGTCGATAACGTGCTGCCCTTCCCGCTTCCAACACCACTGGACGCGGTCGAGATCGCGAACCAAAAGGCTCGGAGCCTTGAGCAGCCTGGATTGAGCCCGGTCGAACACAGCGCGTTCCGGGAACTGGCGCGCGAATTGAATGCGCGGCTGAAAAATCCGCCGACGTCAAATCCGGAATTGCAGGAAGGTCCGATCGAGCCTTTCGTTGCGCCAGCCCCTGTCGCGCCCCGTAATACGTCCGCGCGCGAGCCGCAGGATGCGCTCCCAATCCTCGACCGCGTTCCGGTCGGTATTCTGGTCTACCGACTGAGCACGCTGCTCTACGCAAACCGGGCGTTTCTCGACTGGACAGGCTACGAGAACCTCGATGCGCTTGCGGAGGCCGGCGGCCTCGATGCTTTGTTCATCGAGAGCGGCGAGCCGGCCGGAGGATCGCGTAACGGCGCTAAGACCCTTAGCATCGCGACGGTGAACGGCAGTCAAATGACGGTCGAAGGGCGGCTGTTCAGCGTCGCCTGGGGAGGCGAGAATGCGCTCGTATTGATGATCGACACGCAAGCCCGCGCGGAAGGACCGGCGCACGCCGTTTCCGACGCGGCATTGCGCCGGCTGGAAAACGAGAACAGCGAGCTCAAGGCGGTACTCGATACGGCCACCGACGGCGTGCTGCTGCTGGACCGCTCCGGCCGCGTGCTGTCCGCAAATCGGAGCGCCGAGGCCCTGTTCGGCTACGAGGGCCGCGAATTGACAGAGCTGTCGCTCGGCGAGCTTTTCGCGGTCGAAAGTCGCCGTTCCGTGCTCGATGCGCTCGATCGGCTTGGTCGCGCGGAAGGTGCGCGCTCGCTCGATCCCGGCCGCGAGGCTATCGGTCGCGTCCGCCGCGGCGGACTAATCCCGCTCTACATAACGATGGGACGCATTGAGAACGGTGAGAAGGTCTGCACCGTATTGCGCGACATCACCGCCTGGAAGCGGAGCGAAGAAGAATTGATCAATGCACGGCAGGAGGCCGAGAAGGCCTCGACGGCGAAATCGGAGTTTCTCGCCAAAATCAGCCACGAGATACGCACCCCTTTGAATGCTATCATCGGATTTTCCGAGGTCATGATCGAGGAGCGTTTCGGCCCAATCGGAAACGAACGCTACCGCCAGTACCTGAAGGACATCCACGTCTCGGGAGGCCATCTTATCTCCCTGCTCAACGACTTGCTCGATCTCTCGAAGATCGAGGCCGGCAAACTCGACCTCAACTTCGTCACCGTGAATCTCAACGACATCGTGCAGCAGTGCGTTGCGATCATGCAGCAGGAAGCAAACCGCAGCCGCGTGATCGTGCGTACCGCGCTCAGTGCCAATCTGCCGCCGATCGTCGCCGATGCGCGCTCAGTGCGGCAGATTGCGCTCAATCTTCTCTCCAATTCGGTCAAGTTCACCGGCGCGGGCGGCCAGGTGATCGTGTCGACCGCCCTCAATGAGGACCACGAGGTCAGCCTGCGCGTGCGCGATACCGGAACGGGCATGAGCGAAAAGGAATTGCAGACCGCGCTCGAGCCATTCCGGCAGCTGTCCACGTCGCCGCGTTGGGGCGCGAGCGGCACCGGGCTCGGGTTGCCCATCACCAAGGCGCTTGTTGAAGCCAACCACGCGCGCTTCCGCATCACCAGCGAAGTCGATAACGGCACCTTGGTGGAAGTGACTTTTCCAGCGACACGCGTGCTCGCCAGCTGAATTGACCGGCCTTGAAAGGGTCACAGAAGCCGAGCAATGGTCATTGTGACCGGCCTGGTGCTATTGTGCCGGCCCGCGAGATCCCGAAACGACCGGAAAGTCCACCTTTGACCGCTGCCACTGGCTTCAAACGCCTGGGTCTCGCGTTGCTGGCCGCGTGCGGGCTCGGCGGCGCCGTGTTCGCCGGCGCGGAACTGCTCGTGTCCGCCGACAACGTGCGCCGGCAGGCGCTGGATGAAATCCGCAATGTCACCGGCCTCGATCCGATCCTGCGTGGGCCCTCGACAGTTAACCTATTCCCGACCGGCAGCGTGAGTTTTGCCGATGTCGCGCTCGGCGACGGCGCGCATCCTGCGCTGACTGCCGAGCGCCTGTCCGCTCGACTGCGTTTTTTCCCGCTGCTGATCGGACGCGTGGAGATCGCCGATGTCGCGCTTGAACATCCCAAAATCTCCATCGATCTTTCGCCGGACGGCGATTCCAATTGGGCCGGCCTGATCGTCGCCCTCGCCCGAAGTCAAGGACCCGCAGCGAAACGGCCCAAGGCCTTTTCCGAGATGCGCATCGACGGCGGCAGGGTCGTGTTGCGCGATGTGGCGGCCGGGTTCAGCGAGCAATTGGATGACGTGAACTTCTCGGTCGCGTGGCCGTCGATTTCGAAAACGTTTGGCGCGACGGGGCGCTTCGTCTGGCGCGAACAGCCGATGGATGCGAGCCTGACGCTTGCCGATTTCCCGGCCGCGCTCGCCGGCAATCAGACCGGCCTTAAATTGCGGCTGGCTGGCGCGCCGATGAAAGCAGCCTTTGAAGGCGCGATCAGCGTCAGGCCAACGATCAAGATCGACGGTACGCTGGCGGCCGATTCGCCGTCGCTGCGCGATCTCCTCGTCTGGTCGGGACACAAGCCGCTGCCCGGCGGCGGCTTCGGCCGCTTCTCGATCAAGGCGCAAACCAACGTGGCCGGCGGCACGATCGCGCTCTCCGGCGTCAACGTCGAACTCGACGGCAATACCGCTGAAGGCGTGCTCGCCTTCGCGGTTGACGGTCGCAAGACGCTGCAGGGGACGCTCGCCTCCGATTCACTCGATCTGACGCCCTATGTTTCGACCGTTCGCCTGCTCACCGGCAACCAACATGAATGGAGCGCGACGCGTATCGGCCTTGACGGCCTTTCGGATCTCGACCTGGATTTGCGGCTCTCGGCGGGCAAGGTCCTCATGTCAAACGCCAGTTTCGGGCGCACTGCAATCGCCGCGAACCTGCGCAGCGGAAAACTGATGGTCACCGTCGGCGAAGCGCAAGCCTATGGCGGGGTGATCAAAGGCTCTATCGCGCTCGCCGACAGACAGGAGCACGTGGACGTGCAGTCGCAGCTCAGCCTCATCGATGTCGATCTGGAGAGCTGCCTCGGCCAATTGTTCGGCCTGCGTCGTTTGACCGGTAAAGGGAATATTGCGTTCTCGGCGGAAGGTAGCGGCGATAGCGTGCTCGCCGTCACGCAGGCACTGAATGGCACTGCGACCCTGACCGGGCACGACGGCACACTGAACGGTTTGAACATCGAGCAGCTTCTGCGCCGGCTCGAACGGCGGCCGCTGTCCGGTGGCGGCGAATTCAGAAGCGGCAAGACGCCCTTCGACAAGCTCGAAGTCGCCCTTAAAATCGTAAATGGCGTCGCGAATGTCGAAGACATGAGCCTCAATGGCACGGCGGTGAAACTCGCCGTCAACGGCTCGGCCTCGATCCCACTGCGCGAGCTCGACCTCAAAGGCAACGCCGCATTGGCGGTCGCATCGCGCCCCGGCGCCGAGCCGTTCTCGCTGCCGTTCATTGTACAGGGCTCCTGGGACGACCCGATCATGCTGCCCGATCCGGATGCGCTGATCCGCCGCTCGGGCGCCGCCGCGCCGCTTCTCGACGCCATCCGCGATCAGAATGCGCGTGAACGCGTGAAATCGGTCATCGAGCGCTTCACCGGTGCGCCAACCGCCGACGCGCAATCCAAACAATAGTCATTCCCCGCCTCGCAACTGATCAGAGCTGTGCGCCGAACGCTCCGCGCTCGCGCGTGATCGCGTTGCGTTTCATCGCGAGCGAGGCCGCGACCGTCGCGAGTGCAACGGCTGCGATCATAATCGTGCAGATCGCGTTGATTTCCGGCTTCACGCCGAGCCGTACCTGCGAATAGATACGGATCGGCAGGGTGGTCGCGCCAGGACCGGTGGTGAAGCTCGCGATCACGAGATCGTCGAGCGAGAGCGAGAACGCGAGCATCCACCCGGCCGCAATGGCAGGAAATACCAGCGGCAGAGTGATTTCGAAAAACGTCTTCAAAGGCGGCGAGCCTAGGTCGAGCGCCGCCTCTTCCAGGCTGCGGTCGAATCCGATCAGCCGCGATTGCACGACGACAGTCACGAAGCACATCGTCAGCGTCGTATGCGCGGCGACCACGGTCCAAAATCCGCGGTCGACGTTCAGGGCGACGAACAAGAGCAGGAGCGACAGCCCGGTGATGATTTCCGGCATCACCAGCGGCGCATAGACCATGCTCGTGAACAACAGCCGTCCGCGAACCCGGTCCATATGCACCAGCGCAAGCGCGGCGCAGGTGCCGAGCACCGTCGCGAAGGTCGCCGTCAAAAGCGCAATGCGAATGCTCGCCCAGGCAGCGTCGAGAATGGCCGCGTCATGCAGCAGTTCGCGATACCACGTTAGCGACCATCCGCCCCAGACGGTGACCAGTCGCGACGCATTGAATGAATAGACGATCAGAATCCCGATTGGCAGATAAAGAAAAGCCAACCCGAGCGCGACCGAGACGACGTTGAAGGTGGAGGTCCGATGCATCAGGACTCCCCCTCGATCGCGCGGCGCTGCAGTCGCTCGTAGATGAGGATCGGCCCCAGCAGCGCGATCAGCAGCGTGACCGCGATCGCCGATGCGACCGGCCAGTCGCGATTGGAAAAGAACTCCGTCCACAAAGTCTGCCCGACCATCAGGCTTTGCGAGCTGCCAAGCAGATCGGGGATGACGAATTCGCCCATGATCGGGATGAAGCAGAGCAGCGCGCCCGCCGCGATTCCCGCGCGCGTCAGCGGCAAGATCACGCGCCAGAAGGCATGCCAGCGGGGACAGCCGAGATCGGCGGCTGCATCGAGCAGCGCGGGATCGATCTTCTCCAGCGCCGCATAGAGCGGCAGCACCATGAACGGCAGATAAGAGTAGACCACGCCAATATAGATCGCCGTGTCGGTGGCAAGCCAGCCTCGCGGCGCATCGATCACATGCAACGCGAGCAGCGCACCATTGAGAAGGCCGTCGCGCTGCAGAATGTTAATCCATGCGTAGACGCGGATCAGGAACGACGTCCAGAATGGCAGCACGACGAGCATAACCAGAAGCGGCTGCAGGTTTCGCGCGCTGCGCGCGATGCCGTACGCGAGCGGATAGCCGATCAGCAGCAGGAGCACGGTCGACACTCCCGCGACCTGCAGGCTCTTCAGAAACGACGAGAGATAAAGCGGATCGGACGCGATCAGCGCGTAGCTGTCGGCAGATAGCTGCGCGAAAAATTCGCGCAGAGCCGGCCACCCTGCGCCGAGATCGAGCACCGGCTGATAGGGCGGAAGCGCCATTGCCGTTTGCGAGAAGCTAATCTTCAACGCCAGCAGAAATGGAGCCAGGAAGAAGACAAGCAGCCAGAGATACGGCAGCACGATCACCAGTCGCGAGGAGAGCGAATGTTTCATTCGTTCGACGTCGTGCCGCCCCTACCTATCGCATCCTGAACAGTCAGCAATTTCAAGCAAAAACGAGCGGAATACAACCGATCTCATTCATCTGGTGATGTCTAGTTCTGCCTCTTTTTGTCCAAAGATTTGTCCATCGATTGAGCGGCCGTAGCTCGCGTTAGTTGAGATGCTTGATTACCGGGCTGAACGTAGGCAGACGCGGGTCTGGGTGTAGCGGCGTGAAGTCGACGCCAAGCGGAATGCGACGCTTCGCAGCCTCGCGGATCGTCCAGAAGAGCCGAGGCTCAAGGCCACTGCGGAGGACCATGCTGGTGTGCTCAAGCGTCGGATAGGCGAGGTCTTTCGGATTGACGTCCTCGCCATTCCACTCGCTCCACGTTCGCGCCTCTGCGGAATCGGGTCGCACCCCCATTCCGCTCCAGTAAAAGTAGAGGAGGGTCGCGTTGACGGCGCCGAACGGATTGCCGGCGCGAGCGGCGCGAATGATCCACTGCGCGCCATCGCCACGCTGCGCCGAACCGAATAGGCCGCTGACATACATGGTGCCGAGGTTGTTCATCGCCGGCGAAAAACCTCGATCCGCGGCCTTTCGATAAGCGGAGGCGGCGCGGTCGAAGTCCTCCCGGCCGGTCGGCAAATCGACCGACATGGCAGGTAGCTCCAGCGGCCTGCCGGCCTCGGCATCCGCTTGTATCTTGGTCTGCACACGCGACGAGGCCACTTTAACGGCTCTCTCCAAGGCCTGTATGCGCGGAGCCAGATGCCGATAGCCGCGCTGCTCATAAGCCCAACCCAAATGGAAAAATGATTCGGTGTCATCACCTTCCTCGGCGGCGCGGCCATACCAACAAATAGCGCGATCGAAGGCACCCCAATAAACCCACACGTGCCCCATCGCGCGCATGCGCGTGATACAATTCTGTGTCTGCGGCGCGCTTCGGCAGGTCAGCGCGATCATGAGTTCACCTGTCGGCGGTGCTGCCAAGACGGCCGCGCCCACGAGCGGCACGCCCACGGCAGCCAACGCAAGCTTCCACACGCGGCGCATTGGACCTCTATCTCAAGCTCAGAGCCTAACCGAGACGCGGTTCGCGTGGCCTTAAAGCCGCAGCGTCAAGTTGAGGCGAAACGGCTTTCGGAGGTGCCGTGCCCTACATTTACTCGGCACCGTGGTCAGACGTGAAGGATTTCTGCGCGCTCTAGCGCCGGCGAACGGGTCACTAGCCGTCGCACGACGCACACTATTGCGAGCGGGATGCTTCGACTCAAATCTCGGCGTTCAACGCAAAGACTCGGATGGTTCGGATACACACGGATAGCACCTGCTCGGTCGAGTTCGGCACCAATCCAACGGCGACGACCTCAACTGCGTGCATGGTTGCCGGCCAGACCGAGTATCAAGGCGTGCCGGCTGGGCAGAACTACATGGTTGCTGCCATCACCGTACCTGAGCCTCTAAAGCGGAAATGTCTTTTTTTATTTTTGTTGTCTGTCTAGAGCTTGACGCAACTGACGCGAGGAGCTGACGTTAGTTGACTGACCTAGCGACGACAATCCATTTCAGGGATCCAAAGAGTCGCGTTGGGTCGAAGGCCGCAGCATCCCCACGATGCTGCGGCTTTCGTCGTCAAATGGCCCGCGAAATCGCCTACGCCGCCGTATCGGTGCTGCGGAACTATCGCAAGGATGTGACTAGCTGGCGCCCGATAGACTCTTTGCCAATTTCGACCTCGACCTACATGCCCAAATAGGCCCAGGCGCCGGAACCCCCACTCCCCCCGAACCGGCGCTTGGAACCCGGGAGAGGCCGTTCATCAGGGCGAGCGGCCTCTCTTTCAAATCTCGGAACGAAACTTAGTGTGGCCGCTTTTGCTCAGCGTCAGCTTGGTTCAACCCCCCTCGAAACCAGACCTAGCTGGCATCGCACAGGAACTTCGAGGCCGCCGTACGACGTGCGGCCTCTTTTTTCTCGTGTTGGCGTCGGTCTGAGGCCGCACCCGGATGGCTCTCCGCCGTCAGTTTTTATCAAAACGTTATTTGTGATCCGCCCGATCGTAGGCGAAGCATTCTCCCAGGGACGATGTGGATGCCGATCGTCATTGGAATCATATTGCTGGCCGTGTGCGCGGGTATGCTCATTATCGCGCGCCCCCAACCAGGCCAGGACAGCGCGGTCTGACTAAGCAAGCCGTGGATTCTCGGCCAAGCCTACCTCCTGGCGGCCCTTATCACCGCCGTCGTGGGCGTCAGCTATTTACTGAACGCCAAGCCCACTTAACATGAAGGCCGCTCTAGTTGGCTCTCACCTGCTTTTTACTTGTGTGTGAGGGCGCACCAAACTCTAATACGGATGTGCGAAGCCGCCTTTGGGTGGCTTGTTCCTCCCACTGACAAAGCCGCGTCCCACACGCGGCTTCTTTTTTGCGGCACGCAACCGCCGCTCCTGCTACACGCTCGCCGACTACCCGCATGAGACGGTCGAGATCGAGTGCGCCAAGTGCGGACGCCACGGTCGGCTGCGGACCGCTCGCCTGCTCGCGGAGCATGGACCGGATATCAAGCTTCCAGATCTGTTGCGGGCGATCGCGCAGTGCCAGAAGTGGGGCAGCATGAACGATGGCTGCGAAGCTTGTTATTCGCCCTCAAGCCGGATCAACGCCTAACCTCCTTGGCGTCAGGGCAATGGCGTCCTTTCGCGCCGATGCCGCCAGTAGCTGCCAATAAGGCGCTCGACCCACGTCGGGTCGCTCAAATGCGAGAGCGTGATGATCGTCGCGATCAGCAGGAACAACATCGTGAGTTTGACGTCCATAGCTCCAGCCTCCGACCGCTGACGGGCTGAACTGGAAGCGAGGCGCTATGTGCCTCGAGGGTCTCGGCCGTAGCCACAGAAGGGGCAGGCCCAATACCGGCGCGCTTCTTCAATCTTCTCGGCACGCTCACGCATCACGCTCAAAGTCGCGCGGTCCGGCGCCGTAAACGGATTGTCGCCTGCCGACACGATCGGCTCCGGCAGATGCAACAAGCTGCGGAATGTTTGGACTGCCTGCATGGACCCCTCCATCGCTTGGGCTAGGTGCACTGAACCCCTGACCTGCGATTTTAGCTGTGATGTCGATCACTGGAGTGGCTTCAAATCGACGCGCGTGTGATGCACATCACATCACGCAATCCGAGAATTTGGTCAGATTAGTTTGTTCACTTAGGACCTCCACCCCTAGGAGGATCACTGTCACGAACTGGCCCCGGCGAGCCGGGGCCTCTTTCTTGGCTAAGCCAGATCGAGCGGCAGCTAGAACGTGCCGTCACTGATCCGCAGATATGCCGGCGGATTGCGGGACCTTGACGGTATTACTAAACGTTAATTGTGCCGAAAGCCCGCTGTAACGCGCAGCTACCCAAAATCGCAACTACCTAGAACGCTGCAACGGCCGGGGTGAGACGCATGAATATAGTGGAGTACACACTGTTCGATTGTGCGACAGGTCACTCGTACGGACCGTTCGAACTGGTGGATCAAGCGCGTCACTGCGCCGAAGTCGGCAACATCGCTGAGTGGGAAATCATTGACGGTTATGGGACACTTGTGGTGCGGCAAACCGGCAGCCGCCGCCGATTGGCCAAACGGAGGCTCCAAACGCGCGAGCGGCTGGATATCGTTTGACTATTTCGCGCCGATCGTGGTCTCGATCGCCTTCATCAGCTCCACGGATCACTGTGGCCGATCTGGTGCAGCAAGCGCTCAATGTACGACGGTCTCCGTACGACGGTCTCCACTCTTTCGACACCCATGAGGCTAAACTCCGGTGATTCGCGCCCCGGCATTGCCGTCGCACGCGTCCTAAGGGCGGAGCACGCGAACTCAGTGAGTTCCGCGTCAGAACGTCCCGTCGCTGATCCGCATGTACTCCGGCGACTTCGGATTGCGGACCTTGATCCAGCTTTTGCGGCGAGTAGGTGGCGTACGTTCCCAATAACGTGGCACCAAATCACAAACAGCGTCAAAAATGGATCACCATATCGAGCGGGCGGGGATAATGCGGTCTCCCAAAAAGCTCGCCGAGGATTCACCCAATTGCCTACCCTTCGATCGGGACTGCTGTCTTTTGCTTTTTTGACCTCTCTGTTCGCTACGTCCATCGTGGCGAACGCTGACACTGTTGTAAATTGCGACACGCCGCTGGACATCGTTCGGCTCGCATCTCCGCTCACGCATTTCGGCGCCAAGCTCGCGCGGCACGAGGCCGTCACCATCGTCGCGATCGGCTCGTCGTCGACCTGGGGCGCGGGCGCGAGTTCGCATGAGGCGAGCTATCCCAGCCGACTCGAAGCGGAATTGAAATCTCTCTTTCCGCACACGCCGGTCACGGTCATCAACCGCGGCGTCGGCGGCGAAGAAGTGCCTGACATGCTCAAGCGCTTCGACGAGGCGGTGATCGCGGCCAAGCCCGATCTCGTGCTCTGGCAGCTCGGTACCAATTCGGTGATCCGCGACCAGTCGTCCAATCAGCACGCCGCTTTGATCCGTGAGGGTCTCGATCGCATTCGGACGACCGGCGCCGACATCGTGCTGATCGATCCTCAGTTCGCGCCCAAGGTCATCGCCAAGGCGGAAGCGCCGCGCATGGTGCAGCTGATTTCGGCGACAGGAAAGACCGAGAACGTGAATGTATTTCCGCGCTTCGAAGTGATGAAGCATTGGAGCGAGGACGATCACCTGGCTTTCGAGACGTTCACGGCGCCGGACGGATTGCACATGAACGACTGGGGCTACGCCTGCCTGGCCAAGGGCCTCAGCCTCGCGCTCGCCGACGCCGCCAAGCGGCCGCTGCTCTCGGCCAAGGCCGCGCTCGTGCGATAAACGAGCGGATCGCATTTCTTTGAGCCAAGAGGGCGCGGCACAAGCTGCGCCTTTTGCACAGTGCGTTGCTAAAGTTATCCCGTCTCTCCTGTCGTGTTGCTCGCCATCACCGCCCGGTTCCCACCACGGTTCCGTCGCCAGGTTTGGCACGAATCCATCAAAAGATTGGCGGCGAATACCAAACGCCGTCCGCTTGCGCTCACTACCTCTGCCTTATGATTATCCCCGTCTTCGACCTCGGCTTTACGATCCTCGCGATTTCGGCGCTGTTTTTGCCGCTGTCCGCAATCGCGTTCGCTGAGTAGCGGGAGGCGAGAATGACCCTCGTCCTCGGCCTGTTCATCGGCGCGAATATGACATTCTTGCTGTTCCTTCTCGCAGAAGCCGCGAGAGGGAACTAGCCATGATCGCCGTTGTTCGCTCACCCATGGTGCATGGCAAAGGCGGCACACTGATCAGCTTAGGTCAGCCGTTGGGCGTTGCGGCATCGGCAACCGAACAATCGAAATAAATCAGTAAAGGAGTCATGATGGTGTTTAGCTCGAGCGCCGCAATTTGCGGCGCCCTAGTTGTGCTTGCCATTTCTGGCACCGTCGCTCGAAGTGAAATCGGTGCAGTTGATTCAAGCGCCGTCGTCAATGCCGCTTCTGGGAGTGCGATTGTTGGCGCAGCATCCATGTACAATCCGTTCCAGCCCGGATGGCGGGAGGGCGGCCCGAAAACAGCCTCCGGCGAGCGCTATGATGCCTTAGCCTGGGCGGCTGCCATCAAGACGAGTTTGCGTAAGAAATTTGGTGGGGTCCGATATGGCGCGAGGCCGAAGTATGCCCTCGTTGAGGCTGCAGGCAAGAAGGTCATCGTCAAGATAAACGACGTGGGGCCGTTAACGCCGGGCCGCATCATTGACCTCAATGAGCGGACGATGCGCCATTTCGATCCAAGCCTGCAGCTCGGGGTACTTTATGGCGTAAGAGTTAGGCCGCTTTCCGGCGACTATTGGATCCCTGGACCGGTTGGCTGAACATCGCACGCGAAAGAGGTAGAGCATGACCCGCTGGGCCTCGATGGCCTCCTCACCGCTGCTCATTGAGGCGATGCCATCTCTGGCGGCAGGGCGTCAGGCGCAATTTGCGTTGCCATCGGTCCTGAATTGTAGAGATAGAGATGAGCCTGGCCGAATGTCGGCTCATGGCCCATCTCGGCCTTAGTTGTTGCTTCACTCAACGTCGGCTGCAGGGAGCAGCAGAGCGGACCTAGACGCGGCACTGGCTAATCGCGGCTAATGACCCAAACCGGACATCAAACCGGTCGACCTCCGGCGGCAAGCTTAAGGGCGCGATAAATCGCATGGTGCGTCGGTGTCGGCACGCCCAATTCGTCGCCGAAGCGAGCAACTGCACCCGACAACCAATTCAACTCAAGAGGGCGCCCATTTTCGAAGTCCATCAACATGGACGATTTAGTGTCGGATGGTATGCTGCTGTGGAAGTCGCCATGCTTTGCCATAAAGTCGTCGCCGAGATCAATTCCTTTGGCCTTGGCAACCGCGACAGTTTCCGCAATTGCATCTCTAAGGAGCTTACGGGTCTCAGGGTTGCCCACTATTGATCCGACAGTCTTGTGCAACATGGTGCTCACGCCACTGAATGCGGAAAGCAGCGCAAATTTGGCCCACATTTCTTTGGCGACATTGGTGGAAAAAAGAGCGTCGATCCCGGCCTTCTTGCAAGCGTTTAGGAAGCGCTCACCCCGCGAGCTAAGGCTTCCGTCGCATTCACCGAAGACAAGGCGTGCGAGAGAGCCGGTGTGCGTGATAACGCCGGGTGACATTACTTTCGCACCGGTGATGTAGGTCGCGCCGCGCATGACGTGTTCGCGACCTACAATCGTTTTCAGCCGTTCTTGTGGATCTATGCCATTCTGAATCGAGATCACGGCTGTTTCATCGCCGATCAAAGGGCGAACTAAGTTGGCGGCTGTCTCAGTATCGTATTGCTTGACCGCGAAAATCACGATGTCGGCTGTGCCGATCATCGCAGGTTCGTCGGTCACTTGGACAGATCGAAGGTGGAGATCGCCGTTGGCGCTGATTAGCTTGAGGCCGTTGGTACGCAATGCAGCCAGATGGGCAGCGCGCGCAATAAAATGGACATCCTCATCCGCGGCTGCGAGCCGTGCACCGAAATAGCCGCCGACGCCACCTGTCGCCATCATCACGATTGTCTTGGCGGCCCGTGGATACTCGCCCGCCGAACAAAAAAGGTCTCGGCGAGCCCGGGGCCAGTTCCGGAAGCGCTCCACCTAGGTGAGGGGCCTAGATAAATCAAATTGATCTGACCAAATTCGCGTTT
>Ga0207726_1000151_pt1 | contig 15020 bp, 10 predicted proteins | sample LuqExpMetageno40_FD_187798 | JGI IMG/M metagenome (GOLD analysis project Ga0207726, IMG submission 187798) | Tropical forest soil microbial communities from Luquillo Experimental Forest, Puerto Rico - Sample 40 (SPAdes) | ecosystem: Environmental > Terrestrial > Soil > Tropical forest ...
TCGCCTCGCTGAGCTTCGAGCCCGCGCCCGGTCCTGCGACGACGTAGTCGGTCTTCTTCGACACCGAGCCCGCCGCTTTGGCGCCGAGCCGCTCGGCCGTCGCTTTCGCTTCCTCGCGTGTCATCTTCTCCAGCGAGCCAGTGAAGACGACCGTCTTGCCGGCGATTGCAGAATCGCGCTTCGGCTTCTCGGCGTCGAGAATGGTGACCTGCCTGGTCAGGCGCTCGACGATGCCACGGTTGTGGCTCTCTCCGAAATAGGCCTTCACGCTCTCGATCACGGTATCGCCGATCTGGTCGATCGCGTCCATCTCCGCGATCGTCTCTTCATTGCCCTTCGCGACTTTCAGGCACGCCTCGTGGAACGCATCCCACGATCCGTAGGCGCGCGCGAGCGCGAGCGCCGTCGTCTCGCCGACCTGGCGGATGCCGAGCGAGTAGATGAAGCGGTCGAGCCCAATCCGCCGCCGCTCGGCGATGGCATCGAACAGATTGCGCACCGAGGTTGCGCCGTAACCCTCGTGCTCCTGCAGTTTGATCTTCGCGTTGCGCTCCTCGAGCGTGAAGATGTCCGCGGGCTCCTTCACCCAGCTCTGCTCGAAGAAGAATTCGATCTGCTTCTCGCCGAATCCCTCGATGTCGAAGGCGCGGCGCGACACGAACAATTTCAGATGCTCGATCTTCTGATACGGGCAGGCGAACTCGCCAGTGCAGCGCGCGCGTGCGCCCTCCTCGCCCGTCGCCGTCTCCTCGCGCACGACATCGGTATGCAGGGGACACGGGCACTTCTTGGGAAAGTGATATTCCTTCGCGCCCTTCGGCCGGTTGTCTATCAGCACGTCGACGATCTGCGGAATCACGTCGCCAGCGCGCTGCACGATGACGGTGTCACCGATGCGGATGTCGCGGCCCTCGCGCAGTAGTTCGCCCTTCGCGCCGGTGCCGCGGATGTAGTCCTCGTTATGCAGCGTGACGTTCTGCACGATCACACCGCCGACACCGACCGGCTCGAGCTTGCCGACCGGCGTAAGCGCGCCCGTGCGCCCGACCTGCAGTTCGATGTCGCGCAGCACAGTCGTCGCGCGCTCGGCCGGGAATTTGTGCGCGATCGCCCAGCGCGGCGTGCGCGAGACGAAGCCGAGCCGCTCCTGCCAGTCGATGCGGTCGATCTTGTAGACGACGCCGTCGATATCGTAGTCGAGATGCGAGCGGTGCGTCTCGATCTCGCGATGGAACGCCAGCAGGTCGTCGACCGAGCGGACGAGCTTCGCGAGGGGGTTCGTCGTGAAGCCGGAGCGCTCGAAGAACTTGATCATGCCGCTCTGCGTGTCTTCCGGCATGTCGCTCATCTCGCCCCAGGCGTAAGCGAAGAAGCCGAGCGGACGCGAGGCGGTCACGCTCGGGTCTTTCTGCCGCAGCGAGCCCGCGGCGGAATTGCGCGGATTGGCGAAAATCTGCCCGCCCTCCGCCTTCTGCCGCTCGTTGAGTGCGAGGAAGTCGGCCTTGGTCATGTAGACCTCGCCGCGCACCTCGCAGACCGTAGGCACGTGCTTGCCTTTCAATTGCTGAGGCACTTGGCCGATGGTGCGGATGTTGGCGGTGACGTCCTCGCCTTCGGCGCCGTCGCCACGCGTCGCCGCGGTTTTCAATTCGCCGTCCACATAGCGCAGCGACATCGACAGGCCGTCGATCTTTGGCTCGGCGGAGAACGCGATCGGCTCATCCTCGGACAATTTGAGGAAGCGGCGGATGCGTCCGACGAAATCGCGCACGTCGTCTTCGCTGAACGCGTTGTCCAGCGACAGCATCGGCACTGCGTGACGGATCTTGGCAAAGCCGCGCGCTGGCGCCGAGCCGACTTTCAGCGATAGCGATTCCAGCGTGCGCAGATCGGGAAAGCGCGTCTCGATCGCGTTGTAGCGCTTGCGCAAGCCGTCGTACTCGGCATCCGTGATCGACGGCCGGTCGAGTTGGTAATAGCGACGGTCATGCTCGGCGATCTCGTTGCCCAGCCGCGCATGCTCGGCCTTCGCCTGTTTCTCGGTGAGCAGCTCGACCGGTGTTTTGTCGGTTCGGACTTTCGCCATGCCTTGTCATGGCCGGGCTTGTCCCGGCCATCCACGTCTTCTTTTCGGTGCATATCATAAGACCTGGATGCCCGGCACAAGACCGGGCATGACGGCTTGTTACCCCGCCTTCAGCAACCTTGCCGCAGCGGCGCGGGCTTCGGCGGTGATCTCCGCGCCGGCGAGCATGCGCGCGATCTCCTCGCGGCGGTGATCGGCGGCGACCTCGGTGACGCGCGTCGCCACGCGCTTGCCCTTTTCGAGCGCGTCCTTGCTGATCACGTAATGCCGGTCGGCGCGGGCGGCGACCTGCGGCGCGTGCGTGACGGCGAGCACCTGAACGCCCCGGCCGAGCCGCGCGAGCCGCACGCCAATCGCTTCCGCCACCGCGCCGCCGACGCCGGTGTCGATCTCGTCAAAGACGAGCGTCGGCGCCGAGCCGCGGTCAGCCAGCACGACCTTCAATGCGAGAAGGAAGCGCGCGAGCTCGCCGCCCGAGGCGACTTTCATCAGCGGCCCCGGCCGCGTGCCCGGATTGGTCTGCACCCAGAACTCGACGCGGTCGATGCCGCTCGGGCCTGCTGCTTCCGGCTCGCTGGCGATCTCGCTCGAAAATTTGGCGCGCTCGAGCTTGAGCGGTTTCAGCTCCGCGTTCACCGCTTTGTCGAGCACCGCGCCCGCTTTCTGCCGCGCATTCGACAGTACCTCGGCCGCTTTGCGATAATTCGCCCCTGCCTGCACAGCGGCCGCTTCGAGCGCCTTCAGCCGGTCCTCGCCGGCGTCGATTAGCGCGATGTCGTCCTTGTATTTCTGCGCAAGCGCGGCGAGATCGTCGACAGCGACGTTGTATTTTCGGCCCGCGGCGCGCAGCGCGAACAGCCGCTCCTCGATGCGCTCGAGCTCGGCCGGATCGTAATCGGCGGCGCGCAAGGCCGCTTCGAGATGCGCGCGAGTCTCTTCCAGCGCGTTGAGCGCGGCATCGAGCGACTTGACGGCCGGCTCGATCAAGGTGGGCGCCTGGCCGCTACGCCGTTCGAGACGGCGGATGGCAGCGGCGAGCGCCGGTACGGCGGAACTGGAGCCCCCGACCGCGTCGTGCGCTTCACGCAAATCGCCGGCGACTTTTTCCGACTGCATCATCATCGTGCGGCGATCCGCAAGCGCGGTTTCCTCGCCCTCCTCGGGCGCGAGCTTGTTCAATTCCTCGACCGCATGCCGCAGCCAGTCGCCTTCGCGCTTGGCGCGTTCGACTTCGGCCCGATGCGCCTCTGCCGCTTCCGATGCTTCACGCCGCGCGTGCCACAACGTCTCGACGCGCGCAGCATCGGCTTCAAGTCCGCCGAACGCATCCAGCAGACGCCGGTGTGTCGCCACATCGACCAGCGCGCGGTCGTCGTGCTGGCCGTGGATCTCGACCAGCGACTGGCCAAGCGCCTTCAAGACCTGCACGCTCACCGGCTCGTCGTTGATGTAAGCCCGCGTTCGTCCGTCGCCGAATTGCACGCGACGCAGGATCAATTCGTCCTCGGCCGGAATTCCGTGCTCGCTCAGCAGAGCATTGGCCGGATGATTGCGCGCCAGCTCGAAGACGGCGGTGACCTGCCCCTGCTCTGCGCCCTGCCGCACAAGACCCTGGTCGCCACGCCCGCCGAGCGCCAGCGCAAAGGAGTCGAGCAGGATCGACTTGCCCGCACCGGTCTCGCCCGTGAGCACGGCCAGACCGCCGGCGAACTCGATGTCGAGCCGGTCGATCAGCACGATGTCGCGAATGGACAGCCGGGAGAGCATGGCCTCAGGCGTGGACGCGATTCTCGATCACGTTTTGTACTTGCTTTCGGGTGTGCGCGCACGCGGCAAGTGGCGCTTATCCCAACCCGATCTTGCGGAAAGCCTTGCTGATCCAGGAGCCGGTGTTCTCGGACGGCTCGCGGCCGCCGCCCTTCACCAGAGCGTAGGCGTGCTTGTACCAGTCGCTGTCGGGGAAATTATGACCGAGGACCGCGGCGGCGGTCTGCGCCTCGTCGATGATGCCGAGGGCCATATAGACCTCGGTCAGCCGCTCCAGCGCCTCTTCGACGTGGCGCGTGGTCTGAAATTTAGTGACGACGACCTTGAAGCGATTGATCGCGCCAGTGTAGTCGCGCCGCTGCAGGTAATAACGGCCGACCTGCATCTCCTTGCCGGCCAGTTGGTCGCGGGCGACCTCCATCTTCTGCCTGGAGGTCGTGGCGTATTCGCTGTCCGGATATTTGTTTGCGACCTCCTGCAAGGCGGCGAGCGCCTTTTCCGTGCGCTCCTGGTCGCGTGTGATGTCGGGGATCTGGTCGTAGTACGACGCGGCGATCAGATACTGCGCGTAGGCCGCGTCGGAGCTGCCGGGATGCAGCGTGATGTAGCGCTTCGCCGCCGAGATGCACTCGTCGTACGAACCCATATCGTAATACGCATAGGCCGCCATCAGCAGCGATTTGCGCGCCCATTCCGAATAGGGATGCTGGCGGTCGACTTCCTCGAATTTCTTGACCGCGTCTTTCGGCTTCTTCTGCGCGTTTAGGTAGTAGAGGCCTTCGTTGTACAGGCGATCGGCCGGTTCGTCCGGCGGCAGCTCGTCCTTCTTGAACAGGCCATCGAAGCTGGAACAGCCGGAGAGCCCGACGGCGAGTGCGAGCAATGCCGCGGCCATCGAGGTACGTACAGTTCGGCGCATCGGAGGATTGTGTCCGACCACTCGGCCCCTACCCTTCATTTGGTCCCCGCCCGCCGGTCTAGACAAAAAGCCCGGTTTCGCCAAGCGACTAGGCCGACATTCGGCCCGGATTAAGGCGGCACCCCTTACCCGTTATGCTGGCCTTGTGCCGGGTATCTACATCTCGCGAGCGAGCCGTTATAAAGACGTAGATGCCCAGGACCGGCCATGACGGCAATTTGGACCGCAGAAATCGTTCAGCTCACGTCCGGCCCGTACGCCGGCGCGACGAAGCCGGGCTGGACTTGCGCACGGCCGCGGCGCACGTGCTCGGTGCCTTCAACAACGCGCCATGCACTCGGGTCGGCCATCAGCGCGGACAGCACCGCGTGATTGAGCTTGTGCCCCCCGCGCACGGTGCGATAGGCCGCGATCAGCGGCAGACCGGCTAGCGCAAGATCGCCGACCGCATCGAGCACCTTGTGCCGCACGAACTCGTCCGAATAGCGCGGCCCTTCCGGATTGAGCACGCGGTCTTCGCTGATCACCAGCGTATTGTCGAACGAAGCGCCGAGCGCGTACCCCGCGCTCCACAATTTCGCAACGTCGCGCATGAATCCGAAAGTCCGTGCGCGCGCGATCTCGGTGCGGAAGGTTTTGGGCTCGATGTCGAGCGCGATCGCCTGGCGTCCGATCAACGGATGATCGAAATCGATTTCCGCTTCGACGCGGAATCCATGTACATAAGGACGAAGCTCGCCGACCGATTTGTCGCGCATGACGCGCACCGGCTTGAGCACTTCGATGTAGCGGCGCGGCAGCGCGCGCGTGGTGAGACCGGCTTGGTCGAGCGCCTCGACGAAAGCAGCGGCGCTGCCGTCCATGATCGGCACTTCCGACCCGTCGATCTCGACGACGACGTTGTCGACGTTGAGCCCGCGCAGCGCGGCGAGCAGATGCTCCGCGGTGGAGCAGAGCGGCCCCTTCGCATCGCCGAGCACGGTGGCGAATTCGGTCGCGGTGACGGCGCGCACATCGGCGCGCACTTCGCGTGCGACGGAGCCGTCGGACCTTACGCGTTGGAAAAGAATTCCGGTATCATCATCGCCGGGAAGCAACGTCAGCGTCACGGGTTCGCCCGAATGCACGCCGATGCCGGATACGGCGACCTGGTCGCGGAGCGTTGTTTGTTTTGCGCCCTTCATTAACCCTCAACCGCTGGCGATACTGACCATGCGGCCCCAACCGCCCGCAAGCGGGCCGTCATTCTGCCTTTGTCGAAATCCGCCGAAAAACGCGGCGGCAATCCCCCCGGACTTGAAAAGTCCTCGACGCGGCTGAAACTTAGGCTCAGCCAAAGCGATCTCCAACTCACGCTTTCTTACCAACTGTTACTCTTTTTCGCCGCATTTTGTGCGCTCGCTGACATACCATTCTACCGTTTACATTAGTTGCCAATGAGTTAAGGACGGCACGCACGCGTCGTCGCGTGGGGATCGCTAACAAATCGCCAACCGAGACAGGCACTTAGCTTGCATTTAAAGAAAAACGGCCCCGTCGCTTTTCGCTCCGGGGCCGCTGCCGTTTAGCGCATTCGTTAACTCAGTTCGCCTGCCGGCGCAGGAAGGCCGGGATATCAAGTTGATCTTCTTCCGGCGCGTTATGCACAGGTGTTTGCCGGCCATTGCCATCAAGACCCTGCGGTCCCGACCGGCGTGCATACTCCGACACCGGATCGTCACCACGGCCTTCCGGCTGACGCGGCGACGGGCGCGCCGGGGGCTGGTACTGCGGAATCGCCTTCGCGGTACGCGGCGCCTGCGGGGCTTCCTCTTCGGTGCGTCGGCCGAGGCCAACGGCGGCAAGGCGCTGCATCAGCGACTTGCGCCGCTCTTCCGGGTGATGCTCGACCGGCTGTTGCGGCTGCTTCTCGATCAGCGCGCGGCCGGGCAGCGGTAGGTCTTCCATCCGCGGCATACGCGGAGCGCGCATGATGCGCTCAGGCGCGGGAGGCACGAATGCGGCCGGCGGCTCGACGGCGGGTGGCTGAGCTTCCGTCTCGATATGGTCGAACAGCGACGGCTTGACCTGCATCGGGCGGATCGAGACGTCGTCGATCGCCGTCTGCGGCAGGATGGCCGCAGCGACCGCAGCATGCGCGGCGGATTCGACCGAGGCGACAGCGCTGACAACCGCCGGATTGGGCAGCGGCGGCGCGACTGGTTCGCGCATCGTGACCGGCTTGGGAGCGGGCGCCGGAGCAGCGACGCGGCGCCCATCCGTCCGCAACTTGCCGGCAAGCTCCTTCAGCGCGGCTTCGGCCGGGCCCTGGTCGCGCATGCGCCCCGTATTGTCGATGCCCGTCGCAACGACGGACACGCGAATGATGCCATCGAGGCTTTCGTCGAAGGTCGCGCCGACAATGATATTGGCGTCCTGGTCGACTTCCTCGCGGATGCGGGTAGCGGCCTCGTCGACTTCATAGAGGGTCAGATCCTTGCCGCCGGTGATCGAGATCAACAGGCCCCTGGCACCCTTCATCGACGCGTCGTCGATCAGCGGATTGGCGATGGCGGACTCCGCAGCGGTGAGCGCGCGCTTCTCGCCGCTCGCCTCGCCGGTGCCCATCATCGCCTTGCCCATCTCCTTCATCACCGCGCGCACGTCGGCGAAGTCGAGATTGATCAGACCTTCCTTGACCATCAGGTCGGTGATGCATGCGACACCGGAGTAGAGGACCTGGTCGGCCATTGCGAAGGCGTCCGCGAAAGTGGTCTTCTCGTTCGCCACCCGGAACAGGTTCTGGTTAGGAATGATCAGCAGGGTATCGACGACGCTGTGCAATTCGGCGATGCCCATTTCGGCATAGCGCATGCGCCGCTGGCCCTCGAAGTGGAACGGCTTAGTGACCACGCCGACAGTGAGGATGCCCATCTCGCGCGCCGTCCTGGCTATCACCGGCGAAGCGCCCGTGCCCGTGCCGCCGCCCATGCCAGCGGTCACGAAAACCATGTGCGCACCGGAAAGATGATCGCGGATCTCGTCGAGCACCTCTTCCGCCGCTGCGCGACCGACCTCGGGCTGCGAGCCGGCACCGAGACCTTCGGTCACCTGCGTGCCCATCTGGATGATGCGCTCGGCCTTCGACATGGTCAGCGCCTGCGCGTCAGTATTGGCGACGACGAAGTCGACGCCCTGCAGGCCGGCGGTGATCATGTTGTTGACCGCGTTACCGCCCGCGCCGCCGACGCCAAACACCGTGATGCGTGGCTTCATTTCGTGGATGTCCGGAATCTTCAGATTGATGGTCATGATTGCCTCTTAGAGTGCACGGGCAGCAGTCGGGACTTCGCGCGTCTGGCGCCAAGGCCGATCAAGGCCGCCAACCGGGCCGGTCCGCCACCGGCCGTTTCGTTCGTTGCGGGTGAGAAGGGTCAGAAGCTCTCGCGCAGCCATCGTCCGACCCGTGCCATGTAGCCGCCGGTCCCTGTCATGAGATGCCGCGTTTGCCGCGGTTCGAAGTGTTCAAGATGTGCCGCCTGGGGATACACGAGCAGGCCTGCCGTCACCGCGAAGGCCGGCCCCTTCGCGGCTTCGGGCAGCCCCGAAAGCCCCAACGGCCGGCCGATACGCACCGGACGCTTCAAGATGCGCGCCGCGAGATCGGCGATGCCGGCGAGCTGACTGCCGCCGCCGGTCAGAACGACTCGCCCCCGCGGCTCCGCCGCGAACGGCGAAGCGACGAGACGGTCGCGCACCATTTCCAGAATTTCTTCGACGCGCGGCTTGATGATGCGCGTGAGCGCCGCACGCGAAACGAACTGCGGCGGCTCGCGCTCGTCATCGCCGACCGGCGGCACAGTGATCATATCGCGCTCATCGGACCCACCCGACATCACACTGCCATAGATCGCTTTGATTCGCTCAGCATCCGCGATGCGCGTATTGAGCCCGCGCGCAAGGTCCATGGTCACGTGATGCGCACCGAGCGCAAATCCGTCGGCATGCACGAAGCGTCCGCCGGAAAAGACCGCAAAAGTGGTGGTTCCGGCTCCGAGATCGATCGTCGCGGCGCCGAGATCGGCTTCATCATCGGCGAGCACGGCCAAGCCGGACGCATAAGGCGACGACACCATCGCCTCGACATGCAAATGGCTGCGTTCGACCGTGAGCATCAAGTTGCGGACGGTCGCCACTTCGGCGGTGACCATGTGCATGTCGACGCCGAAGCGGGAACCGAGCATGCCGCGCGGCTCGCGGATGCCGCTCGCCGCATCGAGCTGGTATCCGATCGGCAACGAGTGCAGGACGGCGCGGCCGTCGCGCACGGAATGGCGGCTTGCGGCGGCCAGCACGCGCGTGATTTCGAAATCCGTTACCGCTCCGCCCGCGAGCGCGATGTCGGCGATGAAGCGTTCGCTGCCGAGCCGTCCGCCGGACAGCGACACGACGACGGACTGCAACTGCACCCGCGCGTCGTTCTCGGCGATCTCGATCGCGTTGCGAATCATCTGCTCGGCCTCGACGAGGTCGACGACTCCGCCGCCCTTCATCCCGGCCGCAGCCGTATGCGCAAAGCCGAGGACGCGAACGCCATGGCTGCGGCGGCGCAGCACTTCCTGCGGCGGCTGCGGCTCGAGCCGCGCGATCAAGCAGGCGACCTTGGAGGTGCCGACGTCGAGCGCGGCGACGACCGCAGCGCGACGCGGCGACACAGGCTTCATCTTGGGCGTGAGGCCGAAGCGGACGACGTTGCTCATGCCTCGCCGCCCTTCTTTTTCTTCGCCGCCTTCTCCGCCGCCTTCAACGCCGCCTCGCGTGCAGCAGCGGCGCCGTCCGAGAGCCGCACTGTCACGCGGTCGGTCAGGCGCAGGTCGATCTCGGCGATGTCGCGCGAGAGCAGCCGCTTTTCCGCATCGAGCGCGACGAGACGCCGCAACCCTTGCTCCGGATCGATCTCCGGCAGCGACACGACAACCATGTCCTTCAGGTAGAGATCCCAGCGCCGCTCGGCGACCAGCACCGACGCCTGCAGTCGCCGCGCAATGAGCGGATAGCGCGCCACGAGCGACAGCAACTGCGGCGCGGCGTGCTCGGCGCCTTTGCCTACCACCAGAGGCAGCGAGGCGTAGCGCTGCGGCACATACGTCTCCAGCACCGTGCCGTCGTCCGCGATCAGATGGACCTTTTCGTCTTTTTGCCAGAGCGCGAAAGACTTGCGCTCCTTCACCTCAATGCGCAGGCGGCCGGGATAGAGCTTCAGCACCGTCGCTTCAGCGATCCAGGGATTGGCGACCAAGCGGCCGCGCACTTTCGCGGCATCCAGAATCAGCAGCGAGGAGCGGCCGGTGATTCCGGCGATGGACAGCACGCGATCGCGGCTAAGCTCATGCTCGCCGGTCAGCGCGATTTCGGAAATGCGGAAGCCAAAACCGTTCGCGACGTCGTCGCAGAGGTCCTGCAGATTGGAGACGATCTCCGGCCCATGACCGCCGCGCACCACGCCGTAGGTGATGCTCGCGAGCATCAGCATCGCCGCCGCCGACGAGCCGAGCCCGCGCGGCGGCTTGATCTCGGTGAGCGCGACAACCGACCGGCGCAGCGAGTGCGTCAAACGCTGAAAGCGCGACGCGCCATGCCCTACGGTCGTGCGCGGCGCCGGCCTCAAGCTTGCTCGTTCGGATACTCGAAAAAGGTGCATGCAACAGGCTCTCGCGGGCTTCCTGCCCGGGATGGCGGTTGCGGCTGCCGTGCCGCGGCTCACTTGGACTCGGGCGGAACGTCGTCCCGCTCGAGACCGGCCGTGCCCGTTGCGCGTGCTCACGAGAATCGCCTCTACCGCGCGCAGGACCGGCGTCCGCGTAGTCTTCGGGGCTTTTAGTAAACGATTGGTAAAGGTTGAGAGATTGCAAACGCGCCCTGACAACCGTCTGCAATGAAAAGATGATTTTTCGGCACGAGTCGCCTTATTGTTTGTTAGGAAACAAATGTTTGTCAGGCGAGTAGTATGGCAGGGACGCCAATCCGTGCGCAGACAGGTTGATGCGGCGAAAAAGGCTGCGAGTAGTAACCCCGCTATTCGGTCCCAGTAAGACCGGCGGCTTTGATCACCTCGGCCCATTGCGGCACTTCGCGCTGAATGTCGGCGGCGAATTCGGCCGGCGACGTGCCCATCGGCTCGGTTCCGATCTTCTGCAGGCGTTCGCGGACGTCAGGTGCGGCGAGCGCCTTCGCCGTGTCCTTATAGATCCTGTCGATGACGTCCTTGGGCGTTCCGGCGGGCGCCATCCAACCGACCGAGAGGACCGCTACGAAGCCCGGATAGCCTGCTTCGATCATGGTCGGCAGGTCGGGCGCGGCGGGAAAGCGTTGCGCGGACGTGACGGCAAGCGCGCGCACCTTTCCTTCCTTGACCAGCCCAAGCAATGACGAAGGCGGACCGAAAAACATCGAAACGCGCCCGCCGAGCAGATCGGTAATCGCGGGCGTGGCGCCGCGATAAGGCACGTGCTGAATATCAACTTTGGCGATCGTCTTGAACAGTTCGCCGGCAAGATGCTGCGTCGTGCCGACGCCGGCGGATGCGAAGCTGACCTTGCCGGGATTGGCTTTCGCGTACGTCACGAGTTCCTGCACACTCTTCACCGGCAGATCGTTGGGAACGACGAGGATGTTCGGCGAATAGGCGACCTGCGTAATGGGCACGAGGTCCTTCACCGGATCGAACGGCATGTTTTTGTAAAGCTTCGGATTGACCGCGATATTCACATTCGACGCGAGCAGCAGCGTGTATCCGTCGGGAACCGCTTTTGCCACACGATCCGCGGCGATGTTTCCGGACGCGCCGGAGACATTCTCCACCACGACCGTCTTGCCCCAGATCTGCGCGAGCTTGTCGCCGATCAGACGCGCAACGACGTCGAGCGGTCCACCGGCTGCGTAGCCGACTTCGATCTTCACCGCACGGTCGGGATAATTCGTTTCGGCGGACGCAGTGCCCGCACTCAAGGCGAGCACACTGGCGAGCACGGCTGTAGCGATTCTTCTCATTTTCTCTTCCCCTGGTGCGGAGAAGAGTAACACCGCGGCGCGGCGGCACCAGCCTTTGTCAGCGATCGAGCGAGGCGTCCTCCACCATCCAGCGCACGAGTTCTTCGAACGACATGCCGGCGTGCGCGGCCATTTCGGGCACGAGCGACGTTTCGGTCATGCCGGGCTGCGTGTTCACCTCGAGCACGGCGAGACCCAGCGTTCCGGTTTTGCCATGGTCGTAACGAAAATCGGCGCGCGTCACGCCACGACAGCCGAGCGCGTTATGCGCCGCAACGGCCAGCCGCCGGCATTCCTCATAAACGTCGGCCGGCACCGGCGCGGGCAGGATATGTTTGGAGCCGCCCGGCGCGTATTTGGCCTCGTAGTCGTAGAACTTCACCGTCGGCACGATCTCGATCACGCCAAGCGCGCGATTGCCCATCACGGCGCAGGTCAATTCTTTGCCAGGGATGTAAGGCTCCACCAGGACGCTCTCGCCAAAGGCCCAATCGGAACCCGTCAATTCCTGCGGCGGATGCGCGTGGTCCTCGCGCACGATGAAGACGCCGACGCTCGATCCTTCTGCGATGGGCTTGATGACGTAAGGCGGCGGCAGCACGTGTTGCCTGCCCGCTTCGAGTCGGCTCACCACGCGACCGCCCGGCACCGGTACACCGGCCGCCGAGAGCATGGTCTTGGCGACGTGCTTCTGCATTGCGACCGCCGACGCCATCACGCCCGAATGCGTGTAGGGGATCGCCATCACTTCCAAAAGGCCCTGCAGCGTGCCGTCCTCTCCGGGACGTCCGTGCAGTACGTTGAGCGCGCAGTCCGGCTTCAGCTCCTTCAGCACGGCCGCGATATCACGCGTGACGTCGATGCGGTTCACACGATACGTGCCCAGTCGCTCGAGCGCATCCGCACACGCCTTGCCGGAGCGCAGTGAAATCTCGCGCTCGGCCGACCATCCGCCCATCAGGACTGCGACGTGTTTCATTGTGCAACTTTCCTTGCCGCACTCGCGCCTGACTGCGCAATGCCCTCATACAGCCAAGCGAGGCATTCGCAAATCTCCCGCTCGCTGCGGTGAAAGCGAGATAGCCAAACGTCGCGCTCGATGCCGTCCGCGTGATAGCCGTCCCACATCGAGCGGCCTTCGAGCTCGATGCGCGCTGTGCGCACGAACCGCGCCTTTTCGTAGGCTTGGAAGGCAGCGGCGAAATCTCGCTCCTGTTCCACGCAGGCCGCAAGCGTGACGGCATCCTCGATCGCCATGCAGGCGCCTTGGGCAAAGGTCTGCAGCGCCGCATGTGCCGCATCCCCGAGCAGCGTCACTCGGCCCTCGCTCCAATGCCGCACCGGGTCGCGGTCAGCGATCATCCAGCGGCGGTTCAGGTCCATGAGTGAGAGCAGCGATTTCATCACCGGGTGCGCCGTGCGGTAGGTGCGCTCGACCTCGGCTGCATGGAAGTCGAGATCGCCTTTCGCGCCAAACGTGCCGGTGCGAAAAACCGCAACAATGTTGAACAAAGTGCTGTCGCGCAGCGGATAGTGAACGAGGTGGAAGCCCGGCCCTATCCACAGCGCGGAAATGTCGCCCTGCACGCCTCCCGGCACGCGGTCGAACGGCAGGATCGTGCGATGCGCCACGTAGCCGATCGGCTTCGGCTCGCCGTCGTTGACGATCTTCGCCCGCACGACCGAGCGCAGCCCGTCCGCGCCGATCAGCGCCGCGCCTTCGATGCGGCGGCCGTCGTCCGTCGTAACGATAACGCGCGCGTCGTCCTGATCGAACGAAGCGACTGAAGTCAGCGGCTCGAGCGTGATGTTCGCAAGCGCCTTGCACGCATCCATCAGCACGCCGTGCAGATCGACGCGATGGATGACGATGTACGGATGACCGAAGCGTGCCCGCAGCACCTGCTCGCCGGGAATTCGCGTCACCTCTTCTCCGGTGAGCGCATCGAATAGGACACAGGCGCGCGGCAGGATCGATTGCGCTAGTACAGTGTCGACAATGCCCAGCCGCTCGAACATCGGAAACACGTTCGGCCCGAGTTGGATGCCGTAGCCGATGACGCCGAGTTCGGCCGTCTGCTCGAGCACGCGCACGCGCCGGCCCTGTCTGCCGAGCGCGAGCGCTGCGGCCAATCCGCCCAGTCCGCCGCCTGCAATCAGGATTGCGTCGTCAGACATTCTTCACTCCGACGCGCTTGATCTCCCACTCGAGCTCGACTCCGCTCTTTTGTTTCACACGCGCACGCACTGTCTCGCCGAGCGTTTCAATGTCGGCGGCCGTCGCGCGGCCGAGATTGATGAGGAAATTGCTGTGCAGCTCCGAAACCTGCGCCTCGCCGACGCGCAGGCCACGGCAGCCCGCTTCATCGACCAGCTTCCACGCGCTCTGCCCGGGCGGGTTCTTGAACGTCGAGCCTCCGGTGCGGTGGCGCGGCTGGCTCGCCTCACGCTTCTGCTTGATGTTGTCCATCTCAGCGGCGATCGCCTCCGGATCGCCGGCCCGGCCTTGAAACACGGCTGAGGTGAAGATCACGTCGTCAGGTACGGCACAGTGCCGGTAGGCGAAGCCCATTTCGGCGTTGCTGTAGGTGCGTAGATTGCCTGCGCGATCGATACCGCGCGCTTCGACCATGACGTCCTTCGTCTCGCCGCCGTAGGCGCCGCCATTCATGCGCAGCGCGCCGCCGATCGTGCCCGGAATGCCGGAGAGAAATGCAAGTCCCGCGATGCCGGCCTTCTGCGCGGCGCGCGCGACCAGCACATCGAGCGCGGCCGTGCCCGCGCGGACGCGGTTGTCCGCTTCGACCGTCACTTCGTTGAACCCGCGCCCGAGCCGGACGACCACACCTTCGATGCCGCCGTCGCGCACGATCGTGTTCGATCCCGCGCCGAGCACGCTCAGCGAAATGTCGGACGGCAGATTACGCAGGGCGTAAGCGAGATCGTTGTCGTCCTCCGGCATGAAAAGAACCTGCGCCGGCCCGCCGACGCGAAACCAGGTGAGTTCGGCGAGCCCCTGGTTTGCCAGCAGCCGTCCGCGCAACTGCGGCAGCCGCGCCTTGAGTTCGGGGACGATGTCGGGGAAAGTCATCGGCCCCCTCCCCTCAACCCGCCGCCAATTCGCCCGGCAGCGCGTAGGCCCATTGCGTGATCGAGCCGGCACCGAGACAGACGACGTAGTCGCCCGGCTTGGCGAGATCTTTGAGTATGGCGGCGAGG
>Ga0207726_1000153_pt1 | contig 14958 bp, 12 predicted proteins | sample LuqExpMetageno40_FD_187798 | JGI IMG/M metagenome (GOLD analysis project Ga0207726, IMG submission 187798) | Tropical forest soil microbial communities from Luquillo Experimental Forest, Puerto Rico - Sample 40 (SPAdes) | ecosystem: Environmental > Terrestrial > Soil > Tropical forest ...
GGCTTAATCAAGCATCTCGTTCATAGCAAGCTCAATACTAAAGAGTGCTGTGTGGAAGCCTATATGCAGTTTCTCGCCCCTGGCGAGCGCTCCGGCAAACACCGGCATATGTGGGAGGAAGTCATTTTTGTTGTCGAGGGCGCAGGCTATGACCTTCACTGGGACCTCAAATTCGACTGCCTTGATGCATTCGCCTGGGATTGGAACGCGGAGCCTAAGCGTTTCGAATGGAAACGCGGCGATTTTATCTACGTCCCCCCTTTCACCATCCACCAACATTTTGCTGATGCCAAGACGAATGCTCGGCTGATTGTCATCAGCAATCGTATCGTCAAGGCCATGGGGTTCGATTGGTTCGATCAGCTGGAAAATGCGCCTGGATTTTGAAGACGAAGAATGCGTTCCGCTCACTGTCAATAGAATAGCAGGGTCGTTGGGAAGCGCCGGAACCAACTTCGAGGCCCAACATGACCATGGCCACCTCAACCAAGGTTACATCTAAGCCATCTTTTCTGGAAATTTTTGTCATTACCCTTGGGCACACCATGACCCATTGGTATCCCGCGACGTTTTATTTGCTGTTGCCATTGATCGGAAAAGAACTAGGGCTCAGTTATGGCGAGATCGGCGCGATCATGACATGCCAATATCTTGTCGGCGCCATTTCCAACGTCCCGGGCGGCTTAGCCGTTGATTTCGTTAGCCGCAACGATGCCGATGGCGATTTCTATGCTGTGGGTTGGCGTGCCGTACTTACTTATGGGACTAACCCACACATATTGGCTGCTGCTCGTTTGTTCAGCACTTGTCGGTGTCGGCAACAATCTCTGGCATCCAGCGGCAATCCCATTGCTGGCGCAGCGATTCCCCGAAAGACGAGGACTGGCGGTCGCCCTTCATGGGATGGGAGGCAATCTTGGAGATGCGATAGCGCCGTTCGCGTCTGGTGCACTGCTAACTATTTTGAGTTGGCGCGAGGTCGTCATTGTTAATGTTATCCCTGGCCTACTTCTAGCCGCTCTCATTCTTGTTTACGTCAACAGAACTACTGAACAAAGCAGGGATATGGCAGAGACGAGCAAACGCATGGGAGCGTCTGATGTTCTTTCTGCGCTGCGGACGATGTTCACATCGCGTACCGTTTTGATGGTGTCGGCGAGCTCTGCCTTTCGATTGATGACACAAGCTGGATTGCTTACCTTCCTGCCCGTTTTTCTTGCGACCCAAATGGGTTATTCGCCAATTTGGATCGGCGCTTGTATGCTGGCGCTACAGACGGCGGGCTTTGTCGCGGCGCCAATCGCTGGGCATCTTTCGGACCGAATGGGACGTCGACGAATCATAATGAGCAGCATGGCCATGACTGGACTTGTACTGCTGTTGATGGCTGCGATCGGACGTTCAACTGCATTTGTACTTTTTATTTCTGTCCTTGGATTTTTCCTCTTTGCGATTCGTGCTGTGATGCAGGCGTGGATTCTCGACGCGGCGCCTAAAAGCATGGGCGGTACTAGCATTGGAATCCTTTTTGGAACCCAAGCAATTGGCGCAGCCGTTGGACCAGCATTAGGCGGCATTTTTGCAGATCATTACGGATTGATGGCGACGTTTTACTTCCTTGCGATTACAATAGTAATTGCAAACCTATTTATCTTTTTCACACCGGTCAGTGAAGCCCGATTCGGGACGAATGCAGCGTCTGGGTAGATAAAAGGTGACGATCAGCTCACCACTTCATGCGCAAAACCCTCACCCGGCAACACAACAAAGGACAATTATGTTGTCTGATGCAAATCAAAGACTCTTCGAGGTTATTCTGCTTGGAAACCGGGTTAGAATGATTTGTTGTCCGGGGATCGGACGGGGGATCTTGGGGAGATGCTAAATGTGACGCATGTTCATTCGCTGACCAAAGAATGGTTGCCTGTTTCAAGTGCGCCATCCGACGCAGATCTTGAAGTCTGCATCATAGATTTTGACGGCATTCTCCACGCATTGGAGTTCCCCTGCCACAAAGATAAAGCCGGCTGGTTCGATGCTATGACGAAAAAGCGCCTCGATATCCAACCGACGCATTGGCGCAGATGGACTGACGCGCACTGAATCGAAACATTTTTTATGTGTTGAACTTTACGGAAACAACCCGCACCCAAACGGGCCAGAAATATCGACAGCCTTGCAAGAGAAATTCGCCAGCGGCGTCAAAGGCCGCGGCTATCTGCACGCCGGGCTGACCTCCGAACTCGCGCACTGGAAAAGGTAGCCGAGCGCGCGGGGCCGGCGGAAAAATGGGCAGCTTCTTTGTGCTAGATCAAGGCGCGTCCCGCGATGTAGTAATTGTATGCCGTCGGGCCCACAATCTTCCATAGGGGAAGGCCATGTCCTATGACGCCGACCTGCGCTGGCAGAATATGTGCGCGATGCTCGATCGGCTGGGCCTGGACGCTTCGATGCTCGCCCACGGCCGCTTGGCGAGCGATCTGCGAGCCGCGGTGACTGAATGCCAGTCCTGCACTGCCGATCAGCCCTGTCAGGAATGGCTGACGCGGGCGCCGGAATACGTCGACCGCGCACCGGCCTTTTGCCCCAATGCGGAACTATTCGCGTCAGTGCGTGACATGATCAAGCGCAGCGTCGACGAAGGGCAAAAAGGCTGAGCTTATCCTTGCTGGCGAAATCCCATCCTCGGCAGGAGTTTAACAGGTCGCCATGTCTTTAAGTACAGCGACTTGTACTAACGTATTTTGCGTCGCCGTCGTTCGGCTTCATCCCATGCCGTCAGCGCCTGATAGTCCGGAACAAAGCCGAGGCCTTTCTGCGCGTCCGACGATATGATCGATTGCGATGTAACGACGTCTACGAGCGCTGGCGCATTCTTTATGGCCCTTTCCAATGCACCGTGCAGGTCTTCCGGCTTTTCAACACGCTCGCCATGCAATCCGAACGCCCGCGCCATTCCGGCGTAATCAGAATGCCGTAACGTGGTGCCGACGACGCGTCCGCCATAGTTCAGCTCTTGATCCAGGCGCTCGATATTCCAGGCGGCATTGTTGGAGACGATGAACACGCATTTGGCGCCGTGACGCACGGCGGTATCGATCTCCATGGCATTGATGCCAAAGGCGCCGTCGCCGTTGACCGAGATCACTTGCCGGCCCGGCAGCGCCAGCGAGGCCGCAATCGCAAACGGCACGCCGACTCCTAGGCAGCCGAAGGCGCCGGCATCCATATAGGTCGTCGCGCGCAGGCCGGTGCGAGCAAAGCTCAACAGATCGCCGCCGTCGGCGATGGCGATGTAGTCGGGCTCAGCAAGTTCCGCGATGGCGTCGAAGATCGCGCGCGGATGAACTTTGCCGTCGGAGCCGGTCGCCGCCTTCTCCACGCCGGAGGCCGCAGCCATACGTTCGCGATGCCGGTTTCGCATGCCGCCTGCCCAGGCCTTGTCAATGCTGGACTCGCGGTTGCCTGCAACTTCCACCATGGCCGCGAGCGCAAGCGCCGGCGCGGCCAACAATTCAGGCTGGCCGCGACGATTGTCGATTAGCTCCCCCGGATTGTCGGCGATGCGGATGAAGCGCGCATGCGGGAACACGGCCGGTGAGCCGTAGCCGACTTGGTAGTCGAGCTTGCGGCCGATCAGCAGCACAACGTCGGCGTCGGTCATGGCGGAGGCGCGCATAGCGGCGATCGCAGACGGGTGATTGGCGGGCACAAGGCCACGGCTTTCCTGCGTGTCGAGATAGAGCGCGCCGGTGGCATCGAGCAAGCGCACTAGCTCGGCAGAAGTCCCGCGCGCGCCGCGCCCAGTGATCACCAGCGGTCGCTTGGCCGACCAGAATACATCGACTGCCTGCGCGATCGCTGCGGGGTCAGGCGGGATGCGGCGCGGCGGCTTGCCGGCGATCCATTCGTCGAGCACGAGTTGCACCGGCACATGTGTGCGCAGTACGTCGGTCGGGATTTCGACATAGACTGGCCCTGGCTCGCCGGCATCGCCCATTGCACGCGCCACCGCCTCGTCGAACTCGCGTATTACCTGCTCGGCTACGCGCAGCGTGCGCGAGGCGCGCGTCACCGGCCGCAGAATGTCGACATGGGGGATGTCCTGTAACGGCCCCATGTTCGCCTGCGGCCGCGAGGTGCAGCCGCCGATTAGCAGCACGGGCGCGCGGGCGAGCGCGGCATTGGCCATGGCGGTGACGGTATTGGTGACGCCGGGCCCAGCGGTCGCCATTGCGACGCCGAAGCTGCCGGTCAATTCCGCGTGCGCATGCGCCATGTGCACGGCGGCGCCTTCGTCGCGCACGTCGATGATCTGGATACCCTGGCGCGCGACATGGTCCCAGATGGGCTGGATGTGGCCGCCCTGGAGGCCGAACACACGGTCGATGCCGCGCGCCTTGAGGAAGCGGGCAATCCAGGCGGCGGAGGACAACGTGTCGGCGTTGAGGTCCTGCTTGGCGGCGAGCGGCTCGTTCATGGCGTTTCCTTCCCAGCGCCGCCTTCAGCCTGGCGTCTTTCCTGCTGCAAACGAAGGAGGCGATGCTGGATCTTGCCCGTGGCAGTGCGCGGCATTTCCTGGTCGCTGATAAAGGCGACTGAGCGCGGCCGCTTGTAGCCGGCGATGCGAGTCTTGCACCAATCGACGATCTCCGCTTCGGTCGGCTGCGTGCCGTCGCGTGGCACGACCACCGCGTGCACGCGCTCGCCCCAGGTGGCATCGGGTAGGCCAACTACCGCCACATATTTGACCTTCTCGTGCGCGGCCAAGAGTGCCTCGACTTCGGAAGGGTAGATGTTCTCGCCGCCGGAGATTATCACATTGTTCTTGCGGTCGACGAGGTAGATGTACCCCTCGGGGTCGCGCTTCGCTATGTCCCCGACCGTGCAATAGTTGCCGCGGAAGGCTTCGCATGTTTTCTCCGGCAGGTTCCAGTAGCCATCGAAGGTGTAGTCGTTGCAGGAGAATAGCTCGCCTGCTTCTCCGTCTCGCACCTCATTGCCATTGCTGTCGAGCAGGCGGATCGGGCGCGAGCCGACGCATTCGCGCCCGACCGAGCCGAGCTTGGAGAACTGTTCGTCCGGATGCAGCATTGTCACCCAGCCGGCCTCGGTCGAGCCGTACAGCTCGAACAGGCCGGAATTCTTGAAGTAGTCCATGATGGCAAGCTTGGTCTCCCGCCGTGCTGGCGCCGAGGAGATCATCAGCTTGGTAACGGCATCGACATTGTAGCGCTCGCGTGCAGCTGCCGGCAGGTCGAGCATCATGCCGTAATGCGTCGGTACGAGTGAAGTGAAGGTTGCGCCGGCTTCTGCGAGCGTACGCGCCAGGTGCTCGGGATCGAAATGTTTGCGGCTGTACACCGTGCAGGCCGCGCCGCAATAGCTGAAGGCGCCGAAGAAATAGAGCGAATTGGCGTGGCACATCGGCATGACCAAAAGCGCCGCGTCGTGCCGCGAGAGGCCGAGCTCGATCTCAGTGACGAGCGAAAGCATGACACTACCCCTGTGGCTGCGGATCGCGCCCTTGGGACTGCCGGTGGTGCCGGAGGTGTACATCAGCGTCCATGGATCGCCGCTGGCAATCGTGATACCAGGTCGGCTGTCGCGCGCCTGGGCGATCAGGTTTTCATACGAGCGATAACTGACGTGACCGAGCGCGGTGCCGAAAAAGATGAAGTTGTCGGGCGGCACCAAAAATTCATGGCGCACGCTCTCGATGCTCGCTACCAGCTCGTCCTGTACGATAAGCGCGCGGGCCTGGCAGTTGTCCACGATGTAGCGGATTTCCGGTCCGGTGAGGCGGAAATTAATAGGCACCGCCACCAGTCCGTTGAGCGCGGTCGCAGCATAGATCTCTAGCCATTCGAGGCAATTGTAGGCAAGCACGCAGATGCGGTCACCTTTGACAAGTCCAATGCCAGTGAGCGCATTGGCGAGTCGGCACGCGCGCGCGTACCACTGCTGGAAGGTCATCTTGCGTTCGAGATCGCTGGCGCCAATCTTGTCGGGGAACAGCCGCGCATGCAGCGCCAGCATATCGCCGACATGCGCCAACCGAGTCATTTGGGCCCCGTCAAATGTAATTATCTCTCGAGTCTAGAAGTGCGATATGTTCGCCTAGACTATCAGCCCATTGCAATGGGGCCGGTTGTGATCAGAACCGAATATGGCAGCTTCCAACCACAGTGTCCGCTCTCCTAAAGCGGTCTTGTCCAAGCCCTGAACCTGCACCACAAAATGACCAACTCATGCCGCAGCGCAGATGTCCGCCTCAAGTCGGCTCATCGGCTTGAACGGTGAAACAATAACGGCAAATACGAAGCACAAAAGCGAAATCATCGCGCTAATTTAGGTAATTTTCTTATCTAAAAATGCTGATTACGTTTCCGGCATATGCAACTGGCAGCAAGAACAAAAATGGATTATTCTGACGGTCGATAAACAATAATCAGGTTGACTAACGGGTATGCAAATTGCTCTGGGAGGACGATATGAAAGTTTCGCAATGTTCCAGCATCGTCAATCGCCGAACTATTTTGAAAGCAAGCGCGTCCATTGCCGCCCTCCAGATCACATCGCCGTTCATAATTCGGGCACGGGGCGAAACACCAGTGCGGATTGGTTTAGTCGACCCGTTGACCGGCGTCTACGCAGCTATAGCGCTCGGCGAGGTTGAGGGAGCAAAGCTCGCCACTGATCAATTAAACAAAAAAGGCGGCATTGTCGGTCGGCCCGTCGAATTATTGGTTGAAGACTCGGCGAATGATGTGGGCACCGGTGTGCAAAAGACGCGCAAGTTGATCGAGCGTGATCAGGTGAATTTCATTATTGGCGACGTAAATTCCGGCATCGCCATAGCGATGACCCAGGTAACCAGCGAAAAGAAAATACTGCACATTGTTTCGGGTGGTCACACCGATCCGATTACTGGGTCGAGTTGTTCGTGGAACGTATTTCGCGTGTGCAACTCAACGACAATGGACGCGAATGCCATTGCGTCTATTATCCTCGAAAAATTTGGCAAGAAGTGGTACTTCCTTACGCCGGACTATGCCTATGGGCACTCGGTGCAGGCAAGTTTTGAGAAACTGCTCAAGGCGCGGGGTGGTATATCGGCTGGTTCTCTCATACCCCTCGGGACTCCTGATTTCTCGGCATACCTGATCCAAGCCAAGGCCTACGGTCCCCAAGTGATCGTCAATGTCATGGCGGGTGCCGACCAAGTCAATAGCCTCAAGCAGTTCGTGCAATTTGGACTAGATAAGCAAATGACGGTTGCAGGCACGCTGTGTGAGTTGGAGAGCTTACGGGCGATGCCTGACGAAGCGCGTATCGGTTGGTGGACAATGGAATGGTGGTGGAACCAACCAAACACGCCGCACGTAAAGGAATTCAACGCCGCGATAAAACAGCGCACTGGTCGAGCGGCCACTGCGCGCAACTGGTTAGGCTATGCATCGGTGCACACAGTGGCATTGATAGCGAACCAGGAGAAGACATTGGATGCAGTTAAGCTAGCGCGTGCGCTTTCCGGATTTAAACTGCCGCCCGAGGTTGCACTGCAGCCTTTTCTCCCAGAATATCGCCCAGGAGACCACGAGCTTATGAGCACTATTTTCGTCGGTGAGGCCCACCCTCCCAAAGGAGACCCAGATAATTTGTTCACAACGCAGGAACTAGTGCCGGGCGCAAAGGCAGCTGCGCCTGTCGGAGACACTGGCTGCAAGTTGCAATGGCCCGCCTGACCTCACCCGTGCTATATCAAGACCCGATTGTGCTGACTGTTTGCATGATTGGAGTCCGGTCGCTCATTGCAATTGGAAATTACAGAGCTCTGTTGTTCGCTTGGTCGCACGCGTCAGCCCGTGGACCAAGATTATGGTTGAATAACCATTAAGCTTGTCACCATCTTATCTCGCGTTCCGACGAAGCGTTGCGAGTGGCTATAAAGAGCCTCTAGCGATCAGCCTTAAATATGCAGCTTGGCATAAGCGGCGTGTTAACTAGCCCGGCATTACGCTGTGATATCTTAATGACGGCACATCGGACCCGCCGAGGCAACCATGGACACATCAACCTTACAGTACCACGCTCATAGGCCTACACGCGTCGGCATTGATTTGATCGGCCGCGTGGTGGCTGTGTCGGGTTCACAAGCTACCGTCGAACTCAACATAATCCAGGCCGGCCGCGAACATCCTTCGGTCGGGAAATTCATGGGCGTCGTAGCGGGCGAAGTCGTGATTATCGGGCTGGTAACCGAGATCGGCGAGAACGCAATGCTTGCGTCGGCTGGAGGACAGACGTTTCGCAACGTCGCGCACCTTGATCTGGTCGGGGAGATTCGCTCCAACGAGGACGGCGATGAGTACTTCCAACACGGCGTCATGGACTATCCGGACATCGGTGATGGCGCGCTGGTGCTTAGCGAGCGCGAACTGCGGCTGATCTACGGCGGTGCCGACGCCGACCATGCTCACGTCGGCGAGTTGCAGCAGAACGCCGCTATCGGTGTGTATATCAACATTGATCACCTGGTGAGCCAACATTTCGCCATCGTCGGCGGCACCGGCGTCGGAAAATCTTGCGGGGTTACCATCATCCTGCAAAAGATTCTCGATATGCGACCAAATCTACGCATATTTCTAGTCGATGCTCATAGCGAATATGGTCACTGTTTCGGCGAAAAGGCGCAGGTGCTAACGCCGGACAATCTGCGGCTACCGTTCTGGTTGTTCAATTTCGAGGAAATAGTCGATGCATTTTTCGGCGGTCAGCCTCACGGCAGTGAAGAAGTTAGGATTCTCTCCGAACTCATCCCTCTGGCGAAGTCGGCTTATCTGCAAGACCATACCGATAAGCATTCGATACCCAGGAAGCGTACCGCAGCCGGCACTAGTTTCACCGCCGATACGCCAGTGCCCTATCGCATCGAGGATCTCATCCAACTACTTAATGAGCGCATGGGCAAACTGGAAAACCGATATTCGGCGATGGTTTACCACAAGCTGATCAGGCGTATTGAGACCTTTCGTACTCATCCACGCTACTCCTTCATGTTCGGAAACGCCAATGTCGGTGGCGACAGCATGGCCGAAATTCTCACCCATCTGTTCCGGCTGCCACCGGAGGGCAAGCCAATGACCGTCATGCAACTCGCCGGTTTCCCGACCGAGGTGGTCGAGTCGGTAGTGTCGGTGCTTTGCAGGATGGCGTTCGATTTCGGGCTGTGGAGCGGCGGTATTGCGCCGCTGCTTTTCGTCTGCGAGGAAGCACACCACTATGCGCCCGCCGACAAGCAGAGTGGTTCCAGCGCAACGAGTCGCGCGCTTGCACGCATGGCCAGAGAAGGCCGGAAATACGGCGTGTATCTCGGCCTGGTTACGCAGCGACCAATGGAGCTCGACCCTGCAATCTTATCGCAATGCTCGACGTTTTTCGTTATGCGCCTTTCTAATGATCGCGACCAAAGTGTGATTCGATCTGCTGTGTCGGACGCAGCGATGAAGCTGCTGTCGTTCATCCCGTCCCTTGGCACCCGCGAAGTATTTACCTTCGGTCGCGGCGTGGCCTTGCCGACGCGCATGCGCTTCACAAACTTGCCACCAGAGCAGCAACCGAAGAATGAGGCGGCCGGCAATATCCGCTCTTATGCCGGCACCAAAATCAGCCGCGATTTGGTTAGCATGGTGATCGAGCGCTGGCGCGCTTCTACCATGGCTCGCAAGAACGGCTTCGATTATGAGAATGGGGAACCCAATCCGGTGTACGTCGGCGGCTGGTCTGCCCTATCTTGACATGCTGCCAATCTGGCCGCCTCGGCCTGCCTATCCCATAGAGGCTCGAACCTCCAACCAGACCATTATGAGCGAGCCTCTTTCGCGGAAACGCCCATAAATCCTGATGAATGCGAAGACAGTTGGTGACGTTTGTTCGCGTTTGGTTTACGCGTTTCATTGGCGAAACATTGGCCGTACTTATCTGCGTGATGTGGACGTGGCGCATGTCTTTGAATTGGTTAAGTCGCCTAATTTTGGCGCTCGCAGCCCTTGCCGTTCCGGCGACATCTCTCAATGCCGCACGACCATGCTGCGCCGAGACACCCACGGGTGTTTCGCTCGCTGGTCAGTTGTTAATTGCCTCGCCCACGATTCAGGATCCCCACTTCGATCATGTCGTAATACTAGTAGTGCGCCACGATGAAGGTGGCGCAATGGGCATTGTCATCAATATGCCAACGAAAGAAACTCCAATAGCAAACATTCTGGAGATGCTCGGCGAGAAGGGCACGAACGTTACGGGAAAAGTGCGTATTTTTGCCGGTGGCCCTGTCCAACCGGAAATTGGCTTCGTAATCCACAGTTCCGAGTATCGAGGGCCAGGAACCATCACTGTTAACGAGCATGTGCTCATGACCTCAAGTAGCCAAATATTACGGGACATGAGCAACAATAAAGGTCCAAGCAAGAGCCTTGTTGCCTTCGGCTATGCGGGTTGGGCAGCCGGCCAGCTTGAAGATGAGCTTCGGCGTCGCGTTTGGTTCACGGCACCTGGCGATCCAAATTTGATATTCGATGAGGATCGAGAAAAACTTTGGGATTCCGCCTATGCGCATCGCACTCAGGACCTTTGAAAATTAATCGCGTCAGCTTAAATCAGCGACCGCGGCGTGAATGCGCAGCAATTCGGGTACAGTACCTGGGTCGCGGCGACCAAAGCCGCACTCGGTCGCAATCGAAAAACGAGAGACGTGGCGGCTAGCGGCCTCGATGCGCCGCTTCGTGCCTCCAACACCATCAGTGTAATGGACGACCCCGAGGCATAGTTCGGTCTCGGGACGCAGCCGCAATCGCTGCAGAGGCGCGAAGTATGCATCATCGGCGCGGCTGCGCGGCACCGGCATATGAATGAGCTGTATTGGACGCTTGATCTGCCGGGACAGACGATTGGCGAATTCAACCATATCACTCATGTCGCTCGGCTCTACGACGTGCTTATGGCCTGAATCGCCGTAGCAAAGATGATAGAGCAGATCGATATCACGCGGCACGCGGTTACCAAGCTCGACTAGAATGTTGCTGAAAGTCTCTTGCATTTCCGCTTTGGTGCGGCCGTAACTCGAGGATTCGTTACGTTCGAGGCGGGCGAAAACCGCGGACGCGACATCGAACTGGATCGCTAACTGATCGTGAGGAATGGCGGCGGCGATTTTATCGATTTCCCGTTTCAACGCATCATTATAAATCGGGTCGATTGGCGAATGCAGCGCATCAACCAGAAACAGCCAGATAACCGAATGCGCAGGGACCAGATCGACCTGGAATTTAGTGCCTGAAGGAACCTTTCCGGCATTCTTGAGCCGCTTGAACTCGGCATACGATTGTTTGGCAACCTCGGCGTAGAATAAGTTCTCGAAGCGCACGTCTTGCGGCTTAATGCCTGGCTTAAGCGTGTAGCGCTCGCGCCCGGTGCCTGTCGCGTGCACGCGAAAGAATTCGCCAGACTTTTGAAACGCTGGGTGCTCGGAAAAGACGGGCTCAAGCCACGTGATCCAATCGGCGCGTTCGCCGGTTTCGCCATCCGGAAGTCGCTTGATTCGGGCCCCGAGTGCCGCACTTACCGTTTCAAACACTTCTCGCGCGCTTGCCATCGGCACGCTTCCGACAAGGTAGATATCGCGAGACATACGCCCTCCTTCATTTCATCCGCCCAAAAACCGACTTCCCGAAACAAGTTAGAGGCGACACCCGAAAACGAGACGGTTGCCGCCGCTCGGCGGCCCGCGGATTTGCAACGTGTGGATGCAACCGAACGTTAAATTCGTCGATAGAACCCGTTTGTAATTTGCGCGGGCTTATTCATTTTCTTTCTTAATGTGGGCAGCCTTAATCACCTTTTCCCACTTGGCAGAATCCTTCCGGATCAAATCAGCAAATTCATTCGGCCCAAGCGCCATTACGATTTTCTGTTGGTCTGTAAATTGTTTAGCAATCGCGGGATCACGCATTATGGAAAGTGTTGCCTCTCTAAGCCGTGTTACGATCTCTTTTGGTGTCCCCGCAGGAACAACAATACCCTCCCACGCTGCCGTTTCGAAGCCTGGCAGAGTCTCGGAAACCGTCGGAACATCGGGCAGGCTCGGCATCCGTTGTGGCTCACCAATTGCTATGGCGACCAATTGCCCCGATTTGACGTACGGCAGCAAGGTCTGGACGGGGATGAACCCTATTTGTACATCGCCGGCAATAAGTGCCATGGCCGCAGGACCCGTGCCCTTGTAGGGCACGTGCAGCAATTTCACCCCGGTTTCGAGTGAGAACAGTTCCATTGCAAGATGGCTGAAATTGCCGACACCGCCGGAACCAAAACTTAGGCGATCGGGATTTTCCTTCGCAAACGCAATAAGCTCGGGTACGTTGCGTGCTGGAATGGAGGGATGCACTGCCAGCATTTCTGCAGATCGTGCCACCGTTGCCACCAATACGAAATCTCGCAACGGCTCATAAGGTAAATTCTCATATAGCAGAGGATTGACCGTCAGTGGTGTATCGGACGTGGTAGCGATCGTGTAGCCATCTGGGTTGGACTGCATTAGCGCCTGCAGACCAACCGTACCGTTCGCGCCGCCGCGGTTTTCAACGAAAATCGTTTGACCGAGTCGTTGCGACAGATGTTTTGCGACCAGCCGCCCTACAAAATCAGTGCCACCGCCGGGCGGAAAAGGAACGATCATTCTTATCGGTTTCTGCGGCCAACTTTGGGCTACCGCGATCATCGACGCGAAGCCCAGCATGCCTAACGCAACGATGAGTTTCCTCACTAGGTTTTGCATTTTCGCCTCCCGCAAAAGCGGCTAGGACAACTTATGCGACAGACCTCGCCGGAAATACAGCGGCTATGAGACATTCGCAATGTGGGTCTTGATTTTGCAGGATCGGAAGACGAGTCCGGGGACTTGCCTCTGCACCATCGCGTCGAACAGTCCAGCGGTGTGGGTAAATCGTCGCTATTGCAATTTTATTGCAATTTTGCCCGGACGACACCATCAATGTGTGCCGATGTGATTTTCGGAAGGGACGGTGTACAGCTGGTCGAGTGCCGAATGTAACGAGCTCGGACGCCCTGTTAATCCAATTCTATCAGTGCTCCTGCCTTATTGATCTACATCAGGCCAGAACGTTCGCAATCGGTATATTGGGCTGATGGCGCTGCTATGCAGTCCGTCGGGGTTAATAATTTTATCGACCGGGAGGAAATCATGCGTTTCATTTCGCCGGCCGCATGTCTTTGCGCGGCTTTCGTGTTGCTGTCGCCCGTCTCGGCGCAAACGCCGACAGCGGTGCGCATCGGCATTCTCAACGATCAGGCTGGTCCTTATGCCGATTTCGGCGGCAAGACATCCGTCACCGCCGCGCAGATGGCGGTTGAGGATTTTGGCGGAAAGGTACTCGGAAAGTCGGTGGAGATCGTGATCGGCGATCACCAGAACAAACCGGACCTTGCAGCCAACATAGCACGCCGCTGGTTCGATCTCGAAAATGTCAGTGCCATCGCCGATTTGACAAATTCCGCAGTCGCGCTCGCAGTTCAAAAAATCGCCAACGACCATGGAACGATTACCTTGTCTGTCGGCCCAGCGACGACGCGGCTGACCAATGAAGATTGCTCGCCCACCGGCTTTCACTGGGCGTTCGATACTTACTCCCAGGCGGTTGGAACCGCGCGCGCGATCGTAGAGCAAGGCGGCAAGACCTGGTTCATCCTGGCGGCCGACTATGCCTTCGGGCATCAAATGGCCGCCGATCTCTCCCGCGTCGTGAAGGAAAACGGCGGCACTGTGCTCGGCGAGGTGCGCGCGCCACTAAATACCCAAGACTTCTCTTCGTTCCTGTTACAGGCTTCCACATCCAAGGCGCAGATCATAGGCCTCGCCAATGCCGGGGCCGACACGATCAATTCGGTAAAGCAGGCGGCCGAGTTTCACATCGCAGCCGGCGGACAAAAGCTCGCGGGTCTTGTGGTTGTCTTGAGCGACATTCGTGCGCTCGGCTTACCGGTCGCGAACGGCCTGATGTTTACAACAGCATTTTATTGGGACCTGAACGAACAAACGCGCTCATGGTCCAAGCGTTTCTTCGATCGTACGGGTCGCATGCCCGGCATGGTGCAGGCCGGCACCTATTCAGCCGTGCTGCATTATCTAAAGGCCATCGCGGCCGCTGGAAGCGCCGATGGCAAAGCAGTGGCGGCGAAGATGCGCGAGATAAAGGTCGATGATTTCTTCGCCAAAGGGTTCGTGCGCGAAGACGGTCGCATGGTTCACGACATGCTGCTCGTAGAGGTGAAGAAACCGGACGAGTCGAAGGCCGCGTGGGACTACTACAAAGTCCTGAGGACCATCCCGGCAACCGATGCGGTACAGCCGCTCGACCAGAGCAAATGCGCGTTCGTAAAGAAGTAAGCCGTACCGAAGCGGACTAACTGCCGATATATGATTTCGAGCTAACAGCCGTGGGAGCCTTGCGACAGTCCCACGGCAGCTAGGATGGTCACTTGCCGGATCTATATCAGTACCGGCGATGAGAAAACCGCCGGGTGGTTGCCAATCCAGCAGCAGCCAGAGCGGATAAGTAGATTATAATTGTGATTACTTATCGTGGGATGTTATTGACGCCATCAGTTGATCGGTCTTGTTCGGGGTTTTCATGACTACAGGTCCTAAGAAGGCGTCTGTTTTTCGATCTTAAGCCGAGGCCTTTTGATGTTCTGTCGAATAGGTTCTGTTATCGCGGCTGGCGATTCTGTATCTGCTGTCTTTTTTTGCAGATGATTTACTGATTTCTCCATGTAGCGCTCCTATTGGCACCGAGCTTGGGCGCCAATAGCGGAGAGCTCCTCTTGAGTGAAAGCTAAAAAGATTATTAAAAATCATTACGGAAAATCGACTATCTGGTT
>Ga0207726_1000155_pt1 | contig 14948 bp, 15 predicted proteins | sample LuqExpMetageno40_FD_187798 | JGI IMG/M metagenome (GOLD analysis project Ga0207726, IMG submission 187798) | Tropical forest soil microbial communities from Luquillo Experimental Forest, Puerto Rico - Sample 40 (SPAdes) | ecosystem: Environmental > Terrestrial > Soil > Tropical forest ...
GGAGCGATATTCGAGGTTGATAACTAGCGTTGGTGCGTTGCACCCGCACAGGCCCGGCGGCATGTTTGGCATCAAACGTGCCTAGTGACATTTGATGCATCAGCCGCCCACACGAAAGGTTGTAAAATGATCAACGATCGCAATCGGCGCGCGCCTGACGCCCGCAAGGCAGCGGAAGCGGCGTTCAAAGCGGTCACAACGAAGAAGCCGGAAGGGCCTCCGACGCAGGCACCAAGCCTCCCGGGAGTAAAGGAGGTGGTATCCTTGCGCATTGACAAGGACGTGCTCGAGCACTTCCAGAACGGAGGTCCGGGCTGGCAGGAGCGTGTCAACGCGGCATTGCGCAAAGCGGCCGGTCTCGCCTGATCGGTAACCTCAGTGCGCGGCCGTTCGTAACACGCGTGGCGGCGATTGCATGTAGTCGGCCAATATCTTGGAAATCGGATTCGGCACGTTGTTGAGCGACGCCCAGACCAAAAGGTCGATCGTCGCCAGCGCAACGATGGTGGCGCCCAAGATCCAGGCGGTCGTGTCGGCGGTCCGATCCGGCTTCTTCGGTTTCTGTCTTGGATATGACACAGCGCGCCATCCTGTGCGCAAGAGCAACGCGGGCATACTCGCCCCGTTCCTACGGCACACTGGCGCCAAAAAGCGGTCATCCCGGGCCGCCGATCGCGCGGCGCGCCCGGGATGCTCTCCCCCCTCGCGAATTGTTGCGCTCAGCGTAAAGCGGCGAGCCGCTTGCGCTCCGGTTTCTGCGGCTTGCGGGCGACTGCAGCCGTATGCTCGGACGTCTTGCGTTCCGCAACGCGCTCTTCGGTCTTGTGCGCCTGCGCGGCCACGCGCAATTCGGCTTTACGCTCATGCTGCGGCGCCTTGTGCTCGGCGACCTGCACGTTCGTCTTTTTCGCAGCCGTCTTGACCGGAGCCTTGCGCGCAGCGACGCGGGGCTTTCCGCCCACGATCGTATCGGTGGTCACCGACTGCTTCTGCGGCGCGAGAGGCGCGGGCGTGACAGGCACGGACTCGTCGGCCGAGGCGACGGCGAGATCGCGGCACGGCGCCTCCTCTGGCAGCCTGGTCGCGGTGGCGACGTTTGTCGCGCCCTTCCAATGTTCCGCCGGCACGCCGGTGATGATTTTCACGTAGCCCTGCGTCTCATGCGGCAGCGAACTCTTGCGCGCTAGCCAGTGCTCGATGCGGCCGGGACCGGCGTTGTAGGCGGCTGCGGCGAGTCCGATATTGCCGAACTTGTCGACCAGGTTGCGCAGGAAGTGCGCCGCGGCAGGGATCGCCTGCACCGGATCGAACGGGTTTTGCAGGCCCATGCGCTGCGCCGTCTCCGGCATGAACTGCGCGATGCCCTGCGCGCCGGCATGGCTGACGATGCCCGGCTTGAACCCGCTCTCCTGGTACAGCAGGCGGATGAAGAACGGTGCCGGCAAATTGGTCGACTGCACGGCCTGGCTGACCGCGTCGCAGACCTCTTCGGTCGAGCGGTTCACGACGACTTTCGGCTGCGGCTTCTCGGGCGGCAGCGGCAGGTCGCGGGGTGCGAGCAGTTCCGCGGTTCCCGTCTGCTCGGGAATGTCGATCGAATCATCCGCGAGCACTTTGAAGGCCGGAATGCTGCTGCTGAGTTCCGCCGGCCTGGAATCGAGCGGCTGCGGATCGAAGTGAATCGCGGGCGTTTTCGCCTTCACTGTGGTCGCGTCGGTAATGGAACCGGGCTGATTATTAACCTGGCTGTTCAAACTGTCGTTGAACAATTTCTGTTCGGCGGCTATGGCCGTGGAGCAGGTCGCAATACAAAGACAAGCGGTGGCAAGAAGTCGCCGCATTAAATGCACCTCCGGCGTCCGCGCCGTGCCGCGCGGTTCCCAAAATTTTTCGGAACGGAAATCGTCCCCCGAACGTTAATGGTGCTGTGCCCGCGAAAACCGTCCGTTTTTAGGACAGGTCGGGGACATTTTGCGGCGCATTTGCCCGACGAGCGCCGTAGTTCCCGGAAGTCTGGAACGTACGAATTGGAACTTGACGTTCGTCATGCCCGATTCCGGTGCGCGTTCCCGATGAACGGGCAAACCGCGGCGTTCCCCTGTGAAAGCGACCGGAACAAGCGCGGCGCGACGAGGACCAAAGAATTAGAAAATAAAAAGCCGCGCGTTTCGGCGCGGCTTTCGCAATATAAGTGGATGGCCTTAGTTGCCGCTGATGGTCTTCACGACGTTCGACATCGGGCGCGCTTCATCCAGTCCGCCGCCCATCTCCTTCAACACCATCTGCACGTATTCGGGTTTCGGCTCGAGCGGCTTCGCTCCTACCACCTGCACGACCTTGTACCCGCCGTCCTTCAGCTTCTGCAAGATCTCCGGCACGGCCTTGGCGGTCGCCGGCTGGAAGTCATGCATCAGGATGATGCCTTTGCCGTGTTTCTCGAGCTTCGTCATCACCGACTTCACGACCTGCTCGGGCTGGCGCATTTTGAAGTCGAACGAATCGAAGTCGGTCGAGAAGATGGCGATGTTTCGCTCGCCGAGATACTTTACGAGCTCGGGTGGATGCCGCAGCGCTGGGAAGCGGAAGAACGCCGCAATCGGCCTGTTTCCGGCCGCGATGCTCACCGCCGCGATGCCCTTCTCGATCTCGTCCTTGCCTTCCTGCTCGGTCAACCGCGAGAGGTCCTTGTGCGACCAGGTGTGCGAGCCGACGGTGTGGCCCGCCGCGATCACCTGTTTTAAAATTTCAGGATGCCATCCGGCGTGCTTGCCGATCGGAAAGAAGACCGCCTTGGTGCATTGATCCGCGAGCGCTTTGAGCACCGCCGGTGTGTTGCCCGGCCACGGCCCGTCGTCGAAGGTGAGCACCACTTCCTTGTCGCGCAGGAAGTCGTAGGCTTTGAAATGTTCGAAGCCGAAGCCGGGACCGCCCGTGGTGTCGATCTCGACCGCGCGCGCGACGCCGAGCGCATTCGGATTGCCGCACTTGGCGGGAGCTTCTTGCCCCCATGCGGCGCCGCCGAGCGCCGAAACCGAAATCACAACAGCCAACGCCAGAGCGCTACGCATCACGATCTCCGTTTGCAGTTATTCTTAACTCTATTCAGCCTGATCTTAACCATGCGAGTCAAATGAGCTGTCAGAAAAATGCTGCAATTGCTGCGTTCGTTCAGTAACTCGACGCAAGCATGGTTAATAACGGAGCCGTTGCGTCTTTTCTGCAACAGGCATATCTCACCGTTCAAGGGAACTCGTATGGCCTCGAACGCCGCCGCGCTTCAATTCCGCCCGCTGCTGCTGCTTGGCAGCGCAGGCGCGCTCGTGATCGTCGTCGCGGCGGCACTGTGGGGATGGTACGGAACGACGGTGTTCTTTGAGATGGTGCGCACCGGCTGGGCCGCGTGCTTCTGATCGTTCGAGGTCCCCGGTGAATTCACGCACGTCGCATATTCTGATTGTTTTCGCGGCTTTTTTCGCAGGCCTCGTATTGTTTCTTGCTGTGTTCATGTACGCGACGGGGCAGTTCGGCGGTCCCGGCACGTCCACGTCTGCGATCGGCGGTTCATTCAAATTGACCGATCAGAACGGGCAGCCGATCAGCGACGATGATCTCAAGGGCAAGCCGTTCCTCGTCTTCTTCGGCTACACGCATTGTCCGGACGTTTGTCCAACAACGTTATTCGAAGTGTCTGAAGTGATGCGCTCGCTCGGCAAGGACGCCGATCGCGCGAAAGCGCTGTTCGTCACCGTCGACCCCGAGCGCGACACGCCGGCGGTGCTGAAGGACTACCTGTCCAGTTTCGATCCAAATTTGATCGGCGTGACGGGCGATGAAGCCGCGCTGAATACGGTCGAAAGGGAATATCGCGTCTATGCGAAGAAAGTGCCGACCGGAAAGGACGGCGACTACAGCATGGATCACAGCGCGGTTGTCTATTTGATGGACAAGCGCGGCCGCTTCGTCGCGCCGTTCAAGCTCGACCGCAAGCCGGAAGAGGCCGCGGCGGAGCTGAGGAAGTATATGTAAATTCTTGTTCGCTGGTGTGTGCAAATGCGCGGAAGCGTGCAATGCGAGTTGTGCCCACCATCAGCGCCGCTAGTCCCCGCCGAATGCCCCAGGAGGGCGGACGCGCTCCTTCGGAGCGCCCTCTGAGGCGGATTAGGGCTGCGGGCCGCACTGGTGCCTGTGAATAACTAGGAAAGCGCCGGAATCTCGGGTTGTTACGTGTTCCGTCGCACCCGCCGGCAGAAACGCCCGTGTCTCTGGCCTAAGATAGGGGACCGATTCGCCCCGTTCGACAGACCCAACGCCCGCGTCAAAAGCGCGGGACCACCGCATGCGCTTCTCGCCGCAGTTCCTCGACGAGCTGAAAGCCCGGCTTCCGGTCTCGGAGGTCGTGGGCAAGCGCGTGAAGCTCATCCGCGCTGGCCGCGAGTTCAAGGGCCTCTCGCCGTTCAACAAAGAGAAGACACCGTCCTTCTTCGTGAACGACCAGAAGCAGGCGTGGTTCGATTTCTCCTCCGGCAAGAACGGCTCGATCTTCGACTTTGTCATGCAGAGCGAGGGCGTGACCTTCCCGGAAGCGGTCGAGCGCCTTGCCGCGATGGCCGGCATGCCATTGCCAAAGGTGTCGCGCGAGGACGAGGAGCGCGAGCAGAGGCGCAAATCGCTGCACGAGGTGATGGAGCTTGCGGCAAAATTCTTCGAGGCGACGCTCGCCTCGCGCGCCGGCGCGAAGGCGCGTGGCTATCTTGCCGACCGCGGGCTCGATCCAGCAACGCAATTGAAATTCCGGCTCGGCTATGCCCCGGCGGACCGCTTCGCGCTGAAGGAGCATCTGGGCGCGCAGGGCGTGCCGGTGCCGGACATGATCGAAGCGGGCCTGCTGATCGGGGGCGACGACATTCCGCTGCCTTACGACCGTTTCCGCGACCGCGTGATATTTCCGATCGGGGACTTGCGTGGGCGCATCATTGCGTTCGGCGGGCGCGCGCTGGAGAAGGACGCGCAGGCGAAATATCTCAATTCGCCGGAGACGCCGCTCTTTCACAAGGGAGCGAATTTGTACAATCTCGCGCCGGCGCGGCAGGCCGAGCACGACGGCGCAACGGTTATCGCGGTGGAAGGCTACGTCGATGTCATCGCGATGGTGACCGCCGGTTTTCCGGCGACCGTCGCGCCGCTCGGCACCGCGCTGACCGAAGATCAGCTCGCTCTGCTCTGGCGCATGGCGGACGAGCCGGTGCTCTGCTTCGACGGCGACAAGGCGGGCGTGCGTGCCGCCTATCGCGCGGTCGATGTCGCGCTGCCGCGGCTCAAGCCCGGCAAGAGTCTCAAATTCGCGTTGCTGCCGGAAGGCCAGGACCCGGACGACCTCGTGCGCGCGGCCGGACGCGAGGCCATCGCCGACGTCATCAATGCGGCGCGGCCGCTCGCGGGCATGCTGTGGGCGCGCGAGACGGAAGGGCATCAGTTCGACACACCGGAGCGCCGCGCGGCGCTGGAAGCACGGCTCAACGAGGTGACAAACGGGATCGCGGATGAGACCGTGCGACGCTATTACCGTGAGGATTTCCGCGACCGGCTCGCCCAATTCCTCAAGCCGCCGGCAACGGTGGCCGGCACGCCCTGGCAGCCGCGGCGGAGCGGCGAGCGGGGGGCGCGCGGCGAACGCGGCCGCTTCCCGCGCCGGCAGCCCGAGGCCGGGCGCAACATGCCCTACGTCGTGGTCAGCCAGCAGCTCGCGAGCAGCCCCGTGCATCGCGGCTTCCGCACGGCCGTGCCCCGGCGGGAGGCGCTGATCCTGCAGGCCGCGCTCAATCATCCGTGGCTTTTGCACGACCACCTCGAGGAGCTCAGCCATCTCGAATTCCGCCATTCCGACGCCGAACGGCTGAAAGCGACCCTGATCGACATCGCTGCGCGTGCGGCGACCCTCGACCCGGCCGCGCTAAAGGCGGAACTTTTCGCCCGCAATCTTTCCGGCGTGGTCGAGCGGGTCACCGCCGCGATCACGACCGCCTCGGTGTGGGGGGCGCGCGAGGGCGCGGCGCCCGACGACGTTCTGGTTACCTGGAGCCAGCTCATCGGCTTGCATCGACAGTGGCATTCACTACTTAAGGAGCTCAAAGACGCTGAGCAGGCGCTCGGCGAGGACGCGAGCGAAGCCAATTATTTACGGTTGTGCGACGTGAAGGCGCGGCTCTCGACGATGGAAGGGACGGAAGCCCTCATCGAGGGTTTCGGCGCCTCTTCCGGACGCGGCTCGCGTGCTTTATAGAGCCGCCGGTTTTGGGGGCTTACGCATGATGGACCGGTGGCCAACGGGTCGATTGCCGCCGCGTCCGTTGAGGTTAATCCCGGCTTAAACCGGGTGCGGGAACACTGACGACCTGATTCGGGGCGTGCCGCCTCCCGGCACGGCCCTTTTTGGCTGTAGGCCCGCTTTTTTGACGCAAAGCGGCGGCAGGACCGGACGGTCCAGGAGAGCGACGGATGGCGAGCAAAGCAAAGGCGACGCAGGCGAAGGAAGAGGCGCCGGAGAAGGAAGGCGAGGGCGCCCCCGATACGCCGCTGCCGTTGCTCGATCTCACCGACGCGGGCGTCAAAAAGATGATCAAGGCCGCCAAGAAGCGCGGCTACGTCACGCTCGATCAGATCAACGAGGTGATGCCGTCGGGCGAGGTCTCCTCCGACCAGATCGAGGACATCTACGGGATGCTCTCCGAGATGGGCATCAACGTCGTCGAGAACGAGGACGCCGGCGAGGATAACGACGAGAAGGCGGAAGAGGCGGCCGACGACGACGAGGAGGACACGGGCTCCGATCTCGTCGAGGCGAAATCCAAATCGCTGGCCACCACCGAGAAGAAAGAGCCGTCCGAACGTACCGACGATCCCGTACGCATGTATCTGCGCGAGATGGGCTCGGTCGAATTGCTCTCGCGCGAGGGCGAGATCGCGATCGCCAAACGCATCGAGGCCGGCCGCGAGGCGATGATCGCGGGGCTGTGCGAGAGCCCGCTCACCTTCCAGGCGATCATCATCTGGCGCGACGAGCTCAACGAAGGAAAGGTCTTCCTGCGCGACATCATCGATCTGGAAGCGACCTATGCCGGTCCCGACGCCAAGCAGGCGCCGGCCGCGCCTGTCGGTCCGGATGGCAAGCCGCTCGGCACGCCGGTGCCCGGCGCGCCGCATCTGCAGGTCGTGCAGACGCCGTCGCCGCCGGCCGCGCCCGCCGCAGCGACGCCGTTCAAGCCCGCCGCCGACGAGGACGGCGAGGAAAAGGATCCGGGCGAGATCGCGGCGGAAGCCGATTTCGACGAAGACGACATGGAAGGCTCGCTCTCGCTCGCCGCGATCGAGGCGGAGCTCAAGCCGAAGGTGCTCGAGACCTTCGACGCCATCGCCGACAGTTTCAAGAAGCTGCGCCGCCTGCAGGATCAGGACATCGAGCTCCGCTTGAAGAGCGACTCACTGTCGCCCTCGCAGGAGCGCAAGTATAAAAAGCTGAAGGACGAGATTATCGCCGAGGTGAAGTCGCTCCGGCTCAACCAGGCGCGCATCGATTCGCTCGTCGAGCAGCTCTACGACATCAACAAGCGCCTCGTGTCGAACGAAGGCCGGCTGATGCGGCTCTCCGAAAGTTACGGCGTCGCGCGCGACGACTTCCTGCGCAACTACATTGGCTCCGAGCTCGACCCGCGCTGGCTCAACCGCGTCTCCAAGCTCTCCGCCCGCGGCTGGAAGAACTTCGTTGGCGCCGAGAAGGAGCGCATCAAGGACATCCGCAGCCTGGTGCATGACCTCGCGGCGCAGACCGGCGTCGAGATCGCCGAATTCCGCAAGATCGTGCAGATGGTGCAGAAGGGCGAGCGCGAGGCGCGCCAGGCGAAGAAGGAAATGGTGGAGGCGAACCTGCGCCTCGTCATCTCCATCGCCAAAAAGTACACCAACCGCGGCCTGCAGTTCCTCGACCTGATCCAGGAAGGCAACATCGGCCTGATGAAGGCGGTCGACAAGTTCGAGTACCGCCGCGGCTACAAGTTCTCGACCTACGCCACGTGGTGGATCCGCCAGGCGATTACCCGTTCGATCGCCGACCAGGCGCGCACCATCCGCATCCCGGTGCACATGATTGAGACGATCAACAAGATTGTGCGCACCTCGCGGCAGATGCTCAACGAGATCGGCCGCGAGCCGACCCCGGAGGAGCTCGCCGAGAAACTCGGCATGCCGCTCGAGAAGGTGCGCAAGGTTCTCAAGATTGCCAAGGAGCCGCTCTCGCTCGAGACGCCCATCGGCGATGAGGAGGATTCGCACCTCGGCGATTTTATCGAGGACAAGAACGCGATCCTGCCGATTGACGCCGCGATCCAGTCAAACCTGCGCGAGACCACGACGCGGGTGCTCGCCTCGCTTACCCCGCGCGAGGAGCGCGTGCTGCGCATGCGCTTCGGCATCGGGATGAACACTGACCATACGCTCGAGGAGGTCGGTCAGCAGTTCTCGGTGACGCGAGAGCGCATTCGCCAGATCGAAGCAAAGGCACTGCGCAAGCTCAAGCATCCATCGCGTTCGCGCAAGCTGCGCTCGTTCCTGGATAACTGACCTCTATTCGCCTTATCCTGAGAAGTGGCGGCAGATCGCGTCGCGAAGGATGAGGCGGCTAAATGGTTCGAGACGCGCGAGGTGCTCTTCAACATGAGGCAAATCGTGCCGGACTCTCGTTTACGCGGAGTAAACGGCTTGGTGAGGCATTACTGTGCTGCCAGGGGACGAAGACTTCCATGCTGCCACGCCTGCTTGCCGCCTTATTCGTTACCGTGATGCTCGCTCCGCAGGCGCTCGCCGCCCCGTGTGGCGGCAATTTCAATTCTTTCATCGCCGCTTTCTCGCGCGATGCCCAGGCAGCCGGCGTCTCGCGCGCGACCATCGACCAGGCGCTCACCGGCGTCACGCCGGATCCGTCCGTACTCGCCTTCGACCGCCGCCAGCGCGGCATGTTCCACACTAAGAGCTTCGAGGAATACGCCGCGACTCGCGTTACGCCCGCGAGGCTCAATCGCGCTCGCGCGCTGATGCAGCGCCACGCGCAGCTGCTCGCGCGCATTGAGCGGCAGTTCGGGGTGCCGCGGACGTTGTTGATGGCGATCTGGACCATGGAGTCCGACAACGGCAGCGGCGACATGGGCAAGCTGCCGGTGATCCGCACACTGGCCACGCTCGCGCACGATTGTCGCCGCGGCGATTTTTTTCAGGGCGAGCTGATTGCCGCGCTCAAGATTGTGCAACGCGGCGACCTGCCGCTCAGCGACCTCAAGGGCGCCTATGCCGGCGAGATCGGGCAGACGCAGTTCCTGCCATCGTCCTACATCAAATACGGCGTCGACTACGACGGCGACCACCGCGTCGACCTGCGCCATTCAGTGCCGGACGTGCTCGCCTCCACCGCCAATCTACTCAAGGCCAGCGGCTGGCGTGCCGGCGAGCCGTTCGGCGAGGGGACCGCCAATTTTGTCGCGATGCGCGAGTGGAATCACTCTGAGGTCTATCGCAAGACCCTGGTGCTGTTCTCCGAACGGCTCGCCGAGTAACTTAGCGAGGCCGCACCAGATCGGCTGGTCACCCCGCCCCCGTCGTAGCCGATCGAGGACGGCGGCGCGCCCACATGGGATGACCCCTCCGGGCGCGCGCCCGTTTGACAATACGGGAAACGCGACAAACGAGGGCAACACGCATCGCGCCCATCCACTCGTCCTTGCGAAAAGCGGCGCCCCAAGTCCCTTTTTAATTTCTGCTTCCGCGAAAATGAATGGGCCGTTCCGCGCTACTCCAGCCCCTCGACGATGCGAACGTCGCGCACCGCGCCGTCGCCGAGTGCCTTGAGCGCCTCGCCGTATTCAGGGCTGTTGTGCGCGGCGATCGCCTGCTCGACGCTGGGGAATTCCGACATCACGATGCGCTCCTTCCGCCCCGCCTCGAAGGCGGCGGCCGGGTTGCCGCGCGCGAGGTATCGCACGCCGTATTTCGCCAGCGCAGCCGGCGCGAGCTTGGCGTAGGCGGCGATCTTGGCGGGGTCCTTGATCTCGCGATAGCAGGTGATCCAGTAGCCTTTGGGCATGGCGGCCTCCCGTGGATGCTGTTGGTGGGGGAGTGTTAACGCAAGGAGAGGCGGGGACGGAAGGGCTGTACCGACGGCGCTCTATTAGGTGTCGTGGACATCCTACATTTCAATACGAGCGATCAGTACTCCGCATTTGAGAATATAGATAGAGCACAATTGCACTACCAATTCGGTGGCACAAAACAAGCACATCTATGATCCGGGGCGCGACCAAAGTTTGAGGATTCGCATGTTCAATAAAAACGCCAAAACATAATCTCGATCCCGCTACACGTGCGATCGAAAGCCTATAGGCCGCATGACTGTCATGACGACTGGTGCGGTCGAATTTGGGCGCGCAAGATTCACGCTGCTGCGCCACAGGAATTAATTTTTCCTTTCAAACTCTGTGGCGGAAGCGTGGCGCCGTTGGGTGCGGCTCCGTAATTGCCGCCGCGCTGGGCAAAGCGTGCAGCTTTTTGTTTCAGGTGCCTCAAAATGCAACAGCGATGCGAAGCGATTCATGTTCCGTGCGCATGGACTCCATGCCGCAGTGCGCCTACCCCGCCCGGCGAATTTATATAAATTGAAATGCAAGAATAAGAAACGGGAAACGCCATGGGATGGTCCTTTGAAGGGAGATTGCTCCATGGCTCACGTTTCGACTGTTGCCAAGCTCCACTTTGCTCTCACCGAAGGCTGCGCCCCGCGTCAGCCGAGCCTGCTCAACCGATTCGTCGCCGCAATGATGCAGGCGCGCCAGCGCCAAATGGAGCGTGAGATCGCCAATTACCTCGCCAATTGCGGCGGCAAGTTCACCGACGAAGCCGAGCGCGAGATCGAGCGCCGGTTCCTTTCCGGCGAGGTGCGCTGGTGAGACAGCCCAATGCCATTCATCAGTTAGGAGACCTGAAGAAAATGACGACTCTTCCGCTTCACGTCCCTCTGCTGCCGCGGCCGATCATCGACATCTCGCACGTGCTCGCCGTCTTCGCGACGGTGACCGAGGTGTTGGCCGAGGCTGACCAGCAGGCCGCCGCCGCACGGAAGCGGCTATCCCCGCACAGCTGATTCTTTGATTCAGTTCTCGGCACCCGGCGCGCGGTAATTGCGCGTGTATAAGCTGGCCCAGCCGAGCGCCAGGGCGAAAGCGGCAAAGGCGACCAGGATTCCGGCGATCACGATGACGGTTTCTTTCGGCAGGGTTTCTCCCCCTCCGCTGATTAATGATGAACGTTAAGTGCCGCGCCACGGTACGCTTTGATTTGGGTCAAGGACGCAGGCCGACACCGTTCATCAGCAACTCGCGCTCACTCGGCACACGTTTGAGGCAATTCGTAAGGAGCGGCAGCATCTTTTGCGTGCGTAACCCAGTGGGCCAAAACGCCATCAACTCACCACCGCGTGTCGCAAGAGTCACACCGGCCCGCCGTACCAGGACGACTCGGCGCGTTGTAATGCCTGCGGGGGCTGACAGTGGCCGCTATGGTTGCTAGGAGAGGCCCGCTAACGGTGTCGTCGCGGGGGAGCGTCATGTTCAAGAAGCCGAATTGCCCGGTCATCGCAATCGAGGAGCACTATTGGGACCCGGAATTGTCCAAGCATTTCACCGGCTCGGAAGCCGGCCGCGGAGGTGATACCGACCAGCGTCTTTACGACCTCGATGCCCTACGCCTGAAGGAAATGGACGAGGCCGGTATTGACATGCAGGTGCTTTCGCACGGCGCGCCCTCGACCCAGAAACTGTCGGTCGAGATTGCCGCCGAACTGTCAGTGGTGGTCAACGACCGGCTGGCCAATGTATGCGCGGCCAATCCAAAGCGCTTCGCCGCCTTCGCGGCGCTGCCCACCGCCGATCCGAAGGCCGCCGCCGACGAGCTTGAGCGCACGGTCACCAAGCTTGGCTTCAAGGGCGCCATGCTGCACGGCATGAGCAACGGCGAATTCCTCGACCACAAGAAGTATTGGCCGATCTACGAGCGCGCCGAGAAGCTCGACGTGCCGCTCTATTTCCATCCCTCGCTGCCGCATCCGAAGGTGACGGAGATCTATTACCAGGATTACGCTAAGGACTTCCCGCTGGTAGTACGGCCCGCCTGGGGTTACACGGTGGAGACGGCGACGCAGGCGGTCCGGTTGGTGCTCTCCGGCGTTTTCGATGCACACCCGAACCTGAAGATCATCCTCGGCCACTTCGGCGAGACACTACCGTTTTTAGTCTGGCGCATCGATGCCTCGCTCAAACGCCCCGGGCAGAAGCCGATGAGCTTCCGCGACATCTTCTGCAAGAACTTCTACGTCACAACCTCAGGCTTTTTCTCCAACCCAGCGCTTTTGTGCTGCGTGATGGAAATGGGCATCGACCACATCCTGTTTGCGATCGACTGGCCGTTCGTGATGAACCCGCCGGGCGTCGAATGGATGAAGAACGTCCCCCTGTCCGATGAGGACAAGGTGAAGATATTGAGCGGCAACGCCAAGCGGCTATTAAAGTTCTAGCCGACCGGGTAAAACTGGTAGTACTCGGCGTCGGCGGCCGATTGCTGCCACGCTGCGTTGCCGCGCCATTTCCAATGGCGCGACAGCATGTCGGAGCCGTAGCGCACTCGGAAGAGCATGGTGCGGCTAGGGCCGTTCTCATATTCGTGCACCTCGCCGGGCGGATGCACCACGAATGAGCTAGGCGTGACCGCGATGGTTTCCTTTGGCGTGCGCATGGTGCCGCCGCCAGAAAAACAGAAATAGATTTCGGTGGCGTGCGGATGGCAGTGGTAGGGGCTGATCTGCCCGGGCTCCCAGCAGGCGACGGTCACGTCGCCGTCGGCCACTCTGCCCAGGATTTTCTCGACATGGTGCTCGGGGTCCCATTGCTGTTCGCGCTCGAGGCTGAAAACTTGCATGCCGCTGGTCTCCCGCGTAACGAAGATGAGGACAGACTAGCCGAATTGCCGGTTGAGCAGGAGAGGGCGACGTTGCGTTTCGCCCACGCGCATTGATAGAAGGTCAAGTGGGGCCCGTAGCTCAACTGGTTAGAGCCGACCGCTCATAACGGTCTGGTTGGAGGTTCGAGTCCTCCCGGGCCCACTAATGATTTCAGCGCGTTGCGACGACGGTGGACGGCGGGTGCGGCGTCCGGCCAATGTTTCGGCCAATGATTGCCGTCGCCGACCGTAGCCGAGTCCGCGCGCAGCCTGGCGCAAATAGTCTGGATGGTGGTGACCATAGACGCGGTCCAGCATCTCAACACTCATGCCGAGAAAGCCAGCCGCTTCCCATTTGTCGACGCCCGCCTGCATCAGCCAGGTCGCCGCGGTATGGCGCAATGTGTGCGGCGTCACCTTACCGGGAAGCTTGGCCAGCTTCACCGCGGTCTTGAATGCGGTCTTGACCGAACGCACGCCAGAGCCGTGCCATTCCACGAAGTGGTCCTTGACGAGTCCGTTGTCGACCCAGCGGCGCATATGCGCCAGCAGGCGGTCGGGCAACGGGACAGGTGGTTGTCGCTTGTTGGTTGCGGCCTGTCCCTCCGGCAGCCGGTAAAAAATCCCGTTGTCCAAATCAACGTAGGATCGACCGGCACTCCTGTGCGGAGATGCCGCAGCGATGGCGGCCGCCCTGGTCCCGCTGTAGAGACCGATCAAAATGAAGCGGGCCAGATGGCGGAGCGGCCGCTTGTCGGTGTGCAACTTGACGCCTTTTTTGGCGCCGCGGTGGCAAGTCTGCCGCTCCCGAGTGCGCCAGCAGACCCGAAGCAATCGAGCCACCTCCGAGCGAGTCAGCCAGCGCGTGCGTGGGGCGCCCCGGGCAGGCAGCAGAACCCGGACGATGCCGCGATGGAGCCCCTCCTTGGCATGATGGTTGATGGCCGCCCGCAGGTCCTCGAGGTCACGCCGGGCGCCGCCGTTATTGCCGCGCAAGGCGATATATTCACGGCAGCTTTGCCCGGTGACGTCGGCGAGCTTCTTGCCGCCCCAGAACTCATTCAGCCGTTCCAGGCGACCGTTGAACTTTGCAGGGTCTGCCTGTTGCTCGCGGCAGTCCTCATAGTAGATAGCTAGCACGTCGGCGATAACGATCTGTTCTATGTCGCGCGCTTTGCGCGTGGGTTGATATTTTGCTGCGACATAGTCGGCGAGTTTGGTTTGTGCTGCCGCAATCTCGCCCGCAGCGCAGCCTGTGGCGATATGCTTGTTGCCGTCGAGGATGATCCAGCTAGCGTGACGGACGTGACCGTTGCGGTCACGCCGTTTGGGTCGCAACCAGAGTCTGATGGCTTTCTTTCGACGCGGCATAGTTGCCTCATTCGTTCGATGTTCGCGAGCGTGGTGTAATCTTTGCCGGCAATACGCTCGATCTCAAGTCGGCCTCGTTGGTTTTCCCGGCGCAGTGAGGACGCCGTAATCGAGCCGTCGGGAAAGGCAATTTTGGCGGCGACCGCCAACCGCAGTGGCGTGTCGGTCTTGATTTCGGGAAGCGTTTCTGTATTTATTTTCGCCATCCGCCGACTCGGTTAATCGGTTCTTCTCATGCATGCGCGCTGGCGCCTGCATGTGCAGCAAAATACGCTCGCCTCCCGCAAGCACCAGTAAGTAGGACAACCCTAAGATTGCTTCGCAGCAGGGCGATCTTAGTGGCGAAGCAAACCGAATGCGTTTCGGGGTGAGGTTCAATACGCTGGGGACGATACGCTATGGTCCAACGACCAAAATCGATTAGCGCGAAGCGGACTGCGAAAAAGAAACGGCGTTTCGCGCGCGTGCGCGTGCGCAGGACGCCCACTACCCAATCCGTCGGCGCATTTGCTGCACCGATGCCGCCCGTTCCCCTTTTGTGGAATCTG
>Ga0207726_1000161_pt1 | contig 14614 bp, 11 predicted proteins | sample LuqExpMetageno40_FD_187798 | JGI IMG/M metagenome (GOLD analysis project Ga0207726, IMG submission 187798) | Tropical forest soil microbial communities from Luquillo Experimental Forest, Puerto Rico - Sample 40 (SPAdes) | ecosystem: Environmental > Terrestrial > Soil > Tropical forest ...
AGGCCCTTCGCCTTGATTTCGGCCTCGGTTTTGACCAGCGCGCGGATTTGCGCGAGGAACCAGAGATCGATTCGGCAGGCGTTGTGGATCAACTCGTCGCTGGCGCCGTGTCGCATCGCCTGCGCGATCTTCAAAAGCCGATCGGGCGTCGGCGTGCCGAGGGCGGCGCGGATCGCGGCTTTGTTGTCAGCGTCGTCGATGCCCATGGCCGGGTCGTAACCCTCGATGGTGATCTCGTCGAGGCCGGTGAGGCCGGTCTCCAGCGAACGCAGTGCCTTCTGCAAAGATTCCTGGAAGGTACGACCGATCGCCATCGCCTCGCCGACCGATTTCATCGAGGTGGTGAGCACCGGCTCGGCGCCGGGGAATTTTTCGAAGGCGAAGCGCGGGATCTTGGTGACGACATAGTCGATGGTCGGCTCGAATGAGGCCGGCGTTGCGCCGCCGGTGATGTCGTTGGCGATTTCATCGAGCGTGTAACCGATCGCAAGCTTGGCCGCGACCTTGGCGATGGGAAAGCCAGTCGCCTTCGACGCCAACGCAGATGAACGTGACACCCGCGGATTCATCTCGATGATCACCAACCGCCCGTTGGCCGGGTTGACGGCGAACTGGACGTTGGAGCCGCCGGTCTCCACCCCGATCTCGCGCAGCACCGCGATCGCGGCGTCGCGCATGATCTGGTATTCCTTGTCCGTGAGCGTGAGCGCCGGCGCGATGGTGATCGAATCGCCGGTATGCACGCCCATCGGATCGACGTTCTCGATCGAGCAGATAATGATGCAATTGTCTTTTTTATCGCGCACCACCTCCATCTCGAATTCTTTCCAGCCCAGCACCGATTCCTCGATCAGCACTTCGCTGGTCGGGGAGGCATCGATGCCGCGCTCCACGATGTCGATGAATTCGGCCTTGTTGTAGGCGATGCCGCCGCCGGTGCCGCCGAGCGTAAAAGACGGGCGGATGACCGTCGGCAGGCCGATGTCCTCGAGTGCTTCCAGGGCCTGTGGCAGCGTCTTGATCTGGTGCGAGCGCGGCGTCTGCAGTCCGATCTTCTTCATCGCCTCGCGGAACAGCTCGCGGTCTTCAGCCTTGTCGATGGCGTCGGCAGTGGCGCCGATCATCTTGACGCCGAACCTGTCGAGCACGCCCATCTTGCGCAGCGACAGCGCACAGTTGAGCGCGGTCTGTCCGCCCATGGTCGGCAAGAGCGCGTCGGGTTGTTCCTTTTCGATGATCTTGGCGACGATCTCAGGCGTGATCGGCTCGAGGTAGGTGGCGTCGGCGAGATCCGGATCGGTCATAATCGTCGCCGGATTGGAATTGACCAAAATGACGCGATAGCCCTCGGCCTTCAGTGCCTTGCAGGCTTGGGTTCCGGAATAGTCAAACTCGCAGGCCTGGCCGATGACGATCGGCCCGGCGCCAATGATCAAGATCGATTCGATGTCGGTTCTTTTGGGCATAACCGATCAGAAACTAGGCACAAAAAAAGGGCGCGCCTTTCCGCGTCCTTTCGCCCCCCGCGGGAGAAACGCCCCGCGCGAGCGGTCTTTAGACCAGATTCGACGGGCAGGGAAGGGCGAGGGCGGTATTTGCGGTGGACGGAGAAGGCCGGCTATTAGTGCCGACTGACCCGCCATGAGCGTCCCCGCTACTTTTTCGTTCTCCGGCGAAACCGGGGAGATGCCTGCCCTCGGCTTCGGCACGTCGCCGATGACCGGCGGTATGTCAGCGGAGACAGTGCTCGCCGCACTCAAGGCCGGCTACCGCCATATTGACACCGCGCGCAAATACGGCACGGAAAGTGCGGTCGGTGAGGCGATGCGCGCCTCCGACCTGCCGCGCCAGGACATCTTCCTCACCACCAAGGTCAGCCACGAGAATCTTCGCCCGGCCGACTTTGCCAAATCGGTCGACGAAAGCCTCGCCGCGCTCGGGGTCGACTACCTCGACCTGCTGCTGGTGCACTGGCCCAATCCGGCGATAGCGCTAAGTGAGACCATGCCGGCGCTGGCCGACGCCAAGAGGCGCGGGCTCGCCCGCCACATCGGCGTCGCCAATTTCAACATCGCGTTGCTCGATGAAGCGGTCAGACTCTGCCCTGAGCCCCTCGTTGCCTTACAAGCGGAATATCATCCGTATCTCGATCAGTCGAAACTCTTGGCGGCAGTGCGCCGGCACAAGCTGGTCTTCATTGCCCACTGTCCACTTGGGCGTGGTCGCTTGTTCGGCGACCCCGTTCTCGCTCAGATCGCCGGCGAGCACGGACGCACCGTCGCGCAGGTCGCGCTACGCTGGTCGCTGCAGCAGAACGTCGCTCCTATCCCGTTTTCGTCGAAACCGCAGCGCATCGCCGAGAACTTCATGGTGTTCGACTTCGCGCTCAGTGCTGACGATATTGCACGCATCGCCGCGCTCAAGCGCGCCAATGGCCGCATCGCCAACCCGGTTGGTCGCGTGCCGAGCGGATGGGACTGATCGGTGGGCCAAAGAATTTTTAGAGGTCCCGATTCGGGCACCAGCTTGCACGGTTATTCGCCCTTCGAACTTTAGAACTTGTAGGCGATACCGTGCTGTCGCGGATACCTTGGTCGAGAAGTTCACGGTTGTCGCGCTGGCATCTCCGGTCGTCGCGCGACCGCCGGCTGAGACCGGAACCCAGATCGACATGCAGGCTTTAGCCGCTCAAGATACCGTTGTTGGTGAGGGCCCAATCGAGGGCCGGCGCCCGGGTTCCAGCCGGTCTTAGTTCGAGCTTGAGTCGAACTCAAAGGCCACGTGGAGCGGCGAGGGATGCACAATTTTGTGTCGCTCAATCAAAGCAAACTCCCCACCGACCAGGTCTGGCTGTGCTGGCAGAAGCCAACAGAATCTTACGCCAGCTAAGAGATTTGAAAGAGCAGCGAATAAGAGAGCATAGGCATAATTCGTGAGCTGGCCTGCGATCGAACCACGTTTGTGATTGCGCTAACGCCGAGTTACTTGCCGCCGCGCTTCGTTATCGACCGGGCTTTTGAGCGGCCGCGCCAAGAAGGTTACGCGCCAGGGGTTGTGACCGATGTTGCGAGGCGCGCGTTCGGCGGCGTAGCCGGCGCGCCGAAGCTTCTCAAGCATCGCGTCCGGTTCGTAGTGCGACAAGCCGACGGTCTTCTTCAACCGCAGATAATCCGACACAAAGATGCGGATCAGCCCGCCGACCGCCGACCAGAAGAAGCCGTTGGCGGCCGAAAAACGCAGCAGCGACAGGGCCGCAGCCGGCACGGCAAAGCGGGGCCGCACGATGTCGCCGAGGAGTAGCAGGCCGTCCGGTATGAGCAATCTACGGAAGGTTTCCAGCAGGCCGTTGAGTTGCTCGCCGGTCAAATACTGTGCCACCGAATGCAGCACGATCAGGTCGAACGAATGGTCCGGCAGCGCCGCCGCCTGCTCGGGCGTAAGAACGGTGATCTTGCTGTTGCCGGCGTAATGCGCGCTTAGCGCGGCGTACAGGTTGGGCGCGGCCTCGACTAGCGTCAGCGCGGCGCAGGCCGAGGCGACGAGGGCGGCCGAGGTCGCCTCGCCGCAGCCGTAGTCCATCACGCGCGCCGACAGCGAGGGGATGTAGCCGCGCAGTTCTTCGGCGATTTTGCGGTAGTGCACGTCGCGGTGGTGGGCATTCACGTAAATCAGCGAATGGCGCAGATCGTAGAAATTGATCCAGTCGGCCATCGCCTCACGCGGTTTTGCGCTTGGCGTGTCGCATCATTTCAACGAACCGCGTGAACAGATAATGGCTGTCGCGCGGGCCGGGCGAAGCTTCGGGGTGATACTGCACCGAAAACACCGGCTTGTCCTTGAGCGCGATGCCGCAGTTGGAGCCGTCGAACAGCGACACGTGCGTCTGCTCGACGTTCTTCGGCAGCGAATCCTTGTCCACCGCGAAGCCGTGGTTCATTGAGGTGATCTCGACCTTGCCGGTAGTCAGATCCTTGACCGGATGATTGGCGCCATGATGGCCCTGGTGCATCTTTATCGTGCGGCCGCCGACCGCGATGCCGAGCATCTGGTGGCCGAGGCAGATGCCGAAGATCGGCGTACCTGAATCGATCAACTTCTTGATCACCGGCACTGCGTACACGCCGGTCGCGGCTGGGTCGCCAGGCCCATTCGATAGGAACACGCCGTCCGGCTTCAGTGCCATGATGTCCTCGGCCGAGGTCTTGGCCGGCACCACAGTCACCTTGCAGCCGACGCCGGCGAGCAGGCGGAGGATGTTACGCTTGATGCCATAGTCGACCGCAACCACGTGGAATTCCGGATTGGTCTGCCGCTCATATCCACGGTCCCGGTGCCACGGAGTTTCGTCCCAGATGAAGCGCTGACCGGAGGTCACCATCGGCACTAGGTCCATGCCGACAAGCCCGGGCCATTCGCGCGCCTCTTTCTTTAGCGTGCCGAGATCGAACTTTCCGTCAGGGGAATGCGCAATCACCGCGTTCGGCATGCCGTTGACGCGGATCAGCGCGGTCAGCGCGCGGGTGTCGATGCCAGTAAGCCCGATGATGCCGCGTGCCTTCAGCCAGTCGTTGAGGTGGCGAGTGGCGCGGTAGTTCGACGGCTCGGTTATGCCACTGTGCAAGATGACGCCGCGGGCGCCGGTTGCTGCCGCCATATTCACCGTTTCAAGATCTTCCTCGTTGGTGCCGACGTTGCCGATATGCGGGAAGGTGAATGTGATGATCTGCCCGGCGTAAGAAGGATCGGTGAGTATTTCCTCGTAGCCTGTCATGGCAGTATTGAAGCAGACCTCGCCGACCGCATGGTCGGTGGCGCCGAAGCCGACTCCCTCCAGCACGGTTCCGTCGGCCAGCACCAAGAGCGCCGTGGCTTTGGGCTCTATCCAAGTCCCGGCGGCGGGTTCGGTTTTCGTCTGGGTCATGGCCTCTTAGTTGCGTATTATAGTGAGTGAAGCAAGGGGCCGCGGCGCCGCCCCCAGACAGCATTACGAAAGCGGAAAGGGGCTCCCCGTGCTGCGCGATGACATCAACAACGCTTTGAAAGAGGCGATGAAAGCCAAGAACGAGCGGGCGGTCTCCACATTGCGCATGGTCAATTCCGTCCTCAAGAACGCTGATATCGAGGCGCGCGGCGCCGGCAAGTCGCCGCTCGGCGATGCCGAGGTGCTCGGCCTCCTGCAGAAGATGATCAAGCAGCGCCAAGAATCGGTCGAGCTCTACCAGAAAGGCCGGCGCGAAGATCTGGTGAAGCAGGAGCAGGAGGAGATCGGCATCATCTCCGCCTACCTGCCCAAGCCGATGTCGGAGGCCGAGATGACCGTGGCGATTGACGCCACAATCAAGGAAACCGGCGCCGCCAGCATGAAGGACATGGGTAAGGTGATCGGGGTTCTGCGCGGCAGGTACGCGGCGCAAATGGATCTCGGTAAAGCCAGCGCGCTGGTGAAAAGCAAATTGCAATCATAGATTTGCCGAGCGTCAGGGAGGACTCATGAAATGGCTTCTGGCCGCCGTCGCGCTCGGCGCGGCGCTCATCACGACGCAAGCTCTCGCCGACAATTATCCTATTCGCCCGGTCCGCGTGTTCACGACCTCGAGCGCCGGCGGCATCAGCGACATCTTTATGCGCGCGCTCAACGAGAAGATGCAGCCTTATCTTGGCCAGCCGCTGATCATCGAGAACAAGCCGGGCGGTGCCGGCAACATTGCTGCGCGTTTCTGCCAGGAAGCGCCGCCGGATGGCTACACCATCTGCATCATTAATGCCGACACGATGATCTACAATCAGTTCCTCTACAAACAGGTGCCGTTTGATCCAGAAAAGGGGCTCACCCCGATCGTCAACCTATTCCATCTGATCCAGGTGCTAGTGGTGAATTCCTCGCTTAACGTGAAGACGGTGGACGAGCTAGTCGCGGCATCGAAATCGAAGCCGGGTACGTTGAACTACCTCACCGCCTCGATCCCCTGCGTCGTTTATATGGACACGCTCAAGAAAGAAAGGGGCGCCGACTGGATCCGCGTGCCATTCAAGGGCGGCGGCGAGGCGGTCACCGCCATTCTCTCCGGCACCACGCCAATCGGCCTGTTTGGTCTCGGCAACGTGCAAGCGCACCTCAAGGCGGGCAAGATGACAGCGCTCGCTCTGGTCAACAACATCCGTACGCCGCAGTTACCAGACGTGCCGACGCTCGCCGATCTTGGCTACAGGGGCGCGCCGTCGCAGACCTGGTATGGGCTGTTTGCCCCCTCCGGCACGCCGAAGCCGATCATCGACCGGCTCAACGCTGAGGTGAGGCGCGCCTTCGAGGACAAAGAATTCGTCGACAAGTTCGTGATCACGCGCGGCCAGGTGCCGGCGATCAACTCGCCGGAGGAATTCGCCAAGGAGATCGTCACCGATCGCGTCGATGCCAACGAAGTGGTGAAGCTTTCCGGTATGGAGCCGCAGTAAGGCGCATGGCCAAGCTGCAGCCTGTCGATAAAGTCGAGATTCAGGTCCTCGTCGACAACGCGACCGACGGATTGTCGACGACGCCATCCAATGTCGAGAACGAATTTGCCTTCGCGACGCGCCGGGGCTTGCGTGCCTCGTCCGGCCGCTGCCTTTGCTGTGCAGTTCACGGCTTCTCCGTGTTGCTCACTGCCACGCGCGGCGACAAGCGGCACAGCGTGCTGTTTGACAGCGGCCCGGAAGATTTCGCCTTCGAGCGCAACACGGCGAGGCTCGGCGCCGATCTTGGCCAGGTCGAGAGCATCGTCCTCTCGCACGGGCATTGGGACCATTCGGGCGCGATGTTCTTAGCGCTCAACGCGATTCGCTCGCGCAACGGCCAACGTGTCGTGCCCTATTACGCGCATCCCGGCATGTTCCGCTCGCGCGCGATGCGCTTGCCGAACGGCAGCCTGCGCTACCTCGACGACGTACCGTCGAGTGCCGATCTCACTGCCCAAGGCGCCGACGTGATCTGCATCACTGAACCGCGCGCCTTCCTCGACGACATGTTCTACGTCAGCGGCGAGATCCCGCGTGTCACGCCCTTCGAGCGCGGCCTGCTCGGGCAGGTGCGCAAGACCGAGGATGGCAGCAGCTGGGAGCCGGACGAGCTCCTGATGGACGAGCGGTGGCTTGCGGTAAACGTGAAGGGCAAGGGCCTCGTGGTGTTGAGCGCCTGCTCGCATGCCGGCATCGTCAACGTTCTCAAGCATGCCGGCGCGAACTTCGCCGACGTGCCGCTTTACGCGGTGGTGGGCGGGCTGCATCTCTCCGGGGTCAATGAGGAGATCATACCGCAGACGGTCAAAGCGATGCGCGAGTTCGGCCTCACGCAGATTGCCGCCGGCCATTGCACTGGCTGGCGTGCCATCGCGGCGCTCTCCGCGGCCTTCGGCGACAAGGTGCTGGCGCCAACGGCGGTCGGGAAGCGGTACACGTTCTAAGGGCCTGTGGATAACTAGGAAAGGGCGCGAAACCTGCTGTTAACCGCGCCTTTCCGGTGCCGTCCCGGAAAGTCTCGATTCGTCGCCTTAAGATAGGCAAACCGATTCGGCATAGACCGCCCGACGAGCGCCGCGATACGCGCCTTGAAACTATGCGCTTTAAACTATGCGCTTTACGCCGCAGTTCCTCGATGAGCTGAAAGCCCGGCTTCCGGTCTCGGAAGTCGTCGGCAAGCGCGTTAAGCTTGTGCGCTCGGGACGCGAGTGGAAGGGCCTGTCGCCGTTCAACAAGGAGAAAACGCCGTCCTTCTTCGTGAACGACCAGAAGCAGGCCTGGTTCGATTTCTCCTCCGGCAAGAACGGCAGCATCTTCGATTTCGTCATGGAGTCGGAAGGTGTTAGCTTCCCGGAAGCAGTCGAGCGGCTGGCACAAATGGCCGGCGTGCCGCTGCCCAAGGCCTCGCGCGAAGACGAGGTGCGCGATGCGCGGCGTAAGACGCTTCACGACGTGATGGAGCTCGCTGCGAAATTCTTCCAGTACGCACTTGCGACGCGCGCTGGCGCCAAGGCGCGCGGCTATCTCGCCGACCGCGGCCTCGATGCCGCGACGCAACTGAAATTCCGCCTCGGTTATGCGCCGCCTGACCGCTTTGCGCTGAAGGAACACCTCGGCTCACTCCGCGTTCTGGTTGAAGACATGGTGGAAGCCGGTCTATTGATTTCCGGCGACGATATCGAGTTGCCCTATGACCGCTTCCGCGATCGCGTGATGTTTCCCATCAGTGATCTACGCGGCCGCGTCATCGCTTTTGGCGGTCGGGCGCTCGAGAAGGATGCACAGGCGAAATACTTGAACTCGCCGGAGACGCCGCTCTTCCACAAAGGCGCAACGCTCTACAACATTGCCACCGCGCGCCAAGCAGCGCATCACGGCGCACAGGTAATTGCGGTCGAAGGCTATATCGACGTGATCGCCATGGCGACGGCGGACTTCCCGGCAACAGTCGCGCCGCTCGGCACCGCGCTCACCGGCGACCAACTCGGTCTGCTGTGGAACATGGCAGAGGAGCCGGTGCTCTGCTTTGACGGCGACGATGCCGGCGTGCGTGCCGCCTACCGCGCGGTGGATCTGGCCATGCCGCGGCTTAGGCCGGGCAAGAGCCTGAAGTTCGCGATGCTGCCGCAGGGCCAGGATCCCGACGATCTGTTGCGCTCGGCCGGCCGCGAGGCCGTAGCCGAAGTGATCGCCGGCGCGCGCCCGCTCGCCTCGATGCTGTGGGCGCGCGAGACCGAGGGCCACCAGTTTGATACGCCGGAGCGGCGCGCAGCGCTAGAGGCGCGCATCAACGAGATGATGGCGGCGATCGCAGATGATTCCGTGCGCAAATATTACCGGCAGGATTTTGCCGAGCGGCTGGCGCAGTTCTTCGCTCCGGCGCGGCGCGAGCGCAACGCAAGCGGCGAGGGCTGGCGGCGCGACTTCCGACCGCGCCGCCAGCGTCTGGCGCCCGGCGACAAGCACACGCCCTATGTGGTGGTCAGCCAGCAGCTTGCTGCAAGCCCGCTGCATCGTGGCCACCGCACGGCGGTGCCGCGGCGCGAGGCGCTGATCCTGCAGGCCGCGCTCAATTATCCCTGGCTCCTACACGATCATCTGGAGGAATTCGCCTCGCTCGAATTCCGTCATGCCGACACCGAGAGGCTGAGAAGCGCGCTGGTCGACATTGCTGTGCATGCCGCGGCCGCAGACGCCGATGTAGTGCGAGCGGAGCTTTCGGCCCGCGGGCTTACTGACATCATGAACCGCGTCGCTACCGCCATCACCACCCCCTCGGTCTGGGGCACCCGGCCGGAGGCCGCCCCGGATGATGTTTTGGTGACTTGGCAACAGCTTGTCGCCTTGCATCGGCAGTGGCATTCACTAATTAAGGAGCTCAGGGACGCCGAACAGGCGCTGGGTCAGGACGCCAGCGAGGCCAACTTTTTGCGGTTGCGCGACGTCAAGGCCCGCCTGTCGCGGATGGAGGGAACCGAGGCCCTGATTGAGGGCTTTGGAGCCTCTTCCGGTAGAGGCGTTCGTAGCTTATGAGCAGTGCCTGCGCGGGGACCAACCAGCGGGGGATCGCCGGGCCGGCAGGGAATAAGGGTCGATTCCTGCGGTATTTCACGGTTAATCGGAGCTTAAGCGGGTTCCGACCAAACTAGCGACCGATTCGGGGGCGGCGCCTTGTACGCGCGGCCCTTTTTGGCCTGCGCTTCTCTAGGGGTTGAGGAGCTGCGAAAGGCAGCAGGGCCAGGAAGGTCCAGGAGTTAAAGAGATGGCGAGCAAGGCGAAGGCAACTCAGGCGAAGGAAGAGGCCCCCGAGAAGGAAACAGAAGGCACGGCCGATTCCCCGCTGCCGTTGCTTGATCTCAACGACGCTGGCGTCAAGAAGATGATTAAGGCCGCCAAGAAGCGCGGCTTTGTGACCTTCGACGCGCTCAACGCCGTCCTACCCTCCGATTCGACGTCCCCTGAGCAGATCGAAGACATCATGGCGATGCTCAACGAGATGGGCATCAACGTGGTGGAGACCGAGGACACCGACAGCGAAGACGGCGAGGAGAAAGGCGCCGACGATCGCGACGACGATGAGGAGGACACGGGTTCTGAGCTCGTCGAGGCCAAGTCTAAGTCGCTCGCCACAACCGAGAAGAAAGAGCCGTCCGAGCGCACCGATGACCCCGTGCGGATGTACCTGCGCGAGATGGGCTCGGTCGAGCTGCTCTCGCGCGAGGGCGAAATCGCCATCGCCAAGCGTATCGAGGCCGGCCGCGAGGCGATGATCGCCGGCCTGTGCGAAAGCCCGCTCACCTTCCAGGCCGTCATCATCTGGCGCGACGAATTGAACGACGGCAAAGTCTTCCTGCGCGACATCATCGATCTTGAAGCGACCTATGCCGGGCCGGACGCCAAGCAGATGCAGGCGCCCGTGGTGATCGGTGCGGACGGCAAGCCGATCTCAGCGTCGGTGAACGGCGGCGGGCCGGTGCCGGGCGCTCCGCACCTGCAGGTCGTGCACACCCCGGCTCCTCCCGCCGCGCCGCCGGCCGCGACGCCATTCAAAGCGCTAGGCGAATCCGCCGACGAGGAAGGCGAGGAGAAGGATCCCGCCGAAGCCGCCGCCGAGAGCGATTACGACGAAGACGACATGGAGAATTCGCTTTCGCTCGCCGCCATCGAGGCCGAGCTGAAGCCTAAAGTGGTGGAGACCTTCGACAACATCGCCGACTCGTTCAAGCGGCTGCGCCGTCTGCAGGAGCAGGACATCGAGTTCCGCCTGAAGAACACCTCGCTATCTCCTGCGCAGGAGCGCAAATACAAGAAACTGAAGGAAGAGATCATCTCTGAGGTGAAGTCGCTACGCCTCAACCAGGCGCGCATCGATTCGTTGGTCGAACAGCTCTACGACATCAACAAGCGGCTCGTGTCGAACGAGGGCCGCCTGATGCGGCTCGCCGAGAGCTACGGCGTCGCGCGCGACGACTTCCTCAAGCAGTATATGGGCAATGAGCTCGACCCGCGCTGGCTCAACCGCGTCTCCAAGCTTTCCGCCAAGGGCTGGAAGGCCCTCGTCGCCAAGGAGAAGGACCGGATCAAAGAGATCCGCGCACTGGTGCACGACCTCGCCGCGCAGACTGGTGTCTCCATCGACGAATTCCGCAAGATCGTGCATATGGTGCAGAAGGGCGAGCGCGAGGCGCGCCAGGCGAAGAAAGAGATGGTGGAGGCGAACCTACGCCTCGTCATCTCTATCGCCAAGAAATATACCAACCGCGGCCTGCAGTTCCTCGACCTCATCCAGGAAGGCAACATCGGCCTGATGAAGGCGGTCGACAAGTTCGAGTACCGCCGCGGCTACAAGTTCGCGACCTACGCCACCTGGTGGATCCGGCAGGCGGTCAACCGCTCGCTCTCCGATCAGTCGCGCACCATCCGCGTTCCCGTGCACATGACCGAGGCCATCAATAAGATCGTTCGCACCTCGCGGCAGATGCTCAACGAGATCGGCCGCGAGCCGACGCCAGAAGAGCTTGCCGAGAAGCTCCACATGCCGCTGGAGAAGGTGCGCAAGACCTTGAAGATTGCTAAGGAACCGTTATCGCTCGAAACACCGATCGGCGACGAGGGAGACTCCCACCTCGGCGACTTAATCGAGGACAAGAATGCCATCCTGCCCATCGACGCCGCGATCCAATCGAACCTGCGCGAGACCACGACGCGCGTGCTCGCATCACTGACGCCACGCGAGGAGCGTATCTTACGCATGCGCTTTGGCATCGGCATGAACACTGACCACACGCTGGAGGAAGTTGGCCAGCAGTTCTCGGTGACCCGCGAGCGCATCCGCCAAATCGAGGCCAAGGCACTGCGGAAGCTCAAGCACCCGAGCCGATCAAGGGTGCTCAGGAGCTTCCTCGATAATTGATGTGCCGGGCAGGGCCACGTCCGACACGAATGCGATGATCATTGGGCGTGTTCAACGAGGAGAATCTATTCGCCTGAGGCGGTCTATCTGGGAGGAAAGCCATGGAATGGTTTAGCCGGAAAATATCGATAGCGGGCGTTCAAATTTCCAATTGGATTGTCGTTCTGGGCGCCACCACCACTAACTAGACTAGGAGCCCCGCATTTTTCATGGCTCTTCCCCTGCAAAATCCAAAATTCAAAAAATAAATTCCCAAAAATCAATTTCCGCACTGCAAAAATTCAAAAAAATCCAAAGTTCAAAAATCAGAATCGTGAGCTGAGGCGCGCCATTTAGGTTAACTCCGACGATTGCTGGATTTTTTTCATCGGAGAGGGAAACTTCCAAGGCATGGCCCACAAAATCAGTAGTCCCGATCTCCCCGAGCGACGGCGCCAACGCATCGAACACGCCAACGGCGCACTCGTCTATCTTGGTATTGTTGCGACTTTTGCAGTCGTCAGTTTGATTGCTGGCGTGATATGGCTGTTGATACAGCACTATTAATGTGATGAAGCGTGCGTTTGTTTTGTTGGTGGCAATAGCCTCGGCGGGCTGCTTGCCAGACCAAGCCAAAGATATAGCTGTTTGTAAGACCGAAGCCGACCGTTTTTACCAAGGATATGTTGCTCTCAATGTGGACGATCCTAGAAGCCGTTACATAATCGGTTGTATGGCCGCCAAGGGCTATGATTTAGACGTGGTGCCAGCGGACTGTGATAGTAAATATCCATTGGTGACCCAATCGGCGTGTTACACACCGGAAAATCGGATAGCGCGGTTCGTTGATCAATTCCGTATGCACTAAATTGTAAGACTGCATGACCCGCGACACGCTCTCAGTCGCACTAAAGAAAAACCCCAGAGACATTGCCCAGGGGCTTAGTTTGTGTTCTCCCTGAATTACGCACTTAAAGCCTTAGGCTTTCGTTTCCTGCGCCAGCCGAGCAGGCCCAATGCGCCGAGGCCGGTGGCAAAGAGCGGTAGGGTGGCGGGGAGAGGTGTAAATCAATTTCGTCAGGGGCGAGCCCGGTATGCTCATTCGCAGCTTGGTCTGCAGTCAATTGTGCGAGTGAGTATGATAAGATGGAAGGAGGATCACTATCGAATCCCACCTGCTGCACATTGTCGTTGACCAGGGAGATGTTGCGATATTCGATCTTTGTGAAATTGAGTGAGACAGCTTCCTGCACGGTCTGTTGACTCCCCGTGGTACGGAACTGAGCAATTATGTATGCAGTCAAGAAGTCGTCGAATGTCCCCGGTCAGGGTGCCCGTCACCGACATAGTTCCCGTGTCCTTATCCAGGTTGGCTGGATCGAGCGTTACAAACAGGTCGAAAAACATTCCTCCGATGTTTATTGGAGCGATGCTCCTCAACGATAATGCTGTTAGTTGGGTCGTAATTGTGGGCCCCCAATGTTCGCGTCGGCTTGGCGCTGGATGATCGTATCGGTGTTATTACCCGGTCCAATTGGGTTACCCGTAAGGTTGATTGACCCGATTGAACCGCCAAAGTCGATGACCGTGAAGGTGGTCTGGAAATAATCCGTGCCAAGTGCGACCTGACCAATGGTAGTCGCGGCGATTGAAGGAGATGCCGATTGGACGGAAAGAACAGCCAATCCGGCAATAAATCCCATTGATGGATTCTTCATGACAAAGGCCTCTCTGCACCCCCAGCCTCGTCACGAAAGAAAGAATACCGATTACGAACCTGCCCCACAATGCAATATCATTGAACCGCTTTGCGCCTCCTGCACACCGCGCCAAACTCCTACGCCACGCGCTCTCACAGGCCCTCCGCAAAGACCCGAAGCGGACGTGTCTTGGAACAGAGGTTGCAACCGGAGCGGCAATTCGCCAAATATGTCGCTTGGCTGCACGCTGGGATTGTAGCCGCTAGTGCCGCGCAGGAGAGCTGACCGCACCTGATGCGTCCTTCCGACGAAACTCTGCGTCGTACTCCATAATTTCGCGCATCAAGGTTTCGATTATCTGCTGGCGAACCGTACTGTTCTGGCTGCACGTTAAATCCGCCACTGTCTTTGCAAGCGCAATAATTACTTCGTCAGTGTCGAGCGCGTCTGGCTCACCAGACGCTGCGGGATACTCAGCGAAAAAATCCTCGATCAGTTCGACTATCATGCAGTGGAGGCAGGGGCGCTCTTCAGTGTCTTGGGCTTCTGGCATGGTCGTTTACTCCTTACGCGCACAGCAAAACATGTATAGCGCTCGTTGGGTGTTGCCAAGCTTGCAAGGTGCAAAGATTGGATGGTCTTAGATTGTTCCCACACCAAATACAAAGCGGCCAAAACCGGAGCCGAAAGAATGGATCGGTTCGGTCAGGGACGCCGCCTTGTCCGTCGCGCGATGAACCCAAATGCGCCAATGCGTCAGACCGCTGTGCGTACCGAAAACCTTATCCGCGTTGATGAGGTGAGGGAATCGCCTAGATTGAGACGATGATCGCGCTGTTATGGGTTGTCTTGGCTATCCTAGCCTCACCATTCAAATCGAAAAGTCGAATGGCTCGGATGCCCTAACTGAGGTTTGCTCATCGAAAGTAAACTGACATCGGCCGATCAACGTGGCACAATGAAATTCCTTCAGTTGGAGAATTTGCAATGCCGCTGCGGCGAGGCGAGGTGCGGGGCTTCGACTTCA
>Ga0207726_1000167_pt1 | contig 14489 bp, 16 predicted proteins | sample LuqExpMetageno40_FD_187798 | JGI IMG/M metagenome (GOLD analysis project Ga0207726, IMG submission 187798) | Tropical forest soil microbial communities from Luquillo Experimental Forest, Puerto Rico - Sample 40 (SPAdes) | ecosystem: Environmental > Terrestrial > Soil > Tropical forest ...
AATTCCCCACCGTGTGCGTGTGCAGCGCGAAGACAAACTGGGCGATGCCAACCAGAACCAGGATCCAACCCAGCAAAACAGTCGTGATCATTGCGGTAGCAAAGGGGTAAATAACCAGAAACACACCCAGCACCGCGGTCAGGGTGCCCATTGCAATGCTCCATGCCGAACGCTTCTTGACGTCGTCAGTTATGCTTTGTGTAGACATTCGATCCTCCGTGTGTCACGAATCTTGTTGGCGAAGGGAGGTCCTTTCGACCTCCCTTTCGGCAGGTCCCTCGACAACCCGGCTGAGGTGTCTCGCGTTACGACACCTTCGCCTTGGCGGCCTCTGCTTTTGCCTTGAGTATCTGGACCTTGGCCTGCGCCTCTTTCTCCGCGGCCGCGCGCCTGTCTTTGGCCTTCTGCAATTGCGCCTGGATCTTGGAGTCGAGTTGGTTGATCTTCTCCTGGAGCTTCGCCTTATGTTCGGCGTGGGTCTTGGCGTGTTCCGCCTTCATCTGGGCCAGATCGGCCTTCATGGCAGCAACGTTCTCCTCGTGAATCTGGTGCTGCACGTCTGACAACGCCCGACGAAAGACGGTACCGCCGATCGCTTCCATGCGCGTGTCTACCGGAGTGGTCCAGTCCTCTTCAATCTCGGCGACCACCGCCACTCGCGTGGGCAGCAATTGCTTGGTCACATCGGCGATGAAGTCGTCACCGATCCGCGCGTTGTCGATATCGACGGCTGAGCCGGCGCCCAACCCTGCAGCAGCTCCGACGGCAACGCCCGCCGGGCCACCCAGCAGACCAATGAGGCTTCCTAGCGCAGTGCCGACCAGGGACCCGAGAGGTCCGGCGTCATCGCCTTGTTTGACTGATGCAGTGCCGTCCGCGTGCTTCGCCAGCACGGCGTAGGCGTACACGCTAATACTGCCCTCGTTGTCCAGTTGCAAAAGCGCCTTCTTCCCTTCGTACGCTTTGCTTTCGTTGTCAAAAACCACCACTAGCATGCGATCCATATGTCATCTCCTGTCTTCGGTTTGAATTACGACTCGAGCACCTTTACGAACCAGCAGAGCGATGAGCTCTGCCACACACTTTCCTTCTAATGCTGCCCCGGCCGAATTCCCGCTTCCGGGCACTTCAGCATTCGGCGAAAAGGTCGGGCCGCCAGATGAGGCAGTCACAGATGTGTGTTCGCATTCTTTATCTGCAACAACCACCCTGGTTACCCCCGGCCTCTGATTTCGGCATATCCTACGCGTCCAACCGCCTGGGTAGAGTGCAACCTTGAGGCCACTGGCAACTTCCTGAAAACAGAAGCTGCGTCGAATTGTGAGGTGGCAAGCAATTGGCAAGTACCAACCGCTGGAGGCGGTGACTTGGCGCGTGCCAATCTATTGGCAGTGAGTTTGGCGACAGGGGTGGCTTAGTACCGGAAATGGGGCCTGTTTCGCCCAGTTCCGATGCCGTAAGGCCGGGTCAGCCGAGCGGCGAAGTTTGGTACTTCGAGTGCACTTAAAGAGTCATTGACCGCATTCGTCCTGGTATTCGGAACGACGAAGAAGTCAAAGGCGCCCAGGATTGAATCGCTCGACTCTGCAATTCCGCATGAAAAAGCAGGGAATCGTGCGTCCCGGCCTGTGATTGGGAAGGAGTGCCACTTTAGCCAGCGCATAGTCGGCTAGCAAAACACGCGATTTGCGTGAGAAATGAAATCCAAAGTTTGACGCGGAAGGCAAACCCAGCAACCCGGTACAGCTTCAGAAGGCAATGGATATGATCTCATCTGTCGAAAAAGCAATCCTCGTCCTCAGAAAATGGGAAACCAGTTCATCAAGACTGCGCATGGGAGTCTTCAGCGGCCCCATCAGTATGACATCGCACGGAAGGGTTGAGAGCCTCGCTGACACATCGTCGGTGTGGTGTATCGGCGCAGAAGCCGGGGATGAAATGCGCTTTGACCTGGCGGCGGCTACGTCCATTGTGTATGTGGATTCTGCTGCCGTGCCTGAAGGATACGAGCCCCTAGCTGACTTCATCGATGAGTCACTGTCGATGGCATGGGAGGACGGTACCCGCCTGAGCTTGAGTATCGAAAAACGGATCGGCTTGTAGGGTTCTCATGTCCGCATTCCCATGGATCTGTCCGAAAGGGAGGTCTCGAAGCCTTCCAATTGAAAATGTTGTACGTAAATGCAGGGGGATCTAGTGCCAGCACAGAACTTACCCAAGAAAACCAGGAATCATTCCGCGTGGGGCATGTTCATGGGATTTGTGACAGCAGCCCTGGGGCTGTTCCCGATTGTTTACTCCTGGGCAGCGGCGACAATTACGACTGTCTTGCTGGGTTGGACATTGATTTTCGTTGGCATCGCCCAATTCGTATCAGCACTTCAATCGCAGACTCCAGAAAAGTTTCTCCTGAAGATACTTAGGAGCGTCCTTTATGGTATCTGCGGCCTAGCGTTGGCTTTTTTCCCCATCGAAGGCGCCGCGATGCTGACAGGAGTTCTTGGAACGCTACTGCTAGTACAAGCAGTATTGGGTAGCGCCAGCAATGTTCACCCCTCCATTCAGCGATCAGCGCAGGTGTGAGCGCCAAGTAAACAGAAAGGGTGTGCGTCGCCGCTTCCTCACGTATGACAATACTTGCGCTGCTGATAATGGCGGATTCGGTGTGGAAATGGATCCACCGCCTGGGAGGACCTGGGTTGGTCCTCCTTGGCATCGCCGACAATACCCCTTTTATCTCTGCCCCGCCCGGAAGCACGGACATCTTCGTCATTCTGCTCTCGGCCCACCACCACGAATGGTGGGTCTATTACGCTCTTGTGGCTACAGCGGGAGAGGTGCTAGGTGGCTATCTGACCTACCGGCTGGCCGAGAAGGGTGGCCAGCAGATCTTGGAAAGAAAAGTTGGGAAGCCGCGCGCAGAAAAAATCTACAGCCTCTTCGAGAAGCGCGGCTTCACCACGGTGTTCATCGGCTCTATCCTTCCGCCGCCGTTCCCTTTTACTTCCGTGGTGATGACCGCCGGAGCCATGCAATACCCGCAAAGGAAGCTCTTGTCTGCACTTACGGCAGGGCGCGCAATACGGTTCTTTGCTGTGGCCTATTTGGGCAGAACTTACGGCAGGCAGATAATCGGATTCTTCTCGCTGCACTACCGAACGTTGATGTATTTCTTCATTGCCCTAGGCGTAATGGGCGGCATCTCCGTCCTCTTTTACTTCATTTGGTACCGACCCAAGGCACAACGTGAAGAACGCGAGAGGGGCGAGCCCGTCGAAGAGTTTCCCGTTCCCGGTCGGCACCGGAGTGATAGCGACGGCGACTCTATGTGAGAAAGTATGTGCAACTAGCGGGACTCGCCTGAAATAAGAAGCTCGCACTGTACGTCCACAATTATTCGCGGCTGATGACGTCCGCTTCGGAAAGAGATTGGGTCTTCATCGATATGACGGGGCAGGAGCGTGGATCACCACTGCATAGGCGGTTCGCCTGATCGGTTGGCTATGTGCTGTTCAGCGACCCTGACAATGACTTGGGCCGGCGGACCGGCTCCTCAAAATGGAGAGGCGACAGGTCACTGACGGTTCCGTACCCACCCGCGAGGAAAGACCCACACAAGCAAAGCCGGCTTGTGGGGGCACCGGGCAACATCCGGCTTAACCAAGCTTCACCTAAAGGGTAAACGAATGGCTCAGAACAAGCAGAGTAGCATCATCCCTCACACCCATACGGGTGGGGTCTTTGAGTCCCACCCAGTGCCCGTCGATACGCAGAAGCAGAATCGCCCTCGCAGGACCTGGAGACAAGCGCTCCAGGAGAGCGCGCCGCTCGTGTTGCCGGTGGCGCACGACGCGCTGAGTGCCCGCTTGATCGAACTGGCCGGGTACCCCTGCCGGCGTGCTCGAACTTACGGCCATAGGTGGCGAGACATTTAAGCTCCGTCCGGGAGACGTGGTCGCTGAGGACCACACCGGATCAGGACACAAATGGCGTTTGATCGATGATGAGCCCTGGAAACGTGCCTATGTGGTCTTCAAGGACGGGGAGCCCCTCGGTCCGGCACTGTCAGAGTGCTTCGGATTCCAAAAACAGCGTACGTCAGCAAGCTGCGGCCGATTGATCAAATTCAATCGACGTTTTGGATTGCTCGGGGATGGCGGGCATTTCGAGCAAGCCAGCACGATAGCCTGGCCGTTCGATCCCAAGCTTCTTCATCCTGTAGGCCAGAGTGGTTCTCTTGAGGCCGAGCATTGCGGCTGCACCATTGCTTCCTCCAATGACCCAACCGGTCACCTCAAGGGTCCGAAGGATGAGCGCTCGTTCGCAGTTGCTGAGTGTCATAGGGAAGACAGCCGCCGAGTCGCCAAACGTGGGCGCTATGGCCGGCGACGCCGACGCGTTTATCGGAGTTGCGGGCAGTGGGTTTGAAAGCACGCCATCTTCTGACAAAATCACCGCGCGCTCCACGAGGTTTTGTAGTTCACGTACATTGCCAGGCCAAGAGTATGACGAGAAGGCCGCCATAGTCTCCGGAGGAATATGGCGGATGTACCTTCTCGTGCGACGGCCCAAAATCTCGACGAAATGCTCCACGAGAGCAGGAATATCCTGCCGCCGTTCGCGCAGGGGTGGTAACGAGATGGGAAAGACGTTGAGCCGGTAATACAGATCACTGCGGAATTCGTTCCGTGCCACCATTTCCGCCAGATTTCGATTCGTGGCAGCTACCAGCCGCACGTCCACCTTATGGGTGCGCCCGCTACCCAGGCGCTCGAACTCTTGCTCTTGAAGCACACGCAACAATTTTGGCTGTAGCGCCGACGGAATGTCCCCTACCTCATCCAGGAATAACGTGCCGCTATCAGCCATTTCGAATCGTCCGATCTTCTGCGTTACAGCTCCGGTGAAGGCACCCTTCTCGTGACCGAACAGTTCGCTTTCCAGGAGATCGAGGGGAATCGCCGCGCAATTCACCTTGATTAGTGCACGTCCGCATCGCAGGCTTGCATTATGAATGGCATGAGCGATGAGCTCTTTGCCAGTGCCGGTTTCACCGTGAATCAGAACGGTGGAGTCGGTAGGCGCAACACGTTCCACCTGCTCAAGCACAGATTCGAGAGCCGGGCTATTCCCGATAATCTGCTCGAATGCGCGTTCGGCCCGGTCCCGATCAGCGTATGCAACTGCTTCGCAGCTCTTCACAGAAGACCTCCGCAACGATACCGCACGGTTTACACTTGGCCCCTGTAGCGCGCTCACCTGTCGAGTGCGGCACGAACTCTGTTAAGTAAGACTTGATCATCGAATGGTTTCATCAGGAACTCGGCGGCGCCCTCCCTCATTGCTTGTATCCGCACTCTCGCATCTCCATGTGCGGTGATAAAAATGATCGGAGTTTTATATCCATCAGCCTTAAGCCTTGCCTGCAGCTCCAGACCTGATATTCCAGGCATACGGAGATCCGTGATCAGACATGCTGTTCTACGCAGGAGGCCAGACTCGAGAAATTCCTCCGCTGACCCAAAGCACTTCGCCGAAAGGCCATCCGCTTCAATCAGGTCCCGCAGTGCGCTTTGGACCGATTCATCGTCATCCACGATTGCGATGAACTCGTTGCCCTGGTCGTTGCTCATGCCACCACCGTAACGCCGCGACCCATGGAAAACAATCACACCTTCGGACGGCGCAATAAGACTTTGGTAAACGCCATGGATGGAGGGATTGTTTAGGAGACTGCCGAGGCAAGCGGGTGTCGGGCAGCGGTCAGTGGGAGACCTTGAGCTTGTCGGCCATTCTTACTAGTTCGGGCAAAGAATTAGCCTGCATCTTTTGCATAACGTGCCCGCGGTGGATTTTTACGGTGGTTTCACTGGCCCCGAGTTCCGCTGCAATCTGCTTGTTGAGCCTTCCGGCAACCACCAGACTCATGACATCACGCTCGCGTGCGCTGAGACTCGCATAGCGCTTCTGCAGTTCAGCCAGCAGTCGTTGCTTTTCGCGGACCAGTCGCTCGCGGCTGAGCGCGCGTTGAATCACATCGAGCAGAGCCTGGTCCCTGAATGGCTTGGTGAGGAACTCAAAGGCACCAGACTTCATGGCTCTTACGCTCATCGGAATGTCTGCGTGCCCGCTGATGAAAATGATGGGAATCTTGATTCCTGCCTTCTTTAGATCGTGCTGAAGATCCAAGCCGCTAATGCCGGGAAGTCTCACGTCGAGCACCAGGCAACTGGGAACGTCTCGCCGCTCACTTGCTAGGAACTGTTGTGCCGTGGCGAAAGACTCGGCACGCAGGCCCACAGACTCTACCAAGTCCTTGATCGATTCACGCACGCCGGAATCATCATCGATGATGAATACGGTAGGCACATCCCCGACGCTCATTGCTGTACCTCAGCAGGCAAGCTGAAATGAAATGTCGCACCACGCTCCGCATTGGCAGTGGCCCACAAGCGGCCTCCGTGTGCTTCAATGATGGAACGACTTATGGCCAGCCCCATACCGGTGCCTTGAGGCTTAGTGGTAAAAAATGCGCTAAAGATTCGGTCTACGTCTTCGCTTGGAAGGCCCACACCGGTATCGCTGACGGAGACCAGCAGGAGTCCATCGTCCGTCCTCTGCGACCGGATAGTAAGTTCGCCGGCCCCGGCCCCGTCGCCTATGGCCTCGATGCCATTCAGCATCAGGTTCATCAAAACCTGCTGCAATTGCACACGATCTGCCATGACTTGCGGCAATTGCGGGGCAAGTTCCGTGCGCATGGAAATTGCATGCCGGGTTGCTTCGTTGCGCAGCAGCACAAGCATTTCGCCGATAACCTCGTTAATATCGACCAACTCCCGTTGCGGCGGAGCGCCCGTCTTGTAAAACGCCCGTAGACGCCGGATTATTTCGGCGGCACGGTTTCCGTCTTTCTCAATTCTGATTGTGGCCGCACGGGCTCTTTCCAGTTCCGGCGGATCGCGTGTGAGCCAGCGCAGGCAGGCATTGGCGCTTGTGATTGTGGCAGCGATGGGTTGGTTGATTTCATGTGCAAGAGAAGTGGCCAGCTCACCAAGCATGGTCAGACGGTTGATGTGGGCAAGCTCTGCCTCTAACTGGCGCAGCTTCTCGCGTTCTTCTTCGGCACGTTTGCGCTCCTCGATGTCGGTACGCGTACCGTACCACCGCAGGACCCGCCCTTGCTCATCGCGTAGCGGATTGTCGCGGATCAGGAACCAGCGGTACTCTCCGTCTGTTCCTCTTATTCGTGCCTCCGTCTCAATAGGGGCCCCGTCGGAACGCGCTCGCTCGCGGGCGGCCTCTATATTCTTCAGATCTTCCGGATGAAAGATTCTGGCAACTGCGTCTTTGGATTGCGCCTCTTGCGGGGTAAGGCCGGTATATTCCCGTTCTCGTCGGTTTGCGAAAAGAGGACTCCAGTCCGCGTCGAAAACAAAGACCTGCTGCGGAATCACATCGACAAGCTGTCGCAGTTCGGCTTCGCTTTGCCGAATCTTTTCCTCGGCCTGTTTTCGGTCCGTGATATCGCGAATGGTACCGGAAATCAGCACCCCTTCCTCTGTCTCCAGAGGGCTGAGGCTGACCTCCACTGGAAACTCGCGTCCATCTTTGCGCAGGCCATAGAGTTCCAACCCAGACCCCATCGGCCGTGTGTGAGGGTCGGCCGCAAAAGCCGTGCGGTGTTCCGGATGCTTGCTCCGGAACCGCTCCGGTATCAACATTTCGATTTGGTTCCCCAATACCTCTGATCGCGTATAGCCAAACAGCCTCTCCAGTTGCGCATTGACCAAAACAACTCTTCCCTCATGATTCACTACCGCGATTGCATCGGGTGCCGATTCCAGCAGCCCGCGGAATTTCTGTTCGGCTTGCTTGCGTTCCGTCACATCTGCCGCCGTACCGACGTATTCGACCACTTCTCGGTCTTTATCGAGGACCGGATGCCACATCACGTGGAGGTGCTTGATAGTCTTGTCGCGGAGCATCAGCCTGTAATCTTGAGTAAACTCAGCTTTCTCACGGAATCCCTTCAGACAACTCTCGGAAACCCTCTCGAGATCGTCTGGATGAACGAGTCGGCGGGTCTCATCAAACCCCGGGGGCTCCGGCTGAGGATCCAATTTAAAAATTCGGAATATTTCCTCGGACCAGTAAAGCGTTTTTTTGCTCCCTGGGTTGTAGGCGAAGCTGCCGGTGTGGCTCAGTCTCTGTGCTTCCGCCAGATAAGTCTGGCTGCGGCGCAATTGGTCTTCGGCCCGCTTCCCATCGTCGATGTCGGTACTCGATCCGTACCACTTGACGATGTTTCCACGTTCGTCATGCAGCGGGACATTGCGGATCAATAACCAGCGATACTCACCGTCAGCTCCCCGCACCCGCGCCTCGGTCCTCATAGGTTCTCCGGACGCTAAAGCAGCACGCCATTCCTCCCCGAACTTTCCAATATCATCGGGATGAACTGTCTCTCCCCACTTCCAGCCGAGTCCCTCCTCTAGCGAGAGACCCGTGTATTCTTCCCAGCGTTGATTGACAAAATCGACGGATCCGTCAGGCCGAGCGCTCCACACCAAAGCGGGAATGGTATCGATTGCGAGACGGAGGCGATCTTCGCTTTTCTGGAGATTTGCGTAGAGGTCTCGTAGTTGCAGGGCGGTATCGTTGAATACTCGGCCCAGGTGAGCGAGCTCATCTTCACCGGCAATCGCCACCTGATGTTGAAAGTCACCTCGCGCCAGTGCTTTTGAGCCCTCCACCAGTCGTTCCAGTGGCTGGGTGATGCTGCGAGTGATAGACAGACCGAGAGTGGCGGCGATCAGAAGCATGAAAACGGCTGTGATCGGCACAACGAGGAAAACCCGCTGCTCCACTCGCTTTGTGTTTTCGACGATTTCCGCTTGCTCCTGGCCCACCTCATGTTCCACTTTCTCGACCAGAGCCGAACTCAGGGAGCTCAGTGGTCTTATTTCGTTCGCTACCCGCTGGCGTACGGCCGCCCAGTCGCCCAACTTGGCCAGGGCGGTGATGGCATCAAGCTGTACCGGCAGCGCGCTTTGAATGGCTTCGAGAGTAGGCAGGATTGTCGGATCTCGCTGCAAGTCGGATGGCAAAGAGCTCAGCACATTCCTTGCACGTTGCGCTTCCGACAGTACCGCGGTCCGAAGAGGTCCAGCTTCCGCAACCAGGCTGCCCGCATCTTCGGAGTCCGCGAGCTCTTCCAGCCGGTCACGAAATGTCACCAGACTGGTATGCACGCCTAACACAGCGACCAGCTTCTGATCGATACCGTTCAGGCGCTCTGCCTGAGCACGGACGAGGTGGAATTGCCAAAGAACCACGGCATCGCCCACAAACACCGCCAGTAGGATGATTACGAAACACAGGATCAGACGCGGACCGATGTTGAGTCGAAGGAAGTGGAGGCTATTCTCTCCAGCTCTTCTTGTCCTTTGATGAAACATGCTGGTCTGATCCATCGGTGTTGTCTTTAGGGCTTGGCTGAATCGCTCGGAGGCGGGCCGGTCCTGAATCCGGTTATGCGAACCAACTCCTTTTCCAAGTCCGCGGCCGCCTGGGGCGCGGCTTTCTCACTCATCAATACTGAGTGTACCCCCTGTATGTAAGCGTTGGACACGTCTTCATACTTGTTGCCGGTGACATTTGCAGGACGCGAAACCACGCCGTTCCGGAGCGCCTGATCTAAGAGCGCAAAATGGGGATTCACTGCAAGCACGTCCGGCCTTTCGAAGAGTTCGGGTCGAGTGGGTATATCGGAAATGAGTTGAAATCGCCTCAGTTGCACTTCTGGGCTGGTGAGGTACCGGACCAGTCTTAAAGCTTCACTTGGATGAGCCGAGAATCGCGAAACGGCCGCCCCGGTTCCTCCCAGGGTCCCCATGCGGCCTGCCTTACCGCCGGGCAGTAGAGCTATATCGAACTTGTTTCGGATGGGCGACCCTGCCGCCTGGCCGTCAGCGTAGGCCACCGTCCAATTCCGCATGAAAGCTGCGTCGCCGGCGGCCCAGACATTCAGCGAGTCTAACTCCTTGTACGCCACCACGCTGGGTGGTGAGATGGAGCCCACCCAGCGAGCCGCCCGTTGCCACGCCCGGATCGCCTGCGGATTATTCACGCTGATCGTTTTGTCGTCCTCGATGATCCGCCCGCCGCCCTCTGAGGCCTGCCACTCCAGCGCGTTGCAGGTCAGGGCTTCGGCAGCAGCACCTTGCCACACATACCCCCAAAACTTCTTGTTGCCTCTGGCTCGTTCCCCAGCCTGAATCCGTGCCGCCATGGTTTCCAGTTCATCCCAAGTCGCGGGCGGCGCGCGATACCCATAGCGTTGCAGAAGATCAGTGCGATAGTACAAAATCCCGATACCGGCACCCCTCGGCATGGCCACCAGCTTGTCGCCCACCATGTAGCTTCTGACGGTCGCCGGAAACTGGCTGGAGATCTCATCGCCAAAATACGGCTTGAGATCGATGAAGTATTCGCCCAGCATCCCCGGCCAGACCACATCGACGCCGTACACGTCGGGACCACCGGCACCGGTCCTAAGTAGTTCCCGCCATAGAGCCAACTGTTCTCCTGCCGACTCCGGTGCAGGAAGATACTTGACCTGGATTCCGGTTTGCCGGGTGAATTCTGCCAACTCCTGCAGTTCCGCCCGGTGGAAGTTCTCGGTGGTCCACTGCTGATCCACAATAGATAAGGTGACCGGCTCATGAGATGGCCGAGTACAGCCTTGGTGGAGCAAAAAAAACAATATCAAGCAAACAGCAGCTACCCTTCCGTCGGAATTCGACCCCGGCCACCATGGCCGCACAAACCAAATGCCTTCAGGTGTTCGGCTATGGTCGCGCGGCAGTTCATAGTGCGACTCCGAGTGCATGGCAGATCAGCATATCAGCTTCGCTCGGGTATTGAATTGCGTGAATCGCATCGTTCCATGCCTCGCGATACCGCCGCAGATCCTCTTTGGTTTCAATAGCTTCCAATTTCGTGTTCATGGCAATTTCTCATCTCCTCGTGCCGAACAAAAGACTTGCAACTTTGGGCTGCCAAATGTTGTTCCGCGCGATGCATTCATCGAGCGACCGGGGCCCGCTTGCTACTTGCGTTCCATGACGGTCGCTCCTACAAAGCCCAGAGCAGGTTGGGTTCCAGACCAGACAAAAGTGACGATTGGCGAGTCTGTCACTGTAGTCTCCTTGCTTTAGAGCGCCGATGACCTTGCCGCGAGGTTGCCGTTCACGCGCCATTCATGAACCCGAACCGACGAGCTTCTCATCGATCTGATCAGCGCCGTTGGCCCCTCCGACCCGCGGCAGCATATGGGCGCGAAATCGCCACCGCGACGGATTGCTGTCACGCGCCGGAGTCTTAGACGTCCGTTCGGCCAGCTCTAACTACTCATATCGGGTTGCACTAGCCGATTTTTGCTGCGTACAAGTCATTGGCCACTGAGGTGCTCGTTGAGCCAGCAAGAGGAGTTGAAGCTTCTTGACTATTTGGAACTACGGACAGCGAGACCTTATTGATGGTCGCTGTTAGGAATTCGCGAACTCGGCCACAGCGGCCTATGAAGGATGGCTCTATGCCAGAAACTACCTGGGCACCATATGACATTGAAGATTATGGCAGGCTGGATGCTGCCGAAAGAAATTCGCTGCCAGGCAGCTCATTTGCATTCCCCTTCTCACGCAAGGAGCCAATGACTGATGCCCAGCACGTTCGCAACGCGATTGCGAGGTTTGACCAAGTCCAGGATGTTAGCGACGCCGAACGCGAGGTGGCCTTCGCCAACATTCAGAAAGCCGCGAAATATTTCGGCATTGAGATGCACGAAACAGACTGGCGCCAATTAGGCTCCAGTCGGAAGACGTAAGGCGGGAGGCAGATTAATGGTGCCCCAGCTCGCTGTTCTGCGAGTTATGGAGATGTTTATGTTCGTGACTCGTCCCGTTCTCCTCTCGATCCTTTTTTCCGTTTGTCTTCCACTCGCCATTGCACAACAGCCCGATCGCGTCAAAGTTGCCGAGGGAGAGTACCGGGTGGTCACCGACGAAGGAGACATGGGAGTGGGACCCATAGAAACAGAAGTCTTCCATTTTCGAGAATCCTGGACTCTGTGGCGGCTGCCTGGCGGAGAATATGAAGTCGATGGAGACCGAACGTTCGAGTCGCCGAGGGACTACATTCGCGAGAATCGGTTCACAGCGCGGCTGGCGGCTGATCTGCAAATTCTCGATGTGAAAGAGTTCGCGCATCTGCGCTATCGTTCTGATTCCGGTCCCCTTACATGCGAACTTTTGCCGCATGAGCTCCAATGCCATTCGGGGGCCCGCGATCCGGCCCATGCAGTTGATATCCAGTGCGCCATGGATCGGCCTTATGGTTTCCTCTGGCCGCTGTCGGCGTTCTCGCTGGCGAGTCTCACTCGTGCGGCGCCCAAAGAAATTGGTCGAAAGGCGGTGGTTCAAGTCGTGCAACTAGACGAAGTCGGTGATGATCTGCCCGTCGTCACGATCCGTTCAGACGGCATGATCCGCTCACTCGGACCAAGCGAGAGTCTATTCGACATAATTGGGAGAAAATTCCGCGCTAACGCGTACGAACTTACGACAGGTCCCATAGGGAAGATGACGATTTGGACTTCCACTGAGGGGCTGCTTCTGGCAGCCGAACGACCGGGATCGATAAGGAGAAGATTGGAGTTGGTCCGGTTCACAAAGTTTGCGGATTTTTGAAGTTAGATATCACCCACTTCGGGAGGGGCATCGATGCGGAAACGAGGCCGTCATCTCATCCTCATTCTTGCGATGTTCTCCAATTGTGCAAATGCGCAGGCAAACAACCTCGGCCATCCCTTCGAGAATCCGGCAATGCTTGAGAGCAAGGACGGTAAGCTGCGTGTGGATCTCTCTGCGGTTCCGTAATTCGGCAGATTACTGGGGGATGTCAGGCGGAATATTTGCCGAGGGAAGTGACCGTCTTTATCCCTTTCTGACGAAGACGGTTTGCTTGGAAACTTACGAGGCCGCTCGAAAGGGAACCGTCACCCTCACCGTGGTTCCGTGCCCTGGTTCGCTATCGAACTCAAACGTCCCGTCCAGCTGGTGCACGCGCTCTCGCATATTGATCAGCCCCAGCCCTCCTGATTTTCCGATCTGATTTGGGGTGCAACCGACGCCATCATCGGACACAGAAAGGCAAACGCGGCCATCGGACCGGGTAAGCCGCACCTCAACCTTCTTTGCTTCCGAATACTTGGCGGCATTGCCCAGTGCTTCCTGCGCGATGCGGTAGATGCACAGCGCGGCCCCGGGAGACAACTCTTTCACACTCTCGTCAGTCTCACACGACACCGGGAAGCCGCGTACATTGCTGAACTCCGCGCAATACGCCGACAGGGCTGGGAGATGCTGACCCGCAGGCGGTTGCCAGGGGAGACTGCGAACGCCATCGAAGCGAAGCAAGCCGAATTCGGTGCCGAGCCAGAGATACCCATCGGGTGTCTGGGTCATCGCGTAGATGTTGCCCTTGACGAACCCATCCCGGACAGTCCACGCAGTGTGCGCGTACTGACTGACGTCGAAAGATGGGTCGAATGCGGAAGCACAAGCGCAGCACGCCAGCAGAACGCCTAGCGCGATGACGGCTCGTCTTCCCATATGGTCATCTTATCTTTTACCCATGCTGGGCGGGTAGCGCGGGTTCGGTAGAGCTTCCCCTCTAACTACGCTCCCTCGAAAATAATTCTTATACCATCCTGATCGGAGCCGAAGCCGAGGGATCAAGTGAGTTTACAATCCGAGATGGACGGTAGTTGAATCCGGACTAGACGAGCATATAATCCGAAGTAGACGAAACATTACTCCGATCAGGACGGAGGTTTTGCCCGGAATGCACGATGCGGATCAGGTGCTTTTCCCTCGCTTTGCTGCCGAACTCGTAACTACTGCTCTCAAGGACACGCCGGTAGTCATGGTTACCGGTCCGCGCCAGTGCGGCAAGACCACACTGGTTCGCGATCTGGTCGCAAGCAATCGTGAGTTCATCACCTTGGATGATGACACCGTACTGGCGTCGGCGCGCAGCGATCCAACTGGGTTGGTGCGCGGCCTTAACCGAACTACGATCGATGAGGTGCAGCGGGCGCCTGACCTCCTCCGCGCCATCAAGCGGTCGGTGGATGACGATCGCCGGGCCGGTCGGTTTCTGTTGACGGGTTCGGCCAATATCTTGACTCTGCCTCAGGTCTCGGAAAGTCTAGCTGGCCGCATGGAAATCGTAAATCTTATGCCTCTTTCGCGGGCTGAAATCCGCGGTAGAAAGCCCACCTTCCTGAAATCTGCCTTCGAGGGCAAACTAGGCAAACCTGCCGAAATGATGATCGGCGAAGATCTAGTACAAACCGTACTGATTGGTGGCTACCCTGAAATGCTGCGACGCGGAGATCCGAAGCGACGCCAGACGTGGGCGCG
>Ga0207726_1000172_pt1 | contig 14319 bp, 14 predicted proteins | sample LuqExpMetageno40_FD_187798 | JGI IMG/M metagenome (GOLD analysis project Ga0207726, IMG submission 187798) | Tropical forest soil microbial communities from Luquillo Experimental Forest, Puerto Rico - Sample 40 (SPAdes) | ecosystem: Environmental > Terrestrial > Soil > Tropical forest ...
CTCGACGATCGGCTGTCGGAGATCTCGTTCGGCGATTGGGAAGGCTGCACGCTGGCGCAATTGCAGACGCGCGATCCGCAGCGACTCGCCGCGCGCGAGCACGACAAATTCCGTTTCGTCCCGCCGAACGGGGAGAGCTACCAGTCAGTCACCAAGCGCATGGGCGAATGGTACGACGGCCTCACGCGAGACACGGTCACCGCCGCGCATGGCGGCACCGCGCGCGGGCTGATTGCCCATTTGAGGATCGCGCAGGCGGCCGCCGCGCCGCTCATCGATATCGCGCAGGGCGTGGTCTACGTGTTCGCCGGCGGCACGATCACGCGATATGCCTAGAGTGTTCGGCTCGACTCAATGCGCTTGTGGGGGCCACAGATAGAGCGTCACGGCAAAGACAGCGTAGACCAGTAGCAACAGAACGCCGACGAACCAGGCCGAACGTCCACTGTTCGTCGTAAATGCCGCGACGAGGGTAGAGAGAAAAACCATGATCACCGCGCCGGGCCAGAATTGCAGATCCATCGGCGTCGGTCCGATCGCGTAGCTCAGCAGCACTAGCACCGGACCGACGAAAAGCGCTATCTGGGACGCGCTGCCCAAAGCGATTCCGACGCTCAGGTCGAGGCGGTTCTTGCGGGCTGCGGAAAATGCCACCGCCATTTCGGCGGCACCACCGACAAGCGCCACGACGATAAAACCGACGAAGGCCTGGCTCATGCCGAAGGTCTCGGCCGCCTTCTGCACCGACTCGACGAAGATCTCGCTCACCGGCGCCACGAGCACCGTGATCGCGCCCAGCATGATCAAGGCCAGCCCGATCGGCCAGGCCGGCTCTTCGTTCTCTGCGTGCTCCGCGCCGGAGAAGAATTCGCGGTGCGTCTTGAGCGAGAACAGCAGGCCCAATCCGTATCCGGCGATCAGCAGCACGGCGAGTGCGACACTGAGCTTCTGCGTCGCCGCCGCGCCGGGCACCAGGTCGGCTTTGAGGATTGCCGAAGGACTGATGAGCGCGATCGTGGCCAGGAACAGCAAAGCCGAGTCCAGGCGCGCGGTCGCGTGGTTGTACTCCTGGACGTGGTGCTTGAGGCCACCGACAAGAAAAGATGCGCCTAGCAGGAACAGCGTGTTGGTCACGATCGCGCCGGCGATGGAGCCTTTGACAGGTCGTACTCGCCGGCGCCGAGCGCGGCCATCGCGATCACCAGTTCCGTGAGATTGCCGAGCGTCGCATTGAGCAGGCCGCCGATCGTGTCGCCGGTCTTTTCCGCAACGGATTCGGTCGCATGACTGAGCAGGGCAGCAAGCGGCACGATCGCGAGCACAGACAGGACGAACAGCAGAGCGTGCGCCTCGGGGATCAGTTTCGCCGCGACCAAGACCACCGGCACAAGAGCCAGCAACCAGAGCATGGGGCTATGGCGTATTTCTTTGAGCAATACGTCCACGCAGCCCCCCGGCGGCCAGAATTGGCGGACAACTACAATGCGCTCAGTCGGACGCCGCACAATAGCAAGAAAACATCATCGTGTCCGGCTCGGGCCATCTTTGGGGGACAATGACGCGGTATGCGTTTCGGCTGCTGTAATCCACCGCCAGAAAACGCAATATGAAGAAATATTGCTGACCAATTGAGTGGCATCAATGCGCGCTTTCGCGGCGTCTGGTTACTGGATTAAGAACCAGCGCTCTCCAGCGGGGGGCTTCAATATGCCGATACGCCGATTTATCACCTGTACTGGATGTTCGAGTCCTCTCGCGGCTCGATGTTGGAGCGAAGCCACGGATGGTGAGCTGCGAACCGTGTGGCATTGCCTGGCATGCGATTGCGAATTTGAAACGGTCGAGCCATCCGAGAACTCACCCACGGCTTTAAAGGATGCCATGGATGCGTTTTGGCCGATCCTGCTGGTGGCATAGCCGCGCTGATGATCCTTAGTCCGTTTCACCCGTCATGGCGGGCGGCCGTATTCATCGTTGCCCGACAAAACGAGCGTCAAAGGGACAGGTCCTTTCGGATCCCCACGCAAGTACGGGAGTCATGCGGGAGTGCGGCTTCACGCCTGCGGCGCCCTGGAATGACACGTGCATTTGACCACCATCCGCCCCCGGGCTACGACACGCCCGCAGCGGCGGATCACCCATGTCCTTCAATACGTTCGGCCATCTGTTCCGGTTCACGAGCTTCGGCGAAAGCCACGGAGCGGCGATCGGCTGCGTGGTCGACGGCTGCCCGCCGCGCATTCCGCTCGAAGCCGCCGAGATCCAGCGCGAGCTCGACCGCCGGCGCCCCGGCCAGTCGCGCTTTACTACGCAGCGGCAGGAGCTGGACCAGGTCAAGATTCTCTCTGGCGTGTTCACCGACGAGGTGAGCGGGAAACAGGTGACGACCGGAACGCCGATCGCCCTGCTGATCGAAAACGTCGACCAGCGCTCGAAGGATTACTCCGACATCAAGGACAAATACCGGCCCGGTCACGCCGGCTACGTCTACGACGTCAAATACGGCCTGCATGATTATCGCGGCGGCGGACGCGCCTCCGCGCGCGAGACCGCAATGCGCGTCACGGCCGGCGCGATCGCGCGCAAGGTCGTGCCCGGCATGAGCGTGCGCGCCGCGCTGGTGCAGATGGGGCCGCACAAGGTCGACCGCGCGCGTTGGGACTGGAACCAGGTGGGAAACAACCCGTTCTTCTGCCCCGACGCGCAGCAGGCAAAATTTTATGAAGGCTACCTCGACGACATCCGGAAATCGGGTTCGTCGATTGGCGCGGTGATCGAGGTCGTCGCGGACGGCGTGCCCGCGGGCTTGGGCAGTCCGGTTTACGCGAAGCTCGACGCGGAGCTTGCGTCCGCGCTGATGGGCATCAATGCGGTAAAGGGCGTCGAGATCGGCGACGGCTTTGCCACGGCGGAATTGCGCGGCGAGGAGAACGCCGACGAGATGCGCATGGGCAACGAAGGCAGACCGGTGTTTTTGTCAAATCACGCCGGCGGCATTTTGGGCGGCATCTCGACCGGGCAGCCGATCGTCGCACGCTTTGCCGTGAAACCGACCTCGTCGATCCTGACGCCGCGCAAGACCGTCGACCGCTACGGCCGCGATACCGAGATCGTCACCAAGGGCCGGCACGACCCGTGCGTCGGCATCCGCGCGGTGCCGGTCGCCGAAGCGATGGTGGCCTGCGTGATCGCCGATGCCTATCTGATGCACCGCGCCCAAGTGGGTGAAGGAACGGTCTGGCCGTTCGAGAAGCGAGATTAAACAAGTGTCCGACAGTCACGCCAGCGTTGAAGCGGCAATCAAAGCATTTGCCAAGGGCGAGATCGTGGTCGTCACCGACGACGACGACCGCGAGAACGAAGGCGACCTCTTCGTCGCCGCCTCGCTCTGCACGCCGGAGAAGATGGCGTTCATCATCCGCAATACGTCGGGCATCGTTTGCGCGCCTTTGGGTGGCGATCTTGCGCGGCGGCTGCACCTCGATCCGATGGTAGCGGAGAACGACGCGCCGCTCGGCACCGCGTTCACGGTGTCGGTCGACGTCCGGCATGGCCTGACCACCGGCATCTCGGCGGAGGAACGCTGCAATACGGTGCGCGGCCTCGCCAACGACAACAGCGGCGCAGCGGACTTTGTCCGGCCGGGACATGTGTTTCCGCTGGTCGCGAAGCAGGGCGGCGTGCTTATGCGGTCGGGTCACACGGAAGCCTGCGTCGATCTCTGCCGGCTGGCGTTGCTGCCGGCGGTCGGCGTGTTGGCTGAATTGATGAACGACGACGGCTCGGTGATGCGCGGGCCGGAAGTTGCAGCCTTCGCGCAGAAGCACAATCTCGTGCAGCTCTCGATCGCCGAACTGATCGCGTACCGGCAGATCCGCGACAAGCTGGTCGAGCGCGTCGGCGAGTTCGAACTCGCCTCTGAGATCGGCCCGCTCAAGGGCTACGCTTACATCACCCCATTCGACCGCGTGCATCACATGGCCTTCGTCTATGGTGATCTCGCGCGCGGGCGCGAGGTGCCAGCGCGGCTGCATCGCGCCGATGTCATCGGAGACGTGTTCGGAGGCGCCAAGACGATCCATGCGGCGCTGCAGCGCTTCCAGGCCGCTGGGCGCGGGGTGATCGTCTATCTGCGTGACGGCACGGCGGGCGTGCCGGTCGCCGAAATTCCGCACGGCGACACCGGCACGGAAGCCGCGCGCTCGCGGCAATGGCGCGAGGTCGGCCTCGGCGCGCAGATCCTGAAGGACCTCGGCATCTCGTCGATCCGCCTGCTGTCGTCCTCGCAGCGGACCTACGTGGGCCTCGGCGGTTTCGGCATCGAGATCGCCGGGACCGAGAAGCTGGAGGGCTGAGCCGGAATCGTGCACTGCGCGGTTGCGTCCGATTTGCAACACGCCAATACTACTCTGGGGCGACGTTAAAACCGAGCGGTCTCCGCTCGTGTCAGCTTTGGGGGCTTGCCATGACGGTAGCGGCCTATGCGGACTCGCGCCCGTGGTACTTGAATCGCTGGTCTCAGCTCGTGCTCGGCTTGATCGCTATGATGGCGATCTCCAGCCCGCAATATGTGTGGACGCTGTTCACGGGCCCGCTCAACCAAAAGCTCGGCACGACCTTGGCCGAATTGCAGTGGACGTTCTCACTGCTCATCATCCTGCAGACGTGGTGCTCGCCGCTGCAGGCCTATCTCGTTGACCGGTTCGGGCCGCGCCTCTTAATTTCGGCCGGCGCCGCGATGTCGGGCGGCGGGTGGATCTTGTCGGCCTATGTCGACAACATCTGGGCGCTGTATTTCACCTACGGGGTGATCTGCGGATTCGGCACCGGCATCATCTATGTCGGCGTGATCGGACTGATGGTCCGCTGGTTTCCTGATCGGCGTGGGCTCGCCACCGGACTTGCGGCGGCGGGATACGGCTTCGGCGCCTTCTTCACCAGTTTCCCGATCGACAGCATGATCAAGAGCTCCGGTTATGCGCACACGCTCATCGTGTGGGGCATCATCCAGGGCGTCATCGGTATCGCGGCCGCGCAAGGATTGCGCATTCCCGCCGAGGGATGGCAGCCGGACGGCTACTCGCCGGCGACCGCTTCGACCGCGCAGGTGGCGCGCAGCTACACGCCGAGCGAGATGCTGCGCAGTCCGGTGTTCTGGCTCTTGTTCTTCATGATGAGCCTGATGTCGACGTCCGGGCTGATGGTGACGTCGAACGTCGGCCCGTTCGCGCGCGAATACAAAGTCGCCGAGATGCTGGTGCTGGGTATGGCGGCGCTGCCGCTGTCCTTGACGCTCTCGCGCGTGACCAACGGTCTGACCCGTCCGTTCTTTGGCTGGGTCTCCGATCACATCGGGCGCGAAATGACGATGTTCGTCGCCTTTTCGCTCGAGGCGGTGGCGATCCTCGTCCTGTTCGCCTTCATCGATCGGCCGGCCTTGTTCGTCGTGCTCACCGGACTCGTTTTCTTTGGCTGGGGCGAGATTTTCTCGCTGTTCCCGTCCACGCTGACGGATACGTTCGGTCCGAAATATGCGGCGACCAACTACGGCTTCCTCTACATCGCGCAGGGGGTAGGCTCCATTCTCGGCGGACCGGCGGCCGCATATCTCAAGCAGGTCACGGGCAGCTGGAGCTCGGTGTTCATCATCGTCGCGGCGCTCGACGTCATCACGGCTGTGCTCGCGATAACGGCGCTGCGGGCGATCCGGACGAAACACATTTCGGGCAGCTGATGCGCTGACATCTGGCGCCGCAGCCGGCTTTGCCCGGCGGCGGCGCCGTCGCGCCGTCTTTATCGCGGCCTGCCTTTCTTCCGCAGGAGTGCGATGGCAGACTCGCGCGCATGGGAAACGCAATGCTCCATCATGTGACGGCGGCACTACTCAGCGCGTGCCTGTCAACCGCTGCCATCGCGGGTATTCCGCTCTCGCTCGCCGACAAGAGTGGCAATGCCGTCCCTGTCGACGTGGAATTGGTGATCGCCGTCGACGTGTCCTATTCGATGGACCCCGACGAGCAGAAGCTGCAGCGCGAGGGCTACATACGCGCGCTGACCTCGCACGAATTTTTAAACGCGCTGCGTGAGGGCGCGCAGGGCAAGATCGCCGTTACTTATTTCGAATGGGCGGGGCAGTACGACCAGAAGATCGTGATGCCCTGGCGGCTGATCGACGGGCCTGAGGCGGCCGATGCGGTCGCGGCCGAAATCGCAAATGCGCCGTACCGCCGCGCGTCGCGCACGTCGATCTCCGGCGGGCTCATCTTCGCCAGCAAATTGTTCGAGTCGAGCGGCTATCGCGGCACGCGGCGCGTGATCGATGTCTCCGGCGACGGCACGAACAATGCAGGCGAATTGATCGTGCCAACGCGCGACAACGTGCTCGCGCAGGGAATCACCATCAACGGCCTGCCTATCATGCTGAAGCGGCCCAATCCGGGCTCGCTCGATATCGAGAATCTCGACTTCTATTATGAGGATTGCGTCATCGGCGGACCGGGCGCCTTCGTTGTGCCGATCCACAACACCGATCAGTTCATCGATGCGACCCGCACGAAATTGATTTTGGAGATCGCCGGAAGGCAGCTCGGGCCGCGCGTGATGCCCGCGTCGGCCGACAAGCCGCGCATTTCCTGCACCATCGGAGAGCGGATGTGGCAGGAGCGCTGGGGCGGCGGAGGGTATGATTTTCAATAACGCTGTCGTCCCGCTTCGCGGGGATGACGGCAATTACCGCTCCAGCTTCCCCACCACCTCGACGTGATACGAATAGCGGAACTGGTCGACCGGCGTGACCGAAGTCAACCGGTAGCCGCCGTCCACGAGGATACGCACGTCGCGCGCGAAGGTGACGCGGTCGCATGCGACGGCTACGACCGTCTTCACACCGCTTTTCGCAAGTTCGCGCGCCTGCGCTTCCGCGCCCTGCCGCGGTGGATCGAACACGACCGCGTCGATGCCGTTCAATTCCTGCGCGACGAGCGGGCGGCGGAAGAGATCGCGCGTGACCGCTTCGATCGGTTTGAGCCCAGGCGCGCTCGCGGCCGCACGTTGCAAGGCTTTCACCGCCTTCGCCTCGCTGTCGACGGCAGTGACGCGGGCGTTCTCCGCAAGCCGCAGTGCGAAGGTGCCGATCCCGGCGAACAGGTCGGCCACGCGTTTCGCCTTGCCAACGTGCTCGCGCACGAGGCGGGCGAGTACGGCTTCGCCTTCGGTGGTCGCCTGCATGAAGCTCGCCGGCGGTAGCGGCACGCGCGCGCGGCCGATCGTTACCAGCGGCTGTTCGGCCTGCGTGACCAGTTCTCCGTGCCGGGTCAGCCGCGCGAGCCTGTGCGCCTGCGCGACGCGCGCGAGCTCCGCGATCTGCTGCGACTTGATTTGTCCCGAGCCGCGTACGTCGACGTCGAGACCGCTTTCGGTCGCGGTGAACTGGATGTCGAGCGGCTTCTGAGCACGTTTGAGCGTCTCGGCGATCGCCCAGGCCGCCTTCAGCGCGCCGGCAAGACTTGGCGCCAGCACCGGGCATGCATTGACGGCGACGACATGATGCGCGCGTGGGGCGGAGAAGCCGACCTCCAGCACATCGTGCGTGCCGCGCCGCGCATGCAGAACGATGCGGCGGCGGCCTTCGCCATGCGCGTCGATCAGCGGCGCGACCTGCGTGTCGAGGCCGGCTTGCTTTAGTGCTTCGACAATGAGGCCATGCTTCCATTCCGCATACGCCGGCAGCGCCCAGTGCTGCAGCGCGCAGCCGCCGCATGTCCCGAAGTGCTGGCAGGGAGGCGCGACGCGTTCGAGCGAGGGGTGATCAACATGAATGAGATGCCGCCGGTCGGGATGATTGCCCGGCACCGCTTCGACCGTGACGGTCTCGCCCGGCAGCGCATACGGCACGTAGACCGGGCCGTGCGGCGTATCTGCAACGCCGTCGCCGCGATGGCCGATGCGGATTATTGTCAGTCGTTCAGTCACGCTTAGCGCCTAGCAGAAATTCGGCATTGCCGTCGCCGCCGGTGATCGGTGACGGCGTCAGCCCGACAACGCGCCAGCCGAGCGAGGCGACGAACGCCGCTATGTCGTCGCACACCGCCACATGCACGGCTGCATCGCGCACCACGCCTTTCCTCACCCGCTCACGGCCGGCTTCGAACTGTGGCTTGATCAACGCGATAAGCTGCGCCGAAGATGCCGCCAGCTTCAGCGCCGCTGGTAATACTTGCTTCAACGAGATGAAGCTCACGTCGATGACGACGAGATCCGGCTCGGGTTTGAGCGGCTTGAGCTCACGGATATCAGTCTGCTCCAGCGACACGACGCCGGGCCTCTCGCGCAGGCTCGCATGCAATTGCGCGCGACCGACGTCGACCGCATAGACGCGCGCGGCACCGCGTTGGAGCAGCACCTGCGTGAACCCGCCGGTCGAGGCGCCGACATCCAGGCCGATGCGGCGTTTCGGGTCGAAGCCGAAGGTATCGAGCGCCGCGGCCAATTTCACACCGCCGCGTGACACATAAGGGTGCGCTGCGCGCGCGTCGATTGCGGCATCGATCGCGATCTCGTCCGACGCCTTGCGCACCGTCACGCCATCAGCAATCACAAGTCCCGCCGCGATGGCGGCTTGCGCCTTCGCGCGGCTTTCGAACAGCCCGCGTTCGACCAGCAGACGATCGGCGCGCATCCGCGACATTTACTTTCTCAATTCTATCCGATGCGCTTGCGCGTATGAAATGGAACTAGCTCCAATGCAAACGGTTTGCCATGCGTTCGTTGCAACGCGAACGAGGGCACATTGGGAGAAACGCATGGCGCGGAAATACTCCAAGAGCGCGTCGAAAGATGTCGAGCGCGAAGTGCGCGCGTACAAGCGCGGCAAGCTCAAATCCGGCAGCGGCCGGAAAGTGAAAAACCGCGAGCAGGCCATCGCCATCGGCCTTTCGGAAGCGCGCAAGAAGGGCAAGAAGGTGCCCAAGCGGAAGAAGAGCAAATCACTGCAGAAGAGGCGGTAATCTCGTCCCGGGTCGCAGCATGGGCGCGGGGCACCTCCACTAGCGTTATGGCCGGGCATAGCCGTTCGAAGAACGGCGTTCTTCCAGAACGCCTATGTCCTGGCCATCCACGTTTTCTTTCTTCAGCGTCCTCGAGACGTGGATGGCCGGCATAAAGCCGGCCATGACGGTTGAGAGCTCGGCGCAAGCGCCTTACGCGAGCTTCACCGTGTCCGCGCTAACGTCCTTGCCCAAGGCCTCGAATACCTTGGCAACAATACCCGTCGCGTCGAGCCCGGCTTTGGCATACATCGCGGCCGGCGTGTCCTGGTCGATGAAAACGTCCGGTAGCACCATCGTGCGCACGCGCAGGCCGTTCTCCAAGAGGGCGTGATCGGCCAGAGCCTGCAGCACGAAGGAGCCGAAGCCGCCGACCGAGCCTTCCTCAATCGTCACCATCACCTCGTGCTCGCGCGCAAGCCGCATGAGCAGTTCGATATCGAGCGGCTTGGCGAAGCGCGCATCGGCGACCGTGGTCGAGAGCCCGAGCGCGGCGAGTTCATCGGCAGCTTTCAGACATTCAGCGAGGCGAGCGCCGTAGGAGAACAGCGCAACCTTGTGCCCCTCGCGCAGGACGCGGCCTTTGCCGATCTCGAGCGGCTTGCCTTCTTCCGGCATCGGCACGCCGGCGCCTTCTCCGCGCGGATAGCGTAGCGCGCTCGGCGCGTCATTGATCGCGACCTGCGTCGTCACCATGTGCACCAGTTCCGCTTCGTCCGCGGCCGCCATCAGAACGAAACCGGGCAGGCAGCCGAGATAGGCGACGTCGAACGAGCCCGCATGCGTCGGCCCGTCCGCGCCGACGAGGCCCGCACGGTCGAGCGCGAAGCGCACCGGCAGCTTCTGGATCGCGACGTCGTGCACGACCTGGTCATAGGCGCGCTGCAGGAATGTTGAATAGATCGCGCAGAACGGCTTGAAGCCTTCGGTCGCAAGCCCCGCCGCAAAGGTCACGGCGTGCTGCTCGGCGATGCCGACATCGAACGTGCGGTTCGGGAATTCCTTCTCGAAGATATCGACGCCGGTGCCGGACGGCATCGCCGCGGTGATGGCGACGATCTTGTCGTCCTTCCTGGCTTCCTTGACCAGGCTATCGCCGAACACCTTAGTGTATTGCGGCGCGCCGCCTTTCGATTTCGCCTGCGCGCCGGTCGCGACGTCGAACTTGACCACGCCGTGGTACTTGTCAGCGGATTTCTCCGCCGGCTCGTAGCCTTTGCCCTTTTGCGTGACGACATGCACCAGGATTGGGCCGAACTCGGCGTCACGCACGTTGCGCAGCACCGGGAGCAGGTGATCGAGGTTATGCCCGTCGATCGGGCCGACGTAATAGAAGCCCAATTCCTCGAACAACGTGCCGCCGGTAACGTAACCGCGCGCGTGCTCGATGGCGCGCGTGATGGCACGATCGATGCGCTTGGGCAAACGATGCGTGAGCTGTTTGCCGACGTCGCGCAGCTTCAGATAAGTGTGGCCGGAGCCGAGCCGAGCGAGGTAAGCCGACATGGCGCCGACCGGGGGCGCAATGGACATGTCGTTGTCGTTGAGGATGACGATCAGCCGCTCGTTGCGTGCGCCGGCATTGTTCATCGCCTCGTAGGCCATGCCGGCCGATAGCGCGCCGTCGCCGATCACAGCGATGACATTGTTGTTGCGGCCGGCGAGATCGCGCCCCGTCGCCATTCCAAGCGCGGCCGAGATCGAGGTCGAAGAATGCGCTGTGCCGAACGGGTCGTAGTCGCTCTCGGCTCGCTTCGTGAACCCGGAAAGTCCGCCGCCCTGACGAAGTGTGCGGATGCGGTCGCGCCGGCCAGTGAGAATCTTATGCGGGTAGGCCTGGTGGCCGACGTCCCAGATCAGCTTGTCGCCGGGCGTGTCGAACACGTAGTGCAGGGCAATGGTCAGTTCCACGACGCCGAGCCCGGCACCAAGATGGCCTCCGGTTTTGGCCACAGCATCGATCGTCTCGCCACGCAGTTCGTCGGCGAGTTGGCGAAGCTGATCGGGGGAGAGGTTTTTCAGGTCGCTCGGAAACCGGACCCGGTCGAGCAGCGGATATTTGGACGCTTCTGACAAACGACTACTCCAAAACAGGTTTTTCCGCCCGACCCGCGGGTTCCGTGGCCAAGACTTACACCAGATCGCAGGAAACCGGCAATTCGCGAGGTCGAAGCTTTAATCGACGTCAAGCGGTTCGCTCCCGGTCGGCTTTCCGCTCGCATCGAGTGTGATTTTCTCGACACGGGCTTCGGCTTGCCGCAGCAGGTCCTCGCAGCGCGCCTTCAGGGACTCGCCACGCTCATAGATAGCCACGGACTCCTCCAAAGGCACCTTGCCTTCCTCGAGCCTCTTCACGATCGATTCTAGTTCCTCGATCGCGCGCTCGAATGGCATGGTCTTGATGTCGCTGTTGTTTTTCTCGGTCATCGCGAATGTCCGCCGGGGCTCTTAGGACCCGTATGACCCCCTTCCGCCGCTGGATCAAGCCTGTCCATGAGGGTTGACGGAGTGCCTCCAGCGCCACGCCGCGGCCTCGGTGACGAGTCCGCGCGGGAGCAGGCGGGGGAGCAGGGTCAGCACGCGATTGGGTGTGCCGGGGACGACGACCCGGTGTCCGGCCATGAAGCCCTCGTAGCCAGCACGCGCGACCCGGTCGGCCGAGCGGGCGAGAAAGCGCGGGAAGTAGTCGTGTGGAATGCCCGCGCGGGTGAGGAAGGGCGTCGGAACCGGACCCGGACAGAGCGCGCAGACTTTGACGCCTTTCGATCCCAACTCGCCGTGCAGGGCTTCGCTGAACGAGACCGCGTAGGCCTTGCTCGCGTGATACACCGCCATGCCGGGGCCGGGCAGGAATCCGGCGATCGATGCGACGTTCAGGATGCCGCCGCGCCGGCGCGTGATGCTGTCGACGAAGCGCAACGTCAGGTCGGTGAGCGCGCGGACGTTGAGGTCGATGATCGCGAGTTGCTGCGCGAGATCGAGCTCGCCCGCCTCGCCGAGCAGCCCGAAGCCCGCATTGTTGACCAGGATTTCCACCTCTAGGCCGCGCTTCGCAACGACATCCTGCAGCGCATCCGCTCCTGCGCTGCTGGCGATATCGGCCGCGATCACATTCGGGCGAAGCGCGCCGGTCCGCGCGATCTCGTCGGCAAGCCGGTCGAGCTCCGCCTCGCGCCGTGCCGTCAGCACCAGCGTGTGACCGTGCCCGGCGAATTCGCGCGCGAGCGCCGCGCCGATTCCTGACGATGCGCCGGTGATAAGACAGATGGGCGTGGGTGACATGGGCCGATGAATGCGCGACATTGCCGCGCAATGCAACGAGGGGATTTTCACGATTGAACGAATTGACCGGAAAGATCGTGCTGCTGACGGGCGCGGCCGGCGCGATCGGCGCTGCGATCTGGGACGCCGCGCGCGACGCAGGGGCAACCGTGATCGCGACAGACATCGCGGGCGGGCATGGCATCGTGCCGCTCGACGTGACCGACGAAGCGCAGTGGGAGCGCGTCATTGCCGATGCCGAAGCGCGGCAGGGGCGGCTCGACGGGCTGATGAACGCGGCCGGCATCGCGGCCGTCGGTTCGGTCGAGAAGACCGACTTCGCGACGTGGCGGCGCGTGATGGCGGTCAATCTCGACGGCACCTTTCTAGGCTGCAAATATGCGTTTCCGCTGTTGCGCAAGCAGGGCGGCGCGATTGTCAATTTGTCCTCGGTACTCGGCCTGATCGGCGGCCCGAACCTTGCGGCCTATGGGGCCTCGAAGGGGGGCGTGTCGCTCTTGACCAAATCGGTCGCGCTCAACGGCGCACGATACAAGCCGCCGGTGCGATGCAACGCCGTGTGCCCCGCGTTCATCGAAGGCGCGATGGTGGATGGGATCGCGAGCGGCACGCGCGATCCATCGGCGGTCAAAGGCAGGTTGGCGATGGACATTCCGCTCGGCCGGCTTGGGCGTCCGGAGGAAGTGGCGAAGGTCTGCGTGTTTCTTTTGTCGGACGCCTCGGCTTTCATCACCGGCGCCGACGTGCCGGTCGACGGCGGCCTCACCGCGCGGTGACACGCAAAACGCCCGGCGGGAGCCGGGCGTTTTGCATCAGTCTTTGGAACGGGGGTCTCAGCAGCCTACCTGGCTAGGCTCCATGGCTCGCGCTGCTGCTCATCGCGGTCGATGAAAAGCCCCCGCCGACTTTCTGCGGGTCGATCAGGCCGGCGCTGTTGCTCGCGTTGCGGTTTGCCACGTTAGCTCGGGGAACTTTCGCGAAATCTGCGTTCAGCCGCGCATCAGGGCGGTGACGTGCGCGGCGACGGAGCGCGAGAGACCCTGCAAATCGTAGCCGCCTTCCAGCATCGAGACGATGCGCCCGCCGGCGCTCTCGTCGGCGATTTCCATCAGCTTCTTAGTCACCCAGGCGTAATCCGCTTCGATTAGGTTCAAATTGGCGAGCGGATCGCGGGTGTGCGCGTCGAAACCGGCGGAGATGACGAGGAAGTCCGGCTTAAAATCGCGCAGGCGCGGCAGGATCGCGGTTTCGAATGCCTCGCGGAACTGATCGCCGCTGTCGCCGGCGCGCAGGGGCGCGTTGACGATATTGTTGTGCATGCCGCGCTCGCCGACCGAGCCGGTGCCGGGATAGAGCGGCATCTCGTGCGTCGAGCAGTACATCACGGTCTTCTCCGACCAGAAGATGTCCTGTGAGCCGTTGCCGTGATGCACGTCGAAGTCGACGATCGCCGCGTGCTCGACTCCGTACCGCTTCTGCGCATGACGGGCGACGATGGCCGCGGAATTGAACAAGCAGAAGCCCATCGGCCGGGCGGTCTCGGCGTGGTGGCCAGGCGGGCGCACGGCGACGAAGGCATTGCGCACCTTGCCGGCGATCACCTCGTCGGCCGCGAGGATGCCGCCGCCGACCCCGCGCAGTGCGGCCTCGTAGCTGCCCGGCGACATCGTGGTGTCGGCGTCGAGCCGGACGAGGCCGTAATCGGGCGAGGCGCTCTCGATCTCGTCGACGTAGTCCGTCGGATGGCAGAGCGCGATCTGCTCCTTCGTTCCGAGCGGTGCCTGCTCGCGCGCAAGATCCTGGAAGGCTTCCGCCTCGAGCACCTGTTCGATCGCGCGCAGCCGATCCGGCCGCTCGGGGTGCCCGGCGGGAGTGAGGTGCTCGAGACAGGCGCGGTGGCTGACGAGGAGGGTCGACATATCGTGTATCTAGGCTTGCCGGGGAGGGGAGGCAAATGGGGCAGGACGCCGCAGGCTAACTCACTCCCCTTGTG